>Ga0209437_100058_pt1 | contig 357279 bp, 352 predicted proteins | sample AraplaL_Cvi_mTSA_FD_184266 | JGI IMG/M metagenome (GOLD analysis project Ga0209437, IMG submission 184266) | Arabidopsis root microbial communities from the University of North Carolina, USA - plate scrape CL_Cvi_mTSA (SPAdes) (version 2) | ecosystem: Host-associated > Plants > Roots >...
GCCTTGGCTGCAGCGATCGCGTCCGTGACGTCCTGCGCATTTGCGCTGGCGTAGAGGCCAACGACTTCGTTGGTGTCGGACGGGTTGATATTTTCGGCGCCGGTCGTTCCGGTCCACTCGCCGGCGATCAGATTCTGATGAATGGTCATGGCGTCATGCTTTCCTGGTTCATATTGAGGATGACCGGCCAACCGTAGCAGCCGGTCTCACCGAATCACAGCTGGCGAACAGCCACATTCTCTTCGGCGGCGACTGCCAGCGGATTGCGCAACGGCAGGCCGAATTCGGCAACCTCGATTTCAAAGACATCACCCGGTTCCGGCTTGATGCCCTCGGCAAAGGAGAGTGTCGCTGTGCCGAACATATGTACATGCACATCGCCGGGGGTGCGGAAGAGGCCATATTTGAAATGATGATATTCCAGATTGGCGAAGGTGTGCGACATGTTCGCTTCTCCGGAAAGGAAAGGCTTTTCGAAGATCACCTTATCACCGCGCTTGATGCGCGAGGTGCCTCGAATATCCTCCGGTGCAGCGCCGATGCGGATTTCCGGACCGAAACTCGCCGGACGCAGCTTGGAATGCGCGAGATAGAGATAGTTGATCCGCTCGGTGACGTGATCGGAAAACTCGTTCGATAGCGCAAAGCCGATGCGAAACGGCGACCCGTCCTTGGCGATGACATAGATGCCGGCCATTTCGGGCTCCTCGCCGCCGTCGAGCGCGAAGGACGGCGACACCAGCGCAGCACCGGGAGCTGCCGCACCGTAACCATTGCCCTTGTAGAACCATTCGGGCTGCACGCCCTTCTCGCCCGCTTTCGGCTTGCCGCCTTCGATGCCCATCCTGAACATCTTCATGGAGTCGGTCAGCGTCTCTTCAGCTGCTTCCGTCGTCTTCTTATGCATGGAATCGCGCGTCGCAGCCGAGCCGAGATGCGTAAGGCCCGTGCCCGTCAAATGCAGATGCGCAGCGTCTGGATGCGTGATCGGCGGCAGGAAGCGGCCCTCGGCATAGACCTTTTCCAGATCGATCGCCTCGCCGAGACCATGCGCCTCGATGACTGATGCCAGCGATTTGCCGCTATCGGCGGCTTCTATGGCAAGCTTGTAAACGCTGCCGGCGTTAACGACAGCCTTGGCGATTTCGCCGGGGCCGTTGCGGACGGCAACGACAATCTCGCCGTTCGAACCTTTGATCTGCGAGATGAGCATGTTTTTCATCCTTCCGAGAAGACAGAGATCGGATGCAGTTCACCGCTCCGGCTCTCAGCGAGAGCCGGACTCTGTCATGGATTTGGTTTTAAAAGCTTTGGTTGATCGCTAACCGATCAACCCTTGTTCTTGTTGTAGACGTCGATGAACACCGCAGCGAGCAGGACGGCGCCCTTGATCATCTTCTGCGAGTCCGTCTGGTAGCCGAGGATCGACATGCCCTGGTTCAAGACACCCATGATCAAGGCGCCGATGACGGCACCGGTGACCTTGCCGACGCCGCCGGAAGCCGAAGCACCGCCGATGAAGCAGGCCGCAATCACGTCAAGCTCCAGACCGTCGCCGCCCTTGGCGGTTGCCGAGTTCAGGCGCGTGGCGATGATGATGCCGGCGATGCTGGCAAGCACGCCCATGTTGATGAAGGTATAGAACGTCAGACGGCGGGTATCGATACCCGAAAGCTTTGTCGCCTTCTCATTGCCGCCCATGGCATAGATGCGGCGGCCGATCGTCGTGCGCTGTGTGGCGAAGGCATAGAGCGCGATCAGCAGCAGCATGAGGATCAGAACGTTCGGCAGACCTCTGTAAGAAGAAATCTGGTAGCCGATGAAGATGGCCGCAGCCGCAACCACCAGATTCTGGCCGACGAAGAAGCTGAACGGTTCAACATCGATGCCGTGTTTCTCGTTCACGCTACGGCGGCGCCATGAGATGAAGAACATCACTATTGGGATGGCGACCGTCAGCAAGATCGACGTCGAATGGATGGCGCTCATGCCGATGAAGTTGAGAATGAAGCTTATGTCGATAAAATCGGGAATGAAGCCCGTGGCAACAACCTGGAATGCCGGCGGAAACGGTCCGATGCTACTACCGTTGCCCGTCATGTTGATGATGGCATAGGTCAGGCCGCGGAATACGAGCATTCCGGACAGAGTGACGATAAAGGACGGAATGCGGTGATAGGCGATGAAATATCCATGCCATGCCCCGACCGCAGCCCCCATCAGAAGACAAATGACCGTCGCAAGCGCGAGATTCATATGCATCTGCACCACTAGAACGCCGGCGACAGCGCCGACGAAACCGACGACCGAGCCCACCGACAGATCGATATGCCCGGCCACGATCACAAGCAGCATGCCGAGCGCCATGATGACGATGAACGAATTCTGCAAAACAAGGTTGGTCAGGTTCTGCGGCCTGAACAGAACGCCTTGCGTCAGCAACTGGAACAGCAACATGATGACCACGAGCGCGATCAACATGCCGTATTCACGAATATTGTTGCGGATATGATCGCCGATCGAAACGACGTTGCTGCTTTCCGTGGCTGGGTTGGCCGAACTCATTGTTGTTTCTCCCCTGAGCGCATGATAGCGCGCATGATGCTCTCCTGGCTTGCCTCTGCCTTCGACAGTTCGGCGACAATGCGACCTTCGTTCATGACGTAGATGCGATCGCAAGTGCCGAGAAGCTCGGGCATTTCCGATGAAATCATCAGAACGCCCTTTCCGTCGGCGGCAAGCTGGTTGATGATGGAATAGATTTCATACTTGGCGCCGACGTCGATGCCTCGCGTTGGTTCGTCGAGGATCAGGACATCCGGATCGGAGAACAGCCACTTCGACAGCACCACTTTCTGCTGGTTGCCGCCGGACAGGTTGCCCGCCTCCTGGAAGACGCCGGCCGAACGAATGCGCAGCTTGGCCCGATAATTGGTCGCCACCTGCAACTCGCGCACATCGTCGATGACTGTCGCCTTGGAAACGCCGAGCAGATTGGCAAGCGTCGTATTGTGCAGAATGCTGTTCGACAGAACGAGGCCGAGATGCTTGCGATCCTCGGTCACATAAGCGAGACCCGCGTCGATCGCCTTGCGTACCGTGGTGGTGTCGACAGGCTTGCCATGGACGAAGACGTCGCCACTGACCTTGTGGCCGTAGGACTTGCCGAACACGCTCATCGCAAATTCGGTACGCCCCGCGCCCATCAGACCGGCAATGCCGACCACTTCGCCCTTGCGCACATTGACGTTGATATCGTGCAACACCTGGCGGTCACGATGCTGCTGGTGAAAGGCATTCCAGTTCTTGACTTCGAAGATCGTCTCGCCGATCGGCACCGAGCGCGGCGGATAGCGGTCGGCCAGCTCGCGGCCGACCATGTTGCGAATGATGATGTCTTCGCTGATCTCTTCCTCGTGACAGTTCAGCGTCTTGACGGCCATGCCGTCGCGCAGAACCGTGATCTCGTCGGCCACCTTGCGCACTTCGTTCAGCTTGTGCGTGATGATGATCGACGTGATGCCCTGGTTCCGGAATTCCATGAGGAGATTGAGCAGCGCATCGGAATCGCTTTCGTTGAGCGATGCTGTCGGCTCGTCGAGAATGAGCAGCTTAACGCTCTTCGACAGAGCCTTGGCGATCTCAACCAGCTGTTGCTTGCCCACGCCGATATCGGTCACCAACGTGTTCGGTGATTCCTTGAGGCCCACCTTGTCGAGCAGCTTTTTGGTACGAGTAAAGGTTTCCTGCCAATTGATCATGCCATTGGCGACGACCTCATTGCCCAGGAAGATGTTCTCGGCGATCGACAGAAGCGGCACGAGCGCCAGCTCCTGATGGATGATGATGATGCCGATATCTTCAGAATCCCTGATCGTCCTGAACTGACGGACCGCGCCATCGTAATAGATGTCGCCCTCGTAAGTGCCGGCCGGATAGACGCCCGAGAGCACCTTCATCAGGGTTGACTTGCCGGCTCCATTTTCGCCGACCAGAGCGTGAATCTCGCCCTGGCGGACCTTCAGATTGACATTTTCCAAGGCGTTCACACCGGGGAACGACTTGGTGATGTTCCGCATTTCGAGAATGGTATCGTCCATAGTCCAAATCCAACGCCGCGATCGAACATAGCAGACCGCGCGATCGTCTTAAATATCAAAGCCAGGGCCCGCCTTCGAGCGAGCCCTGACCGCTATATCAGAAGATTACTTCAGCTGATCGGCCTTGTAGTAGCCGCCTTCGACGAGGATCTTCTCGTAGTTGGTCTTGTCGACTGCGACCGGGGTCAGCAGGTAGGACGGAACAACCTTGACGCCGTTGTCGTAGGTCTTGGTGTCGTTGACTTCAGGCGTCTTGCCTTCCATCAGGGCGTTGACCATGTTGACGGTGACCTTTGCGAGGTCACGGGTGTCCTTGAAGATCGTGGAGTGCTGCTCGCCAGCGATGATGGACTTGACCGAAGGAATTTCGGAGTCCTGACCGGTAACGACCGGGAGCTTCACACCGCCGGTGCCGTAGCCTACGCCCTTGAGCGAGGAGAGGATACCGATGGAGAGACCATCATAAGGGGACAGAACGGCGTCGACGTGAGCGTCGGTGTAGTAGGCCGAGAGGAGGTTATCCATACGAGCCTGGGCCGTTGCCGGATCCCAACGCAGCGTGCCGACCTTGTCCATGCCCATCTGGCCAGACTTTACGACCAGCTTGCCGCTGTCGATGTACGGCTTCAGGACCGACATTGCGCCGTCATAGAAGAAGAAGGCATTGTTGTCGTCCGGAGAACCGCCGAACAGTTCGATGTTGAACGGACCCTTGCCATCCTTGAGGCCGAGAGCGTCAACAATCGAGCCAGCCTGAAGAACGCCAACCTTAAAGTTGTCGAACGTGGCGTAGTAGTCGACATTGCCGCTGTTGCGGATCAGACGGTCGTAAGCGATGACCTTGATGCCGGCATCATGAGCCTTCTGCAGAACGTCGGACAGCGTGGTGCCGTCGATCGATGCGATGACCAGAACCTTGTCGCCCTTGGTGACCATGTTCTCGATCTGCGAGAGCTGGTTCGGAATGTCGTCATCGCCGTACTGCAGGTCGGTGCCGTAACCGGCTGCCTGGAGCTGCTTGACGATGTTGTTGCCGTCGTCGATCCAGCGAGCCGATGCCTTGGTCGGCATGGCGATACCGACAGTGCCCTTATCCGCCGCGAAGGCAGGTGCGACCAGCGTAGCGACGCCGAGCGCAGCGCCGGCCATCAATGAGATAATGGATTTCATTACTCTCTCCCTTGTTGATAAAATGACGGACAAAAAGCCCGCCCGAAACTGCAGCAGGTTTCGTAGAAGGAATGGTTTACTTCCAATTGTGAGAAACGAAGTAGGTCTCCTCCACGCCCTCACGTCTTGTGAACTGCAACCAGCGCACGATGGGCAAACTCGTACGATTTCGTATAACTGTCAAATAGAATAACTGGCTAAACATATACCATGTTTGGTATAATTGTAAAAAATAGTACTTTTTTGCCGACGAACAGGAATTTTGGCCGTTATGGAGAAAATATATAACGATTATGTCAGCGAAGGCATCGAGATTCATTCCGATAGTTTTCGCGACGACACGTTGCTCAAGGCCGGCCTGAAGCTCAATCACCTGCGGATGATCGTCACAATCGAGGATCATGGCCAGATCTCCGCCGCCGCCGAGTCCATGAACATGTCACAACCTGCGGCTTCACGCATGCTCTCGGAAATGGAGTCCATTGTCAAAAGCCCGCTTTACGAGCGCGTCGCGCGGGGCGTGGTGCTGACCCCTTTCGGGCTCTCGCTTGCCAAGCGCGCGCGCAAGATCCTCCTCGAGCTGCGCGAAGCGAGCCGCGAACTCGGCGCCCTGCGGACAGGAAGAGGCGGATCGGTCTTCCTCGGAGCCGTAACCGCTCCGGCCATCAGCCTCGTCGTCCCCGCCATCCAGCGGGTCACGCGCAGCTATCCGGGTATCGAGATCAATATCGAGGTCGAAAACAGCAATGTTCTGGCGCGAGAGCTTCTGGCAGCGCGTCATGATTTTATCATCAGCCGCATCCCCGACGATCTCGACCCACGCCTGTTCCTGGCCCACGAAATCGGCGTGGAGAAAGCCTGTCTCGTCGTCCGCAACGGCCATCCGCTCCTCGAAAAGGGGCCTGCCAGCCTAGAGGATCTCGGCCGCTACGATTGGGTCTTCCAGCCGCCCGGAACCTTGCTGCGCCGTAAAGTGGAGGACATATTCCTTGCCGCCGGCGTGCCGCTGCCGGAAAACGTCGTCAATACCTCATCACTGCTGCTGACCCTCGCCGTCGTCTGCAAGACGGATGCGATCGCGCCAATCGCACTCGACATGGCGCAATTCATATGCGGGCAATCGTCGCGAGCCGGCGAGTCCTGCATATTGCCGACCGATTTCGATATCGACGTCAGGCCCTATAGCCTCATCACCGCACGCGAGCGGGCCATGCCGCCAAGCGCACGCTTGCTGCACGATATGATCCTGGAAGAGAGCAAGACCCTCTCGCTGACATAGAGGCAGAGCCGCTCGCCATAAGCTCCACGCCAACTTCCTCTCTTATGGAGGTGGCATGGAGGCCGGCATGCTGTTCAAGCAATCACTGTTTCAATCCGTACTCGACCGTCTCGATACGGAAGAGGAAGCTTCGGAGAAGGAAGAGGTCGCGCATCGCATTCGCGGACTGAATGTCAGCTTCGCTGCGACCGTGCTTGGCGGCGAGACGCCGGAGGCGCATCGCGCCGATGACGCCTATCGCGACAATCTCGGCGACCCCATCATTTTGCCTGAACCGGAAGCAGAGCCCGAACCGGTGCCTCAGGAGCCCGAGCCGCCAGTCATGCCGGAGCATCTGGGACGAACGTCACGCGAAGAAGTCGCCGCCGAACTGGCAATCACTTCGGATGATACGCGCGAAGCCCTGCAGGAAAAGCGCCGCAACTTTGCCAAAGCCAATCATCCGGACGGCATCGCCGTCCTCTTCCGCGAGCAGGCAACGATCCGCATGACACTCGCCAATCAGCTGATCGACGAAGCCCTTCGCCGCCTCAGGCGGTGATTACTTCTTGTCGTCCACCGGCGTGTCGCTCTCGTCGGCATCATCCTGCGACGGAGCTTGAGCATTTGCAGCCGGCGGCTGTGGCTTGAAATTCAAAAGCAACATCCAGGCGGCATAGGCGCCCAGCGCACCTGACAGCATCGCCCAGAACGGTTGCGAGCCAAGCGTTTCGACGGCTGCCCAGCCAAAGCAGACGGCCACGATGAGGATGCGCACCCAAAGCGGCTTGTACATGGGATGGCTGGGATCGATCAGTTGCATAGGTCTCTTTGCCTGTTCAAGAAGACTTGTCTTTAACGCATCCGCGGGAAAATTGTGAAGCTGTCTGAATAAAATAAGAAGCGATGGACAAGTTCTTCATCGCCTGCAGGAATACGGAATTATCGCCGTTGCAAACTTGCGATCTCACACGAGGCGAAAAGTTCCGCTCTGCACGGCCCTTATCACCTGGGAAAGTGTTTCTGCACGATCGTAACCCTCGGTTGGCAAGGCATGCCTCTCAAGTGGCCCAAGGGAAGAGAACTGCTGATGCAGGGCCGTAATGGGCTCCGGATCAGTCAGGGTATCCCCGCCCCGCTCTTTGCAACGCTGGATGGCCGCTTCGAGCGGCGGTCGCAAGACGACGTAGTGAAGCGGCACGGGAATAGATCTGAATGGCTCCAGGAACCAGGGACCAACGATCCCGTCCAGGATCACGAAATAGCCGCCCTGGGCATAACGCGCGGCAACCTCTTTCAGAACGTCAACGACCACCGCATTCTGCTCGTGAGCCTCAGGCAAATAGGGTGGGATCACCCCGTTCTTGATAAAGTGCCAGAAGTCGTCGGAATGAAGATGTACCTTTGGCGATCCGGGCTGGCGCGCGAGAGCCTGCGCCGTCGTCGTCTTCCCTGATCCTGGCGGACCAGTCAGAATGAGAACTTCTTTTGAATGGTTTATCATGGCGTCGACCTGTCCAGTCCATGCTCAAGCAAAATCCCTGATCGAACCAACAATTTGCAACCGTTCCATCATCACAAAAGCCGGCACCTTCGGCAATCTTGCTCGACGACTTATCAGGGAAAATGCTTTCGGCGAAGAAGTGCCGACGATGTCGCATTGCCGACAGGACCAATCCTTGCATCTCGATCGATTTTCACAGTTTGATGAGACGCTGGGACCTCACATAGCAGAGGCCAATATCGTATTGTCATTTTCGCAATTGTGAAGAAGGGGTGGCTTGACGCCGCGTTCGGAAGATGGAATGAAAATTCCATCTAGATCATTATTCGGTTCATTTGTTCCGAATCCAGGGAGGTAAGAATGACTGTAAGATTTGGCCTGCTCGGTGCCGGTCGTATCGGTAAGGTGCATGCGAAGGCCGTCAGCGGCGATGCCAACGCCAAGCTTGTTGCTGTCGCGGACGCCTTCCCCGCCGCTGCCGAAGCTATTTCCGCCGCCTATGGCTGCGAGGTACGCACTATCGAAGCGATCGAAGCCGCAAAGGATATCGACGCCGTCGTCATCTGCACGCCGACCGATACCCATGCCGATCTCATCGAGCGCTTCTCCCGCGCCGGTAAGGCCGTCTTCTGCGAGAAGCCCGTCGATCTCGACCTCGCCCGCGTCAAGGCCTGCATCAAGGTCGTCGACGAAACCAAGGGCAAGCTTATGGTTGGCTTCAACCGCCGCTTCGACCCGCATTTCATGGCCGTGAAAAAGGCCATCGACGAAGGCCGCATCGGCACCGTCGAGATGGTGACGATTACCTCGCGCGATCCGGGCGCCCCGCCTGTCGACTATATCAAGCGCTCCGGCGGTATCTTCCGCGATATGACCATCCATGACTTCGACATGGCGCGCTTCCTGCTCGGTGAAGAGCCGGTGGCCGTGACCGCGACCGCCGCAGTTCTCGTCGACAAGGCGATTGGCGAAGCCGGCGATTACGACAGCGTTTCCGTCATCCTCCAGACGGCATCGGGCAAGCAGGCTGTTATCTCCAATTCGCGCCGCGCCACCTATGGCTACGATCAGCGCATCGAAATCCACGGCTCGAAGGGCATGGTCGCCGCCGAAAACCAGCGCCCCTTTTCCATCGAAGTTGCCAATGGCGATGGCTATACCCGCCCGCCGCTGCATGATTTCTTCATGACGCGCTATACCGAAGCCTACGCCAACGAAATCGCAAGCTTCATCGCCGCGATCGAAAAGGGCGCGACCATCACACCGTCGGGCGCCGACGGCCTCGCCGCCCTGAAGCTGGCGGACGCCGCCTTGCAGTCGGTCAAGGAAGGCCGTCTGGTAAAGGTCGACTAATCAGCTCCGCTTCCCGCGGAAAACATGATCCTCCCGATAAGTCCGTCGCGAATCGCTTCGCGGCGGACTTTTGTTTTCGCGCTTCACCGCGTCCGAGACTCGCATACGTGACGAGCCCTGCGACGCTCGCCATTGATAATCAGGGTCGGCCAGCCATTGAGTGCAATAGAATTCCCTTGCGAATCACATAAGTCCATGCTTATCTGTTGTGATGATAGAGAACGAAATATTCCGTGCCTTGGCCGACCCGACCCGGCGCGCCATCTTTGAAAAGCTGGCCCTGGGCCAAATGAATGCCAGCGCACTGCGCGAAGGCATTGAGATCAGTCAGCCGGCAATGTCCCAGCACCTTGCGGTGCTTCGAAGCGCCGGACTGGTCCGGGAGCACCGCGAGGGGCGTTTCGTGAACTATGAAGTTGATCCGGAAGGTCTCGCACTCATTGCGCAGTGGCTGGCGAAATACCGCGCCTACTGGCCTGCTCGCATGGAAGCTCTCGAGGGCTTGTTGAAGGATATGGACCAATGAACGATCTCAAGAACCCCGTGCGGCACAACAGCATCGAACTGGAATACCACTTCAACCAGCCGCCGCACAAAGTCTGGCGCGCGGTCAGCACTCCCGAACTGCGCGAGAACTGGCTGCCGAAAGAAGCCCTGGCCAGTCCTGAGGCAATTTCCGTCGTCCACGGCGAGGAAGTTCGCTACAGGCTGCGCGATGATACGCCACCATTCCTTGAAAGCACCGTGACCTTCAGGGTCTTGCCGAACGCAACCGGCGGCACGAGCCTGCGCATCATCCATGAGCTCGATGATGCGCGGCTTCGCGAAACGAACAAGGCCGTTGCGAACAATAACGGCTTGCCCGTCATGCGCGCCGCCTGACGCATAAGACATACCAAAAATTGCAAAACTATTGGAGTTCGCCGATGCGCGAAGCGATGCAGCTCGTCCCTATGGTCGTAGAACAATCCAGCAAGGGAGAAAGGTCTTTCGACATTTATTCCCGCCTGCTGCGGGAGAGAATCATCTTCCTGAACGGTGAGATCAATGACGCCGTCTCGGCGCTGGTCTGTGCACAGCTGCTGTTTCTCGAAGCGGAAAGCCCGAAGAAACCGATCAGCCTCTATGTCAATTCGCCCGGTGGCGTCGTGACCAGCGGCTTGGCCATGTACGATACCATGCGCTACATCCGCGCGCCGGTGCATACGCTTTGCATGGGAACTGCCCGTTCAATGGGGTCGTTCCTGCTCATGGCAGGCGAACCGGGGCACCGCACCGCGCTGCCCAATGCCAGCATCGTGATTCATCAGCCTTTGGGCGGCTTTCAGGGCCAGGCCTCCGACATGCTCATCCATGCCGAGGAAATGAGGCGCACCAAGCACCGCATGACGCGGCTCTATGCGGAGCATTGCGGCCGCTCCTATGAGGAATTCGAACACGCAATGGATCGTGATAACTTCATGACCGCGGAAGAAGCCCTCGAATGGGGCTTGATCGATCGCATTCTGCAGGTCCGCGACGTAGATCAGTATCCAGGCCTGACGGAATGATCTCAATGGAAGAGGCCAAGACCGGCATCGCGCCTCGTTCGGCAGCATTCGATTGCCGACGCGAATGCCACCTGTGTCGGTCCCGGTCACCGCAGCGCCGGCTCTCAGCCAGCCTCAGCACGCAATTCGATGCCCGAGCCGACCTTTTTCACGATATCATTGTCGATGATTGAAAATGCGCGGTTGATATGTCCTTCGAAAACGAGCGTCGGTTCGTCGGCGGCGACACGCAACTCCGGCATGCCTTCCATGCGCACGACGTGCGATTCCGCCAGCCCTTCCGTTATGCCCTCGATCAGCAGATCGTAGTAGCGCACGCCCGGGCCTGTGATGACGATCGGCATTCGTTCATGCAGGCTGAGCACGCGAGAGAGACCATTGCCGAGCGCCAGACCAGCCTGACGGAAGGCAAGCACATTGCGGCGGCCGCCATGCCGCGCGCTCACCGCAATCTTGTCCAGCTCGGCAATGGGAACGAACTTCGCCGGGATGGTATCGAGCGGCACGTCGAAGGCAATGCGCAGCATGGCGTAGAAGCCGGCATAGGCTTCGATACAGCCCCTTGCACCACAGCGACACAGGCCCCCGCCGGGCACATGCATCATATGCCCGAAATTGGGTGCCGAGACCTGATGCCCACCCTCATCTTCCCTGCGCACGATGCCGAGACCGATACTGTGCCCCAGCGATAACGCCGCCATGGCCCGAAAATCGGGACCCTTGCTGTTCTCCTCTTGCCGGCCGAGGGCAGCGGCCACAAGGAGGGTCTCGTTGCCGAGAATGACTTTTGCCGACCATTCGTCGGCAAGCACGGCAGCAAAGTCGATTTCATCACGCCCGAAAATCGGCGACCAGCGCAGCACCGGCTCGGAGTTGTCAACCAGCCCTTTACTGCTGATCGAGATCATCAGCACCTTGTCGTGAGCAAGTTGCGAACGGGCGGCGATACGCCGCAACGCATCGCGCAGGCCCGCGACGAACGGGCCGACACCGGATACCTCCTGCGGCCGCTCCTCGCTGAAACGGTCGATCAGCCGCCCGGCATAATCCACCAGCGAATATTGCACGGCATCGGAAGAGATGACGACGACGATGAGGTAGCCGCAATCGCGCCGCTGCGAGAACAGGACACGCGGCCGGCCGCGGCCGCTGGCCGCCTGCTGCTCCGCCTTCTCGATGATCTGGGCACGCTCCAGATCGGCCGTGATGACCGAAACGGTTGCCGAGGAAAGCTTGGTGAAATCAGAAAGTTCGGTATGCGCAAGCGGGCCGTGCCGGCGCAAAGCCGACAGAACCAAGGTACTGTTCTTCTGACGGACCAATTCGGTGCTCGATTTGGCCAGCATCGGTAACTCTCCCGCTCATTCCGCCCTCCCCTCCGCATCGACGGACGACTCTTATCGGGCAGCCGATTTAGCCTGACAATGCGGGTGTTGACAGTTGAAAAAATCTCTGACAGTAAATTTCTCGACTGTCGAGAAAAAAATCAGAACCTTTTCTCGTCAGCGTTATCGCGGCGGCCGGCGGGAGTTCAGGATACGCCCGGCCGCGTTCAATCGGGAGGATAATATGAAAGCTTTTGTTAAGCTGGCTGCGGGCGCGGCCATCGTTTTGACCATGCAGACGGCCGCCTTCGCAAAGGATCTCGTCGTTGGCGTTTCCTGGTCCAACTTCCAGGAAGAGCGTTGGAAGACCGACGAAGCCGCCATCAAGAAGGCGCTTGCCGCCGTCGGCGCCAAGTATATTTCCGCCGACGCTCAGTCTTCCGCGTCCAAGCAGCTGACCGACGTTGAATCCCTGATTTCCCAGGGTGCCAACGCCCTCATCATTCTCGCTCAAGACTCCGACGCCATCGGCCCCGCCGTCGAAAAGGCTGCCGACGAAGGCATTCCGGTTGTCGGCTATGACCGCCTGATCGAAAATCCGGCCGCCTTCTACATCACCTTCGACAACAAGGAAGTGGGCCGCATGCAGGCTCGCGAAGTGCTGAAGGCAAAGCCGGCAGGCAACTACGTCTTCATCAAGGGCTCGTCTTCCGACCCGAACGCCGACTTCCTGTTCTCAGGCCAGATCGAAGTGCTGAAGTCTGCGATCGACGCCGGCAAGATCAAGAACGTCGGCGAAGCCTACACGGACGGCTGGCTGCCGCAGAACGCGCAGCGCAACATGGAGCAGTTCCTGACCGCTAACAACAACAAGGTTGACGCGGTCGTCGCCTCCAACGACGGCACCGCTGGCGGCGCTGTTGCAGCCCTCGACGCCCAGGGCCTCGCCGGTTCCGTACCGGTTTCCGGTCAGGACGCCGACAAGGCCGCTCTGAACCGCATCGCGCTCGGCACGCAGACCGTCTCTGTCTGGAAAGACTCGCGCGAACTCGGCAAGCGCGCCGCCGAAATCGCCATCGACCTCGCCAAGGGCAAGAAGCTCGACGAGATTACCGGCGTACAGACCTTCAACGGCGGTCCGAAGCATGTTGCCATGAAGTCGGTCTTCCTGACCCCGATCCCGATCACCAAGGACAATCTGAACGTCGTCATCGACGCCGGCTGGATCTCCAAGGCTGAAGCCTGCCAGGGCGTCAAGGCCGGCACCGTCGCTGCTTGCAAGTAAGCAGAGACGTTGACGGGTTGACCCGAATATAATGCCGACGCCGCAAGGGATTTTCCATTGCGGCGTCGAATGCGGATAAGAGGCCGGCAACTCCACCCAGAATGGAGAAAAAGGTTTCCCGCATGTGTTGCGTCGTCGCATATCCGATCGGCTTGCCGGATGGCGGTCGTGGAACCGGGAGAGACCGGGTGGGCGAGCGATGACGTCTATTATGACCAGCGCGGATACTGCCCAGCGATAAACAGAGAGCATTCGCTGGCCTGCGCCCAACAAGTGGGAGAACGGCAAAGCGATGGCCGACATGACACATTCCACAGCATCGAGCGGTCCGCGCAATGCAGAGGAAGGCGCATTTACGCGCTTCCTGCGCGCCACCGAAATCGATACCCGCCTGCTTGGCATGATCGGCGCCCTGCTGATCATCTGGATCGGCTTTGACGTCTATACCGGCGGCCTGTTCCTGACACCCAGAAACCTCTGGAACCTTTCCGTTCAGACCTGCGAAATCGCCGTTCTGGCGACCGGCATGGTGCTTGTCATCGTCACCCGCAACATCGACCTGTCAGTCGGTTCGCTGCTGGGCTTCGTCGCCATGATCATGGGCGTCATCCAGGCTAAATGGCTGCCCCAATATCTTGGCTTCGACAGTTCATGGACCTGGGTCATCACGCTGATCTGCGGCCTTGCCATCGGCACGCTGCTCGGCATGTTCCAGGGCGTCATCATCGCTTTCCTGAATGTCCCCTCCTTCATCGTCACCCTCGGCGGGCTTCTCGCCTGGCGCGGCCTAGCCTGGTATGTCACGAGCGGCCAGACAGTCGCACCGCTTGATGCCACCTTCCGCATCATGGGCGGCGGCGCCGAAGGCTCTATCGGCGCGACCTGGAGCTGGATCCTCGGCGTGCTCGCCTGTGTGATGATCGTGCTCGGCATCGTTGGCGAACGCCACCAGCGCAAGCGCTTCAACTTCCCGCGCCGGCCGCTCTGGGCCGAATACTTCCTCGCCATCCTAGGCTCGGCTTTGGTGCTCGGCACGATCTACGTCTTCAGCATCTATTACTGGCCCGTCGGCATCGCCAAGAAATATGCGACGGAACACAACATTCCCTGGCCGGAAAACGGTCTCGACATCCCCTATGGCATCGCTGTGCCCGTGCTGATCGCGGTCGGCATCGGCATTGTCATGACCTTCATCGCCACGCGCCTGCGCTTCGGCCGCTATGTCTTCGCCATCGGCGGAAATCCGGAAGCGGCCGAACTGGCCGGCATCAAGACACGCTGGGTAACGGTGCGCATCTTCGCGCTGATGGGCCTGCTCGCAGCCGTCGCCGCGGCGATCTCCACCGCCCGCCTGAATGCCGCCGCCAATTCGCAGGGCACCACCTACGAACTCTTCACCATCGCCGCGGCCGTCATCGGCGGCACGTCGCTTGCCGGCGGTAGCGGCACCATCGCCGGCGCCATGCTCGGCGCCCTCGTCATGCAGTCGCTGCAGTCGGGCATGGGCCTCGCCAATGTCGACACGCCGATCCAGAACGTCGTCGTCGGCGTCGTGCTGGTCATCGCCGTCTGGCTCGACATCGTCTACCGCTCGCGCGCCAAGTAAAAGGAATTCTGAACCATGACGGATCAAACCACGCCGCTTGTGGAAATGAAGAACATTTCCATCTCCTTCGGCGGCATCCACGCGGTCGACAACGCCTCCGTGCACCTTTACCCCGGCGAAGTCGTCGCCCTTCTCGGCCATAATGGCGCCGGCAAGTCGACCCTGATCAAGATCCTCTCCGGCGCCTACAAGCGCGATAGCGGCGATATCCTGATCAATGGCGAGCCCGCCGATATCCGCAGCCCGCGCGACGCCAAGAAATACGGCATCGAGACGATCTACCAGACGCTCGCCGTTGCCGACAATGTCGACGCCGCCGCCAACCTCTATCTCGGCCGCGAGCTGCAGACCCGCTGGGGCACGCTCGACGACGTCGCCATGGAGGCGAAGGCCCGTGAAGTGATGGGGCGCCTCAACCCCAACTTCAAGCGCTTCAAGGAGCCGGTAAAAGCCCTTTCGGGCGGCCAGCGCCAGTCCGTTGCGATCGCCCGCGCCATCCTCTTCGATGCCCGCATCCTGATCATGGACGAGCCTACGGCAGCGCTCGGCCCCCAGGAGACGGCGCAGGTCGGCGAGCTGATCAAGCAGCTGAAGAAGGAAGGCATCGGCATCTTCCTCATCAGCCACGACATCCACGACGTCTTCGACCTCGCCGACCGCGTCTCGGTCATGAAGAACGGCCAGGTCGTCGGTCACGCCCGCACCGAAGACGTCACCAAGGACGAAGTTCTCGGCATGATCATCCTCGGCAAGGTCCCGCCAAAAGCCATCCCCGGCCCCGGCGCGATGAAGGAATAGGCGCAAACGCCGCTCGACAACCAAGGCCGCGGCCCAAAAGGCCCCGGCCTCCCCCTAACAAAATGACCGATCTGCGTTTTCCTGAATTTTCCGCATTGAAGCCAAGCGCTTCCTAGGCTAAGAACCAGCCATCGGACAGGCGATTCAACCCGCCTAAGGCATGCACCCGTAGCTCAGCTGGATAGAGTGTTGGATTCCGATTCCAAAGGTCACAGGTTCGAATCCTGTCGGGTGCGCCACCGTTTTCCTAATGCATTGAAAGCTCAAAACATCTAAGCTTCCAAGACCTTAGCAATAGCCCGCTACTTCACATGGCTAGAGCACAAGGGTTGGACACATTAGATGGCAGGACTGAGTTTCATGCAGCGCAGACCATCCGGTATCTACGAGTTTCGCAGGCGGCTTCCTCAGGCAATTGCCGGCAAGCCCGCCCCGGAGCACGTCAAAGGGCAGCTCTCCGAGTTGATCAACACCAACACCGGGAACTTCAAGCAGTACCTTTCCGTCTCCCTTCGAACGAATGACCAGAAGCTTGCCAAACGCCGGGACCTAGACGAGGCCCGCCGCGTGACCGATCTTTTCGATTGGGGTCTTAAGCTTGTGCAGGGCGAGCAGCCCGAAGCCGCAATCGGGCGCTCTGAAACCCAGATGCCCTCCCCTGAGGAAATCGAAGCGCACTTTCTTCATGTTTTGCTTGAAGCCGACGAGAAGGAACGCAACGAGGGAGACATCAGGCGTTACCTTCAGACCAAGGCAGAGCGCTCGCAGTGGCCAGACCTTGATGATGCCCGCATAGGCAAGATGGGCATGGCGGATGGCCATTTGGAGCAGGCTGCTGACATGCATGAGGAGTTGCTGAGCGATTACCGTAAAGCCTACGCCAAGCGCCGAACGGAAATTATCAAGCCGGAGCTTCATAGCTACCTTAACTCGAAGCAGGCACCGATAGACCCATCGTCCCTGGAGTACCATCAGGCCGGCCTTGCGGCACTTCGCGGTCACGTAAAAGCTTATGAGGCGATGCTTGAGAGGGGGAGAGGTGCCGATATCCCTACCCCAGCCGCAAAGCAGGTTGTCAACGGGCCGAAGCTCACGGAAGCCCTCAAGCTATGGCGCGAAGGGACCCAGGCTCGTGGCGGCAAGAAGCCGGCGCAAAGCACCGTGCGAGAAGCTGAACGTGTCGTACGGTACTTCAAGGAATGGCATGGAGACTTGCCGCTAGGGGATATCACGAGGGAGAAAGCCCGCGACTTCCGCAATGCGCTGGCCCGTCTGCCTACTCGCCTGAAAGCCAGCCACAGGGCGCTGCCTCTCCGCAAGCTGCTATCGGTAGTCGAGGGCAAGGGGGAAGCAGTTCACGGGGCGAGCATCAACAAGTATCTGAACCTGCTAGTGGCCATCGTGAGTGCCGTGGAACGTGAGGGCTTGCTGGACGGCATTAGCGGCTTTGCTAATCCATTCTCGAAGCTCTCTCTCACCATTGACCGGCGCAATGATCCGAACCGCAGGCAGCCCTTTATGGATGCTGACCTCGCCAAACTATTCCGCACTGGAGTCTACCGTAAGGGCGAGAGGCCGGCTGGTGGTGGCGGGGAAGCTGCCTATTGGATGCCGCTTATTGCCCTGCTCTCAGGCGCCAGGCTCAATGAGATTGCTCAGCTTCGGCTCAGGGACGTTTTGCAAGACCCAGAGACAGGCGTCTGGGTTATCGACATTGGCACCGATGGCGGAAGGTCCATCAAGACGGTTAGCTCCAGGAGGCAAGTCCCGGTTCACAGCGAACTCATCCGCTTGGGCTTCCTGAAATACCGAAAGGCGCTGCTGGATGCCGGCTCGAAGCCAACCGATAGCCTTTGGCCCAAGGTGAAATCAGCCGATGACCAATACAGGTCAACCGCTTGGTCCAAGTGGTTCAACCGCTATCTACGCGACACGGCGGGCATCAAGGACACCACGTTGGTCTTCCATTCCTTCAGGCACAGCTTCAAACGCATGACGCGTGATGCTGGTATCCCAGAAGACCAGAGCGATTTCCTCACGGGCCACACTGGCGGCGGGGTTGGCCGGAATTATGGCGCGGGGTTCGGGCTAAAGGCGCTACATGCGGCAATCGAGAAGATCAGCGCTCCGAAAGTGGTCAAAGAGCTGCCTGAGTGGAAACACAAGTCTGGGGGCTGAAACGTGACCAATTCAACGTCAGCCCGCCACCGTACTCGACTTCACAGAAGGAAAGACACCGCCACCCCCCAATTCGCTCTTCGCATTCCGCAGGACATTAAGTCACGCATGATCGGACGAACCCTTGCGATACCGCTCAGCCAGGACACAACCATCAGAATCGATGTCACGGAACTCACCCAAGCAATACGCTTTTCACTCCGAACCCACGACAATGCGGAGGCACGACGCCGAAAGGCCAGCGCCTCGTGTTACCTCGACAGATACTTTGCGGCGATACGCAGCTCCCCACCTGCGGAGTTGACCCACAAGCAAACCCTAGCGTTGGCCGGCGAGCTTTACCGCGCATGGGCCAGCGAGCCGGACAGCATCCCGCAATCAATCTACTTGGTTGAAGGGCTAGGTCTTCCCACAATGGCTCCCACTGACTTTGATGCCGAAAGCGAACGGCTCGTAGCCACTGCCGTCGATGTGGAAGCATACGCAGTGCCCGGCAAAGAGGGTGAGCGAGTAGCTATGTTCGGCCCTCTGGTGCTCACGCTGCTTGCCCAGAAGGGCATCCCAGATGCGCCGCTGGAAGTGATAGCCCAGATTTCCTTAGCTCTATGCCGGACCCTCAGCGCAGCCCTGAGGACACGAGCACGATATGCAGCGGGCGACTATCGATTGGACGATGCATTGGCTCGGTATCCAGTATGGGAACAGTCCAAGGCCGGCATCTCGGAGGGCACCAAGCCTTACAAGAAGGCTCCCGTCACTTCCGGCAAACTCACAGTAACCGGCTTGCTATCCGACTGGTGGGCGGCCGCAAAAGCTAACGGTGCATCCATAAACACCTTCACGAACTTCACCACGCATATCAATCAGTTCGTCCATTGGCTGGGCCATGACGATGCCCGAGCGGTGACCACGGAGAATGTGATTGACTTCAAGGATTACAAGCTGACCACCCCGAGCGAGAGAACCAAGCGGCCCATCACTGCGCGGTCCTTCAAGTCCGGTGCCTTGGTGTCTCTCACCTCCGTGTTCACCTGGGCGGCAAACGAGAAGCTTCTCTCCAGCAACCCCACGGCAGGCATTGTGTTTCGGGTCCGCAAAAAGGCCCGTGTGCGGCAAAGGGATTTCACCGAACAGGAAATCAAGACGATCCTTGGGGCCACCCTTTCGGTCAGCCCTACGCCCGGCACTCGGTTCTATAAGCGCGATCTGGCCAACAAATGGATACCGTGGCTCTGTGCCTACTCTGGGGCTCGCGTCGGGGAAATCGCTCAGCTCCGCAAGGAAGACCTAAAGGATGGCCCATCTGGCCTCTATCTCAATGTCACGCCTGAGGCCGGCACTGTGAAAACCAAGGAATTCCGTGAGGTGCCAATCCATGAGCATCTGGAGGCGATGGGCTTTGCAGAGCTGGTGGAGAACTCCAAGGATGGCTACCTGTTCATAGACCCCAAGAGCCCCGATGTGGTCCATACGGCGATTGCCACGAGGTCTGCCCGTGTGCGTGACTTTGTGCGTGGCGCTGGGATTACTGACCCCAATGTCCAGCCCAATCACGGCTGGCGGCATACCTTCAAGACGAGAGGCTTTGAGGCAGGCATTCAGGAGAAAGTCTTGGATGCCATATGCGGCCATGCGCCATCAACGGTGGGGAGGCAATACGGGAGCGTGACCACAAAGACGCTCGTTGACGCCATAAAGCTATTTCCACGCTACGAACTGGGGGACCGAAGCAATGCATGACAACTTCTTTGCAAACTGGATGCTTGGCCCACTGATAATCCTGGCGTTCGTCCTGTGGTGTTGGCACGAAGACGCATGGCAGGCCAAATTAGACAATGCGCTGGCTAACTGTCTCACGCCTATGACCGATGGGTCGGGTCTTGCGGGTCGTGGGACCTTGCGGCGATGCGGCGGGGCTACTAAGCGCTCACCGACTCCCCTGTGCCCGCTCTCTGTCCGTCACCCAGCGCATACCCGAAGCATCCGCAACGATGTCATAGGCGGCACCGATATGCAGTAGGTCGATATCCTCCGCGCCTGTGGTCCACATGGGGTGGAACATATTGGTGATACCTTCAGCCTCCATTTCGGTAGTGGGGCTATGAGCAGTCACCAGGACAGCCAAAAGGTTTTCCAAAAGCCGGAGGGCGGATTGCTCCCACGCGTCTTGCGGCATTCGCTCGGTGACCCGTAGCCGATAGACACCCCTTATGCCCGGATCCAAGGTAAACAAGTCAGTGATAACGTGTTGGCCTCCCATCGGCATGCTAATGCGGCATCCGGCAGGCAAGCCGTTTGAACCTGCTGGGATAGGCTGGAATGTGTAAAGCTCCACGGTGGTCTTGAAGAGAAGCGAAAGGTCTGTGGCCATCAGCGCTCCCCCTCCTCTTCAAGCGGCCCGAGGCACTTATGGATGCCCAGCACGTCCTCAGCGTTGAGCACTATAGAGCGCGGCGGGTTAAGCATGCGGACGATCACTTTGTTTCTGTAGGCTGCCCGAGGGCCTTCTGCACCGTGCCGAGCCTCTGATTGGAAAAAGCTGGGAGGTGGCGCTGAGGATAGAACTTTGAGCAACACAGGGTTCTCCCCTGGCGGGACGCTCTCAGGCCTCCGATAGACAGCCACAAAGTCGCCGGGACGCCATGACTCCGTCCTAGAGAAGATTAGCTTTTGGCCGTCCTTGAAGACTGGCTCCACGCAATTCCCATCGCAGATCAGGGCATAGAGGCGGGGTACATTGTCAGGGTGCAGCTGTGGGGCAAAACTGCGAGCAGATGCGAGCATGGCGCTGAAATACTCCATAATGTGTTTTGTACATATCGAAGTATCGTTTTGTTAACGGTTGGCTGTCAACATGAAAATGTGTATAAAACACATCGAAACAGATATGGACTGATTCATGCTCACAACGGGAAACCAGCTCAGGGCCGCGAGGGCGCTGGTCGATATGGACCAATCGGTGCTAGCTCAGAGGGCCGGCGTGCACATCAATACGATTAGACAGATGGAGAAGCGTGGCGCTGAGGTGCTGACGAGCGGTCTTGATACGATTCAAACCGTCATGCGCGTGCTTGAGGCTGAGGGCATAGAGTTTCTAAATCACGGACAGCCGGGCGTTAGGCTGCAACGGAAAACGTGAGCTAACACCTTTTGGACCGCCAGAGATGAAACCAGTTCCTTTTAATTGTAGGCGCATCCGCGGGGTCTACGTATAGAAATGCCTGATCAGGTTCCTTTTTGGTGTCACTGCTATAGGTCTTCACCAGCCGCAACTTCATCGAGTCATAACTGATCGTTCCCATTAGACACGCCCGCGCGACCTTCGGCTGTTCAACCCAAAGTCTGGCGAAGTTCTTTTTGACCCAGGTAGCCGCCAAGGCTTGGATAGGGAAAAATTTCCGATAGGTGCCGCTGCGCCGATTGATGGGTGCAAGGCCAAGAGTCAGCAGACAGAATCCCAAATAGCGAGCATTCTCGAAGTGGGCAAAGCGATCCATACTCTTGATTTCAGCATACAAAAGCCGCCTGACACGAAAAGCCACGATCCTCGACGCGCTGTTTGCCTCGAAGCCAAACAGTTGGGAAAGCACCGTGTTATGCTGCACCCACCACGCTGACCACTCCGGCGAAGATACGGCACTAGCTTCAAAGATCACCTTCATTATCAGATCTGCTAATTCGTCATAGATATCCCTGAGGTCACCCTGCCCCGCTGTTCTAAAACTACGGGGCTGGGCGGCATGCTTAGACATCAAATCTAACGCTTTACCAATGAAATCCACGGTTACTTGAAGGCGGCTAAAGGCCGCATGTTCAAAATATGCTTCCAAGCCGTCGAGTTGATAAGTAGTTGAAATTGCGGTTTCGAAAGACCCCATAAGGCGCGACAACGCATAGCTACGTGGATGAGCACAACCCTTTGTGACTTTGAGATAGTCGATTAGAAATGCCAGTGCCGCCCTATTAAACCCCCGCATCTGTAATCGGCTAAACGATTGCAAATCCTCAAACCTAACCTCCAGTGCAGATTCACCCAGCGTCGCGCACTCTTCAATGAAAGCATACGAGCCGTAGACTATCTTTGTGATAGGCCGATTGTAGCCGATAAGGCCGCTAAAGTAGCCGCTGTCCTCTTGATAGAATGCGGATTCCGTATTCTGGATAAAACGCTGCCCAATATTTCGCGCGAACTGAAACATGGGCTGCGCTAGGTTTTTATTCTTTGCATGCTCTAGAACCTGTAAAGCAAACAGCGGAAATTTATTTACAACTAGGCTGCAAAAGCGCTCCTCGCCCAGGAGCAATAGAAAAGCATGGGCGATCTGGGCGGCCTCTTTTCCTTTGGATTGCTGACCGTCAATGAACTCGTTGGCCTCAGATGCGAGCGCCACTATCTGCGGTATTGAGCGCTGTAGTTCCTCAATGACGACTAATAGCTTTTGGGTATCCCCCTCATGTATCAGATGGTAATGGATGTCCAGAAAACGACGGGCATTTCGCGGCGAGAAGCGAGGAGGCGCGACCAGCGCCACCGCCAGCGTGAAAATCAAGAACGCCAGAAATATAACGGCTAAAATTGCCTTAAGATTATTCGCATTTGCCATAATAATTGGCACCGGCAATTTATTTTGAAACCAAACGTCAATACCAAGGATGCCGACACCAATGGCTGTTACCACCCAAACAGACGCAAGGCGAAGATTATACTTCATCAATAAAAGGCGGTAGCGATACCGATAGTCGGAGGTGCCAAGCACCACAAGTAACAGCGCTAAAGCTGACAAATATTCCGCAAATCCAAATAAATTACCCGTGGTCGGCGGAGAAGACGGAACCAAGGAAAAGCAACTCCAGACTTTCCAATGTGAAACCTCGCTCAGGAATTCTTGCAGTTGCTGGATGACTTGCACTTGTTACCTGCCTACAAAAAAATTGGCAGCCACGCTCGGCGGCACGACAGCCAAGAGAGGTCACTACGGCTCGTCTTGAGCGTATTCAAAACTGGGATACACAACCAAACAGGGACTCGCAAGGGAGCAGCTTAGGCCCTCAATCCCTCGGCATCATCCCAATAAGCAACCTATTGCCCACCCTATTGCCGCACCCCTTGCACGCCAGCTTGCCGGCCAACGAGCCTACCTTCTTGCCCCCTCCGAAGCGCCTACGCATCTCGTGACGATCTACAGGGACAGTCCTCCCGCAAGCCGAGCAGGCGGCACTAAGCTCATACCACTGGGCCAGACCTCCAAGCGTCCGCTCATAGTCGCTGTGTCCCATCGGCAGCAATGCAATGCCTTTTCTGTGTCTCATCCGGGGCTAACCCCACGCGCCTTGACTCTCCCCCTCGGGGAGAACATAAAGGGAACAAACGCACAAGCCCTGCGTTGACAGGTAGCCGCCATAGAGAGAGACCACCATGCTGCAAGCGGGAACACATGAAGTTGGCCTAAAGCCATCCAGAAGGAAACCTGTAAGCTGCTCTGGCTTCCTGCAACAGCAGGGCTTCTGGTGCAGCCCTGCCGTTGAAGCCCAGGCAGATGAAGTTCACCCGATGGTGCTCAGGGCCATCGCTGCAAGGGAAGGCATACAGCTCTATACGGCCAGCCTCTATGCCGTCCTAGAGCCCATGCCCGATGGCTATATCAATATCGCGATAGACCTCAAGACCAAGGAAGCCTATGGGCTCTACCATTTGCCGGATGGGCTGTTGGGGAGGCCCCAAGCAGCGATGTGGTTTACAGCACGGGGTAGCGTTGATGAGGCGGTGCGGTTGTTCACTTCGCTGCTAGAGGCTGAGGGCATCCTTTAGGCATCCGATGAGATCGATACGGCCCATTGATAAGCTCGTTGCAGCCCTGCTCTCCTTGCTGTTAGCGACGCCCTACGCGTATGCCGCCCAGCCTGTCACAGCTAGAGTCTCCGTTTGCTTCACGCCGGCAGAGCAATGTGAAGACCGCATTGTCAGTGCTATCGACCGGGCAGAGTCTTCCATCCGGGTGCAGGCCTATGGCTTCACGTCACTGCCAATCATCCATGCGCTCCAGCGTGCTGCCGAGAGAGGCATTGAGGTGCTGGCAATCCTCGACAAGACCAATGAGCGGAAGTACTCAGGTGCCACGTTGCTGGAAGCAGCCGGCATTCCCGTGTGGATAGACTACGAGCCGGCCATAGCACACAGTAAGGTCATCGTCATTGATGGGCATCTCGCATCGGTGGGTCTTATAACTACACGGCTGCGGCCCAGAAGCGGAATGCTGAGAATGTTACCCTCATGGAGAGCGATGAGCTTGCCCGAGAGTATCTGGCGAATTGGGATAGCCGGTTGAAGGCGTCTAGGGCGTTCGAGGTGGAGCTGCCATTATGGGAAAGAAACAACTAGAGACTTTCTTTTCGGTGCTTAGTTGCAGGCCCGAAAGACCCCTCAGGACCAAGCCTTATCGACCATGGTACTGCGTTCAAGCTGAGGTGCTGACAAGTGGTCCGGATAAGATTCGGGCCGTGATGAGGGTGCCTGAGGCTGCGGGCATAGAGTTTCTAAATCACGGACAGCCGGGTGTGAGGCTGAGCGGAAAGAGCAACGTGTAGGACACAACAGCAGAGCCATATCCTCATGTTAGAGGAATGCCTTTGCGGCACTCCAGGAGAGGCTATAAATTGCGAATCATAGCCAAGATGCTCGCATGGAGAGAAGCATGGGATATCGTGCCACAGCCCTCAAAGTCATGATCGCATCGCCTGGGGACGTGATGTCTGAACGCGTTATGATCCGTGAGGTCGTCCATGAGTGGAATGCAATTCACGCCGACAAAAGGAAGCTCGTCCTTCTACCAGTGGGATGGGAGACGCATTCTCACCCCGAAATGGGCCTGCGTGCCCAAGAGGTGATCAATAAGCAGATACTTGCGGACGCTGACATCCTGATTGCCGCGTTTTGGACGAGATTGGGAACCCCTACGGGAAGTTCAGCTAGTGGTACGGCTGAGGAAATCTCGGAGCATATTTCAGCCGGGAAACCAACCCTACTTTACTTCTCTGCCGCTCCTACCCGGCCCGACGATATTGACCCAGAGCAGTATGCCGCCCTAACAGACTTCAAGCGGTCCATGATGCAAAACGGTTTGATCGAGCAATATGAAAGCCTAACAGACTTCCGAACGAAATTGGCTAGGCAGCTTGCGGCCACAATATACAACGCCTTCCCCGACGATGGTTCCAATTCAGACGAAGGCGGCATGGCGCTGAGTGAAGCTGTAGTAAGAAAGGAAGATAGCCTCTCAGAAGCCGCTAAGACGCTGCTTGTTGAGGGAAGCCTGGACAGGAATGGCACAATAATGTCGCTCGCCTATATTGGCGGCATGAGGATAGGCACCAACGGCAAGAACTTCATCGAAAACGGCGATTCCCGCGAGATCGCTCGCTGGAAGGGGGCTATCCAGGAATTAGAGAGAGTGGGCTACATTGAGGATCGTGGCGGAAAGCGCGAAGTCTTCTCTATGACGCATGAAGGCTACACGGCTGCGGATCGTCTCTCGCCCTCTCACGGCCCCACAGAGTCATAACAACCTCTGGGCGATCTCCTCTTCACATATATGCAATCTTATGCCATCGTCCATAAGTTGCTTGTGGGGGACATCATGGTAATTCTGAAAGGCATTTTCAGCTTCATCATTACCGCTGTGGTGATCGGGTTTTTCATAGCGGTTTACCTCTTTTACCTGAAGGCCGGCGCATACGGCGCTCAACTGTGGTTCGGCTGGAGCGGCTGGTGGGTCGTGATACTGGGAGTGGTCTTGACGCTCTTCTTGCAGAACTTTGGGCTGATGGTCATCATGATCGTAGGGGCCTATGGCGCTTACTTCGGGTGGCATTGGGAATGGTGGTTGGTCGGCCTCGTGTTCTTCCCAGGCTTTGCCCTGATGTTCGTCTCCGGGCTCTTGACTATGATAGTTGGCCTTGCCGGTCGGCTGTTGGGGCCACGCCCGGCGTAAACCCAATGGCTCAGCCTACAGCTATTGCTATAGACCACATCTCCTCATCCGTGAGGTAGCTGTAGGGTTAGCTGTCTGGCTAGGCATTGGGGTATTCGAGAAGACGGCAATGCCATCACCTTTACAGTCAAGCATAAGGGTATAGCCTGTTGCCGTCTTAGGGCTTACCAAGAGCTACGCCTCTAAGCGTCTAGGGTGGCCTAGGAAAGCAACATAACACCAGCTTTAAGCCAGCATAGAGTTATCATTCTCATGCTAATCACTGGACTGTATGGGGTCTCCGTTCGGAAGAGAATGCGCCGGCATTTCGCTTGCGAGGCTGTGGGTTTCGAGCCTTCAGTAAATAACCTGATGCTTCTTATATAGGTAAATTTCCTGAAAATGGGACAAACCCTAACCGCCACCACAAAGCGCCCGTACATGCCGGGAAACCGTTTGGCGCGGCAACTGAGTGAGCCTTACGATTTCCGCCTGCGAGTGCCCCGCCCGCATTAGCTTTTCAATGACAATTCGCCGCTCCTCCGGCCCCCTTCGTGGCGTCTCGCTCTCGATTCCAGCAATCGGCCTCAGCCTTTCCTGACCCCAAGGTGTAATCAGGATGACGCCTCGCAGAGCCCCATCACGATAGACCGCGACAGGAATCACAAGGCCATCCTCAATGCCACTCCGTGTCGCCTCCGGCGTCAAAAAGTAACGCGGCTTGCGGACAGCGGGCATGCAAACCATGGGAACCTCCCTGTGGTCTAACACACGCTGCACAGCCCCGATGCCTACCAACATGTCCGTGAGCTTGTCGGTCGTCACTGCAAGCAATTCCGCCAGTCGGCCTATCGTTAGGCAATCGGTTATAATTTCCCCCGTGATTGGATTTGCAATCTCACCCGGCTTTCTGTCGGCAACATAGAGGCCGTCGCCTTGTTGCCGGCTTTTCCGATACTCCTCTCCCATGCTAGCCAACTGGGATTTGCTCCAAGGTTTCCCACCACGAACGGCAGCTTCTGCCCGTCTGATAGCAAGCCAAGCGGTGAGACCTTTTCCGGCTGCGTATTTGCCTTGAGCGGGAAGAGCAGGCGCTGTTAGACGCCTACCCTCCTTGCCTGTCAAAGCGCCCATCGCCTAGAATTTATCATTCGGGGAACTGGAGGCAGCCTCGGCAGCATCACGCCTGAGACGGGCATCATCACCAGCCTGGGCCAGATGCTCGCGCTCTTCTGGAGTTTCTGGTGGACTCGCCCAGATGGTTACCTTTCGGTGCTGGGCTAGAGCATCAATCGCCCTGATTAGCTTCTCATCCTTGTAAAGGTCACCGTTCGCCTTTCGATGGTGCAGCGGCACCGGCCCATCTGGTCCCAAATGAAACGGCCACCAAAGCTCTGATTTCTCTTTGGCAACCAGCCGAAGGCGCCCCCCTTCGGGACGAGAGGGAGGGCCTCCTGCACCGCATAGAAATATGCATCATGCGGATTATAGTTCGAAAAGTGCACCGGGCAGTCTGCATTGGTCCAGGCTGTCTCCCCAGTCGGGTCCCCTAGCCGGGTTGCCCATACGCTTCCCGCATCAAAGACCCCTGCATTTCGACCAGACACACCGACGTAGAGTTTATATTCAGGTTCCACCGTCATTGGTTACCTGCCCCAAACGCTTTGATGATATTCTCAACGTTGGCCTTTTGCTCCGGCGTCTGTTCCTGTTTGAGGTGCTGATAGTGATCGACCACTTTTCGGGTGGCAGCCATCAGCGCATTTCTCACGTTGGGGTCAGCCTTGAGCCGCCTCATGGCAGCCTCTCGGTATTTGCCCACTCGGGCAGCCAAGAGCCACTGCTTCGTGCCCCTGACATCCACGGGGCCATCCGGTGCTCGTGTGTAGGCTTCAGACCGCATAGCATCCGCCACCATGTCCCTAAGAGACTTGACGTTAGGGCTCGGCTTTCCGGCGAGCTCTTGGTACTTTTGATAGGCATTATCGCCTGTAGTCAGCGTGATGTCCCGAAGGTCAACCTTATTGCCTAAGCTTGGCGACGGCGGACCCATAGTCGTTCCACCCTCCAAGCCAAGCCTAATGGTCTCCTGATCCACAAGGCTGCCATTGGTGTCAGACCATAAGCCCTGCCTATTGAGGACAGGCTGGCCCAGCCAATTGTACTTGGGCGGGAGGTTCTGCGACATGCCGGGAATGACTTGCATCATCTTATCAGCAATCGAACGGGCATCCCTGAGGTACGGGTCCGTAGAGAGCTGGCGTGTGGCTCCGCTGAAAGGGACCACGCTTTGGGCCAGACCGCCAGCGAAGTTGAGGCCCCTCTTCTCGGGATCGCTCAAAGCCTCAAGCGCTTGGTTCAAGCTCAGAAGGTAGGTCCGGCTGGTGAACTGCTTGGCAAGCGAGATGGTTAGAGCCCCGATGGCGTTCTCAATCTCCGGCGTCTTGCTGGCATCTTCACCCATGATGTGGATAGCATCCTGGATATCCGCGATGATACCGAACGGCAGGCCAACCGGATCATAGCGATTGAACGGGATGTAGGACGTTGTGCCGTCATCATGCTTGGCCACGATGCTATATGGCTGCCAGCCGGTGGCTAGGAGCTGAGACTTCAGCCCGGAGTCGGACGGACCACCACCCGTTACCATACCCTGAGCGCCGATGTAGCCAGCAGCCCCCATGAAGAGAGCGCCCATGGTCATTTGGCCGATAGCCTGAGCCTTAGCCTCTTGCCCTAGCGCTCCGGAGAACATCTGACGGTACTCTTCTTGGAACATATTGAGGCCGGGGGTCATCTTCCAACCGTACCTGATGACGTTCGTCGGGGTCTTCACAAAGGGCAGGATGAGCCTAAGAAACTGACCCTTCTCGTTTGCCAGCAGGGTCTGCACACCGTGGCCAATAGTTCCCGGAAGGAGGTCTTGCTGGAAGGTCGCAATGTTGGCTTCTCGCAAAGCCTCAGGGTCCAGCCCCCTGCCCTCAGCATCAAAGGCATTCTCAAGGCGTGTCGAAACGTAACTCTTGACGAACTTGTTTGCGGCATCACCCTTGAGCCCGGCCTGAATGGCTTGCGTGGTGCCATCCATATGGGCACGGGCTGCCAGCTTGCTCCGGTAGACGATCTGCTTCACCAGCTCGTCCACAGAACCTAGTGCTCTGGTAGGGAGACCCCATACGGTTAGCGGCACGGAGAACGCATTGTAGAGAACGTTATATGTACTGTCCCAAGGTCGGAAGTAGCCGGTCCCTATGCCCTGCGTGCCGGGAACCTGCCAGCGCCTGGAGCCCGTGGACATCTCGGAGCCGTGACCACGAAGAACGCCGTCATTCGAAGCGAACGCCTTCACGGCTTGGCTGAAGCCATCATAGAAGGCAGACCCCATGTAGGTGTATTGCCGGATGCTCTCCTTGATGAGCGCCTTGCTGGCATCGTTGCCGGCGATGGCACCGGGGACAGACCCAAGGATACGCTCCATGGGCCGTACGCCAACCATATAGCCGTTAGACATGATGTTGATAAGCTGCGTCTTTGGGCCGGATACCAACGAGGAGACGCGCAGGTAGTTCACCGTGTCCATGATCTTTCGGGCTATGCCAGGCTCTGCCAGCATCTTCAGCTTATCGGGGCTGCCTTCTGCTTGGACAAGAAGCTCGTAGAAGCGATCCTTGGAGATGTCCTCAAACATGGAGGGATCAAAGGGCTTGCCTCTACTAGCCCGCAGTGTTCTGCCACCCTGAGCCCGGATGTCGTCTGTGAGCTTCAGGAAGGTGGTCGCAATGGAGAACCGCTTGGCAATCTCAGCCTCAAGGGCCTCCTTGCCACCAAACTGGGTATAGTCCCCAATCTTTCGGCGCATGGCCAGCAATGAGGCATCCTGAAAGGCTTTCGAAGCGAGAGACCCCACAACGATCATCTTTGCGGTGAGCGTTCTGCTAGCCTCGCCGGCTTGCTGGAGAATACCCGCAAGGCCAGCCGGATCAACACCAGCTAGGGAGGCAAAGGCATTGACCTGTCGCTGAAGCTTGGAGTCTGTCAGCTTTACGCGGAACCCCTGGGCGGCTAGCTGCTCGGCCTTGTGGTTGACGGCGAGGTCTACGGCTTGGATGACATCGTTGTCCGTCCTGAAGCGATCATAGAATGCCCCCATATCAGGGCTAAGCCGCTTGCCACTATCAATGGTGCCAGACCAACCACCATGCTGAGACATCGTGTCCCAATCCTTTTCGGCATTCTCCAGATGGAAATCCAACTGGTCCAAGAGGCCGGGCTTTGGGACATCCTGCGTGCTGGGCCGTGCGGGAGACCCAGCGATATCCAAGGGGTTGAACTCCACCTTGTTCTTGAAGGTCTGCGGCTTGGCTACCCCGGCAGCTTCCATCGCCTTGGTCGGCGTAGAGGTCACCTCAACGGGAATGTCAGAGGCTTGGGCTACTTGTGCTCCATCCGGCTGAGGACCATTCGAGGCACCTTGCTGTACCGTGTCCGCTTGATTGATCGTAGCCACGTTGCCTGCGTCTTTACCAGCATCGACCGCACTCTGTCCCGAAACTGCGTCACTCTGTGTTGCCGGCCCCAGCGATTGACTTCCGTCTGTAACGGGTTGCCTATCCATCTGAATGGGTCGTCCGTCCAAACTCTCAGCGCCCTGCGGTATCGTCGACGCATTTGCCTGCTGCTCCTGTGCGATCTGCTGATGCATGTCGGCCTCAAGCTGGCTCACAGCCCTACTAGCGGCCTGCGTATTGCCCTCCTTGAGATACCTCCAAATCTTCAGGCCACCCGTAAAGGTTCCGATGATGGCCGCATCCATGCCAAGGCTCTCCATGCTATTTTTGAGTCGGCCTAGAGCTGCTGAATCCCCAGGCTTGGCAGCAAGCCACGCATTGAAGGGATTGGCGAGCGGGGTATCCTGAATGAGGTTCGAGAGGCGTTGTTCGTGAGGGTCAAACGCAATGGCACCAGCGAGTGCCGCTTTGCCGGCCTCAAGCCCCATCTTGCCGTACTTGTAGGCTTCCGCCCAAGCTTGGCCCGATGCCAGCGCTTCGCCGGCAATAGGCACGGCCTTTGCCAGAGCCCCTAGCTTCCCGAGGCCCACCATGGCTGTGGTGAATTGCCCGATGCCAGACGCAAGGCCACCGAGGATGGGGCTTTCCTGCTTGATATGCTGGTCCACGTCTTCAACGAACTGCCTAAAGCCAGACTGCCGGTCCACGGGCGTATCGCCAAACAGGAAGTCCTTGGTCTCAAAGACGGACTTTAAGCCACCTGTAACAGGAGCCACCATGCCGGCCATGCCCACAGCATTCTCACGTTGGGCAAGATTGTCCTCTGGGGCAACGTCGGGGGCACTGAATGAGCCATCAGGGTTCTGCGTGATGCCGAGCTCAGCGCCGAACGGCTGGAGGCTTTGGGCTGCCTGGGGGTCTAATTCCAACTGGGGTTGGGCTTGAGGGGTCCCGGTATCGGTAGGTTCCTGCTTGGGCTGAGCTTGGGGCTGGGCCTGCGGTTGCTGGCCTTCTGGGACACTGGGCTCCGGTGATTTAACGCCAAATATTTTCTCAAACTCGGTGGGGTCCATATGGGTCTCCGTTGCTCGCTGAACGAGCGGGTTAATTCCGGTGATTGGGACCGCACGGAAGACAGCGACTAGCCAACGACTAGCAAGCGCTTCGGCGTCTAAAGGTGCGGATTTGAGGTGTGCCCATTTCGTGGCGGCACGCGGTTAGGCCCAGAGGTTCACGGCGCGGGGCAGCCCAACGACTTTATCTCGTTGCGTCCTGCCGGTTCTTGATTTTCTGCCGTCTCTGTAGCTCCAGGACAGCATGCCCCGGCTCACAAAGTCAACCTATTTTTGTAGGCAGATTTTCCAATTACAATCATAAGGAGAATAGGAACCAGCAGAGAGCCGCTGCAAAAAGAATTCCCTCCGTATGTAGCGAGTGGGGCAGTTGGCCACCCTTCTGTGCAACCGTGGGAGTAGCAAAAAAATCTGAAAAGGAGAGAGGCAGACCGCCAAAACTACCGCGTCAATAGTGGCTCACCAATGGGCGTTTCACCGATATGGTCTATCACAAGAGCGAATCTTGCGCTCTGCGGAGCTGCTTGCCGTTTCTTCTATACGGAGGGGTTGCCTTTGATTGAGGTCTTTCTCGCTACGCTGGGAATGCTCTCTTTCCGGTACGGTGGGAATGCCCCAAAGCCAGCACCTTGCCACCCTACACACATCTTCTTGCCATTACCGCCCGCCTTGGTCGGCATGATGCCCAGCACCAAGCCAGCATAAAGTTCCGGCACAACGCAAGCCGGAGGTTCCATGCTGACAGTTTCCTTTCACGAATTGACCATCACGGCTCAAGGGCCTCTTGCGGTTTGCCTGTTGGCGGGGCTGGTTGCGATGGCATTGGGATATGTGGCAGCCAAGCGGTGAACGCTTTTCGTCGCCTGGATGAGAATGCAAAAAGCCCGCCGATGGGATGACCAAGGGCGAGCTTCTTTCTCGCTACTGCGGGAATGCTTTCAGGGGTTCTCCTTCTCGCTACGGAGGGATTGCTCCGAAAGGCCTTGTCTTTCCACTACGCAGGGAATGCTTCATGCCGCCTTTCTGCCGACAGCATCCCGCACGCTATCCCAGACCAGCACCGGGCCAGGCCTCGTGGTCAAGAACCGCTCAGCAACCTCCGTTAAGACTTTCTCTGCATTAGGCATATTGCTCAAGTCCCAACGGATACGCGACAGGGCAGCAAGGGCCGGCTCATTGGTCACGCCGCTGATGCTGATAAACTCCTCATCAGACCCAGCCGCATAGGCATAGCGCTGCAAAGCGTACAGCTCAGCGGCAAGCAATTGGTCTTCGGGAAGCTTGAGAGCGCTGCGCTGAAACTCAATGCCTAGCAAACGGTGGGCTCTCCAATGGTCTGCCTCCGCTTGGCTATACACCAAGAAGCCATCAAGTGTGGTGATGCGCAGGACCGTGAGCATGTCCAACGGCTCGTTGTCAGCCTTGCGCTTTCCCAGATGGTGGCGCAGTGCGGCCCAATCGCCATTGAGCGGCTTGCGCTGCTGTATACGGTTCAAGGTGGTGTAAATCTTCATAGCCGGGGTGCCCTCCTTAGGCTCGTCAGTGTTGACAGGAGAGAGCAATATCGTACATACGAAATCGGGTCAATAACGTATATACGAAAAGACTCTGATTGACTTCATAACGTATGTACGGTTAGTGGAGCGCATGGGACGCAAAAGGGAATTCGAAGAGCGCATTACATTGCCGCTATCAGCCGAAATGCTGGAGCGTTTGGATAGTGCTGTGCTGGAAGGCGAGACGCGGCTAACGGTTATTCGTGAGGCTATCGATAGCGAGCTGCGGAGAAGGCGACAGAGAACCAAACGCCAAGGTGACGAAACAGAAAAGCCCGACTGAGTGCCGGGCCTTTGGATAGTCTGGAAGCTCGGTCTCTGACAGGGACCCTATGCCGCCTCGTTGTCTTCCCCACTTCCACCGAGGGCTCTGTAGACTGTCGCCTTGCTTAGCCCCGTGGCCTTCATGATGTCCTTAATCAGCAGGCCCTCCCCGCGCATCCTGCGTATCTCGGAGACCACATCATCGGTAGCCTGGACCTTCCGGCCAAACCGAACGCCCTGTTCCCTAGCTTTCGCGATGCCATCCATCTGGCGTTCTGACCTGATGGCGGTTTCGAACTCAGCGAAGACGGCAAGCATCTGCAACATGGCCCGGCCTGCGGGCGAACCAGTATCTATGTCCTGGTCGGTCACCTTGAAGGCTACACCTTTGGCCTTCAGTTCGTTGACGATGTTGAGGAGGTCTGTCGCTGAGCGAGCCAAGCGGTCAATCTTGGTCACCACAAAGGTGTCCCCCTTGCGGGCAAAGCGGAGCGCTTCCTTGAGGGCGGGCCTATTGCTGTCCACTCCGGAACGCTTCTCTTCAAAGATGTGGTCTGGTTCGACACCCAAAACCAGCATCTTGTCTCGCTGCACTTCTAGGCTCTGTCCAGTGGAAGACACGCGGATATAAGCTACAAGGGTCATGTCTCACAATCCCTCAGGGGTTTCGATTGGAAATATATGAGACACTATTTGAGACACGTCAAGAGTCCGTCTCACAGATTATACATTTTGAGACCATGCCCCTGAGCATTGGCGAACTGCCGGCAGTGGCGATAATGAATGACGCTCTACACAAAGACGATCAACTGGAGGCGTGAATGGATTGGGGGCAAGTGGTAAGTGGCTTGATTGGGGCGGGATTGGGCACGGCGATTGTCGAGGGTGCCGTTACAATTTTTCAGCAGTTCCGAGCCGGTAGAAGCCACGGCAAGTTTTTAGCGTTTCGAATCGCCGTGGAGCTAGAAGCCTACGCAGAACGCTGTCTCAATGTGATTTTCGATACGCATAACTACGAAAGCTCCAGAGGGGCAATGGGAAAGCTATTTGTAAGCCTGCCACCTTTTCCCTCATATCCCGATGACATTGAAGGTTGGCGGAATTTGCCGCCGCAAGTGTTGGATATGGCTTACCGCCTGAGGGCGCAACACGACTCCAAGCAGCATGGGCTTGATTTTCTTCTCAACAATATAGGTTTTGAAGAAGCCTCTGAGCAATGCATGGCCCACTGCGCAACGCTAGGAAGGGACGCCCTGCGCATCGCGGCCAGCATTCGACAATATTACGGGTTCCCGACTATTTCAGAAGAGCAAGCTGAATTGTTAGACATAGAGACGAGGCGTCCCGAGCATGGGGCTGCCTGATGGACTCGGATGGCACATCGTACTCAGGCGTTCGGGCACCCTGGGGCTACCTCCACGGCAACGGGAAGGGTCGCCACCCCACCGGGGGGAAACCTCGCCGCCGCTGCTACGTGATTACCTCTGAGATATCTGACCCCTGTGTATGTCCGGCCCAACGTCAACCAAACGTTCGCGAAAGTATTTGCGTCGCCTCTACGGCGGCGACCTAGGGAATATAGAACTCGTACTGTCCATCGTTCGCGCGAACACGCCATGCCTCCCCTAGCTGGGCTAGCCTCTCATTGAGCTCTTGCAAGGGCACATCTGACTGGCAATCGGGATCAAGACCCAAGTCGTCCGTCGTCTCATGACTCACGTCACCTCGGATCGCATAGATTACTCGGAGCTTCCTATAGTACTCGGGGTCCGCGCTACCCCGGCCAAAACTTTTCAGGTGGGGATCAACGGGCAAGCCCTGTGCCCGCATCAGGTTCACGTACCCAGATCGTGCCGGGGGATGCCAGACCCCAACGCCACCAGCACTTCCACCATCGCCGCCCCCAGCGTACCCATCACCAGATACTTCGCCGCTGCCGCCATCACCGCCTCGTCCTCCGGAGCCGCCATCACCACCTCGGCCACCAAAAGCTCCACCATTTCCCCCAACCCTTGCGTCACCACCTCGGCCACCGCCGCCACTGCCACCCTGCGACAAACCGCCCGGAGTCGGTGGCTGGAACCGGCCAACCCACCACAAAAGCAAGACCAAACCGATGATGACGATAGAGCTCGTGACCAGCGCCGCGATAAGCCGCTCGGAGCTAAAACTCGCAGCACACCAAATTGCTGCCCACAGCATGAAGCAGATGGCCGCAAGAGCACCTAAAACCCTTGCAACGTCGGCACGAAAGCCGGCAACGGTGAGGCTCGTCAGAAAGCACGAGAAAAAGATGCCAGCCAGTGTTAGCACGCCCGTCAGCATAAATTCAGTCGTCGTCATTTGCGCCTTTTCGTTTCCCGGAAGCTGTCGCCATTAAGTACAATTGAGCCTACGGAGGTGTGTTCTCTGCGGACTTGCTATGCGGATACCCCTTCAACCGAATAGTCCCATACTAACTCGACCAAGGGACCTCGCCGCCACTGTCACGCGGGACACCTCTGCGAGGCGTGACCCCAAGACTATCTCCAGTGTTCCAAGACGCACTGGCCTGATATCAATTATACAGGAAAATTGTTCGTTCCAGCTGTCCGAGCACCAGCATCGGAACCCGATGGAGCGAATAATCGACAAACTCGTGGATCAGTGAGGTAATGTAGGAACCCTCCCTTAGTTCATGAATCCAGCTCTGCGGATAGTAACGAGAGATCATGCCGACGATGTACAATCCGACATAGAAATAGCCAAACTCATTGAGGAACGCCCCTTCGCCTACCATGTAATACAAGTCCCTGCGCTCAAAAAAGGATGCGGGCGCACTCCAATCTTGCCACGGCGGCTCGGTTACATCGTGACTGATCTTGATGGAAATACCGGTGCCGCCGTTCATGCCCCTAGTGACAACATTGCTTATCATCGCGGGCGAAAACTTGAAGTTTTCTATTACGTCCTCAAAGACGGCCTGCTGGGTCGGATGAATGATAAATTCAATCTCACGAGACGTTTCTATACCGGCATTATCTAGGTGAGACATCAATCGATTGAAGCCTCTAGCAAGCGCCGGCTGAGTGCCATAGGCAAAGAGTGCATGTTGCATAGCAGGGATGTGCTTTAGGCATTCCCCCAAGGTTATGGGCCTGTGTGGCAATGCAATGGTATTTAGGGGGGTTCCCGCTATGCCGGATCGAAGCGAGGTCTGCGACGTGACCCCCTGCGTTGTCCAGGAGCAATAAATCGGAAAGTGACTCGCAAAACGATGCCAGAGCCCAAACAGGCCGGACACCGACCCATCCACGCGCCGTAGGGGTCTCGCAGCGAAGTCCCACAGCGACAGATTTCTAGCAAGCTCAAGCCCATGCCCATTAAAATGAGAAGGCCGTCGCTCAAAACTATCATTGCCAGTACCTCTCCAGAGGATCTCAGCATTAGCGAGTGCCGTTATGGAGTAGTAAGCTAGAAGTGCTCTCGTTGTGTCGCCGCCCGCCCTCGCAGCGTCAGAAAATTCCTTGGCTTGGGTGACGGAGTAAGCGAGTTGCTGCATCTGCTTTCGGACATTTTGCTTTTGTGACTGCGGCAGTTGCCGCTCAGAGATCAGCTTGTCTGCCGACCGCTGCGTGTCTTGGAATTGAGCAAATCTTCGCCAAATTGCATCATACGCTCTGGTTTCACTTAGCTCCACTAACTGATATGTCATTTGATTCGACCCTGAGATTTTCTATTCGATAAACCTTTGAGTGCAAATTCGGAACCAAGATTGCGACCGGCACGTAATCTTTCCGCAACCCTTTCTGCGCGAAGAAAATTAGGCACTTGCCAACTGCCCTCCACTCCTTCACATTGCGTCACATCGCTTTGCTAAGGTAATGGCGAGATGGCTTTGATTTCAAGCCTTTAGGAGGCCTTCCGCTAGGCCGTGGGGCGTCTCCTGTCGGGTGCGCCATTTTCATAAGCGTTCAGGACAGAACTGCGAACACGCAATCGTCCGGCAGTAGATGCCAATTCGCACTTCCGTGTGTATTTCGAGGATGGAATCGATAAATTGATGTCGAATTCCGAGAGCAGGCAAGCTGTCCATGGCCTTTGAGCATCAACCACCCACGACTTCTGTTATCAAGCAACTCTATGCGCGAGCGTTTGCCTGTGCTTTCCCTGGTTGTGACGAGCCTCTTTTTCGGGAAGACCTTGTATCTGGAAACTGGGTGTTGAATTCCCGGATTTGCCACATCTGCGCGCGCAGCGAAGGTGGTCCCAGATGGGACGCGAACCAGACGAGCGAGCGAAACCGATCCGTGGATAATCTCGTCTTGATGTGCATCGGGCACGCGAGCGTCATCGACGACCCGCAATCGTGGCAGTCCTATAGCCCAGATTTACTATATACTTGGAAGGAGGAGCAAGTCGCGGAGCATCGACGTAGAAGCGAGGGTTGGCCGATCACAAGTAAAATGGCTGACGAAGCACTGTTAGTGTCCAAAGAGGCGGCGGTTTCCATCCGTGATTCGATCATACAGTTAGGCGGCGAAGGTGGTCGCGCCCCTAGCGCTGGCGGAGGTGGAGGCGGTGCTATCGGTGAAGGAGCACGCGCGGGACGCGGTGGTGATGGCGGCCGAATGACCAATGCAGATGGAGATCGGTTACCTCCGGAGGAGCTCGAACGCCTTCTAACGTTGACCAATATCCCTCCGCCGGGGGCTGGCGGAGGCGGCGCTGGAGCAATAGGTGCGGGTGCTATCGGCGGTGATGGTGGCGACGGTGGTGATGCAATGTCCTTCACCGCAGAGGTACAGCCGGGTGACGTCTTCAATATCGAAATTGGCGAGGCTGGAAGAAGCACATCTCAACCTGAGCAACACGCAGTGCCCGGCGGAGATACGGTCCTCAGACATAGAACGACAGCCGGCGACCTGATCCGAGAATATCGTGTTAAAGGCGGCAAAGGCAGCAAGGCAGGGCGTCTTCCAGACGACTGGACTACGATCAATGCAGCGGACATTGAAGGTGGATTTCAAGTCTCCACTCTCATGCCATTTAATTCATGCGACTTCTTTCAAGGACGACTGCACATACTAGGTGGGGCGTGGGAGACTTTCTATGTACCACAGATTCCTTGTGAGGCAGCGTGGCCAATAGTCTGCATAGTTGGTTGGGAAAAGCTTGAGCCCAATGGAACGCGCGGACTGCAGATCTGCATCACGAACCCAAACGGCAAGGAGGTGTCGAGAATTGCAATTGGACTGCCACAAACAGCGTTATCTGGTCTTAGTTACATCTGGCCCGTAATGATCGGTACGACGTTTGATTGTGAAGGGCTCTGGGGGCTCCAAGTCCAATCCGGTGAATACCTCCTCTCACGTATTGTGATCCGCGTCTCTGTCTAAGCCCTACGACTCGCACACTAAGGTCGTCGGCCTTCTTTGCTAGGACTTAAAATTATATTTTATTTCAATAACATATGTGTTGTTATTTTCATCCTGATTGGTGCGCCAACAATTTACAAAAAACGCTATATAAAGCCAATGACAGCTGGCGCGCAGGTTATCAGCGCCGGTGCGCAGACCGTCATGCGGCTCTTTAAACAGTTCCGACTACTGCAGATGTGGGTATCGTCTATGCGCGCAAGCAAAGACGAGGCTGCAAATCGGATCTTATCCTGTCCGTTCTTTGTTAAGGTAAGACCACCCTCACCCTTTTCGCAAGGGGCCAGAATTCAGAGACATGGCAATCATTCCGGGAGCGGGCTTTGGCATGTCTCATCTCAGTGGTTTCAAAATAGCCTCGACCACCCGGCTCAACGCATGCCATCGAAAATTCGACGGCTTCCACGTCCGGCTGGCTTACGACCCTCGCCCGCAAGACGCTCTTTGCTAGATACGCGGGCTACGATGCCTTCTGCATTGCGCCGGAATGAGTGGCCGTGCCGGCGTCCAGAAAAATCTCTGCCATCTGTGCCGCCTCGGCCCGTAGCGACCGGGAATTGCCGATGGAAAGGGCCGCATCCCGCATCGTTGCCAACAGCGAGGGCGATTGGAGCAAACCGATGACTGCGGCCGACATCGATAGCGGATCACGGTTATCGACCAGCAACGCGTTTCTCATATGCTCGGCACCGCAAACTTCCGCCGACCCGGTATCCATCATTGCAATGCCGCCACATGCGGCAATCTCCAGGAAGGTCAACCTCGACTGGCTCGCGGCACCCCAATGCAGAACGATCTCAGCTTCGGAATAGTAATTTGCAAGTTCAGTCAGCCGGTGCGGATTGCCACGATGTGCAATTGCCGGAAGGCCTACCTTTATTGCGGCAGGGCCGATTGCCGCGACGCGGATACCGGGCATTGCCTCGCTCAGAATACCGCAGAAGCGAACGATCCCGGCCCGATCTTCCTTCCACACCGCCTCGGTAATGCAAAGAAGGACGTCGCTCGTACGCGGCATGTCCCGTGGATAGAAAATATCGAGATTGACGCCGGGAAGCACGCTTGGCACATCCCTGTGGCCATCCATCAAACCGGGCATACGTGCGATCGGGCGTGCTTTTTTCGGGCCATGCCGAAGCTGCGGAGAGCCGCGATCGTTCGCGGCAAAGCTGAACAACGTAGCACCCAGCGACGGATCGAAAGCCTCGATCAGCTCGGATGTTTGTTCGCAGGTTCCGACATAGATATTATAGCTTCTGATCTGTTCGACGGATGCCTCGATGATCAGCGGCCGGAAATACATGGGGGTCATGTCCAGCAGCGTTTCGTCGATACCGCTGAGATAGACTATATTTGCGCTGATACCCTCGGCCACCAGCCCATTGACCAGCTGGATCAGTGCGATCGATTGCTCCGTCCTGCGGCCGTCCATGCTCACGAAGAGAATGCGAGGCTTGTCGGACCGAGTCTGCGACACGGCTGCAAGCCGCGAGGAGACCGCGTCCGTCGGATTGTGGAAACGCCAGTTCGCATCCAGCGCAGCGTACTGCCGTTCCCAGCGCGCCATGAATGTCGATCTGTTGCGCGCCATATGAAAGTCGCGGCCGGAACTCTGGAAACTGCCCCATCCGTGATGATAGATGTAGAGCTGCCGGTCGACGACGACGCGCCAGCCCTTTTCCAAGGCAAGCATGCAGAAATCCGTTTCTTCCCAATAGCCTGGATTATAGGCCTCATCGAACAGGCCGAGCGTGTCGAACAACTCGCGCCGTATTGCAAAGAAAAAACCGGACGCGTTTCCGATATCAGCAAGACCGAGATCATTCTGTCGCGCGATGAACTCCCGCAGGTCGAGCATGTTTGTGCCGGGAGGAAAGGGTATTTTCGTCCAGTTGGCCCAGGTGGATACGGCGGTGATGACGCCGATCTGGGCGTCCCTTGCAAAGCCGCCGCGAAGCCGCTCGCAAGTGCCCGGGGAAAGCATCGCATCCGAATTGACGAGAACGCAGATATCAGACTTTCCGAGTCCCATTGCCTCGTTGACCGACTTAAGATAGCCGGCGTTCTGGCTGTGGACGATCAAGGTCACATTATCGAGGCCGGCGGCCAGAACTGCAAGTTCGCGCGATGTGTGGCTGTCGCCTTTGTCATCGACCACGTAAAGATGATAGGGCGGCGTCGCATGTTGCAATATGCTGGCGATGCAAAGCCTCGCATGGTGCAGCGAATTATAGACCGGCACGACGAAATCGATCGAATGCACTTCGCTCTGGTCAGCAACGGGCTCCATCGGGAGCCGGCTACCCAGTGAGGCAAACCGATCCTGCTGATCCTTGAACATGCCCTGCAGCAACTCCGCACCTTCGACATAAAGATCGATCATCTGCCGCTGCTGAGCCAGGATCGCATCGAGATCCCTGTTGATCGCCTCGACCCGACGGGTCGCCTCGCCCTGATGTTCTTCGGAATTCGTGATGATGTCGTCAGCCATTAGCGTATCGCCCAAATATGGATTCCGGATGTGCCTCACATGCGACGAGCGCCGAACTCATGACGCCCGCAGAACGGTCACCGACAAGGATCGCCTTAATCGCCCCTCCGCCCAAAGGGTCGAGCCAAGCGATTGCAAAAGGCATAGGCCGCCCCGAATGCAAACTTCACAACGCCGACCAGCCGTCCCGCATCCCCAAGAGAAGAAAGGCAGTCTTCGCCTCGCCTTCGTGGTAGGTCGATAAGCTTGCGTGAGCCTGTCGGAAACAGCCGCCCGCCCGGCGGGGAACATCGTCGCCAAGCCGACACCCGCCTAGAACGAAGACAGGCCGGCGCAAGGATTCCAGATTAGACGATATGCCAATTTCGATGATCACTGGGCTTGGGCAGAATGGACGATCTGAATCTCAGGAAGGCTGCGGTGCATGGGGGAGTTATCGACCAGGCGCAGCTTACAACACTTGAAACGCGCATTTCGGAAGTGGTTGCTCAACAGCAGGTCCTGACGGACTTTCAAGCCGAGATGGTGCAGCTTTTCAAGCTGTTGCGAACGGAGCAGACGCGATGCTTCGATGCCCTCGGCGATGCGCAGCATGCCGGCACGACATCCGCTCGACCGGCTCTCCCGCAAGATGCGGCTCCCATGCCTCTGCCGACATCAAGCACGGCGCGTATCCATTTCTTCCCCGACTACGGGTCTGCCAACCCCTATCAGCCGCTGATACAAGTATCGTTCCCGGATGAAAGCACCATCGGCCCCGGCACAATAGACCAGGCCATCGCCGCCTTGCGGGCGGAACGCGGCAGCGTGCGGCGCAAGCACATCTTCCATCTGCATTGGACAAATACCATCATTGCCTATGCGCCGAACTACGCCACTGCCGAAGCGCTGAAGGATGCCTTCATTTCCAAGCTTCGGACGTTCCGCAGTCTCGGCGGCTTCGTCATCTGGACGATACACAACGCACTTTCGCACGAGAGCCCCTATCTCGCCGTGGAGAGGGCGTTGTCGACGGAGATCGCCGCCTGCGCCGACCGGATACATCTGCATTCGGCAGGCGCCATACAGGTCGTGCAAGAGGAATTTCCGTTGCCGGAGGACAGGATCGTCATCCTCCCGCACCCCAATTATGTCGGCGTCTACCAGAATTTCGTCAGCGAGGCGACTGCCCGCGCGCGCCTGGGCCTTGCCGCAAGCGACATAGTCTTTTCGTTCGTCGGCATGCTACGGCCCTACAAGGGTATCGAGCCTCTCATCGAGGCATTTCGCGTCGTGCGCATGAAACATCCAGCCGCCCGCCTCATCATCGCCGGTCAGCCGATGCCGCCCTACATTCCGGGAACGGTCGCCCATATGGCCGGCAATGCGCCCGGCATCACGCTGATCGAGCGCCGCCTCAGTGATGCGGAACTGCAATGGATATTCAATGCGTCGGACTTTGCGGTTCTGCCCTACAGTAGAATTCTCACCTCCGGCTCGGCGCTGAACGCCCTGTCGTTTTCCCGGCCGGTTATCGTTCCCGATCTCGGAGTCTTGCCGGAAACCGTCCACGACGGCGTAAACGGGATCGTCTACGATTCCACCAATCCGGCAGGTCTCTCGAAGGCGTTGGAACGCGCCGTTTCGCTTCCTGCAGATGAGCGTCACAGAATGCGGCAAACCGCCATGGAAAGCATTAGCGGCCTGACATGGCGACGGCTCGCGGAAGGGCTCTATACCGGCATCGCCGGATAGTCAGACCAAGGCTTGCCGGAAGATTCGGCGGAGCCTTTCGTATCGGCTACCTGCCCTCCCCTCAAGCTCCACGCAAGCGGCCGGAGCTATCCGGTTGGGGTACCAAAACGGAACTCAGAATGAGCACGAGCTTCTTGTCCGATCAAGAGTTGCAGGCCATCGGCTTCCGCAGTTTCGGGAGAAATTGCCAGGTCAGCCGATACGCAAGGTTTTATGGCGCCGCGTCCATGTCCATGGAGGACAACGTCCGCATAGATGACTTCGCGGTATTAAGCGGCACGATTGCTCTCGGCAATTACATCCACATCGCCAGCCACTGCGTCCTCCACGGCGGCAGCGACGCTGCGGGTATCTCCATGGAGGACTTCAGCGGCCTCTCCGCTCGCGTCTCCGTTTACGCTCACAGCGACGACTATAGCGGACTGTGGCTGACTAATCCGACCGTTCCCAATGAACTGACGAACGTCATATCCAGAAATGTCTCTATTGGCCGTCACGCCATCATCGGCACCGGCAGCGTCCTGCTGCCCGGCGTCATCGTCGGTGAGGGCGCCGCGTTGGGCGCTATGAGCTTGGCAACGAAAAGCCTGGAACCATTCACAATATATGCAGGAAATCCCGCGCGGCGCCTCAAATCCCGCCAGCGGGATTTTCTTCTCCACGAAAAGAAACTTGAGGAACGCCTATGAGCAACGAGCTTTCATCCATCGCGGTCACTCGTCCTCTGTTGCCCGATCAAGATGAGGTCCAGCGCAAGATCGCCGAGATCTGGTCCTCACAATGGTTGACCAATATGGGTGCGCAGCATGGCGCGCTTGAAAGCCGGCTCGCAGAGTTCCTTGAAATGCCGTTTGTGAGCTTGTTCAACAACGGCACCAACGCCCTTTACGCCGCTCTTCGTGTGTTGGATTTACCTTTGGGTGGAGAGGTCATCGTCACACCGTTCACGTTTCCGGCAAGCGTTCATGTCATCACGGCATGTGGGCTCACCCCAGTCTTCTGCGATATCGACCCCGTCACGCTTACACTGGATCCCACCTGCATCGAACGGCTCATCACGCCGAGAACCTGTGCCATCCTGGGCGTCCATGTCTATGGAATAGCGTGCGACGTGCAGGCCATCGACGCGATTGCAACGCGTCATGACCTCAAGGTTGTCTATGACGCGGCACATGCGTTCGGCAGCCGGATCGACGGCATTCCAATCAGCCGCTTCGGCGACGTTACAATGCATAGTTTTCATGCCACCAAGCTGTTTCACACAGTCGAGGGTGGCGGGCTGCTATCGCCGCATCCGTCACTACAGCGAAAAATCTATCTTGAGCGCAACTTCGGCATCGCGAATGAAGAGACAATTCTCAGCCCAGGCCTGAACGGCAAGGCAAACGAGATCCAATCCGCCATCGGCCTGCTGGTACTCGACATGGTTGAGGCGGAGTGGGGACGCCGCAAGGCCCTGCTCGATCGGTACAGGCCCTTCTTGAGCGCCATGCGCGGCGTCACCTTGATGGAACCGCAGGCAAATGTAACCCCGAGCTATCAGTATCTGCCCATCCGCATCGACGCGGAAAAAGCCGGATTTAGCCGCGACTCGCTTTATACGCGGTTCCGGAACGAAAACATTCTGGCCCGCAAGTACTTCTATCCGTTGTGCAGTTCAACTCCGCACTACAGAGATTTGCCATCGGCGCAGACCTCTAATCTTCCGGTTGCCACAAAGGCATCGGGAGAAGTGCTCTGCCTGCCATTCTACGGCGCACTGTCGGCAAATGAGCTGGCGAGAGTATTCAACACGCTTCTGGCGGCGCACGAAAATCCCGATCGAGTGTCCGTAGGCGACAACTCGCTTTCCCGACGCGCGATTTAAGAGGACGACAATGCAAAGCAATTCCTTTTGCCCCGTCTGCCGAATGAACGGCTACGGTTTCCAGCCGCTTCCATCCTACTACGCGGACAATCTTGCAGCACATGGCTGGCCACACGGACTCGATAATTTCGAGACGCTGAATGTCCCCGCCTACACTTGCCCCAAATGCCTCAGCAATGATCGTGATAGGCTTTATACGCTCTTCCTCGAGCGCGTGTTTTCTCACCTCGACAAAGCCCAAACCTACACATTTCTGGAGTTCGCACCGGCAGCGCTATTCAGCCGTTGGGTCAAGAGCCATCCCTTCATCTCCTATCGCAGCTGCGATCTCTATATGCCCGAAGCCGATGATAAGGCGGACATCCACGCGCTACCCTACGCTGACAATACCTATGACTTCATTCTTTGCTCGCACATTTTGGAGCATGTCGAAGACCCGATCAAAGCAGTTTCTGAACTCCGCAGAGTACTGAAGCCGGGCGGCTTTGCGATCATCATGGCTCCCATCCTGTTGAGCATCGACAAGACCTACGAAAACCCTGCCGCTGTTACACCTGCGGACCGTTGGCATCACTTCGGGCAAGATGATCACGTTCGCATTTTTTCCAAGTCCGGCTTCCGCGACACACTAACGCGCGGCGGTGTTGCCCTGAGCGAATATCCGATCCTGGAAATGGTGTCGGAAGAGCAAGCCGCCGCATACGGCATCAACAAGCGATCGGTCATCTATCTTGGCATGAAAGAGGCCGTGAGTGCTGCGGCCACGACATCGGTGCCCGAGCAGAAAACCGAGATCCTAGGCGGGACATCTGAGACATCGGGCCGACCCAAGGTCTCTGTTGTCATACCGGCATACAATCACGAGAAGTATGTCGTTGAGGCTGTGGAGTCGGTGCTGGCGCAGAGCTACCAGAATTTCGAGCTGCTGATCATGGATGATGGCTCTACGGATGCAACGCCCCAGATCTTGCGCCGTTATGCCGACGACCCTAAGGTCAAGCTTTTCCTTTTCGAGAAGAATCGCGGCGCGGCCCATTCGCATAATCACGGGATCCTCGAAAGCCGGGGCGAATATATAGCGCTGCTGAACTCTGACGATGTTTGGGAGCCCAACAAGCTCGCCGAGCAGGTCGCATTCCTGGATGCACACCCGGAGATCGCGGCAGTCTTCACTCCGGCAAGTTTCATCGGAGAGCAAAGCCAGCCGCTCGCCGATCACCAGCATCACCTTGGCCGCATTTTCGACCAGCCAAACCGGACTCGACACGAATGGCTGAGATTCTTCTTCGTACGCAACGCATTGTGCCATCCGAGCAGTCTGGTGCGCCGCGAGTGCTATGAAGAACTGGGGCTGTACGATCCGAGGTTCGGCAATCTGCCGGACTATGAAATGTGGATCAGACTTTGCCTAAAACACGAAATTCATGTCATGCCGAAGCCACTCATTCGCTTCCGTATTCGCGACGGAGAGGCGCAGGCCAGTGCTCCATCGAGTGCCGGAAGCCATCGTTGGCGGCTCGAACACAAGCAACTCGCCAGGCGCTATTTGGAGATACCTTCGATCGCCGACTTCAATCTGATCTTTCCCGAGAATGCGGGTAACCGCTTCGACGATGCGAGACTGATTCCGTTCTATCTCGCTGATTTCATCTTCTCGCAGAATGTGAATCCGCATACTCGCGATTTTGCATTCGAGACTCTCTATGACTTCATGGCTTCCGACGAAAACCGATCGCTTGTCGAAGGTATTCATGGCTTCCAGATGAAGAACTTCCTCAATATGACAGGTGGAAAGCCTCCGAACTAACCCGGAGCCGTATCCGCCTGGGCGGCACGGCCCTTTCTGCCGAATGCGATGCTTAAACGAAGAACCAATAACAGGCGGTCCAGCAAACAAATCTGCCGGACCGCTGTCTTATTGGGTGAGCCGTCGTTATGCCACCGATTGCGTGGCTTTCCTTTTGCGATAGCGGATCACAAGTGCGGCCAGCGCGATGCCGCTTGCGATGATGCCGATGGAAATCATTGGCCTATATGCCAGCCAGCCGATGGCGATCAGCAGCGGGCCGACGAGCAAAGTCAGAATAACAGCCAGAACCGTCGTTCCGAACGCGACGATGGATCCGATGAACGGAATCACATCGCCGATTACGCTCAACAGCGAGAAGATGCAGACGAAGCCGACGAACAGGCCGACCATGCCGGCCGCTCTTACCAGCCAAGTGATGATCGCATTTTCCTTCTCGGCGGCCTTGAACATTTGCGCAGCATCGGTGTCGCCGGCGGCGCTGAGAAGGAAGCTGTGATGATTGGTCGTCTCGTAAGGAACGAGCGTGGCACCATTTTGCCTGCCGACGACGCTGGCCTCCTTTGCATCGATCCGCTGGTAAGAAATGCGAAGGTCGCCCACCTCCGGTGATGACGTTCCTCGACCGATATAGGCGGCATGACCGTCGCGTCGCACCGGCCTATCTGTTCCGAACCCCTGCCCGAGCTTTGCAAGCTCTTCGTCCGTTGGCGTGAGATCGGAATAGGCGCCGATATCGGCAATTGCTTTTCCCGGCACCGAAAACGCACCCACGCCGGCGCGTTCGATGGCGAAAGTCTTGCTTTCGGGCATGCGCTCCGGATTCTGGTGGCCTTCCGCCTGTTTGAAATCACTGGATCGTACAAGTTCCGAACGCCACTCCATTGTGTAGGAATAGGTCGTGGTCGTTTCCTCGCTTCCGCCCAGCTTCTTTTCGGAGCTGCTCTGCTTGTGTTCGACCCACTGAAACATCTCGACCTGGCGGAACAAGGCAATTGCGTCCCGCGCCGACACGCCAAAATCGCCGTCCTGCGGCACGCCGTCCGGTTTGACCGCACCGCTGACATGAACGAGCTTGCCTTCGTTCGAGGATTGCACGACATCACTGGGGATCGACACGACTTGAGCGGCACCTTCCGCCAGCGCCCGGTAAGTGCCGATGGCGCGCCCTTCGTTCCAGATCAGCAGCCAAGCGCATCCGATCAGCAGCACAAGGCCGACGAGGACGCCTATCAGCGCATTCTTGAGACGCCCGAACCAGGAGGTGGATGTTGTTTCAGTAATACTCATTCTTGAGGACACCTTTTGCGCATTTCGCCTCCCGCACTCGCGTGATCCCGCAGGCTCGCGAGTATATGCGGACAATAAACGCACCCTATGAAAATGACCGACAGCCCAAACCTTGGGAAGTTTGGAAATACCAGCCTGCTAGAATAGATCCGTCATGAGATCACAGTCCATTTTTGGGCTGATATGGGAGCTTGCACTCACATGGCAGCATTGAGCTCTTCCAGAGATTTTGATAGGCATTTCAATGTAATATGGCACTACCGCGTCATGCGGACTGTTTTCAAGAGAAGATCCTGATCAAAACACCGGGCTTTTCACCGTCAATTGCTGCACTTTCTACCGAATACGCACCTTCAACTAACTCAACGTAAAACCATCATGCAATTTGTGACTAAATCAATTTTCTTAAATTACTCTCCGGTCTATTAAAAGCATTGGAAAACAATGAAATTTATAATACCGGTTTTCGGCTGTCTATTCGTTAGTTGGAATTGCAATGGTACTGCAAGAATCTGAAGTTATGCTTTCCATAGTCGTCGCGACGCTGGGTCGAACCCACGAAATCGAAAGACTCCTGAGTTCGCTTGCAGCCCAGAAAACGGGTAGTTTTGAGATCATCGTCGTCGATCAGAACAACGATGATCGGTTAGGCCCCATTCTCGACGCCTGGTCCGGCCGGTTGCACATCATCAGGAAGCGAGCGGAAAGCCGTGGCGTTTGCCGGGCCCGCAACCTCGGCGCCAGTCTTGCGAGCGGCCAGTGGCTTCTCTTTCCAGACGACGACTGCTGGTATCCCAACGACTTCATCGCACAGTTCGATACCTTGAGATCGAGCCATCCGAGCGATTTCTACAGCGGCCGCGCCGCCGATGTCGAAGGCAATACCATCATGGGCAATTTCGAAAATGCTCCGACTTTCATCGACCGAAAGACCGTCTGGACGACGCTGATCGAATGGGCAGTCATCATCCGCACCAGCGCATTCCGAGAGGTCGGAGGGTTCGACGGCGAAATCGGCCCCGGCGCGGGAACAGGTTGGGGCGGATACGAAATTCAGGATATTGCCCTGAGGCTGCTGAAGGCCGGACATCGAGGCTACTACATCCCGACGCTGATCGGCCACCATCCTGAAGATCACAGCGACCGCACCACCGCCGCCAATGTCGCGAAGATGCGCGCCTATAGCATGGGCATGGGTTATGTGATGCGGAAACACAATTACAGCATCAAGTTCTTCCTGCCTCACCTGATACGGCCGCTGATGGGCGTTGTCGTCTATACGCTGAGCGGCAAACCCGGGCTCGCAAGACGATCTCGAGAGATATTCTCCGGCCGCTGGTCCGGCTGGAAGAGCATGCCGGCTTTCGAGAAGGGCTTGTAGCCTCGATCATGGGAGGACGGTAGCGGCGCTCATTTCGCTGCGGGAGCCAACACGCCGACGGGTTCACCATTGCCGGAGAGAACCTGCGCGGCTCCCTTGAGCGCCAGCCGGAAGGCATCGTCGAAGCTGACACCCCGCGCCTGCCACCTCACCTCATGGGGCTTATTGTCCGCATCCTGCTGAATGTTCAGCCCCCATGTTGCGATCCAGCCTCCTTCGCTATCGCTCCAGTCCAGTTCGCCCGACAAGGGCACGACACCCGCCACCGCGCGCCCATCGTCCTCACCCTCCGAAGGAAAGGTCACGTCGATACCGGTAAGATCGGATGCGGCACCGAATGCCTGTCTCATGGCCAGATCGCGGCCGTTCTCAGCCGTCACTTGATAGGCCGCGCCACCACGGCGCACATTCAGTAGCACCTCGAGCGTGGGCCGTTTGGCGAGCCACGGAAGGGAACCGAGCCTCTCCAGCAGATTGTCGATCCGATCCTTACGAAAACGGCATGTGAGATCGTGAGGCCTGTCGTAAGTCCCCTGTTCGTCATGAACGGGCCGGTCCGCCAGCCGGTCGCGGTAGGAAAATCCCTCGATATAGTCTGCAGCGTGCTCGCGAGCCGCTTGCAGTTCCTTGCCGTTGGCCAGCCGTGAATTGCCCGACACGCGAGGAAGAACTTTTTCAAGGCAATCCACAAAGCCCTTGGCGCGATTTTCCGCACCTTGGCCCGTTACGACACTGACGGCTGTATAGACATCGCTTGGGGTGAAAGCACCTGCCGACGGCGCGAAGAACGATCCCGCCAATAGCAGCGCGCAGAATTGGTAACCTGGATGTGCAAGATGCCTCATCTCGTCCCGTGCCAACGTTCCGAGCCCAAACTACCATAGGCGCCAGGATCGGAACAAGGACGACCGAAGTTCAAGCCTTTCGCTGGACGACCTGCGATGGCTTTTGTTAAGCTCCCGCCGACGCTTTAACTCGCCACATCCATGGCAAATCGCAGGCAGGTTTCTCATGCCGAAGATCGACGTTGCGGCGGTGCCGAAACACAAAGGTACGCGCTATCCAGCCCCATTCAACGACCCCTGTGCCGAGCGCATACGGCAACGAGTGGGGGATGCCGGAGGCCTGACGGATTTCGGGATCAACCTCATGCGGCTGCCGCCAGGCAACTGGTCGAGCCAGCGGCATTGGCATTCGGAAGAGGATGAATTCGTCTATGTGCTCGAAGGTGAACTGACATTGATCGAGGATGACGGCGAAACGGTGCTGCGCGCCGGCGATTGCGCAGCCTTTCCAAAGGCTTCGGGCAATGGTCACCACCTGGTCAACAAGTCTGGCAGTACGGCAATTTATCTTGAGGCCGGAACGCGCTCGCCGACCGATCTCATCACCTGCTCCGACATCGATATGATGAGCTCGAGCACCGACGGACGGTTCGTGCACAAGGACGGCATGCCCTATCCCGATGGCTAAAGTGCTTCCGCAGGAGGTGTGAAGCGATCTCCGCTTCAAACGCTGAACTGGAGGATTACACCGCTTCCGCCAGTACCGGCGGATCGTAGCAGCAGGCGTCGGTTGATACGTCCATCCTGCAGCCGCTCGCCGAGAGCGCGTCCTTGACCACCTCCACGAACAGGCGGCGGAACCACACCGAACGGCTGTCAGCCTGATCGACACGCCGATAGAGCATGGTCACCGGATCGGCCGGCAGCTCGAACGGCGGCTTCGAAATCGTCAGATCGTGCAGTTGCGCCATGCAGCGGGCTATGGCTTCGGGAACCGTGGCGATGACGGGAATGGCTCGCAGCGTCGTCGGCAGGGCCGAAAAGCGGGGTACGGTCGCCACGACATTGCGGCGATGACCGAGGCGCGCAAGAGCAACATCGACACCGCTGGACGTGGCGCCCTCAAGCGAAACGGTCACATGCGGCGCTGCGGCGAACTGCTTCAGGCTGAGCGGCGTCGCGCAATTCAGATGCCGGGCGTCGTAGATGCACAGGGACGCCTGCTCGAATAGCGGCGCCCGTATGTGCCAGGAGGCAGGTTCGTCATGCAGGGAGATGCTGAATTCAAAGGCGCCTTCGTCCAGCAGGCGCACGGCGTCGCGCCGATCGAACCCCACGCTGGTCAGCCGCGCGTTCGGCGCGAGCTGGCGCAGCCGTGCCACCAACGGCCCGAAAAAGGAGGATTCGAGGTTGTCGCAGAGACCGATGCGGAACTCACCATGCCAGTCCGCCGGGTCGAAGGCGGCCGGCGGCCGAATGGCGCGCTCGATGCCGGAAAGCGCATCCTCGATCGCCGGCGCAATGGAAAGCGCCCGCGGCGTCGGCTGCAAACCGCGCCCGACTCGCACGAACAATTCGTCATCCAACGTCTCGCGCAACCGGCGAAGTGCCGCGGAAAGACCGGGCTGGCCGAGCAGCAAGCGCTCGGCCGCGCGGCTCACATTCCGCTCCTGCATCAACACGGAGAAGGCGAGCAGCAGATTGAGATCGATTTTTCGAAGGGTCGCATCATTCATCATCGCCAGTAATACCTGACATGGTTACTATCAATTTGCAATAGGATTTGAAGATGTACATTTTCTCGTTCCCTGCCGCTTTCAACCTCCCAAGAGACGGCAGCACAGAAAGGAACGATTCCGATGACTTCTTCCCAAACCCGAAGCGGGGCGGGATTGGCGTTGCTGCTGCTATGCGCCGCCAATTTCCTCGACGCCATGGACGTCTCCACCATCGGCGTGGCCCTGCCCGCGATCCAGAAAGAGCTGGGCATGCAGGCGACCTCGCTGCAATGGGCCGTCAGCGCCTATGTGCTCGGCTATGGCGGTTTCCTGCTGCTCGGCGGTCGCGTTGCCGATCTTTTCGGCCATCGCCGCGTCTTCCTCTGGTCGCTCGCGGTATTTGCTCTCGCCAGCATTGCCGGCGCATTCGTCGATAGCGCCCCGACCCTCATCGCCGCCCGCCTGATCAAGGGCATCGCTGCCGCATTCACGGCGCCGGCTGCCCTCGCCCTCCTGCTCTCCGTCTTCGGGGAAGGCAGCGCCCGCGCCAAGGCGCTCGGCGTCTTCTCCTCGACCGGCGCTGCCGGCTTCGTACTCGGCATGGTGCTGGGCGGAGCCGCCACCCTCATCAGCTGGCGGGCAACCCTCGTCATGGGTGCGCCCGTCGCCATCCTCGCGCTGATCGTCGCTCCGCTTATTCTGCCTCCCGACCACAAGCGAAGCGGCTCCGGCGCGCGCTTCGACTGGGCGGGCGCCTTGACGATCACCCCCGGCCTGCTGCTCTTCGTCTTCGGCGTTACCAACGCCGCTGCCGACGGCTGGCAAGCCTTTGCGACCTGGGGTTCGCTCCTCGCTGCATTGATCCTGATCGTTCTGTTCCTGATCGTGGAATCGCGCCATCACGATCCGATGGTACCGCTCGCCATGTTCCGCCGCGCCAAGCTTAGCCACGCCAATGCGATCGCCGCCCTGTTTCAGGGCGCCTATGTCGGCTTCCAGTTCATCGCCACGCTCTATTACCAGACCGTCGTCGGCTGGTCGGCCTTCGCGACCGGCTTCGCATTTGCCATCGGCGGAACCTGCGTGATGTTCCTGGCTCCGCGCTTTGCCACCATCGGGCAGAATCGCGGCACCACGACACTGATGACGCTCGGCGTCGGCCTGCAGGCCATCGGCTATCTCTTCTGGGTATTGTCGGCGGGACACATCGACACGATCGTGCTCGTCGCTGTGTCGCAGATCCTGCTCGGCGTCGGCTATGCGATGACCTATCCGTCGATCCAGGTCGCAGCACTATCCGAAGTCGCCGACGATGAGTCCGGTCTGGCTTCCGGCATGCTCTTCGCCTCCTTCCAGATCGGCGGCGGCATCGTCCTGGCCGCAGCTTCGGCTGTATTCAGCGCCGCGCCGAGCTTCGGCTGGAACCCATATATCGCCGGCATTGGCTTCGTGACGATCCTTGCCGCCGCTATCACGTTGCTTGCCGCCGTCGGCCCGCGCTCATCCAGCGCAAGAGCGGCGAACTATCAGGCTGCGGAGTAGCTCGAAGCAAAATGGCCCGCCCAAAAGGCGGGTCATCCCTTCTCCGCGCCGGCAGCTTCTGCGGCACGGCGCAGCAGGAGATCACGTTCCCTTTGATTTTCAGCAAGCGCGGCGGCCGCCTCAAAGGCCAGCCGCGCTTCCTCGTATCGGCCCAATTTGTAGAGAAGATCGCCGCGAACGCTCGGCAGGAGATGATAGTCCTTGAGCGCGGGCTCATCCTGCAGACGCTCGATAATTGCCAACGCCGCTTCTGGACCGTCAGCCATGCCGACCGCGACGGCGCGGTTGAGTTCCACGACCGGAGACGGGATAAGATCGGCAAGCTCCGCATAAAGATCGGCAATCCGCCGCCAATCGGTTTCTGCCGCCGTATTTGCCTTGGCATGGCAGGCAATGATCGCAGCCTGAAGCGCATAGGCTCCACCGGCGCCGCCAAGCTGCTGTACCCGCTTCAAGGACATCAAGCCGCGCTGGATCTGCAGCCGGTCCCAACGAGCGCGATTTTGTTCAAGCAGAAGGATCGGATTGCCGTCGGCATCGGTCCGCGCCGCCGAGCGGGACCCATTGAACTCCATCAGGGCCAGCAACGCGTGCGCCTCCGGCTCCATCGGAGCGACGGATATAAGGACGCGACCGAGCCGCAGCGCCTCGTTGCACAATTGTTGCCGTAGCCAGTTTTCACCGCGCGCTGCGGTATAGCCCTCGTTGAAGATCAGGTAGACCACCTCCAGCACAGAGGCCAGCCGTTGCGACAGCTCGTCGCCATGCGGCGTCTCATAGGTGAGCCCCGATTCAGACAATGTCTTCTTGGCGCGAACGATGCGCTGCGCAATCGTTGCGTCCGACACGAGAAACGCCCTGGCGATCTCTTCCGTCGTCAGGCCGCAGATCATCCGCAGCGCCAGGGCTACGCGCGCTTCACGCGAAATCAGCGGATGGCAGGCCGTGAAGATCAGGCGCAACATCTCATCGCCGATATCGTCATCGAGAGGGGTATCTAGATCGGGCATGATCTGCTCGTCCTCCTCCATCTCGCGAACGATCATCTCGTGTTTATGATCAAGCATCCGGCGACGGCGCAGATGATCGAGCGCCCGACGTTTGGCCGTCGTCATAAGCCACGCGCCGGGGCGTTCGGGGATGCCCGTTTCCGGCCATCGCTCCAAAGCCACGATCAATGCTTCCTGAGTGAGATCCTCGGCCAGCGGCACATCGCGCAATAATCGCGCCAGGCTGATGATCAGCCGCGGCTGCTCGACCCGCCAGACGGCAAGGATCGCCCGATGGGTGCCGGCGGCCGTCAAGGCCGCCTGCCCCTATGGCGGATCGAAGGCATCATGCCCGGGCTTCGGCGAGCGGGTCGCATACACCCTCGGCATTTGGGTCGAAGTAGGGACGCACCTCGCATGTACCTTCCCAGCCGGGCATGAGATCCTTGTGCAACTGCATGAATTCGACCGCCAGTGCCACGGCCTCCTCCTTGCTCTGCAGCTCGAAAATCGCGTAGCCGCCGACGACCTCCTTGGCCTCGACGAAGGGGCCGTCGATAACGCTCAGCTTGCGATCCTTGATCGTGACGCGAGCGCCGGTCGCAAGCGGCATCAGCCCCGCGGTATCGATCATGCGGCCGGCCTTGATTTCGCGATCGGCAAGCTTGTGGATAGCCTCCATGAGCGCCGGCGACGGCTGCAGGAAATCGGTAGAGGTGACGATAGACATGAAACGCATTGGAAGTGTCCTTCGGAAGCGAGACGCCGGCACCATTGCCGCCTAACAAGCCCGCTCATAGTGACAACGAAACAGCTTTTTGAAAATCGACAGTCACTTCAAAAAAATCTGCGTCGCGGCCGAGACGCCCTTGCGGGCGATATCATCCATCGGGATCGGCAGCTCTCGAGCGATGTCAATGACATCAGAAAAGCCGCAATCGAGTGAGCTTGCAACCCGTCGTATCGCTTTGTTGACTTCGCATGACCGTTGCAAGATTGTGAGCGAAATTGGACCTGCGGACTTCGAAGATCAGCGCCTCCCCAGGGGCACCGGCTTCAGTAAAGCTCCGGGGCAACATGGCGGGAGCTCGTTTCTATGTTCGACCATATCTCCATCGGCGTCAAAGACCTGGCACGGGCGCAGACCTTCTACGATGCCGCATTGGCACCGCTCGGCTACGAGCGCTTGAGCAATTTCGATGGCACGGTAGGCTATGGTGCGGAACGCGCCCAGTTCTGGGTCAGCGAAGTGGAGCGACCGGTCCCAGCCGACCGCGGCTCGGGCCTGCACTTCTGTTTTGTCGCGCCGAGCCAGGAAGCGGTGGACGGCTTCTACGCCGCCAGCATCGCCAATGGTGGCGAAGACAATGGCAAGCCGGGCATCCGGCCCGATTACAGCCAGTTCTACTATGCCGCCTTTATCATCGATCCTGATGGCTATCGGCTTGAGGCCTATTTCCAAACCGGCGAATAGGCGCAGCAGCGACACGCTTCCCGCATAGTTGGACTGCTCATGTCGAGCCATCAGGCAAGGCTCGCATCAACTATTGCGTGTCAATTTCGCGGTGCAAACAACGGTGATGAAACTTCCATCGTTCAGGTTAATGTCAGGAATGGTCGCCAAGGTCGTCCGCTTTCGCAATCAAAGCTGCGCCCTGCGGTAAGGGTTTTCCGGCTCGATCGACCGGATATGCCTCGGAGAAAACCATTGAACGACGACAAGACCTCATCTGGCCGACGCCTCGTCAGGCCAGCCATCGGCAGCGTCACATTATGTCTTCTGGTCACCCTTTATGTGCTTCTTGTGACAAACCGGATGTTCTGGACGAAGTCGTCCGACTATTTCTCCGCCGAACCTGTCGCATTCGCCGCCTTCGTGGCGGGCATCTCGGCCGGGATCATGGGGCTGTTCACCCTTTTCTCCGCCAAATACGTCACCAAGCCCGTCTTGATCTTCTTCGTTCTCGTGGCATCGGTATGCTCCTGGTTCAACGACCAGTTCGGCGTGATCATCGACAAGGAAATGATCCGCAATGCGGCGGTATCGACGGGTGCGGAAGCTGGACACCTGATCACCGCGCGCTTCGCAACGCATGTATTGTTGACCGGTGTTCTCCCCTCGCTGCTGATCGTTTGGGCGCGGATCATCCACCGTCCAATTCTGAAGAAACTCGCCTATAACACCGCCGTCATTCTTGCCTGCTCCGCGGTCTTCGTCGCTGCCGGCACCACCTTCTACAAGACCTATGCCGGCATCGGCCGCGCCCATCGCGACCTGATGGATACCCTCAATCCGGTAATTCCGGTCGCAAGTGCCGTGCGTTATGTCATCGATATGCAGCGGAACGCCAACGTTGTCGCCCAGCCCCTCGGAACGGATGCCCGCAAGGTCGGCGTGGTCGATGGCGGCAAGCCGCGCGTGACCATCATCGTGGCCGGAGAGACGGCCCGCGCGCAGAACTTCTCGCTTGGCGGCTACGACAGGATAACCAATCCGGAGCTCGCTAAGCGCAATGTCGTGTACTTCCCGAACACCAGCAGCTGCGGGACGGCAACGGCAACATCGATCCCCTGCCTATTCTCCGTCTATACGCGCGAACAATACAGCCACCGCAAGGGACTGGAGACGGAAAACCTGCTCGACGTGCTGACCCACGCAAAGGTCGACGTGACCTGGCTGGACAACGACACTGGCAGCTACGATCTGACGAACCGCGTCTCCTATACCTATCTGCCACCTTTGGGCGATCCCCGCTTCTGCAAGGATGGCGAATGCAAGGACGAAATCCTTGTCGACAAGGTCGATGGCTGGCTGGACAAGGTGAAAGGGGACAGCGTTCTCGTGCTGCATCAGCTAGGCAGCCACGGGCCTGCCTATTATCAGCGTTATCCGGAGGAGTTCCGCCGCTTCCGTCCGGATTGCCGCTCCAACGATTTCAGCTCCTGCTCGCGGGAGGAAATCACCAATGCCTATGACAATACCATCCTATACACCGACCACATCGTCTCGATGGTCATCGACAAGCTGAAGCAGCGCTCGAATTCGGTATCCGGCGCCGTGCTCTACTTCTCCGATCACGGCGAATCCCTCGGCGAAAACGGCATCTATCTGCATGGTGCGCCCTATATCATCGCGCCGGCCCAGCAGACGCAGGTGCCGATGCTGGTGTGGATGGCGGACGATCTGGCAAAGGCGGCCGGCTACAACATGGCATGCTTGTCCAAACGCGCCGCCGAAGGCCCGAATTCGCACGACAACATCTTTCACAGCGTTCTCGGTATGATGGACATTGCGACGAAGGCCTACGATCGCAGCCTGGATGTTTTTGCGGGCTGCCGTTCGCCATCGAACAAGCTCGCACTGGATTGAGATGAGACGTTCGTTCTTCTGCGGCTCCGCCATCGCCGAGCCGCAGAGGAGCCAAGGCCGTCAAAGCCGCTTGGGTTGACGGATCGTGCGCTCGTTTTCGACATTGCCGGTATTGAGTGTCGTATTCCTCTCGAACAACACCACCTCGCATGTCGGCTCGGCGACAGGACAATGCTGAACGCCATGCGGCACGATGATGTATTCACCCGGCCCGAGCACAACATCACCGCCGTTTTCCTCGCGCAGCTTCATGCGTAGTGTCCCCTTAACGACGAGGAACAACTCGTCTTCGTCGTCATGATGGTGCCAATGGAATCCACCTTCGAGCTTCACGAGCTTGATCTGAAAATCATTGATATCGCCACCGACGCGCGGACTCCAAGTCTCATCGAAGGCTGCAAAGGCTTTGGTAAGATTGACCTTTTTCAGTGCGACCATGTATTTCCTCCCTTGATCCACCTGAGCTGGCGGCCAAACTAGTATTGGCGCGAGTGCTGCCGATGGCAACGCCGGCATGTCAAACGCCACTGGTAGCCATCGGCATATCGAATTCTTCGAAGGTTTCAGCCGAAACTTTCCGGGTAGTGGATGATCGAGAGCGACACTACATGCTGTCTCAACATTATCATTTCGACACATGACAGGAAAAATCATGACGACAAAAAATGTCGAATTCGGGCTCGATACTTTCGGCGACGTCACCTTCGATGGCAACGGCGCGCCGCTTCCGCATGCGCAAGTTCTCCGAAACGTAGTCGAGGAAGGCGTCCTTGCCGACCAGCTTGGCATAGACTTCTTCGGCATCGGCGAGCATCACCGCGAAGACTTCGCTGTCTCCTCGCCGGAGACGATTCTGGCCGCCATCGCCAGCCGCACATCGAAGATCCATTTGGGATCGGCCGTGACTGTGCTGAGCTCGGACGACCCGATCCGCGTCTTCCAGCGCTTCTCGAGCCTCAACGCCGTTTCGAACGGTCGAGCCGAGGTCATTCTCGGGCGCGGCTCGTTTACGGAATCCTTCCCGCTGTTCGGCTTCGAGCTGTCGCAGTACGAGCAGCTGTTCGAGGAAAAACTGGATCTGTTCGCGGCCCTGCTCAAGAACGAGCCCGTGAACTGGCAGGGCAGCATTCGCCCGCCGCTGCACAACCAGAAAGTCTTCCCGACCATCGAAAGCGGGCAGCTGAAGACCTGGATCGGCGTCGGCGGCAGCCCGGAATCGGTGGTGCGCGCGGCTCATTACGATCTCCCGCTGATGCTCGCGATCATCGGCGGCAGCCCCTATCGCTTTCAGCCCTATGTCGACCTCTATCATCGCGCCTACGAACAGATGGGCAAGCCGGTGAAGCCGGTCGGCATCCATTCACCGGGCTATATCGCCGAAACGGATGAACAGGCGCGTGAGGAGCTATGGCCCTGCTTCAAGGCCATGCGCGACCGCATCGGCCGCGAGCGCGGCTGGCCGCCCATGACCCGCGCGGAATTCGACAACGAGATCGAAAAGGGCTCGCTCTACGTCGGCTCGCCGGAAACTGTCGCTGCGAAACTCGCGCCGGTCATCAAGACGCTCGGCATCGATCGCTTCCAGCTGAAATACAGCGCCGGTGGTCTCGGTCATGAGAAGATGATGCGGTGTATCGAACTCTACGGCCAGAAGGTGATCCCGGCCGTGCGCGCGGCGCTGGCCGCATAGTCCGAGGCGGATACTCCGCCCTACAGAGCCGCGCGTCCTATGTGACGAGCAAAGGTCGCTGTAGTGCTTTAAACCTGCTGCATAATTTTATCCTTAAATCGATTGGGATTTGAGGAACTATACGGCAGCCTTCCATAATCACCCGGCTCAACGGGCGCTTCGCGACACAGCGAGGCGCCCGTTTTTATTTCTGCTGTCCTTTTATTGAAGCAAATGCTACATGTAATAAAAATGGTAGCAACTACTACAGTAGAGAAGACTTCCGATGGGCGGAAAGACGCAAAAGCACCATGGCTTCGACGACCACGTTCTAGGTCTGATGGAAACGCTGGCGCCGGCGGAACAACGCATCGCGCGCTTCTTCGTCGACCAGAAGCAGGCCGCCCTGCTCAATTCGGCTGCCCAGATCGCCCAGCTCGCCGGCACCAGCGACGCAACGGTCGTCCGCACCGCCCGCGCCCTCGGCTTCGAAAGCCTGTCGACACTCCGGGCCACGCTGCTTGCCGAGCTAACGGGAACGCCCTCGCCCGGCGCGCGGTTGGAACGCACGCTGGCAGAGACGGGCAGCCAGGCCAGCAATGCGCTTCGCCATGTCATCGACATGCATGAACAGGCATTGAGGGTCATGCGACAAGATGCGTTTGCAGCAAGCTTCGAGCGTTGCGTCGATAGTCTGGCGGGTGCCGCTCGGCGTCATGTCTTCGGCATTGGGCCATCGGGCGCCATGGCTGACTATGCCAGCCTGCAATTCAATCGCATCGGCCTGCCGACAAACGCGCTCTCCTCCTCGGGCGTCGCACTTGCCGACCGGCTGCTGTGGGTCGGTACCGGTGATGTCGTGCTGATGATCGCCTATGCGCCGCTTTACCGCGAAGTAGACGTGCTGCTCGAACATGCGAGCCGTCATGGAGTGCCCGTTATTCTGATCAGCGACGACCTTGGCCTGCTGGTTGCCGACAGGGTGGCCGAAGTCCTGCCCGTGCCACGCGGCAATGCCGGTCACCTCGCCATGCATGGCGGAACGATGGTGTTGATCGAGGCGTTGATCGTGGCGCTCGCGGCAAAGGGCCGGGATACCGCCATAGACAGCCTCGACCAACTCAGCCAGCTACGCGGCGCCATCGATAGATCGTGGAGCAAACGTGGCACGAGGAGGCGTAAGTGAACGACACCCATGGTCGCCATGCTGGAATGCTCCCCTTGCCAGCTCATCCAGCACATCAAGAAGTCAATCCGAAAAATATCATGCCGATTCAAAGCCCTAACCGTCATTCGGGAATCAGTTAATGAACAACCTCACACCCATTCTGTCCACTGTGACGGCATCCTTCCTCGGCTCGTTCGTCGAGGTCGTGGAAGCCTTCACCATCGTTCTCGCTGTCGGCGTCACCCGCAGCTGGCGCCCGGCACTGACGGGCGCGGCACTTGCCCTTGCCGTGCTTGCGGCCCTTGTCCTCATCTTCGGGCCGCTGCTTGCGCTGATACCGATCGAAATATTGCAGTTCGTCGTTGGCGTTCTGCTGATCCTTTTCGGCATGCGCTGGCTGCGCAAGGCCATCCTCCGTTCGCTCGGCGTCATCGCCCTGCATGACGAGGAGGCAGCCTTCTCCAAGGAGACGGCAGCGTTGCAGGCGCAATCCACCGATCGCCGTGCCGATTATCTCGCCGGGTTAGCCGCTTTCAAAGCGGTACTACTGGAGGGCGTCGAAGTGGTCTTCATCGTCATCGCCGTCGGCGGCACGCATGGCCTGACACTCTATGCCGGCCTCGGAGCGCTTGCCGCCTTCGTACTCGTCATGCTCATCGGGCTTCTGGTCCATCGTCCGCTCGCCACCGTGCCGGAAAACACCCTAAAATTCGTCGTCGGCCTGATGCTCACTAGCTTCGGCATCTTCTGGACCGGCGAGGGTCTCGGCGCGCATTGGCCGGGAGCGGATCTCGCGCTGATCGCCATCTTCGCCATCGTCTCGCTCGCCTCTTATGCCATCATCCGCGGCATGCGCGGCAGCGCAACAGCAAAGGCAGCCCAATGACCATCTTGCGCATCGCCCTCTCCGAACTCATCGGCATGTTCATTGACGACGGCAGCCTCGCCACGCTCTGCCTGATCCTCATCCTCGTCATCGCCGGCGCAGTGGAGTTTCTCGCCATGCCGCCGCTTGCCGGCGGGTTGCTGCTGCTTGCCGGCTGCCTCGCCATCCTGCTTTACAGCGTCCGCCGCGCCGTGAAGCGCTGAGATTCACAACCGCCTGCAAGGCTTTGGTTTTGCAGGCGGTTGCCATGCTGTCTGTCAGTCAGCTTTAGTGCAATTCCAGCAAAAGTACGCAGCGGTTTCGCGTCCGAAGTTGCGCAAGGACAGTGAGATAGAGCATTTCCGCTTGGGTTGGAAATGCTCTATCTCTCGACACGGCCGCTGGCAGATGCAAAGAATTCCGCACGCCAAGCACAAAGGAGAACCGGCATGAGCAGCGCCTATCCTGAAGTCTACCTGGTGCGACATGGGCAGACGGAATGGAGCCTTTCCGGCCGGCATACCGGCCGCACGGATATCCCATTGACAGCCGACGGCGAAGAAGCCGCCCGCAAGGTGTCAGGTCGCCTGCCAACCATCGATTTCGCCGCCGTTTGGTCAAGCCCATCCCAGCGCGCGCAAAATACCTGCGCGCTCGCCGGCTTCGGCGCCCGTCGCATCGTCAAGGACGATCTGGCGGAGTGGGACTACGGCGCCTATGAAGGCATCACCACCAAGGCGATCCTGGCGGAGCGGCCAGGCTGGCAGGTCTTTCGCGACGGCTGCCCGAATGGCGAGACCTCGGCCGATGTCGGCGCGCGCGCCGACAGGATCATCAGCGAGCTTCGCGCCATCAACGGCCCCGTGCTGATCTTCTCGAGCGCCCATTTCCTGCGCGTCTTCGCCGCTCGCTGGGTCGGCCTGCCGCCGGAAGGTGGTGCGCATCTAGTGCTCGACACCACAAGCATCAGCGTACTTGGCTACGAGCATGACCTGACCGAGCCGGTCATCCGCCGCTGGAACGAAATCTGACCGCTTCGCATCACCGCTAGTAAATCGAGCGGCCCAAGGCCGCTCGATGCTTCTCAAGAACTAGATCTCCAGCTGCCTACCAGGCCTTGAGGCCCAGCAGCTTCTCGCCCAGCGGCGTCAGCTTTGCTGTGGTCGCATTATGCTTTTCCCATTCGCGGGGATCGCCGGGAAAGGCGTCGCGCTTCGGGGAGTCCAGTTCCCGCCAAAGGCGGATGCGTTCCTCGCGCTCGGCGACATTGTCGTATTCTGCCGGATGCATGGAAATGTATTGCGCCATGCGAACGCGATTGTCGGAATGGTTCGGGCGGACGCCATGCGCGAGTAGCGAATTGAAGATCATCAGATCGCCAGGTTCCATGTCGATGTTGACGACCGACAGGCCCGTCATGTCGGGATGCATCGGATCGCGATCCGCGGGCTGCGTCTTTTCCCATCGATCGAAATGCTCGAAGAGTTCCGGCACGCACTGGAAGCCGCCGACGTCGCCATCCTGCTTCTTCAGGCTCAAGACGGCCTGGACACCGATGGGCATCGGACGGATCGAGGTATCGACATCCCAGTGGATGAAGCCGTTCGGATTGCCCTTCACCTTCTTCGGCGGATTGAGATTGGCGCGATCGATGGTGACCCAGAGATCCTCGCGATCCCAAATATCGACGAAGACATCGTAGATGCGCTTTTCCATGCGGTTGTCCCAGAGATACTGGTGATTGTAGATCTCCAGCATGCCGGTATTGTTCAGCTCCTTCATCTTGTGCTCGCGCCGCTGCGGCGCATACCAGGTCGAAGGGTCGCTCGGATCCTTCTCGTCAAAACGCCAGAGAAGCTCGACAAGCCGTTCGACATTCGCCTGCGGCACAGCCTGGCGAACGATCACATAGCCCTTGGTGATCCAATGCTGCCAATCGTCCTTCGACAACACCCTGAGCGGCAATGTCTTCTGGATATCCTTCAGTTGCGTCGTGACTGCGGAAGCGGTCGGGTGAGCATCTCTTTTCAAGGCTGGCTGCATCTGTTTCCTCCATCTGGCTACCCCTTTGATTTCGGGTGACAAAAATGTTGTAGCGCCATTCGCCGCCGTCATGTTGCCCGGCTATGGCCAATTCTGATACTATTCTGGCCTTCATCATTCTATGGACGCGCTATGAGGCCCTATCTCGAAGTTCTGTCTCGTCCACCTGAGGCATCGTGGAGCATGCTGAACCGCAGGCTGGACGATTGCATTCCCTTTCAGTGGCATCATCATCCGGAGTTCGAACTGACCCTGACGCTGAACTCGATCGGCCAGCGCTTCATCGGCGATCACAGCGGCGAATATGAAGACGGCGATCTCGTGCTTGTTGGCCCCAACCTGCCGCACAGCTGGGTCTCACGCGCCAAGATCGAGGACAAGAAGCCGCACATCGCGCTTGTCCTCTGGTTCCATCGCGATTGGCTGCTGCAGATGACGGGCGGAGCTGTGGAATTTCGACCCATCGAGGCAATGCTGCGGCGTGGCGACAACGGCCTTCACTTTTCGAATGATGTCGCGGCAGCCGTGCGTCCGGCCTTCGAGAGCATTTTTGAGAAGCCCCCGGTCGAACGCCTGCTGTCGCTGCTCGGCATTCTCGTTACGGTGGCGGAAGACCGGCAGGCAATGCCGCTTGCCAGCACGCCGGCCCAGACACCGGACGCTAGAGAGAGCCGAGAACGCATCGACCGTGTGCTGACGCATATGCATCTTCACTATGCCCGTACGATCAGCCTTGGCGAGCTGGCGGATATCGCCGCGCTCAGCGTCTCCGGCCTGCATCGCATGTTCCGGCGCCATACCGGCGTCGCCATTTCCGACTACATAATGCGAATGCGTATCGGCGACGCCTGCGCCCGCCTCTCTTCCACCGATCAAGCCATTCATCACATCAGCGATGCCGTCGGCTACGCCTCGCTGGCCAACTTCAACAGGCAGTTCAAGGCGCTGAAAGGCATGACGCCACGCGAATATAGGGCGATGTTCGTCAGCCGCTGACGGATGACGTCGCCAATGCATTTGCGATTCTCGCCGCCGCCGCGTCCGCCCCCTCGGCGTCCATTCGGGCGATGCCGAACAGCAGACCAGGCCGCGCCGGCCCCAGATGCAGCGACGACATCGCACGCAGCGCGAAGCCTTGGGCATTGACGCTACGCATCGCCGCAAGGTCATCGACAGTTTCATCCCGGAACCAGCTTGCCAGCTGTAGCCCTCCCGTCCCGGCACCGACACAAAGCCACGCACTACAATGGCCGTTGAGAGCGGCAACGGAAGCCGCCATACGCTCCGCATAGACGCCATTCATGCGGCGCAGATGGGCGCGAAAACGCCCCTCACGTATAAAGTCGGCAAGTGCCGCCTGAATATGGACCGGCACCGTCGCCCCTCTCAGCCGCTGCGCCGCCTCGACGGACGCCACAAGCCTGGAGGGCACGACGGCATAAGCGACGCGCAGCCCGGGTGCCAGAGTTTTCGAGAACGTCCCGAGATAGGCGACCACCTCCCCGCGATCAATCCCCTGCAACGCGGCAATCGGCCGGGACGCATATTGGAATTCGCTGTCGTAATCGTCTTCGATCACGATCGCGCCCTTAGTGCGCGCAAACTCCAGCAACGCAAGGCGACGCGAAAGGCTCATGGTCGCACCAGTCGGATATTGGTGCGAGGGCGTGACGTAGATCAATCGGGGTGACGGCCCGACTGCGCGCGAAATGTCGATACCCTCCGCGTCGCAAGAAACCGGCACAAGCGCAGCACCGGCCATGCGGAACAATGCATGCGCGGTGGCATAGCCCGGATCCTCGATCCAGATAACGCCATCGTTCGGATGGTCTGCCCAGAGCAGGACGCTGGTCAGCAGATTGATTGCCGCACCCGTTGTCGGAACGATCACAACCTGTTCGGGCCTGGCAATCACGCCGCGCGTTGCCGCAATGTGGTCGAGGATCGCCTCGCGCAGCTCGCGAATGCCGCCATGCGCTCCATAGCCGAGATCGTGCACCCGTAGCGAACGGCCACGCGCACCGAGATACCTTGCCCATACGGCGTGGGGAAACGCGTCGACATCTGGAACACCGGGTTCGAACAAACCACCCGTGGCGAACTCCGTGGTCTGAGGCGGTTTCGACCTAAGGGTCACGGACTGTCCAAGCAACGGCGCCGAAAACGCCGCGACCCGTGTTGCCGCCCCTGTCGTCGACTGTAGATAGCCTTCCGCTTTCAAGCGATCATACGCGATGACGACAGTCGAGCGCGCGACGCCGAGAGAAGTTGCCAATGCTCGCGTCGAGGGCACTCGTTGTCCCGCCGCCATATGCCCGTGCAGGATCCGATCGCGCACCACACGATAGACCTGTCCTTCCAGATCGCCTGCTACCCGGTCAATAGCCGCCCACTGCACCACGGATACCATGAAGCCTCAACTGGTCTGATAAAAATTGAAAGACTGGCTATTTATATCATACCGCTTTGCTGACAGAGATCAATGGCACAACGGAGAAGAAGCCATGAGCGATCACCTGCCGCCATCGTCAGCGGATTACCCCATCACAGAGCGTAGCCGCGTGCGGCGCAGCCCGAAACGGGGCACTCACGCCCGCGCTGACGTCCACGCCATTCTGGATGCCTCACCCCTCTGTCACGTGGGCTACGTCATCAACGGTGCGCCCTATGTGACGCCGACGCTGCACTGGCGCGAAGGCGAGTACGTCTACTGGCACGGCTCTTCCGCCAGCCGTTTTCTGCGCGCTTCCGAGGACATGCCCGTCTGCCTAACCTGCAGCATCATGGACGGCTATGTGCTTGCCCGCTCCGCCTTCAATCATTCGGTCAACTATCGATCGGCGATGGTCTTCGGCACGGCTCGCCTGGTCGACGATCCCGACGAAAAGAACCATGCATTGCGCCAACTCATCGAAGATCTGTTTCCGGGACGCTGGGAAAGCCTGCGACCGATGACCACGCAGGAAGTCAAGGCAACATCTGTCCTGCGGATGAAAATCGACGAGGCCACGGCCAAGGTCCGTAACGCTCCGCCGGGTGATATCGACGAGGCGGACTATCCGGTTTGGGCCGGCGTCCTGCCGATAACAAGCCATCTGGCGCCGGCGGAAACCGCGCCCGGCATGCCCGGCAACATTGAGCTACCACAAGCGCTGGCAGACCTGATAGCATCGGGCCGAATTCGCTGACCTGCATTCGAAGACCAAAGGACGTTGATATGGATCTTGCCAACTGGAGCGGCGTGCCTCGCCCAGAACGAACCACCCTCGAAGGTCGCTTTGTCCGGATCGAACCGCTCGACCCGGCGCGCCATGGCGCCGATCTATTTGCCTCGGCTCAAGCTCCCGGCGCGGAAGATCGCTTTCGTTATCTGTTTGAGAGCGCTCCTGCCGACTACGCGGCCTTTTCCCCCTGGATCGAGAAGGCATCATCCAGCGCCGATCCCCTGTTCTTCGCAACCATCGACAAGCGCACCGGCCGCGCCGAAGGTCGCCAGGCATTGATGCGGATCGACAACGCGCATGGCGTCATCGAGATCGGCAGCATTCTTTGGGGACCGGAGATCGCACGCAGCCCGGCAACGACCGAAACGCTTTATCTCTTTGCATCCTACGTCTTCGATACGCTCGGATACCGCCGCTTCGAATGGAAATGCAACAACCTCAACGAACCCTCGAAACGGGCAGCCGAGCGCTTTGGCTTCAGCTTCGAGGGCATTTTCCGACAGCACATGGTCGCCAAGGGCCAAAACCGTGATACCGCTTGGTTCGCGATGATCGACGCCGATTGGCCCAAGCTGAAAGCGGGCTATCAGCGCTGGCTGGCCCCCGAAAACTTTGACGAAGCCGGACATCAGAAGACCAAGCTGACGTTCGGATAGGCGAAAAGACCCCGCCGCGCGCTAAAGAAGCTTGCGAAAATAAACGACGCGCCTGGTTTCCGCAAAACCGAGCGCCTCGTGAAAGGCATGACTGTCGAGATTATCGATCAATGCATCGGAGGCAAACTCGGAGCAGCCGGCGGCCCGTCCCCAGGCGGCAACGGCGTGGCACAACGCCTCCGCGATGCCCTGCCTGCGGTGCTCGCCGCGCACATAAATGCCCTCCAAAAACGCGACCGGCGACGTTTCGCAACCATTGACGTAATCGTGCCGCAATGTCGCTTCAGCAAAACCGACGGCATGACCGGCAGAATCGATTGCGAGAAACGCAACGGCATTTTTATTGGACGCAAATTGCGCGAGCTCCGCTCGATGACGTTCGAACGAACCATCGGGCCAAAGCTCTGCGCGCAAGCGCACCCAATCGTCCAGATGTTCTTGTGCTGCTTCTTCTATCCGCATGTCTCGCCCCCACTCGCTTGCCGGCCGCCAGCGCGGACGAAAAATTTCACTTTCGACTCCACAATCATCGCGCTACATATCGCGCTTGCTCACGCGAAAACTATTCGATGATCGATATCTGAGGACGATGGCATGACATTTCAAAGCAGTTCGCGTCTTTACGCTGCTGTTTCAGCCCTTCTATGGCCGGCGATCTTCTGCGGTGGTTTGGTTGGTGCTTATTTCGCCTTCGAATCGAACATGCATCTCCTCTGGTTCAATGTCACCTATCTCTCGACTGTTGCGGTGATTGCGCTTTTCGAGCGGCTGATGCCCTACGAGAAAACCTGGCAGAAACGCGATGGCGAAACCTTCAACGATATCGCCCATACGCTGTTGAGCAAGGGCGGCGTACAGATCGCCGCCGCCATCGGCACGTCCTTCCCCATGGCCGTGGCGACCGTAGCGCAGCCGGTGCTGAGCTATCACTCCCGCTTCTGGCCGGACCAGTGGCCGATGATCTTCCAGGTGGCGCTTGGCCTCGTCATCGCCGAATTCGGTCTCTATATGGCGCACCGCCTCGCCCATGAGCATTTGTCGCTTTGGCGCTTCCATGCACTGCATCACAGCGTCGAGCGCCTGTGGGTCATCAACACCGGCCGCTTCCATATCATCGATTCGCTGTTCAAGATCGCGCTCAGTCAGATTCCGCTCTATCTGCTCGGTGCACCGCTGCCTGTTTTCCTGTGGATCGGCGCCGTGACGGCGACAATTGGCCTGCTCACCCACTGCAATGTCGATATGCGCACAGGCCCGCTCGACTGGATATTCTCGACGCCGCGCCTGCATCGCTGGCATCATTCCAAGCTGCTTGCCGAAGGCAATACCAATTACGGTGAAAATCTTGTGATCTGGGATCAGCTTCTCGGCACGTTCTACAATCCGCCACGCCCCTCCTCCACGGATATCGGCATCACCGGCAAGGTCGCCAAGGGCTTCCTTGCGCAGATCACCCAGCCCTTCTCCAAGAAAGGCCGCAAGGAGATCATCGGTAAAAAGCCGAAGGAGCTTATCCTCAAAGAGGAGCAGGCAGCAAAGGCCGCTGCCGCGACACGGCGGAGCGAACCGCCGATTCGTAAAACCAGCTAGCACGCTCTGCCTGGGATGATCGCCCCGCGCCTCCCGGCCAGGCCGATCTTCCCATCTGCGCTGTGGATAGAAACATTCCGAAAAATTCCGACCCGACAACACACGTAATTGCGTTTCAATCTGGCAAGATATTGTCATTTAACGTGTATTGAAAAAGCCCCCCCAGGGGATTACCTAGGTCCACGTAAATTGTTCGTGATGAAAGATTAGGAAAATCATTGAGATGGAAGGGAGGTTCAGCAGAGAATACCTCAAGCAACTTCATAGAATATTTTATATTTCTAGAGAGATAGACCGCCTTGAGCGAGAATTCATTAAGCAAGGCATAGCACATTTTCATGTGTCGGGCGCCGGACATGAGTCGACGGCGCTGCTCAACGAGTTCCTCCAGGAAGACGACTGGCTGCATCTTCATTATCGCGACAAAGCCTTGATGCTGGCGCGCGGCATGCCAATTCGCGAGTTTTTCTCCAGTCTTCTCGCCACCGCCAATTCCCATTCCGCCGGCCGGCAGATGAGCGCGCATCTTTCTTCCCGCGCTCTCAACATCACCTCGATCGTCGGTCCCGTCGGCAACAATGCATTGCACGCAGCCGGTGTCGGCGCGGCGCTGAAAAACAGGCCCGGAAAGCCGATCGCCATCTGTTGCGTCGGCGACGGAACGACACAGCAGGGCGAATTCGTCGAGGCCGTGGCCGAAGCGGTGCGCAGCCAATCCCCTGTCGTCTTCGTCATTGAAGACAATAGCTTCTCGATCTCGACCCGGACGAGCAAGCAGACCTTCTTCGACCTGCCCGGCGGTCCGGCTTCCTCTTTCTACGGCATCGATATCATTCGCACCGACGGGGACGATCTGACGACCTCGCGGGAGGCCTTCAGCAAAGCCGTTCGCCAAAGCCGCGAAAGCCGCATGCCTAGCATCGTGCTTCTCAACGTCGAACGCTTGTCAGACCACACGAATGCCGACGACCAGAAGACCTATCGCACGACGTTGGAAATCGAGACAAGCTCCTCTCGCGACCCGCTGCCCAACCTGCGCGCGCTGCTCAAGAATGCCGGCATCGATACCAATGAGCTTGAGGCGATCGAGCAGGAACTGACGATCGAGGTACAGGCGGAAGCCGCTCTTGCTCGCAAGGAAGACGCCCCGAAGGTCGAGCCGGAAGCAAAGGCTCCCTACCCCGCATCCTTCGGCAAGGCGACGGAATATCGCGGCAACGAACGCGAAGCGACGTTGACGATGCGTGAGGCGCTGAACGACGTGTTGGAGCGTCAGCTTGCCGCCAATCCGGATGTCGTGCTGTTCGGCCAGGACATCGAAGATCCGAAGGGCGACGTCTTCGGCGTCACTCGTGGTCTCAGCACGAAATATCCCGACCGCGTGCGCAACGCGGCGCTGACCGAATCCACGATCGTCGGCACCGCCGTCGGTCGTGCGCTTGCCGGACAGCGCCCCGTCGCATTCCTGCAATTCGCCGATTTCCTCCCGCTTGCCTATAACCAGATCGTCTCGGAAATGGGCAGCATGTTCTGGCGCACCAATGGCGCCTGGGAATCTCCAGTCATCCTGATGGTCAGCTGCGGCGGCTACAAGCCGGGCCTCGGCCCCTTCCATGCCCAGAGCTTCGAGGGCATGCTCGCCCATACGCCCGGCATCGACGTCGTCATGCCATCGAGCGCCGGCGATGCGGCCGGTCTGCTCAATGCAGCCTTTCAATCGCGGCGCCCCACCGTCTTCCTCTATCCCAAGGCGGTGCTCAACAATTCGGACGGCCGCACCTCGCCCGACCTCGACAAGCATTTCGTCCATCCCGGGCTGTCGCGCCACGTGGCCCGTGGCCGTGACCTGACGTTGGTCAGCTATGGCAACACGGTGTCCTTGTGCGCGAATGCAGCCAAGGCGTTCGAAGCCCAGGGCTTTTCCGTCGAGGTGATCGATCTTCGCTCGATCTCCCCCTGGGACGAAAAGGAAGTCCTGGCGAGCGCCAGACGCACACGCCGCCTGATTGTCGTCCATGAAGACAACCGCACCGTCGGCATGGGGGCGGAAATCGTCGCCACGGTTACCGAGAAGACAGATGTGCCTGTCGTCGTGCGCAGACTGGCGCGGTCCGATGCCCACGTCCCCTTCAACTTCCGCAATCAGCTCGAGACCCTGCCGTCCTACAGCAAGCTTGTGGATTTGATGGCAGAAGTCCTTGAATGCGAAGTGACCTGGCACGAAGAGGACGACAGCGGCCCGACTGCTGCCATCAAGGCGATCGGCTCCGGCCCCGCCGACGAGAACGTGTTGATCACCGATCTGTTGGTCAAGCCTGGCGACACGATCGAAGTCGGCCAGCTCGTTGCCGTTGTCGAGGCCACCAAGGCTTCGGTTGAGATCTGCGCCAATATCGGCGGCGTCGTGCAGGAAGTCTTCGCCAGGGTCGGCGACCAGATCGCCACCGACAGCCCCCTCCTGACAGTCGATGCCAATCGCGAGAGCAGCGAGCGGAACTTCGCGCTCGCCTCGGAAATACAGAACAAATTCGTCCTGCGTCGCCTGAAATCACATTCCATTCCGACATTGCGCCGTCATTCCGGCAGCTTCTCGGAGATCGCTGTCAGCGGCATTGGTTATGCGACGGGCGGTCGCCGGGTCGCCAACGACGACATCATCCATCATTGGCCGAACCGGCGCGCGGACGAGATCTTTGCCCTGACCGGCATCAAGAGCCGCTATTGGGTAGCTCCGGGCGAAGGCACGCTCAGCCTTGCGACCAAGGCCGTGCAAGATCTGTTGCGCCAGACCCAGATGACGATCCACGACATTGATCTGGTCATCGCCGCGACTGGAACGCCTGATATCGCCACCCCATCGCTCGCAAGCCGCGTTGCCGTTGCAGTCGCCGAAGACGGCGTGCGGCCCTCGCTTGCCGCCTATGACATGGGCGCCGCCTGCTCCGGCTATCTCTACGCGCTGCAGCAAGCTCATGATTTCATTGCGCAACAGAATGACGCCAAGGTGCTGATCGTCACCTCCGAAGTCCTGTCGCCGCTGCTTGATATGAAGGATTTCTCCACCGCCATCCTGTTCGGCGACGCCGCCACCGCAAGCCTGGTGACGACCCGCGAGATGGCGCGCAACCCGATATTCACGGCCAGCCGCCCCACCATCAGTGGCCGGCCGGAGCCGGGCGATCTTCTCTATGTGCCGCTGCCTGATGACGGCGTCATTGCCATGAATGGCCGTACCGTTTTCACCGAGGCGGTCCATTCCATGTCGCGCTCGATTGAAGACGCCTGCGTCGATGCCGGTATCGAACTTGCCAATCTCGATCTGCTGGTGCCGCACCAGGCCAATCAGCGCATTATCGACACCATCGCCAAGCGCAGCGGTCGCCCCGCCCTGAGCGTCATCGAGAATTATGGCAATACCAGCTCCTCGAGCATTCCGCTCGCCATGATGCACGTTGTCAACGAGCGGTCCGAGCCGCTCAATCTAGGCCTCGTCGCCTTTGGCGGCGGCATGACTTCGGGCGCGGCCATCGTTCGCACCATAAAATAGCCGGTTCTCCGACTTCGCTTCGGCAAATATGCTTCGCGTCCTGACCGGGCGCGGGGCAACGGCCAGGCATGGCCGTGCTTTGAGGGAAATTCCACGAAAGCGCGAACGCCAGCCCGGCGGCGATCCCCCCATAGCGGGCGCGAAGCATCAAGTTTTTGCAACTTATGCGGCCCATCTTTCATTACAATTCATTCATGTTTGCAGATGCAGGCTCTTGAAAAGCACTCGAGCGGTGCTTTACTTGAGGTGCATGGCTAAGACACCCACCCCATCGCACGCAACGGACCTGCGATACGAACTCGCTCCCGATGCGCAGGCACGACAGGCGATGGATGAGACCTTCGCCGCATACAGGCAGATGATGACGCTGCTGGCAGAGATCGTTCCGGACAGAGCCGGTGCGAACCTCGTCAGGCTGCATGACCTCGCCTATGAGACTATCCGCGAACGCACCGCCTTGCCCGCGCGCCTCGTGACGCTCGGTCTGCGGGATTTTGCGGCCAGCAGAGGTGAGCTGACGGCCACGAACCGCCTGCCGCTCGATGAAAAACTCTTTGCCATCAAGGGTCCGTCGGACCTGACAATCTCGACGGTGCGCGGCCGCTTTGCCGTGCCCTTCGATGTGGCCGGTTATTTCAAGGGCTGGGAAAGCGTCTTTCCCGCCTATTTGATCGCCGATGACGGCCGCTACGAGATTCACATCGGCGTAACGCCCAACTCCCCCCGAACGGAGGAAAACATCATGACGAATGAAGGCATTCTTTCCCGCATGGGACGGCTGATCGCCGGCCTCGCCAACACCGCCATCGACAAGGTGGAAGGCGCGAACAAGATCGCAGTCATCGAGCAGGCGCTCCGGGAGATCGATGCAGCCGCAGACGATGCCCGCACTGATCTGGGCAAGGCGCGCGCAGAGGAATATCGCATCCAGAGCCGTCGCACGGAAATCGTCGATGACCTAGCAGCCCTCGACGAGAAGATCCGGCTCGCCGTCTCCGCCGACCGCGACGACCTCGCCAAAGCCGGTGTTGCCCGCCAGATCGACCTCGAAGCGCAGACCGCCGCACTCGACAAGGCATTGGCGGACGCGCACGAGCAGATAGACGAAGGTCAGAAGGCGTTGCAAGCCATTCTCGCCACACGCCGCGAGGCAGAGGCACGGCTTATCGACTTCAAGCGCAGCGTGGCCCGGCACACACCTGAGGAAACGACGGGTGGAAATCCGCGACCTACGCCGGCAGCCGGCGCCGCTCGCGCCGCATCCGCCGTCTCTCGCTTGACGGGAGTGCCGTCGGGGGAACCCGCCACCAGCGCCGAGCTCGATGAGCTCGACCGCCTGCACCGGGAGCAGGCCATCGAAGCACGCCTTGCCCGCTTCAAGGCCAACGGCCAGTAAACGATGCACCTGTTTCTCGCACCCGAATGTGCGCCTTTTGCCATCGCGGCAATGATCCTGATCGGACTGACCGTTGTCGAAATCCTGTCGATGCTGCTCGGCTTCTCGCTGAGCGAACTCATCGGCAAGCCGCATTTCGAAGGCCATGACGGCGTGATCGCCGGCCTGCTCTCCTGGATCAATATAGGCGGCATGCCGCTTTTGATCCTGATCATGCTGGTGCTCGGCATCTTCGCCGTGACGGGGTTCGCCATCCAGACAGTTGCCGACATGATGTGGACGCCACTGCCCGCGATCATCGCCGCACCGCCGGCCCTGCTCGTCACGATACCCCTCGTCCGGGGTTCGACACGCACGATCGCCAGGATCGTGCCGCGCGACGAGACCTACGCCGTCGATACCGTCGATTTCGTCGGCCGAACCGGCACAGTTTCCATCGGCCCTCTGGATCAAGGCCTGCCCGGCCGCGTCAGCGTCAAGGATGCGTACGGCAACTGGCATCAGCTGCGCGCCAGCGCCGCCAAGGGTGAAAACCCCTTGCCGATCGGCGCCAAAGTTCTGCTTGTCGACCGCAAGGCCGACATCTTCATCGCAGTTTCCGCCCCTTCGGACCTCGTCGGTTCCGATGACCAATCCTCTACGGAGCAACATTCATGATTGGCCTTTACGACCTTATTCTCCCCGCGGGCATCGGCCTCGTCCTCATCCTTGGGATCGGCTTTGTCCTTGCCTCGCTGTATGTTCGTTCGAGCCGGGATGAAGCTTACGTCCGGACCGGTCTTGGCGGCCAGAAAGTCGTCCTCGACGGCGGCTCCATCGTCCTGCCGATCTTCCACTCGATCGCCCGCGTCAACCTCAAAACCCTGCGTCTGGAAGTCCAGCGCGGCGAGAACGATGCGCTGATCACCAAGGACCGCATGCGCGTCGATATCGGTGCGGAATTCTACGTGCGCGTCAAGCCGGATAGCTCCTCGATCGCGCTTGCCGCACAGACGCTCGGCAGCCGCACCAACGATAGCGAGCAACTGCGCCAGCTGATCGAGGCGAAATTCGTCGACAGCTTGCGCTCGGTCGCAGCCACGATGAACCTCGATGCGCTGCAGGAGCAACGCATGGACTTCGTCAAGGCGGTGCAGGATGCGGTCGGTTCCGACCTGCAGTCCAACGGTCTCGAATTGGAATCCGTATCTCTGACGCGCCTCGACCAGACCGATATCAAGCACTTCAATGCCAACAACTTCTTCGATGCCCACGGTCTTGCCGCGCTGACCCGCGTGACGGAAGCTCGCAAGAAGGAGCGTAACGAAGTGGTTCGCGATACCGAAGTCGCGATCGCACAAAAGGACCTTGAAGCTCGCCAACAGTCCCTCACCATCGAGCGGACAAAGCGTGAGGCCGAGCTGAACCAGCAGCGCGACATCGCCAACAAATCTGCAGCAACCCGCGCTGAAACCGCGCAGCAGGAGCAGGCAGCCAAGCGCGCGGAAGAAGAAGCCCGCATTGCTGCAGAGCAGGCCATCGCCGAACGCGAAGCCACGGCCAAACAGGTCCGCGAATCCGCCAACATCGACTCGACCCGCGCCGTGCAGCAGCGCGAGACGGAAGCCCGCCGCGACAACCAGATCGTCGCACAGGAAAGTGCCATCGCGGTTGCCAACAAGAGCCGTGAGGAATCGGAAGCCAAGGCGAAGGCCGAAGCAGCACGTGCCCTCGCCATCGCTGCCGAAGAAAAAGTCGGCACCGCCAAGGCCGTTGAGATCGCAGAACGTGAAAAGCAGATCGCCGTGATCGACGCCCAAAAGCGCGCTCAAACCCAAGCAACCGCCGTCACGATTGCGGCAGAAGCGGAAAAGCAGGCCGCCATCGACCAGGCGGATGCCATCAAGACGCTGGCAACCGCCGAAGCCGATGCCGCGATCATCAAGGCCAAGGGCATTCTCGAAAACGGTAAGGCGACGGCCGAAAGCGAAGCCCTGCTCAACGAGGCCCGCAACAAGCTCAGCCCGGCCATTATCGAGTTCGAGATCACCCGCGAGCGCATCCGCATCGTGCCCGCCGCTCTTGCCGAAGCGGTCAAGCCGATCGAGAAGATCTCGGATATCCGTATCTTCGACACCGGCGGCATGCTCGGCCGCAACGGCAACGGCGCCGCTGGCGGCAGTGGCGTTGGCCTTGGCGAAGGTCTGGCCGGCCAGCTTCTCTCCTATCAGGCCAACAAGCCCATCCTCGACCGCCTGCTCAAAGAAGCCGGTTTCGACGGCGACAATGCCATCTCGGCACTGCTCGGCAAGCTCGACGGCAAATCTGCTGCGGTAGAGCCAGAAGAAGAGTACCGCGACGCGACGGAAGAGACCGGCAAACCGGCTTAACGGCTAGAGCATGTCGCGCAAAACTGTGCAGCGGTTTTGCGACTACGACATGCGTGAAATCAAAGAGCTAAAGCGCGTGAAGCGAAGCTTAGAGATCGCGACGCGCTTTAGGCCCGACCAAGCAAAAAGCAAACCCCGGAATCCACAGGGATTCCGGGGTTTTGTTGAATTCAACCGTCGAGAAAATCAGGGCTTCGGGCGATTTCGGAACGCCTCGGCTTCGGCGTAGAACTTCTTTTCCCATTCCTTGTGATTGTCGAGGCCTTCCTTGATGAAAGGCGTAAAGATCGCCAAGTTCATCAGCGCCCAGTTCACGAAGCGAGCCGGGAATTTCAGCGGCTTGACGAAATCGACGAAGAGCACGACGCGGGTCTTGTCCGAATGGTTCCAGGCTTCATGCTCATAGGCGTCGTCGAAAATCAGCGCCTTGCCTTCCTGCCAATGGCAAATCTGCTTGTCGACACGGATGGCAAGCTTATCGTTCGGCTCCGGCACGATGAGGCCGAGATGCAGGCGCAGCACGCCATTATAGGGGCCGCGATGCGCGGGAAGATGCTTGCCCGGCTCGAAAATCGAGAACATCGCCGTCGTCAGGCCGGGGATCTTCTGCACGGCTGCCCAGGTATTGGGGCACGCCTTGATGTTCTGCTCGGACTTCACGCCGAAACCAAGAAGGAAGAACGTCTTCCAGCGCGTGTCGGTCGAGATAGTCTTCACATCGGTCGAGATATCCTGGAAAGTCGGCAGCTCGCTCTGGCGCAGCAGCACCTTCTCAAGCTCGGCGCGGATCGCCGGATAATCCTTCTCGATCTCGGCAGCCCAAGGAAAAGTCTTGGTATCGTAAACAGGCGGATTACCAAGCTTGGCATATTTGAGATTGAGCCCCTCGGCCCAGGCGACGATGCCCATGAAGAAGCGCGTCATGGCACTCGCGCGCTCCATAGGCGCAATCCCGGCCGTGCCAAAAGTCTGTTCCGGAGTTCGAGATTCGTTGGAAGTGGGAGCAGGTGCGCTCAAGGGACTCTCCGTCATGTCTGTCTTTAAGGGCTGTCCAGGGAGGAAATCTTCGCCAACGGAATCTGCATGCAAATCCCGAAGAGGCAACAGGCTTGAAGCTTGGGATGTCAGCCTGTCCCTTCCCGATTGACACCCGTCTCCTTGTGTTATGCGATGATCACAATAACCGATTATATGAGTTGAATAGTCGAATTTCGCAAGAGAGTCCGTTCGCAACGAACGGTGGTTCATCCTGGGATGAATCTCCGGCGATTCTCGAGAGGGATTCACCCCAGAATCGGCAAAAATGCGGCAAGGTCTAACGACCCGCCATCACTATGCGGCTTGAGCCTGAATTATTAGCCGGACAATTGCAAGTCCCGCAATCAGCGCGCAGATCGACAGGAAAACCGACAGAGCGACATAGGCTGCGGCCGGCATCCATTGCCCGCGTTCCCATAGCACGACGCTCTCCAGCGCAAAGGTTGAAAATGTCGTGAAACCGCCCAGAACACCTGTCGTCAGGAACAGCCGAACCTCCTGCGACACACCGCCGCGGAAGGCGAAATATTCGGTCAGCAACCCCATCACGAATGCCCCGAGCACATTGATGATCAGGGTGCCGAAAGGGAACTCGAGACCGAGCAGACGGTTGGCAACCTCATTGATACCGAGGCGGAAGGCGCCACCAAATCCCGCGCCGAGAAACACGATGAGATAGAGCACGACAATCTCCAGTCGTCCTTGCGTCAAACTTTCTCGATCTTATGGGTATTTTCCCGCTGCGTCTTCAGGCTGCCATCACGAATATGGCGCAATGGCGTATCGGCGGAAAGCGCGCCTGAGGCCACGCTTTTTGCGATACCAAGACGCTGCGACAGGTAGATGCTGGTATGACCGCTGCAGATATAGGCAAGGAAGCAGGCGACGGCGAGATAGACGGTGTGTGTCGCCCCGAAGAGCTCGATGCCCATGATCATGCAGGCAAGCGGCGTATTCGTCGCACCCGCAAAGACGGCGACGAAGCCTAATCCGGCAAAGAGATCGGCCGGGGCGCCGAGAATGGCGGCAATCGCATTGCCAAGCGCGGCACCGATGAAGAACAAGGGTGTCACCTCGCCGCCCTTGAAGCCGGCGCTCAGCGTCACGATGGTGAAGACCGCCTTCCAGAACCAGCTCCAGTAATCGACCCGGGTCGGATCGAAAAAACCGAGGATCGTGGCATCGCCGGGATTGGGCGACCAGACGCCAAGCCCGAGATATTGCCGCGTTCCAAGCAGATAAACGAGACCGATCAATATGGCGCTTGCGATGACTGGCCTGAGCGGCGCGTAGGCACAGAACCGCCTGAACGTCGCCGACGCTCTGTGCGAGACCTCGCTGAAGCACCGCGCGGCCAGGCCGAAGATAACGCCAGCGATACCGACCTTGACCAGCAGCAACGCATCCAGATGGAACGTGCTGACCGCGGTGCCTGAGAGATAGCAGATATGATATTGGATATGTTCGATGCCCCAGGCATGGCATGTCCAATCGGCCGCGATCGCCGCGGCAAGGCTGGGGATCAGCGCTTCATATTGCATTCGCCCGATCGTCAGCACTTCGAGCGCGAACACGGCGCCCGCTATCGGCGTGCCGAAGACCGCTCCGAAACCGGCTGCGATACCCGACATCAGAAGTACGCGGATCTCGGCATGGCTGAGCCGGAAGATTTTCGCGAAGGCGCTGGCAATGCTGCCCCCAAGTTGCACGGCCGTGCCTTCGCGCCCCGCCGAGCCGCCAACCAGATGCGTCAGAACGGTGGATACGAGAATGAAGGGTGCCATGCGTAGCGGCACGCCGCCGCCCGGCTCGTGGATCTGATCGACGATCAGATTGTTGCCTCCTTCCGAGCCTCGGCCGAAGCGCTGATACACCAGCACCATGAGGAAGCCCGCAACCGGCATCAGGAAGATCAGCCAAGGATGGTCGAAGCGCGTCACACTCGCCTTGTCCAGGCTCCAAAGAAACGCCGCGCAGAGCGAGCCGACGACCACAGCCATCGGCACGACCAGGAGGACCCATTTGAACAGGCTGCGAAATTGCTGAAAGCGATGTTGAAAATAGGCGGATGCGGACATCAGTTTGCCCCTTCCCCGAGGCCATGTAAGGATCTCACGGGGATGCTGGATGGGAAATGGGATTGAGATGATGGCAAGAAAAAAGACACGACTCTACTCCTTCGCCTTCTGGCGGTTTGAGTAGGAGTCATCAGCTTCCCTGGGAAAGTCAGAGCAGCGGTTCGGCCACCATGGCCCGGCAGAAATCCATTACCGTTGAGATTTCAATATAGAAACAGGCGCGCTGCTGTCAACGCATCGCGAGCGAAAGCATAGGGCCGGCGTCTTCAAACGGCTCTGGCAATCATCTCGATCGGCGCGAGCAGACCGCCTTCGACCGAAGTGTTGACGTTGCTGCTTCGCTCGCCTGCTTTGGGACCCATCAATGCGCGGAAGCCTTGGTCACGCGCCCCGCCTGCGGCGGCTTTGGCACGCGCCTCGTGCGCCAGGCGGATCGCCAGCGCGCTACGATCTTGTTCCAGTTCGACCACGAAACCGGCCTCCTCCAGCAGACGCCGGTAAATATCGGGGCTGCGGACAAAGCTCGTCTCCGGATCCATCGCCCATGGCATTGGAAAGGGTAGCGCGCCGTCGCGCATCTGCATGACTTCGTAGAGACCGAAACGACCGCCCGTCTTGAGGATACGTCTGACTTCCTCAAACAACCTCGCCTTGTCCTCGATATTCATGCCGACATGAATGAGCGTTGCGCGGTCGAAACTGGCGTCCTCAAAAGGCAACGCCAAGGCGCTCCCCCGCTGAAAGGACACCTGCTCCGCCAGACCACAGCGAGCCGTCAACGAATTGGCAACCTGAACGAATTCTTCGGTAAGATCTATGCCTGAGACGACGCATCCATAGGTATCGGCGAAATGGCGGGCAGGCCCGCCCAACCCCGACCCGATATCGGCGAGCCTCAGACCGGCGGAAAGATCGAGATCCCTGGCAAAATCCACCGTGGCCGCATGCCGCCCCAGGTGAAACTCATCGACGCCGGCCAGATCGCGAATGCGAAGGTTGTCGACGTCCCTGCCATTATCGGCAAGGGATTGCAGGATCGCTGTTTCCAGCGATCCGCGTGTGTAGTGATTGGCTACTTTTTCCTCGGTAGACATTGCATGCACTCCCAAGGCTGTGCCTGAAGGTGGCCGATGATATCAGACCTTCAGTTCGCGCCGCTCAATTTCCGTTACCATGGCAAGATCCAGCACGCGCTGCAAGTTCGCCGCATGACGGAAGCTCGGATCCTGACTGCTACCGGTCATGACGGCCTCGGCGAACCGCTGGTAGTTGGTCGGGACCGGCGGCACCTCGATGACTCTCCACGTCGCCGTTTCGACATCATCGCCAAGGCAGCCGCGCAGCTCGGAGCCGTTCGGATTGTGGGTCACTTCCAGGCCGCCGCGCTCACCATAGATGCGCAGCTTCAGCTCGTTCAGATGTCCCGTCGCCCAACGGCTCGCATGCACGACACCGAGCGCGCCATTGGCGAAGTCGACCGACATCGAGAAGCTGTCATTGGCATCGAGCGTATATTCGCCGATCCGCTCGCCGGGGGCCTTGGCAAAGGTCTTCAGGCGCGCGAAGACATGATCGATATCGGTCGCTGCGCCATAGGCGGCGAAGTCGAGAATATGGATGCCGATATCGCCAAGGACGCCGTTCGAACCGTGACCGGTCGAAAGACGCCAGAGCCATCTGGATTCGCTGCGCCAATCGCCCCAGGCTTTCGAGACGAGCCAGCTCTGTAGATAGGACGCCTCCACGTGCCGGATCGTGCCGATCTCGCCCGAGATCACCATCTCGCGCGCCTTCTGCAGCTGCGCGACATTGCGATAGGTCAGATTGACCATGTTGACGACCCCTGCCCTTTCGGCAGCTTCCGTCATCTCAAGCGCCTTTTCATAATCCTCTGCAAGCGGCTTTTCGCAGAGGACATGCTTGCCGGCGGCGAGCAAAGGCAGCGTTGTTGGATGGTGCGCCTTGTCCGGCGTCACGTTGGTCGCCGCATCGAACTCGCCCCAGGCCAGCGCCTCGTCCAGTGACGAGAAACGCTTATTGATGTCGAATATATCGCAAAAGGCCTTGAGCCTCGTTGCGTCCGTATCGACGGCGCCGACCACTTCGACGCCCGGAATGCGGGCAAAATGTTCCACATGGTTCTTCGCCATGCTGCCCGTGCCAAGTACTATGAGACGCATGGTGGACCTCAGCGATAACCGGCTTCGCCGGCCTGGTGCAGTCTAGGGCCGCGTTCGACGATCGGCTCCAGCGCTTTTTCGACCGGCACGTTCGGCGCATCATGAATGCTCGTCTGGGTGCCGAGCGGGTTGTGAGCCCACTTCACGGAGTTGATCAGGACCTTGTGAACGGTGTCGTTGTGATAAGTCGGATAGGTCTCGTGGCCCGGGCGGAAGTAGAAGATATTGCCGGCACCACGGCGCCAGGTCATGCCGGAGCGGAAGACTTCCCCACCCTGGAACCACGAGATGAACACGGTTTCCAGCGGTTCCGGAACGGAGAACTGCTCGCCGTACATTTCCTCATTTTCCAACTCGAAATGCTCGCCGAGGCCGGCTGCAATCGGATGACGGGGATTGATGACCCACAGGCGCTCACGTTCGCCCGCTTCACGCCACTTCAGCGCGCATGGTGTGCCCATCAGACGCTTGAAGATCTTGGAGAAATGGCCAGAGTGCAGGACAATGAGGCCCATGCCTTCCCATACGCGCTTGGCAACGCGCTCGACCACCTCGTCGCTGACGGCGCCGTGGTCCTTGTGGCCCCACCACAGCAGGACGTCGGTATCCTTCAGCCGGGCTTCGCTCAGACCATGCTCCGGCTCCTGCAACGTTGCAGTCGTTGCTTCAATACCCGCGTCGGCGTTCAGAGCCTTGGCGATGGTGTTGTGCATGCCTTCCGGATAGATTTCGGCGACAACCTTGTTTGTTTGCTCGTGAATGTTTTCGCCCCATACGACGGCACGAATAGTCATTGCGGCACTCCTTTTAATACCATTAGGTTTGAATAGTTTATGTGGTCCAAAGCGCTTTGGGAAAACGCCGTATTACGAGCCTCAATCAACCCTTCCAGCGCAAGACATAAAGCGTCCAAAGCGTTTTGACAAAGGCAAAAACAGCGATGAACAACACCTGTCTTTTCAGTGCGACACGGACTTTGAAAAGAGGTTGACGACCAAGACGCCGATGATGATCAGCGCCAGGCCAATGATGGCGGCAAGATCGAGCTTCTGTCGGAAAAACACCAGCCCGACCACCGAAATCAGCACGATGCCGAGGGCACTCCAGATGGCATAGGCTATGCCGACCGGGATGACCCGCAACGTTACCGAAAGGCAATAGAAGGCAGCGGCATAGCAAACCACCAGCACGACCGTAGGGCCGAGACGCGTGAACTGCTGCGACATCTGCAACGCCGTCGTGCCGATCACTTCGAGCACGATCGCAACCATCAGCATTGCATAGACCGATGCGTTCGCCATTCCATTTTCTCCGATAATGTTAGAGCTGCGTCAGCTCAATCAGCCGCCCGATAAGTCTTTCACGCGCGCCTTCGTCCATGTCGTGGCTGCCGAGCAGGTCTGCGAGCCAGATCCCATCGGTCGCCAGCCTCACGATTGCCGCATCCACCGAGGAATCCGTACCCACATATTCCTCGCTGCGCTCGCGCACCCAGTCGCGCCAGCGCTGCCGCAATTGCGGTTCGCTGAGCAGCACCATGGTCACTTGCGCCCAGTCCTTCGTTCCCTGCGGCTGATCCCGCAACGCCAGGCAGGCGTGCAGATAACCACGGGTGAAGCGACCATGTGGCATCGGATCGGCACGCATTGCCTCCTCGATCGCGGCATCAAGCCGTGCCAGCAAACTCTCGAACAGTGCTTCGAGAAGCATGTTTTTGCTGGGGAAGTGATGCAGCAAACCACCCTTGCTGACGCCGGAGGCGCCGGAAACGGCATCCAGCGTCACCGCAGTCATCCCCTTTTCGGAAGCAAGCCGCGCCGCCACGTCAAGCAATTGCTGGCGGACGAACAAGGGTTGCTTCTTCCTATGGTGCGCAGTGGACATGGCGGCATAACATACCAGTTGGACGGTTTCGTCAATGATCTGATTGATTGCTTCTAAGCCCTATTGATTTTGATTGATCCTCGTATCGCTCTCTCCTCAGTTGACGGAATGATGCGCGGCATCGCCCGCATCGAAAATGCTCACCTTCGTCGCCTCGACGGCAAAGGCGATCGGCGAACCGGTCGTGATGCTCGTCATGCCGGGATCGGTGCCGATGATCTTCGAACCGTCCCTCAGTCTGACATGGACGAGCGAGCGGTCGCCCAGGCGTTCCACCGTCTCCACCTGCCCGGCGATATCGCCCTTCTCGGTCGTGGTGACGACAAGATGCTCGGGCCGTATGCCAAGCGTCAGTCCCGAATTCTCCAGGCGGTTTAACGCCACAGCCGTGTTGATGACCGATCCATCCGGCAAGGTGGCGGTCGCCAGACCACCCGCCTCGCCAAGGCCGGCGATACTGATGAAATTCATGCCCGGCGAGCCGACGAACTGAGCAACGTAGCGCGTCGCGGGGCGCGTGTAGATCTCGACGGGCGAAGCCACCTGCTCGATCTTCTTGTTGTTCAGCAGCACGATGCGGTCTGCAAGCGTCATTGCTTCCACCTGGTCATGGGTGACGAATACCATCGTCGCACCCAGGCGCTCGTGCAATTGCGCCAGCTCGACGCGCGTTCGTGTGCGCAGGCCTGCATCGAGGTTGGAGAGGGGCTCGTCGAAGAGGAAGACGTCGGGCTCGCGCACGATGGCTCGGCCGATCGCGACGCGCTGGCGCTGTCCACCGGATAGAGCCGAGGGCTTTCGATCCAGGAGATGCGGCATTTCGAGGATTTTCGCCGCCTCCTCGATGCGCCGATCAATCTCGGCTCTCGGCGTCTTGATGTTGCGCAGACCGAAGGACATGTTGTCGCGAACGGTCATATGCGGATAGAGCGCATAGGACTGGAAGACCATCGACACGCCGCGTTCGCCGGGCGGCAATTGATCGACACGCCGTCCGCCAATCCAGATTTCGCCGCTGGTGATCGTTTCCAGACCCGCAATCATCCGCAGCAATGTCGACTTGCCGCAACCGGACCCGCCGAGAAAGACGACGAATTCGCCGCGCTCGATCGTCAGATCGATATCGTTGAGAACCTGCACAGCCCCGAAATGCTTGGTGAGGGACTTGATATTGATTCCTGCCACTTGCTCCTCCTGCGGAAAATTCGAACTTCGAAAGAACTGCCATTCTTCAAACCCGGCCTCCCGGCTCGTCGCCGATCAGACCGAGCTTCCGCATAAGTTTATTTGACGGCACCTGCAGCCACGCCGCGTGTCAGCGTGCGTTGGAAAATCAGGAAAAAGATCACCGTCGGCAAGATGCCGAGCAGCGAGGCCGCGGCAATCGCGGTTGGTTCCTGCGTATTGGATCCCGAAAGCACGCCCATGGCCACCGAGATGGTCTGGTTGTTATTGGAAACCAGGAACACGAGCGGGATCAGGAACTCATTCCAGGTCCAGATGAAGAAGAAGGTCGCCAGCACCGCAAGCGTTGGCCGCAGCACAGGCACGATCACGAGCCAGAGAATCTGCCAGCGCGTCGCGTTGTCGATTTGCGCGGCCTCGATGATCTCGCGTGGAAACGTCGCCAAGACCGATGAGAGCAGATAAGTGCCGAAAGCAGTGTGAAGCACGCCGAGAATGATGATGACCGACAGCATCGAGTCGAACAGGCCCACCTGCTTGGCCATATAGTAGAGCGGATAGACCAGCGCCTCCTGCGGCGCCATGATCGCAATCAGCAGGATCACCAGCAGCGCCTGGCCACCACGCACACGGCCAATGCCGATAGCATAGGCATTGAGCAGGCTGAGCACCACCGCCAGAACGGCCGTGCATGCGCTGATCAAGATGCTGTTGAAGAGCTTCCGGGGGAAATCCACCGTTGTCCAGAAGTTCTTCAACGCGGTGAGATCGAAACTCCGCGGGAAAGCGAGCGGACCGTTTGCCGCATAATCCGCCGCCGTCTTGATGGCATTGAAAGCCGCCAGAAAGAATGGGAAAAGCGTTGCGGCCAGGAAGACGAGCAGGATTGCCAGAACCACCCAGCGACCAAACCCCTTCTTTCGGCGATGATCCGCCGACACGATCGGAGCGGAAAGCGAAGACGTCGCAGCCATATCAATGTCCCCCCGCGGATTGCTTCGATTGCATGCGCATGAAGAGGACACCGAGCACGATGGTCATGACCGTCTGCAGCGTCGCGATCGCTGCGGCGTAGCCGACGCGGTTGGTCGTGAAGAAGTGATAGTAGGACAGGTAGGACGGTACCGTCGTCGCGTTGTCTGGTCCGCCTGATGTCAGAACGTAGATCGGCGCGAACACCTTCAGAGCCGCAATCAGCGTCGTCAAAGCGACCACGAAGATTTCAGGCATCAGCATCGGAATGGTAATGGAGCGAAAGCGGCCGAACCAGCTCGCATTGTCGAGTTCGGCAGCCTCGTAGAGCGAAGGATCTACGCGCGCCAGCCCGGACATGAACACGACGAGACAATAGCCGACCTGCACCCAGACAATGACGGCGGAAACCGCCAGCAGCGCATAACTCGCATCGCCCAGCCAGTTCTTCGCCATGAAATCGAGACCGAGCGCCCGCAACACGGCGTTGATGATGCCGAAGGGATTGAGGATCCATGTCCAGAGGACGCCCACCGTGGTCAGCGGCAGAATCTGCGGCAGATAGAAACCGGCGCGAAAGAAGCTCGACCAGGTCTCGTTGAATTGGGCAGCGATGTAGTCGAAGAGTACCGCGGCCAATACCAGCCCGAGAAGGATGGGTACGATCGTCATCGAAATGATGAACAACAACGTGTGCTGCATCGACCCCCAAAACACGGAATCCTGAAGCAGCCGCTGATAGTTTTCGAAGCCGACATAACGCGGCGAAATGTTGCCGCCCTTCCATGTCGTGAAGCTGATGGCCAAATTGGCAATCAGCGGAATGAGAACCACCAGTGCAAATCCCAGCATACCGGGGATGATATAGAGATAGTACCCCGCCTTACCTTCGCTGCCTGCCTTCACCATCGAATTCCTCCCTCAGATACGGCGAGGCGGCATCGAGCCGTCCCCGCCGTTGTGATTGTCGCCGATGAGTTACTGGGCCGCTTGGGCGTCGTCGTAAGGCTTCTTTACACGCTCGATGAACTGCTCGGGCGTGGTCGAGCCGGTCACCAGGCCGGTAGTCGCCTGGATCAGCAGCTCGTAATAGCCGGGCACCGGCCAATCCGGGTAAAGGCCGAGACCGCCCTTGCCGGAAATATTGCTGAAGAGCTCGACATTGCGCTTGCCGAGTTCGTCTTTGATCGCAGCCGGATCGGCGGCAATGGCGACACCGCCAAGATTGGCCTGCTCGTTCTGGTTTTCCTTGCCGAGCACGAGATCGATGAACTCATAGGCGAGATCCTTGTTCTTGGAGCCCTTCGGCACCACGAACAGGTTTCCGGTCGAGCCGACGGTGTATTTTGGCGTCGGGAAGAGGAACTGGCTCCATTTGAAGTTTTTGATCGAGCCGGCGAAATTGCCGTTGTTCCAGGTGCCGCTGATAAACATCGGCGCCTTGCCGGATGAGAAGAGGTTGTCAGCACCGCCTGTGCCCTTCAGGCCGGTCGAATCCTTGGAGATGTAACCCTTGCCCACCCAGTCGACGATCTTCTTCGCGGCGAAGAGAAAGGGCTTGGTGTCTAGCGGTGCCTTGAGGCCCTGATAGTTGTTGACCCAGGTATCGTCGGCCTGTGTCAGCGCCAGCGTATAGAGCAGATGCTGTCCGTTCGAATCCACCGTCCCCAGGGAAAGCGGCGTGATGCCCTTCTGCTTGAATGTATCGAGCGCGGCTTCGAATTCATCCAGCGTCGTCGGCACCTTCACGCCGTTCGCCTGGAACATGTCGATATTGTAGAAAACGGAGACAAATTCCGCATAGGCCGGAATGCCGATAATCGGACCCGACCCATAGGTGCCGTTGGCATCGTACTTGCTCAGTTGCATGCTGTTGTCGTTCAGGATCTTGTCCCAGCCACGCGACTTGAATTGATCGTCGAGCGGCGTCAGCAGCCCCTGTGACGCAACGAGACCGGCTGTGGCATTGCCCTTGTTGTATTCGAGCACGTCCGGAGCCTGATCCGAATTGAGAATAAGGCTGCCGGCCTTCTGCAATTGCTCGAAAGTCTTCAGCTCGAAATTGACGGTGACATCAGGATGCTTGGCCTTCAGCTCGTCGAGAGCTTTCGTCCACGCCTTGGATTGAGGCGTGTCGGGCAGCTCGAACCACCAGATATTGAATGTCTTGCTCTGGGCTTGCGCCACGCCGGCAGCCAGCAGGAGCGACATGCCGGCTGTGATCGCCAGCTTCGAAAAAATATTCATATATTCTCCTCCACCTGCGAACCGTGACGGTTTCGAACCGACGACATGGCCCGCGCTGCCGTCGGCTTCTCCCTCATTGCTACCGGGGGCATTCGCCCGTCTCTCGGGACGATCAGCGAATGCTCGGCAGCTCCTCCATTTGGTTGCCCGTCTCGCGCAGAGCGTTGGCCACTCCACGCCTTTGATTAACGCACAACTTGCCTCCTAAATCGATGCAGATTCGCAAATACGCGCATTACTCGACGTATTCGCCGCCCCGGCTTCTCTTGAGATAGTTCAGGCCGTGAACCTGACCAGTCATCTCGAGCCCATCGCGATAAACCGGATCGTGCCAACCCTCGATGTCGATCGAGCCGGTCCAGCCGGCAAGGCGCAGCTCGGAGATGATGTCGGTCCAGTTGCTGTCGCCGAAGCCCGGCGTGCGCATGAAGACGAACTTCTCCTTGCCGAAAATGCCGTGTTCCTTGATGACGTCCCAACGGATCGTCGCGTCCTTGCCGTGAACGTGGAAAATCTTAGCTGCCCATTTGCGGATCTGCGGCAGCGGCTCGATCAGATAGACCATCTGATGGCATGGCTCCCATTCCAGACCAATATTGTCGTCCGGGGTCTCGTTGAACATCAGTTCCCAGGCATCGGGATTATGGGCGATGTTCCAGTCGCCGGTCGCCCAGTTGCCGTCCATGGCGCAATTTTCGAAGGCGATCTTGATGCCCTTGTCGGCAGCACGCTTGGCAAGCTCGCTCCAGACCTGCTTGTAGCGCGGCAGGCTGTCGGTGAGCGGCTTGTTGCGGATGCGGCCGGTAAAACCGGCAACGCAAGTGGCGCCAAAATGATGGGCATTGTCTATGCAGTCTTTCCATCCCTGCAGTGTCTGCAGGTCCATCTCGCGCTCTTCGAGCGGATTGCCGAACATGCCGAGGGTCGAGATGGTGATGTCGCGATCGCCAATGGCGTCGCGGCAGCGTTTGCCGAGATTCGTCAGATTCTGGCCGTTTGTGGTCTGCCAGAAGAAGGGCTCGAAGCTTTCGAAGCCGAGATCGGCGATCTTGGCGATATTCTCTGCGGCATCCTCGTTCGTCGCCCTGATCATCGTGCCGATGCGGATGGCCTTTGCCGGATTGGTCATAATCTCACTATCCTTGTGCTGAAATATCGACGCGGCGACCCGTCTTGGCGCTCTCGATGGCGCCCAAGACCATGGCCAGGCTGCGAATATTGTCATGGCTTGCTGTCTCAGGCGCCTTGCCGGTCCTGATCGCTTCGATGAAGGAGGCGATGACGCTGGCATGGCCGTGCGTCTCTTCCTCGTGCTTTGGTCCGGGAACTTCGATCGGCTTGAAGCCGTGCAGCAGGCCAGGCTCGTTTCCGGCGACGCTGGCTTCGAAATTCTCTTCGCCGTCCCAGGTGAGCATGCCCTTGCTGCCAGTCAGCCGCCACTGACTTTCCCAGCTCGTGCGTCGGCCCTCGGCGCACCAGGAGCCACGATAGCTGAAGACGACATCATCGGAAAAATCGAAGAGCGCATGGGCTGATGCGCCATGCTTGTACCAGGACCCCGCAGGGTTCTTTTCCATGCAGTAAACGGAAAGCGGCACCTTGCCGGAGACGAAGCGGGCCGCGTCGAAGGTATGGATCGCCATGTCGAGCAGCAGCACATTGTCCATCTCCTCGCGGAAGCCGCCGAAATGCGGGCCAAGGAAGAAATCGCAATGGATGCCCGTAAGTTCACCGATCGCGCCCTCCTCCACAAGTCGGCGCAGGCGACGGATGCCGGAAATGTATCGGCGGTTCTGGATGATGGCGTGAACCTTGCCAGCCTTGGCAGCAAGATCGATCAGAGCGGCGCCTTCTGCGAGCGAGGTCGCCATCGGCTTTTCGCTGAGCACGTGACAGCCAGCTTTCAGGGCCGTCGAAACCACATTGAAGCGTGCCGCCGGGATGACGACGTCAAAAACCAGATCGGCCTTCGTCGCCGCGATGACATCGCCGAGATCCGAGCCGATGACGGCATCTTCCAGCGAGAACTCTTTGGCGAGGTTTTCAGCGGTCGCCCGATTGAGATCGACCAGGCCGACGACCTGAATGGATTCGGCAAGCGCCGGCGTCGAGGCAATAGCCCGGAGCCAACCTTTGGACATAGCTCCGCACCCGCACAAAATGGCATTAAATTTCACGATGTCCTCCAGCGGGCGTCGGTCAACCCCTCATGACACGCGCTCCGTAAACGTTTACGATACTAGGCGAAAAGATTTTCCTGTGTCAATAGAGGAGGACTACGGAAAATGGTGGATGGAGGAAGACCGCGGCCGATGAAGGGAATTCGCCAGCTTGCCGAGCATCTCGATATCTCGATCGGTACAGTATCACGCGCATTGAACGGCAAGCCGGATGTGAACGAGGAGACCCGCAAGCGCGTGCTCGCCGCCGCCGAGCAGCTGGGCTATGTGGCCAATCAATCCGGACGCAGCCTGCGACAGGGTACAACGAACGTTATCGGGCTGATGATCCAATCCAGCCGGGAAACGGTAGAAAATAGCGACAACTTCTTCCTGACCGTGACGGGCGGACTACAGAGCGTGTTCTCGCGACACAATCTCGATCTGATCATGCTCCCCTGCCCGCATGATGAAGACCCCTACGAATATCTGAAACGCATGGTGGCGAGGCGCATCGTCGATGCGCTGATCCTCTCCGAGACGCAGCGTGTCGATAAGCGCTTCGATCTGCTCGCCAAGGCCAAGATCCCCTTTGCCGCGCTCGGCCGCAGCCTCTCGGGCACGCAACATCCCTGGGCCGACCTGGATTTTGACAGCGTTGCCAACAGCGCAGTCGACCGGCTCGTCGCACACGGACATCGGCGCATCGCCATCAGCGTGCCCACCAGCGACATCAACCTCGGCTTCGTCTTTGCGGAAGGCTACCGCCGCGCCTTGCAGCGACATGGAATTCCATACGATCCGGCACTGGTCATTCGTGCCCAATCGAGCGAACAGGGCGGCTATCAAGTCGCAGATGAATTGCTTCGACTCGAAGACAGACCGACGGCCGTCATCCTGATCTACGAGCTAATGGCGATTGGCCTTTATCGGCGTGTTATGGAAGCCGGCATCATTCCCGGCCGAGATATCGCCGTTGTGGGTTTTCGCGAAGCGCCCCGGGCCAAATTCCTGCAACCGGCCCTGACCTGCTTTCGTACCTCATTGCACGATCTCGGCGTCGAACTCGCCGAAATCCTGCTCTCGGGCATGCCCGCCTATAGTCACTTCTACCCTGACACGAACCGTCAGGCGACGTGGCCGCTCGAGCTCGTTCCCGGCGAAAGCGATGCATTTTACCTGCCATCCGCCAAATAAGGCAGCGCCGAAACGCCGCAGTGGCCACGTGGATGGTTGCAGCACCGTCTGTCAATTGCCATGTAGGGCAATGCAAACGGGGACCGGGGCTTGAGCGAAGAAACCATCACACTTTACGACGCCATCGGCGGCGATCGGACAGTACGCGCATTGACCGCCCGCTTCTATGAGCTGATGGACACGCTGCCGGAAGCCGCCAACTGCCGCGCGGTGCATCCGCCGAACCTCGAAGGCTCGCAGGAGAAGTTCTACGAATATCTGACCGGCTATCTCGGCGGGCCGCCCCTCTATGTCGAAAAGCGCGGCCATCCGCGTCTGCGCAGTCGCCACTTCGTCGCTGCCATTGGCCCGAAAGAGCGCGATGAGTGGCTGCTTTGCTTCCGCCGCGCCATGGACGAAACCATCGAGAACGAAAAACTGCGAGCCATTATCTGGGAGCCGGTCGAGCGCCTGGCCTTCCACATGCAGAACAAGGAATGAGGAAAATGAGTGTTGGAGCCATAATCCGTCCGGCCACCCTGTTTATCGCCGGCATCCTTGGTGGAGGTGGGGTCGCACTTGCCGCCGCCGCCACCCACGGCGGCGACACGCATTTTCTTGGCGCGGCTTCGACCATGAGCCTGGCACACGCCCCAGCCCTGCTGGCGCTCTATGCCGGCTACGACCGCATCCGCACCGCGCCGATCGCGGCGGTCCTGCTGGGATTGGGAACGCTGATCTTCGCCGGCGATCTCGTTGTCAGACATTTTGGCGGAAACTCGCTGTTTCCGATGGCTGCGCCGACGGGCGGAATGGGCATGATTGCCGGCTGGGCTGCAATAGCAATCGGCGCGTTCTTTGGAATGCGGGACGCTAAGGCATAAAACGAAACAGCCCTGAGGATTCCGGGAAAATCCTAGAGCAGGTCGCGCAAAGGGGTGCAACGGTTTTGCGGCTACGACATGCGGGAAATCAAAGAGCTAAAGCGCGTGAAGCGAATCTGAAAGATCGCGACGCGCTTTAGTCAAACTCCAGCAACGACGCTGAAGCCTTCGAACTGCGGCGGCCCCCAATAGAGCCGCTTATTGTCGCCGGCATTGCGGTGCGCCACGCGAAAATGCTCGGATTTCGTCCAGTTGATGAAGTCGTCTTCGCTGCGCCAGCTCGTGTGCGAGGAAAACACCGTATGGCCTTCCTCCACATTCGATTTGCCACGCAAGAGGCGGAACTCAAGGAAACCCGGCACTTCGGACAGCCGGGAATCGCGCCCTCTCCAGACCTCTTCGAATTCGCCCTCCAAACCGATGACGACTTTGAAGCGGTTCATGGCGATAAACATAGCAACCTCGTTCGACGATCAGACCTTCTTGCGACGCGCGATAATGTTATCCACGTCCGGCGCAAAGGCAATGACATTTGCGCCATCGTGTGGCGTCTCATCCGAGCTGCGATCTGCCATCTCGCCCGGACGCCGAGCCTTCCAGGTTGGAAATGTCGTCACGTTCGGCGCGCGCTTCTGCTCCTCGGCGCGGCGCATCAGCAATTCATAAAGCTCCGGCACGAGGCCGTCGCCATTCTGCGCGGCCATCTTGTGCAGGCCGATCAGCATAAACCCGTCAGGGCTATCATCGATCATTGGGAAACGTCTCGTTCTTTCATCGTCTGCAGCGCTCGTTCGAGGCTGGACTTGCTGCCGTTGCGCAGCGGAATGAAGGTTTTGCCGAATTTCTTGCAGCCGGTTTTCACCCGCAGGCAGGCATCGTGGCTGATACAGTCGATCGGGCAGAAAACACAGTCGACCGAAGGCAACACGGTATCGATGCGCGAGACAGCTTCGCGCAGACCGCCATCGTGATGGATAAGCTCGGCGCCAAAGTTGCTGGCGATCTGGCGCAGATGCGCCACCTGGCAATCGCGACCGCCCACATAGAGAAAACTGCGCACGTCGAGACCGGACTTCGCCGGAGCCTGCGCCGGCGTCTGTGCCTGGCGGCAATCCCGGCCAGAATCCTTCTTCCCCTTACGCGCCATACATCACCCGTTTGCTGGTTGCTCTTGCGCGCTCGATTCCACCGAGCGCGAGGCGACCTTAGTAAACATGAGTTTTAGAGTAAAGTATAAAGTTGAGGATTTTCATCATATTTTAAACGCGACGCGGCGATGCATTGAGCATGTCCGGGAAAGTGCGTGGCGATCTCCATCCCGAATGGACGAAAACAATCAGATAGAGCGATTTCGCGATCCAACGAAAAGCAGAGAGCTCTAGCGGCCTGCCGTTTGCACGGCCTGCACGAACGACCACGTCGGCTTACCCCATTCCGGAGGCAGCGGCGCAAACGGCGCGGCATTCCGCACTTGCTCCATCACCGCCTCATCCAATCCGGAATTTCCCGAGCTACGCGCCAGAGAAACGGACCGCAGATCGCCACCGGAGCCGATCGACAGCCTGACGACAAGCGTCAGACCCTTTTCATATTTGGAAGACACACGCTGCACATAGCGCTTGATGCGAGACTGCAGCTTGCCCTGATAATTCGCAATTGCCGCGTCTCCGGAACCGGTCTTGCGAGCGTTCAATTGAGAATTTTGGTCGGATTGGGCTGCCTCGGTGCCGTTGATCGACCCTCTCTTGGAGTCCTCCTCGCTCTCACCGCGCGAACCAGACTTGACTTTCGCCACCTTCTGGACTGGCTTTTTCACGACTCTCGGTTTTTCCACAGGCTTCGGCTTGGCGATCGGCGTTACGGCCTCAGGCATGGGCTGAATGGGCTGTGTTTCGGCAACCTGAGTTTCCACCGGCTGGATCGGTTCGGCAGGCTGTATCACCGTCGTTTCGGCGGGCACTTGCGTCGCCAGAATTTGAGGTTGCTCGGAAACAACGGTTTCGGGCGGAACCTGATCGACCGGCTGTACGGCTTCCGCCGTCTGGACCGGTTGAGCTTCGACTGCTTGCGGCTGCACGACATCAGGCTGCAGCTGCTGGGTCTCTTCCGGCGTGACCTCGGTCGGTTGCACCGTCTGTGGCTGAACCGCCTCCGCAGTCACCTGCTCGGGCTGCGGGCTTTCCTCACCGGCGGCCATTTGATCCGCGTCGGAATTACCGATCATAATGACGCTGACCGTATCGCCCGCCTCCTCCTGCGCTTCTTCCGGCGTCGCAACGAAAGTCAGCAGCAAGAGACCGACGACTATCCCATGAAACAGGCAGGAACCAAGACCGGAGAAGAAAAGCGGCGCCTTGCGACGCGAGGCCGCGACCTGAAGCTTTTCCGGCAACGCGTCCATCGGCAGCTGTTCCGCAGCCTCGATGGACGCCGACTCGGCGGGATGCTCCGGGAAGGAGTTGATCTGCGTAAAGCGGCTGTAGTGCATCACCGTCTCGCCGGCCGGCGGACGTGGCACGCCTTCGAGACCAGTCAGTTCATGGCCCGGCAGCGCGCTCGGATAGTTGTCATTCAAGCCGCCATTAGAGCGGCGTTCGACGGAAACCTTGACCGAGCGCATTGCCATGGCCTTCAGCCTTCAAAAGGAACTGAGATCTGCGAGCGGGTGTTCAACGCGGCTTTACACTCGCCTGCCGCAGGGCCATCGCAGACGGGCGTATCGTTGATGATGATGCGGGAGACCGTCTCGCACTTGACGCCGGGCATATCGAATTGCCGCACCCGCTTCTTGCCAAGTGGAAGGTCGCGGAAATCAAGGACCGTGACCCGGTCGACGGCATTCTTGTCGTTGAAGAAGGCGAGCTCGAAGGAGATCTTGTTAATCGGTGTCGCCATGTCGTTTTCGGCGACGAAGGTCATCATGCAGCCCTTCTGCGACGGCGCCAAGGCATTGAGCTCAACGTTGAGTTTGTGCGCAGCCGTTGCCGTTGCCGGCGCCGCGCTCGCATCCTCGGCAAAGGCCGGAGCGAAGTTTGCCGCCGCAAACATCCCCGAAATCGCGAGCGTCAAGATCGTCTTCGTCAGCATCGGCCTGTCTCCTGAATATGCTTCCACACGCATCTTTCCGGTCGACTGCCCTGGCGTGTGTCGTCGAAATTTTTAAACTTGACTTTATCCGTATCCTATTGCGTCTTTATGAAACCATGAGTATGAGAGTCAAGATAAATTTGGCAGGACGGCAGTTCGGCCCCCGATGAATTTTCAGGCAAAACTAAGCAGGATGATTGCTGACAAGAACCCAACGCCGCCGACCCACAACACGGCGGCACCGCAGCTAAGAATCGTCGAGAGCACGGATATTTTCCGCGGCCAAAACGAAATCATGATCAAGCACGAAGGCGTCATCTACCGCATGAAGATTACGCGCCAAGGCAAGCTCATACTCAACAAATAGGCATGACAGATGACTGATACGACCCGCCCCACCCCTGCCGAAATCCGCGCCTTCCGCGCCGAGAACCCAAAGATGCGCGAGCGCGACATCGCTGCCCGCCTCAACATTTCCGAAGCAGCGCTGGTCGCGGCGGAAGTCGGCATTTCGGCCATCCGCATCGATGCAAGCGTCGAGCGCTTCCTCGAGCGGATCGCTTCGCTGGGCGAAATCATGGCCCTGTCGCGCAACGAGAGTGCCGTCCATGAGAAGATCGGCGTCTATGAAAACATGAAGTTCGGTGCGCAGGCTGCCATCGTTCTTGGTGAAAACATCGATCTGCGCATCTTCCCGAAGCGCTGGGTCCACGGCTTTGCCGTCACCAAGACGGACGGCGATCAGCAGAAGCTGAGCCTGCAGTTCTTCGACAAGGCGGGCGACGCCGTCCACAAGATCCATCTGCGTCCTGCCTCGAATGTCGAGGCCTATCACGCCATGGTCGCCGAACTGCGTATCGAAGACCAATCGCAGGAATTCGTCGAGGATCGCTCCGGTTACGACAATGGCGCAACGGATGGCGATGTCAGCCGCGACGAGTTACGTGACCATTGGAGCCGCATGACCGACACGCATGAATTCTTCGGCATGCTGAAGAAGCTGAAGATCGGCCGCCAGGATGCCATCCGCACCGTGGGCGACGACTATGCATGGAAGCTGGATGCCGGCGCTGTCGCCGAAATGATGTACGCTTCCGTGCGCGAGGGACTGCCGATCATGTGCTTCGTCGCTAACGAAGGCACCGTGCAGATCCATTCAGGCCCGATCGTCAACGTGCAGACCATGGGTCCGTGGATCAATGTCATGGATCCGACCTTCCACCTTCATCTTCGGCAGGACCAGATCGCCGAGACTTGGGCCGTACGCAAGCCGACCAAGGACGGACATGTCACCTCGCTCGAGGCCTACAATGCCAAGGGCGAGATGATCATTCAGTTCTTCGGCAAGCGGAAGGAAGGCTTCGACGAGCGTCCCGACTGGCGTGCCATCGTCGAAAACCTGACGAAAGACGGCGCCAGCGTCGCTGCGTGAGAGACGGCAAATGATGATGTTTAGGAACTTCAAGCGCATCAGGGCGTGGGAAATCGCCCTGACCCTGGCGGTCATGGCCTTGCCATTCGTTCCGGCAAGCCCCATCGTGGGCTACGGCAGCCTCGTGCGGCATGCCCATGCCGCCGAAACGCCGAAGACGCTCGACACCACGCGGCTGGTCTCCATCGGCGGCGATGTAACCGAGATCGTCTATGCGCTCGGCGAGGAGAAGCGGCTGATAGCCCGCGACTCCACCAGCCTCTATCCGAAGGAAGTCACCAAGCTTCCCGATGTTGGCTACATGCGTGCCCTGTCGCCGGAAGGCATCCTGGCCGTCAACCCGACGGCCATCATCGCGGTTGAGGGCTCAGGCCCACCGGAGGCGCTGGCCGTGTTGCGCAATGCCAGCCTGCCGTTCGAAACCGTGCCGCAGACCTATGATCGCGACGGCATCCTGAAAAAGATAGAGGTCGTCGGTTCGCTGCTCGGCGTGCAGGAAAAGGCAAAGGCCCTGGAAGGTAAGGTTGCCGCGGACCTCGATGCTGCGATCAACGATTCGGCCAAGCGCCCGGAGACCGAGCGCAAGCGCGTGCTCTTCGTGCTCAGCCTCCAGAACGGCAAGATCCTGGCGTCAGGAAGCAACACGGCTGCCGATGGCATCATCAAGCTCACGGGTGCGATCAATGCCATCAGCGGTTTCTCCGGCTACAAATCGGTAACGGACGAAGCGATCATCGAAGCCAAGCCTGACGTCATCCTCATCATGGATCGCGAAGGCCCGTTGTCGATGACGAACGAGGATCTGCTCAAGCAGCCGGCCATTTCCTTGACGCCGGCCGCCAGCCATAAAGCAATCATACGCATGGACGGCCTGCATCTGCTCGGGTTCGGCCCGCGCACCGCCAGCGCCATTCGCGAGCTGAATGCAGCGATCTACGGAGGCTGACGTGGCATTCAACGATGCCATGGCAGGGCTGAAGCAGATGTCGCAGACCAAGGCACGCCGTCATAACGGGGACCGCACCGCACTTGCTATCCTCGTCATCGCCGGCCTCGTTCTCGTTTCGGCTGCGGCCTTTGCGTTCTCGATCACGACTGGTGCATCGAATGCTTCGATCGTCGATGTGATCGGCAGCATGGTGGGTGGCAAGGCGGAGAATGCGCTCAGCGTCCGCGACCGCATTGTCATTTTCGATATCCGCCTGCCCCGCGCCATTCTCGGCTTCCTGATCGGCGGCGGGCTTGCGGTTTCGGGCGCGGTCATGCAGGGCCTCTTCCGCAATCCGCTTGCCGATCCCGGCCTGATCGGCGTCTCCGCCGGCTCCAGCCTCGGTGCTGTCGCGATGATCGTCCTCGGCGGCACCGTGCTGGCTCCGGTCGTGCACATATTCGGCATCTTCTCCCTGCCCATCGCTGCCTTCGTCGGCGGCCTGATAACGACGATCCTGCTTTACAAGATTGCGACCCGGCACGGTCAAACTTCGATCGCGACCATGTTGCTGGCCGGCATCGCACTCGGCTCCCTCGCTCTGGCCGCAACCGGCATCCTGATTTACATGGCTGATGATCGGCAACTGCGCGACCTGACCTTCTGGAGCATGGGATCGCTGGCCGGCTCGACCTGGAGCAAGGTCGCCGGCGCCGGCCCGATCATCCTTCTTTCCCTGTTGCCGCTGCCCTTCATGGCGCGCGGTCTGAACGCGTTGACGCTTGGCGAAGCGGCAGCCTTTCATATGGGTGTCGCCGTACAGCGGCTGAAAAATGTCGCCATTGTCAGCGTCGCTGCTGCAGTCGGCGCTTCCGTGGCTGTCAGCGGCGGCATCGGCTTCGTCGGCATTGTCGTGCCACATATCCTGCGCATGGTCATCGGGCCAGACCACCGTTTCCTGCTTCCGGCTTCGGCCCTGCTCGGCGGCTCGTTGCTGGTCATTGCCGATGTGGTGGCCCGCACCATCGTTTCCCCGGCCGAACTGCCGATCGGCATTCTGACGGCAGGTGTCGGCGGTCCCTTCTTCCTGTGGATGCTGCTGCGGCAGCGCTCGCGCCTTAGCCTGTGAGCCTGCAATGATCGATGTATCCAACCTCTCCGTCCGCCTTGCCGGCAAGACGATCGTTCAGGATGTATCCTTTGCGGCAGAAGCCGGAACGCTGACGGCAATCTGCGGGCCGAACGGCTCAGGCAAGACGACCACGATGAAGGCCATTTCGGGTGAACTCGCCTATCAAGGCTCGGTTCACATGAACGGTTCCGAGATCCGTGGGCTGGAGCCATGGCAACTTGCCGAAATGCGGGGCGTCCTGCCGCAGGCAAGCTCGATCTCTTTCCCTTTCACCGTGCGCGAAATCGTTCGCATGGGCCTGACAAGCGGTCGCAACCGGCACCCGGAACAGGCGGATCGCACAGCGGCTGAGGCGCTTGCCTCCGTCGATCTCGCAGGCTTCGAAGCCCGCTTCTATCAGGAGCTCTCCGGTGGTGAGCAACAGCGCGTACAGCTCGCCCGCGTTATCTGCCAGATTTCCGAGCCGGTCCTCGAAGGCAAGCCCTGCTGGCTTCTGCTCGACGAGCCGGTCTCCAGCCTGGATATCAGCCATCAGCTCACCATCATGACGCTCGCACAGCGGTTCTGCCGGCGCGGCGGCGGTGTCATCGCGGTCATGCACGACCTCAACCTCACCGCGCTTTTTGCCGATCGCATGGTCTTGCTGAAAGATGGCCGCCTGCAAGCGACAGGTTCCGTCAAAGAAGTCCTGACCGACGGCCACCTTCAGGATGTCTTCGGCTGCAATCTGCGGGTCAATCGCGTTCCGGCCAACGACGCTCCCTTCGTCCTTGCGCATAGCGCACTCGCCGACTAAGGCCCTTTCAAGCGCCTCTTCCGGAACTTTTTACTGCATCCGCGCGTTGAAGTTCAGCGATCGGGATGAGTGTTCCGTTCGATTAGAGTTTGTTGCGTCGGATGACCCCGACCGGCTCGTACAACAGGCGCTCTTTGGCGCCCGGATAACGCAAAGGGAGCTAGACATGGCTGCATCCATTCTCCATTCGGCGCGCAGCAAGCGCAACGGCAGCAATCTGCAGGACGTCGAGGCCAGCATCGAAGATCAAATCGAAACGCTGCGCGAGGAAGTTGCAGCCTTTGCCAAGCTTATCAGCGACAGCAGCGCCAAGCAGAGCAAGAAGCTCCGGGCGAGTGCCGAAACGGGATTTGACGACCTGACGGTTCGCGGGGAGGAATTGCTGCGCGATCTGCAACGCGGCTATGCGAAAAGTTCGCGCGAAGTTCGCAGAACCGTGCGCCAGCACCCGGTTGCGACCATCGGCGCCGCAGCCGCATTCGGTCTCGCCGTTGCCCTGCTGCTGTCTCGCCGCTAGGGTGGCGGGATGATCGGTTCCATCCTCGGCCTGCTACTGTCGGGCACATTCAACCGTACCGTTGCGCGAACCAAGCGCAACGGTATTTTCATCGCAATCGCAATCCTTCTGCTGCTGACGGCCTATGTGGCAGCACTTGTCGCCGCAGCAATCTGGCTAGCGACGATTTATGGTGCGGCGGGTGCGGCGCTCCTGATTGCGGCAGGTGCCCTACTGCTTGGCCTGATCGTGCTTGTTGTCATGGCGATCATCGATAAGCAGGAACAACGCCGGGCTCGCGAGCGTCGGCTTGCGATGGAATCGATGGCCGCGGCCGTTCTCGGTCTCGTGCGCAAGCAGCCTTTGATGACTGCGGCCGTTGCGGCAGCCCTGCTCTTCGGTAACCTGTTCGGAAGCAGGGACGATGACGATTGAACCGGCCGGTTTCCAACTGAAAACTGCGGCGGACATGACGTGACTTCGCCACTGGATAGCTGGCGGTGTCAAAAAGCTTGTAATCGGTGATTGAAATGAAAAGCCCGGTCTCTCGACCGGGCTTTTTGTCAGAAGGCGAATGCCTTTGAAGTTAAAGGCGCGGACGTGGCATCGGGGCCGAAATCCGCCTCGCCAGAAATATCCAGTATCTCCTGCAGCCGTTGACGGGCGCGATTGACGCGGCTCTTGATCGTGCCGACCGCACAACCGCAAATCTCGGCAGCCTCTTCATAGGAAAACCCGGAAGCTCCCACCAGGATGATCGCTTCGCGCTGGTCCGGCGGCAGCTGATCCAGCGCCTTGCGGAAATCCTGAAGATCGACGGCGCCGTATTGCGAGGGGTGCGTTGCCATCGATTCGGTGAAGACGCCGTCGGTATCCTGCACCTCACGGCCGCTCTTGCGCATCTGGCTGTAAAGCTCATTGCGCAGGATGGTGAAGAGCCAGGCCTTCATATTGGTGCCCATCTCGAAATGGTCCTGCTTGGCCCAGGCCTTCATGATGGTGTCCTGGACAAGATCGTCGGCGCGATCGTGACGGCCTGTCAGTGAGATGGCAAAGGCGCGGAGGCTCGGGAGAGCGGAGAGGAGTTCGCGCTTGAAGCTCGTTTGCGGTTCCATGGCGCGCACCTCCTATTCGGAGACTTTTGCGGAGGCCAGGCGCTCGGCTTGATCTAGCTTCTCAAGTAGATCAAGGAACCGATCGGGAATGGCTTCATCCTGCATGGCCGAATAGAAGGAACGCAGCCTGTTGCCGATCTGATTGTTGGGATCGAGTATATCTACTGCGCGCAGGTCCGATACTGTCTTATCTGCGTCCTCGGAATTCTGGATAGTCATCTAGCCTGCTCGCTTTTCAATTGTCTCGCATTCATGGGATGGACGCATCTTCACTGCTTCCCTGCCCGGGAGACCAGTCAACTACATCAAAAACCGTTTCCTAACGAATCGTAAAGGATGAAGTCGACTGATTGTAAGCATTGAAATGCGACTGCCTAAAAAAAGTTCCGACAAAGAGGAACTTTTTTACTCAACTGACGTTTGTTAGTCACTGCAGCCTCCGTGCTGTATTTTATTTAGAATTTGATAAAAGGCGGGAGCCATTGATGACACTTTCCACACGCATCGCGCCGCATCTTCCTTATTTGCGTCGCTATTCTCGCGCTTTGACCGGAACTCAGACATCCGGGGACGCCTATGTTGCTGCGGTTTTGGAAGCCATCATCACCGACATCTCCATCTTTCCCGACACGGATAATGACCGTGTCGCACTCTATAAACTGTTCACCAAGCTGTTCGGTTCCGTAACACTTCAGATTCCCGAGCCGACCTCGCCCTTTGCCTGGGAACAGCGCGCTTCCGTCAATCTGTCCAAGGTTTCTCCGCGCGCGCGTCAGGCCTTCCTGCTCGGATCCGTCGAAAGCTTCCGCCTCGGCGAGATCGCGGAAATTCTCGACATCTCTGAAAGCGATGCCATGCGCCTGCTCGATACAGCGTCCCAGGAAATCTCGCGGCAGGTGGCGACCGAGATCATGATCATCGAGGATGAGCCGCTGATTGCGATGGATATCGAGCAGATGGTCGAAAGCCTCGGCCACCGCGTCACCGGCATCGCCCGCACGCATGCGGAAGCCGTGGCGCTCTACAACGCAACGAAGCCGAGAATGGTGCTTGCCGATATCCAGTTGGCTGACGGCAGCTCGGGCATCGACGCCGTCAACGATATTCTGAAGAGCGCCAGCATCCCGGTCATCTTCATCACGGCATTCCCTGAGCGGCTTTTGACGGGAGAGCGGCCGGAGCCGACCTTCCTTGTGACCAAGCCATTCAACCCCGACATGGTGAAGGCCCTTATCAGCCAGGCGCTTTTCTTCAACGAAACCACAAAAGTGGCGGCCTGATTCGATTGCAAAGCCTGTTACGGAACAAAGATCACAGCCGGGCGTTGGGATTGGAATCAATCGGTTTACCGGCTGTTATATCGGGCGATTTAAGAGGTCGTTCGAGAGTTTTACGAGTGGAGAAGCCCTGTCGGCGGGGCTCTCGAAATCCGAGTGAAAGGCAAGCCGGTGAATACGTCTGAACCATTAGCCGGCGCGCCTTTGAGTTTGGAAGGCAAAGCCGCCCTGATGGAGCGCGCTCTTGCGAGTGCCAGCGTGTCGATTCTGTTTCAAGATCGATCCCTTGCGATACGTCATGCTGACAATCTGCCGGATCATCTGCAGCCATCCCTCATCATTGGCGGCAATGACCTCGATCTCTTCGGCGAGAAGGATGGCGAACACCTCCTGCGCCTCAAGCGAGGCGTACTCGATACAGGCAAGCCTGCGGCCGCCGAAGTGGAAATCCCAAGCGGCGACGGTATTCGCATCTATGAGCTGAAGATGGAGCGCATCGGTGATCGCAAGGCACAGGGCGTTCTCTCCGTCATCTCGGAAATCACCGAAAGCCGCCATCGCGAAAAGGTTCTGAAATCGCTGTTGCGCGAACTGTCGCATCGCTCCAAGAACCTGCTGGCGATCATTCAAGGCATCGCGACCCAGACCGCACGCCATACGCTTTCGGTCGACAATTTCCTGATCAAGTTCCGCGGACGCCTCCAGTCCCTATCGAACTCGCAGGATCTCATCACGGATTCCAGTTGGCGCGGCGCCTATCTGTTCGAACTCGCGGAGAAGCAGTTCGCCCCCTATTGGCCCGATGCCGGCGTGCCGATGCCGATCTATGGCATCAACGCCCACCTGACGCCGAATGCAGCAGTGCATCTGGGACTTGCCCTGCACGAGCTGATCGTCAATTCCGCCTCGCATGGTGCCATCTCGGCCGGCGCGACGAGCATCACCTTGAATTGCAAGGAAGCCGAACTCGACGGCAAGAAAGCGATCGAAGTGGCGTGGTCCGAACGCGTCCATGGACCTGGCAATCATGAATTCGAGGATAACAGCTTTAGCCGCACCGTGCTCGAACGCGTGGTTCCGACATCCATGAACGGCCGCGCCGACTTCGCCTTGGGCGATGGCAGCATCGGCTATCGCCTCACCATCCCCGAGACCGAGTACGAGATACTGAGACGTCGCTGACGGATCTATGTTGCTGGCTGGAATAAGAAAACAGCCAGTGCGAGGGCGGCGCACTGGCTGCTTTACACTCATCGGGAGGGGACCGTGAGTAGATGTCCGACGATGCTATTGGGCATGCATCAGGGGGATGCAATCATCATCGGTACATCCCAATAACGACCCTGGCCGATCTTGGTTCCATCCGGAGCCCGAAAAATTTCATTTTTTCTTCATACTGGCCACCACGCGAAAAATCGGCCTCTCCGGCACAAGGCGTGAAGTGCGGCCAGCTCCGAACATCGCATTTTTTCGACTTTACGTCGCCGCCGTGATCCCCGCGAATTTAAATACATAAAAACAGCGAGTTAAACGATGAATACGGCTCGCGCCATCGGCGATCCGCCTCATCAAAACAGCTGCCCAAGCAGATTCGCGGTCAAAAATTTTACCGTTTGATAAATTTTTTAACCTGAGTTACCGTTCCTGTACTAGCCGTTTACTATAAGAGGGAACTTCAATGGGACGACTGGAAACTGGGATTCATAAGGGCAGGCTCACGCCCGCCGAATATGATGCAAACTTTTCCGATCTTCACCCGCGCCTCAACAAACACGAGGCGCTGGTCGCATCCGACCGCTGTTATTTCTGTTACGACGCGCCGTGCATGACGGCCTGTCCCACCTCCATCGACATTCCGATGTTCATCCGCCAGATCTCCACGGGCAACCCGCTCGGATCGGCCAAGACGATCTTCGATCAGAACATCCTCGGCGGCATGTGTGCCCGCGTCTGTCCCACCGAACAGCTCTGCGAGCAGGCTTGCGTGCGCAATACTGCCGAAGAGCGCCCGGTCGAGATCGGCCGGCTGCAGCGCTATGCGACCGACGCCGCGATGGCCGAGAACAAGCAGTTCTATTCGCGGGCCGAACCCACCGGCAAGAAGATCGCCGTCATCGGCGCCGGGCCGGCCGGTCTTGCCTGCGCGCACCGTCTGGCCGTGAAGGGTCACGAGGTCACCATCTTCGATGCTCGTGAAAAGGCGGGCGGCCTCAACGAATACGGTATCGCCACCTACAAGGCGGTCGACGACTTCGCGCAGAAGGAAGTCGATTACGTGCTCGCCATCGGCGGCATCGAGGTGAAGAACGGCCAGGCTCTCGGCCGCGATTTCAGCCTCTCCGATCTCTCCCAGCAATATGATGCCGTCTTCCTCGGCCTCGGGCTCGCCGGCGTCAACGCGCTGCGCGCCGAAGGCGAGGATCTCGATGGCGTTGCCGACGCCGTTGCCTATATCGCCGAACTGCGTCAGGCCGGCAGCAAGGCCGATATCGCCATCGGCCGCCGCGTCGTCGTTCTCGGCGGCGGCATGACCGCAATCGACGCGGCCGTGCAGGCCAAGCTGCTCGGCGCCGAGGAGGTGACGATCTGTTATCGCCGCGGCAAGGAGCATATGAACGCCTCGGAATTCGAGCAGGATCTCGCCACCTCCAAGGGCGTCATCATCCGCCACTGGCTGGCTCCGAAGCGTATCGTCGACAAGGACGGCAAGGTCGCAGGCATCGAGGTCGAATATACCGAACTGCGCGACGGCAAGCTGACTGCCACCGGCGACGTCGGCATTATTGCAGCCGATCAGATCTTCAAGGCGATCGGCCAGACATTCGAGGCTTCGGGCCTTGGGGCACTGCGCATGGAAGCCGGCCGCATCGCCATCGATGGCGAGGGTCGAACCTCGATCGAGGGCGTATGGGCCGGCGGCGACTGCGTGCTCGGCGGCGACGACCTGACGGTCTCGGCCGTGGCACAGGGTCGCGATGCGGCTGAATCCATCAACCATGCGCTCGCTGCCGCCAAGTCGGCCGCGGCAGTCGCCTGAAAGGAGAATCGATATGGCTGATCTCCGCAATAATTTCATTGGCATCAAGTCGCCAAACCCGTTCTGGCTGGCCTCCGCGCCGCCGACGGATAAGGCATACAACGTGGAGCGCGCCTTCAAGGCGGGCTGGGGTGGCGTGGTCTGGAAGACGCTCGGCGAAGAAGGCCCGCCCGTCGTCAACGTCAACGGCCCGCGTTACGGCGCGATCTGGGGCGCCGACCGCCGTCTGCTCGGTCTCAACAACATCGAGCTGATCACCGACCGGGACCTCTACACCAACCTGCGCGAAATGAAGCAGGTGAAGAAGAACTGGCCGGATCGGGCCCTGATCGCCTCGATCATGGTTCCCTGCGTCGAGGATGCCTGGAAGGCGATCCTCCCGCTGGTCGAGGAGACGGAAGCGGACGGCATCGAACTCAACTTCGGCTGTCCTCACGGTATGTCCGAGCGCGGCATGGGTGCCGCGGTCGGGCAGGTGCCGGAATATATCGAAATGGTCGTGCGCTGGTGCAAGCAATACACCCGCATGCCCGTCATCACCAAGTTGACGCCGAATATCACCGACGTCCGCAAGCCGGCGCGCGCCGCCAAGGCGGGCGGCACCGATGCAGTATCGCTGATCAACACGATCAACTCGATCGTTTCAGTCGATCTCGACAATTTCGCGCCGAACCCGACGGTCGGCGGCAAAGGCAGCCACGGCGGCTATTGCGGCCCGGCGGTCAAGCCGATCGCGCTCAACATGGTCGCCGAGATCGCTCGCGATCCCGAAACCCAAGGACTGCCGATATCAGGCATTGGCGGCGTCACCACTTGGCGCGACGCAGCGGAATTCCTCGCACTCGGCGCCGGCAACGTGCAGGTCTGCACGGCGGCAATGACCTACGGCTTCAAGATCGTCGAGGAGATGATTTCGGGCCTTTCCGACTGGATGGACGAGAAGGGCCATCGCAGCCTGGACGACATCATCGCCCGTGCCGTGCCGAACGTCTCGGACTGGCAGTATCTCAACCTCAACTACATCGCCAAGGCCAAGATCGACCAGGACGCCTGCATCAAGTGCGGCCGTTGCTACATTGCCTGCGAGGACACCTCGCACCAGGCAATCACCAACATGGTCGACGGAGCCAGACACTTCGAGGTCATGGACGAGGAATGCGTCGGCTGCAACCTCTGCGTCAGCGTCTGTCCCGTCGAGAACTGCATCACGATGGAAGAACTGCCGCCCGGCAACCTCGACAAGCGCACCGGCAAGATCGTCGATCCGAACTACGCCAACTGGACGACCCATCCGAACAATCCGATGGCACGGCAGGCGGCGGAATAGAGTCGGACAAGATCCGCATCGGCATGAATTGGCGGTCGCAGCTTGCTGCGGCCGCGCATTTTCGTAGTCGCTATCAGCGTCTTCGCAACGAATGTTTAGCGACTACCCAAAACCCGACATTCGCGCTATGAGTGTTGCGCTGCCCATAGATGCAGCAATGGCTACTCAGAGGAGGCGACCATGTCACGCAAGTCCAAAACCCTCCAAGACGTGAGCTTTTGAGGTCACGTCCAAGCGACGCAAGTCTTTCCCATCGGAAACCCGGGTAAAAACCGGCTCGCAATTCATCCGAGGTGACATCGAGCTGGTCGAAAAACTCGGCCGCAAGGATCCCTGCCCCTGCGGTTCACGGAGGCGGTTTCAAGAGCTGCTGCCTGAAATCGGGCCGCTATGACGGCATCGAACGGGACTACTATTTTTAGAGAGCGGAGGTGATAGCGATCAAATTCAGCGTGCGGCGCGATCCTCCAGCAGATTGCGCCGCTGCATCAAGCACGGTGCCGAAAAGTGCAAGCCGTTTTCGGATGATAACAGGCGCCACCTTCTTTGATGTCGGCGCAGATTCAAATCTTAGGTTGAGCAGACCTAAAATCATCCGACTCTAATTGTGCCGAATGCGAAGCCCATCGACAAAAAGCTGCTCCAGATAGCGCGCGGCATCTTCGAATCGCCCCTCGCCCGCGTGCTCCTGCCCCAGAACTGCCCGCACCTGTACGTCAAAATCGGCATAGTGCTGCGTCGTAGACCAGATCGAAAAGATCAGGTGATAAGGATCGCATTTAGCGATCTTGCCGGCTGTCGCCCAGGCACGGATAACCTCGGCCTTCTCGTCGACAAGAGCCTTCAAGGGTCCACGCAGCTCGTCTTCCACATGCGGCGCGCCCTGCAGCATCTCATTGGCAAAAAGCCGGCTTTCGCGCGGGAAATCGCGGGCCATTTCCAGCTTTCGGCGGATATAGGAGCGGATCTCGCTTTCAGGATTGCCGTTGGCATCGAAAGCCCGCAACGGCTCCAGCCAGGTAAACAGCACCCGGTCGATCAGCGCCCGATGCATCGCCTCCTTGGTGCGGAAATAATAGAGCAGATTCGGCTTCGACATGCCGGCGACCTCAGCGATCTGGTCGACGGTCGTGCCGCGGAAGCCGTTTACAGAGAATACGTCGAGCGCAGCCTCGAGTATGATTTCCTCTTTTTCTTCCTGGATTCGGGTGCGGCGCTGAGTCTTGGCGGCTCTGGGGATGGCCATGGGTGCTCTGTTTCTCCTTGAAATCCAAGCCTTTCGGCCGCGCCCTTATTCGCCCTGTGGATGCATGGAATTTAGGCAATCGCCTGAAATTTTATCGGAAATTTTCGTGCTTTTCGTCTTGAGCCGCGCCACGGAAGTTGTAATGTTTACCAATCGGTCAAATTATCCGTCAGATGTTTCTTAAACGCAACTGACGATTTTTCGGGCGAGAAAAACAAGACGCCGCTCGGGAATTTGGAATAAGACCAACGGGAACATTCGGGCATGCGCTTTGCATGCCCCAGGACAAACAGGTGAGGATTGCATCATGGTGGCAGCGCCAGGAGAGAACATGCGTATCAATGGCGACCGCCTTTGGGATACGCTGATGGACATGGCGAAAATCGGCCCCGGCATTGCCGGCGGCAACAACCGTCAAACGCTCACCGATGCCGACGCCGAGGGACGCAGCGTTTTTAAGACCTGGTGCGACAAAGCCGGGATGACTGTCGGCGTCGACAAGATGGGCACGATGTTCGCGACCCGCGCCGGCACTGACCCGAATGCACTGCCCGTCTATGTCGGCTCACATCTCGATACCCAGCCGACCGGCGGCAAGTATGATGGCGTCCTCGGCGTGCTTGCTGCGCTCGAAGTCGTCCGCACGATGAACGACCTCGGCATCAAGACCAAGCATCCGATCGTGGTCACCAACTGGGCCAACGAGGAAGGCGCTCGTTTTGCCCCCGCAATGCTGGCCTCCGGCGTCTTCGCCGGCGTTCACACGCTTGATTATGCCTACGGCCGCAAGGATCCGGACGGCAAGACCTATGGCGACGAGCTGAAGCGCATCGGCTGGCTCGGCGATGAAGAGGTCGGCGCCCGCAAGATGCACGCCTATTTCGAATACCATATCGAGCAGGGTCCGATCCTCGAAGCCGAGAACAAGACCATCGGTGTGGTCACGCACTGTCAGGGCCTGTGGTGGCTGGAATTCACGCTGACGGGCAAGGAAGCGCATACCGGCTCGACGCCGATGGCCATGCGCGTCAATGCCGGCCTTGCCATGTCGCGGATCGTCGAGATGGTGCAGAGCGTTGCGATGGAAAACCAGCCGGGTGCCGTTGCCGGCGTCGGCCAGGTGTTCTTCTCGCCGAATTCACGCAATGTCCTGCCCGGCAAGGTGGTCTTCACCGTCGATCTTCGCACGCCCGACAAGGAAAAGCTCGATCGCATGCGCACCAAGATCGAAGCCGAAGGCAAGAAGATCGCTGAAGCCCTTGGCGTTGGCTGCTCGGTGGAAGCGATCGGCCATTTCGAACCGGTTACTTTCGATCCCAAGCTCGTGACATCGGTGCGCAACGCAGCCGAAAAGCTTGGCTATAGCCACATGAACATCATCTCCGGCGCAGGTCACGATGCCTGCTGGGCCGCCAAGGTCGCCCCCGCCACGATGGTTATGTGCCCCTGCGTCGGCGGCCTCTCGCACAACGAGGCCGAAGAAATCTCCAAGGAATGGGCTGCCGCCGGCGCGGATGTGCTGTTCCACGCAGTCGTCGAGACGGCGGAGATCGTTGGGTGAGAATCTACCATCGAGCAAGTGGTCGTGAAGCTCAGCCTCGAAAAACCGATGGCCTAACTTACGAGACCTACACATGTTTCCCTCCGGGAAGAAATGACATCGATTACGCTGAGAAATTTAGATCGATCGAGGAAGCTGCGATTTTCCTTTTGAAGAATCCCGATTGGAAGATTTGGTGTGCAGCTAAAGGCTCTCACAACGACGGTCAACTATCCAACGATCTAGTCATCGAGGGATCATTCGATCGTGATGATCTGAAACTTAAGGGTATCTTATAGGAGGAAAAGATGAGCACAGTCATCAAGGGTGGAACCATCGTCACGGCCGACCTGACCTATAAGGCAGACGTCAAGGTCGAAGGTGGCAAGATCGTCGAAATCGGGCAGAATCTATCGGGCAACGAGGTGCTGGATGCATCCGGCTGCTACGTCATGCCCGGCGGCATCGACCCGCACACGCATCTCGAAATGCCGTTCATGGGGACCTACTCTTCCGACGATTTCGAAAGCGGTACGCGCGCTGCCCTTGCCGGCGGCACGACGATGGTCGTCGACTTCGCGCTCCCCTCGCCCGGCCAGTCGCTGCTCGAAGCTCTGACCATGTGGGACAACAAGTCCACCCGCGCTACCTGCGACTATTCCTTCCACATGGCCATTACCTGGTGGGGCGAACAGGTCTTCAACGAGATGGAAGCCATCGTTCGCGACAAGGGTATCAATACCTTCAAGCACTTCATGGCCTACAAGGGCGCGCTGATGGTGGATGACGACGAGATGTTCTCGTCCTTCCAGCGCTGTGCCGAACTCGGCGCCCTGCCGCTGGTGCACGCCGAAAACGGCGACGTGGTTGCGCAGATGCAGGCAAAGCTACTGGCCGAAGGCAATAACGGGCCGGAAGCGCATGCCTATTCCCGCCCGGCAGAGGTCGAGGGCGAGGCAACGAACCGCGCCATCATGATCGCCGATATGGCAGGCTCGCCGGTCTATATCGTCCACACCTCTTGCGAGCAGGCCCATGAAGCCATTCGCCGCGCGCGCCAGAAGGGCATGCGCGTCTACGGCGAGCCGCTGATCCAGCACCTGACGCTCGACGAAAGCGAATACGCCAACCCGGATTGGGACCATGCCGCCCGCCGCGTCATGTCGCCGCCCTTCCGTAACAAGCAGCATCAGGACAGCCTCTGGGCCGGTCTTGCCTCCGGCTCTCTGCAGGTGGTCGCGACCGATCATTGCGCTTTCACGACCGAACAGAAGCGCTACGGCGTCAACGACTTCACCAAGATCCCGAACGGCACCGGCGGCTTGGAAGACCGCATGCCGATGCTCTGGACCTATGGCGTCAACACCGGCCGCCTGACGATGAACGAATTCGTCGCCGCCACTTCCACCAACATTGCCAAGATCCTAAACATCTACCCGAGGAAGGGCGCGATCCTCGTCGGCGCCGACGCCGATATCGTCGTCTGGGATCCGAAGCGCTCGAAGACCATCGCCGCCAAGACCCAGCAATCGGCAATCGACTACAACGTCTTCGAAGGCAAGGAGGTGACCGGACTGCCGCGCTACACGCTGACGCGCGGCGTCGTCGCCATCGAGGAAGGCACGGTCAAGACCAAGGAAGGCCATGGTGAATTCGTCCGGCGCGACCCCTTCACCGCAGCCAACCGAGCCCTTTCGACCTGGAAGGACATCACCGCGCCGCGCAAGGTTCAGCGCAGCGGCATCCCCGCCAGCGGGGTGTAAAGCTTGGGCTCAGCGCTTCGGCTCATCCGCCGCTTAGCGCGGCACATACCGCTCCAGATCCGGCAGCAGGACCACGCTTTCCTGCTCGTTTGGATCGGTGCGGGCGATGACAGCTGTCGCCGGCCGGTCGCTGAGGTTGGCGGGAAGATGCGGAACGCCGGCCGGGATATAGAACATCTCCCCCTCGCGAACGACGACGTGCTCTTCCAACCGGTCTCCGAACCAGCAATGCGTTTCGCCCGAAAGCGCATAGATCGCTGTCTCATGCGAAGCGTGAAGATGCGCCTTGGCGCGACCGCCCGGCGGGATGGTCAGAAGATGCATGCATATGCCCGTCGAACCCACTGTCTCGGCGGCAATTCCTTCAAAATAGTTGAGGCCCTGTTTTCCGGCATAGGCACCGCCGGGCCGCACGACACGGCAGGTGGGCTTCGATGACACACGCATGGCATTGCTCCCCTGGATCCAGCAGCCGCAAGGCACCCTCGCCAATCCAGGCTGCAGCAATGTCAGACAAGATAACACGCAATCCGCCCCGACCGTGCGGCAAAAACAGGACTGGTAGGTGTTAATGACGTCATCCGCTTCCTCCGTCGTCTCCGCGCGGAATCTCTGTCTCACCTACGATACGAACGACGGGCCGGTGCATGCGCTGAGCAATGTCGATCTCGACGTTCGCAAGGGCGATTTCGTCTCCTTCATCGGCCCTTCCGGCTGTGGCAAAACCACCTTTCTGCGGGTCATTGCCGACCTCGAACGCAAAACCTCGGGCGATATCACCGTCAACGGCATGACGCCCGATGAGGCGCGCAAAGCCCGTGCCTACGGCTATGTCTTCCAGGCGGCGGCCCTTTATCCCTGGCGCACCATCGAAAAGAACATCGCGCTACCGCTCGAAATCATGGGCTACGACAAGACAGAACGGGCCAAGCGCATCGCCCAGACGCTGGAACTCGTCAATCTCGCAGGCTTCGAAAAGAAATTCCCCTGGCAGCTCTCGGGCGGCATGCAGCAGCGTGCGTCGATCGCCCGTGCGCTCGCCTTCGATGCCGATCTGCTGCTGATGGATGAGCCCTTCGGCGCGCTCGACGAAATCGTCCGCGACCATCTCAACGAACAGCTATTGAAGCTGTGGAAGCGGACGAACAAGACCATATGCTTCGTCACGCATTCCATTCCGGAAGCGGTCTATCTCTCCACCAAGATCGTCGTCATGTCGCCCCGCCCGGGCCGCGTTACCGACATCATCGAATCGACGCTGCCGACGGAGCGACCGCTTGGCATTCGCGAAACGCCCGAATTCCTGGAAATCGCCCATCGTGTCCGCGAAGGCCTGCGGGCCGGTCACAGCTACGAGGAGTAGGATCGCCATGAACCCGCAATTCCTCCTTTGGCTTGCCGGCGCGATGGCGATCTTCATCAGCGGAGCGACCGCTTCGCGGGCCTATGTCGCCAGCAACAACATTCTCGTTCTGATCCTGTCGCTCGTCCTCTATTGCGTCGGCAATCTGATGATGGTGCGGCTCATGCGCGAGGGCGGGCTGGGGCTGGCAATTTCAGCCTCCGCCATCACCCAGCTCGTTATCGTCAACATCATCGCCTTCATCGTCTTCGGCGAGCGCCTGAGCGTGCAGCAGTTGGCAGGCGTCGGGCTCGGCGTCGTCGCCATGGCATTGATGCTGCTTCCGGCGCAAGGGAGGGCATGACGATGGAGAAGGAACAGGTCTTCAAACATAAGATCCTGCCGGTCGGAACCATCGTCCTTGCGATCCTGGTTCTCTGGTATGTCTTTGCCGTCGTTCTCAACGCGCCGTTCCAGCGCGATCTCGACCGACGCGCCAACGTCACCTCGACGACGATGGAATTCATTGCCAAGACGCTGGCGCAACCCAAGCCGATCCTGCCCGCACCGCATCAGGTGGCGCAAAACGTCTTCGAAAATACCTTCCTTCGCGCTCCCACGAGCAACCGCAGCCTCGTCTACAATGCCTGGGTCACGCTGTCCTCCACCGCAGTCGGCTTCGCTTTCGGGACCGTCCTCGGCATCCTGATCGCGGTCGGCATCGTCCATGTCGTCGCGCTGGACCGCAGCCTCATGCCCTGGATCATCGCATCGCAGACCGTGCCGATCCTCGCAATCGCGCCGATGGTCATCGTGGTGCTGGCGGCAGTCGATATCACCGGGCTCATTCCAAAGGCGCTGATTTCGACCTATCTTTCCTTCTTTCCCGTCGCCGTCGGCATGGTGAAGGGGTTGCGCTCGCCGGAGGTCATGCATCTCGACCTGATGCGAACCTATAATGCCAGCGCCTCCCAAACCTTCTGGAAACTGCGCGTGCCGGCCTCCATCCCCTTCCTCTTTACCTCGATGAAGGTGGCGATTGCCGCAAGCCTCGTCGGCGCGATCGTCGCCGAACTGCCGACAGGCGCCGTCGCCGGCATCGGTGCAAAGCTGCTGGCCGGGTCCTACTACAGCCAGACGATCGACATATGGGCGGCTCTGGTGGCGGGCTCGGTTCTTGCGGCAATTCTCGTTGCCATCGTCAGCATCGCCGCCCGCATTGTCGATCGCTCGATGGGAGGGAGAACGGCATGAACCAGTTTCATTTCTCCTGGCAGGGCCTACTCTCCCTTCTCCTCTGTCTTCTGGCGATCCCGGCGCTGCCGTTGATCGCCACGGATGCAGCCATACCCGTCAGCAGCGGCACGACCTTCGTCATCTTCATTCTGATCGGCGCTGCCGCCCTTCTTTCGTTCACGAAGCTATCCGAGGGACTTTGCGCCGCCATTCTCTTCTTCGCCGCGCACGCCGCCGCCTGGCTGCTGCTGGCAGGAATCTCGGGGAACGAAGGCAAAGCACAGGCCTCCTTCTTCATTCTGATCGCCGCCGCTTGGCTGCTTGCCTGGCGTTGCGTCTCCATCCTCTCCGCCATCCGGTCGCGCTCGGCCGCCGGTAGCTATACGCTGCGGCTGCTGATCCCCGCCATCTTCGGTGCGTGGATCCTCGTTATCTGGGAAGCGGCCACGCGCGGAGCCGGCATTCCCTTCATCCTGTTGCCGCCCCCGAGCGCCATCGGCGTGCGGATAGCAGGGTCCCTATCGATCCTATGGACTGATGTTCAGCAGACGATCTTCAAGGCTGTCCTCATCGGCTACATCGTCGGCTGCGCCAGCGGCTTCATCGTCGCCATCCTCGCGGATCGCGTCGCCTTCCTGCGCCGCGGCCTGTTGCCGATCGGCAATCTGGTCTCCGCCCTGCCGATTATCGGCGTCGCGCCGATCATGGTCATGTGGTTCGGCTTCGACTGGGAGTCGAAAGCCGCCGTCGTCATCATCATGACCTTCTTCCCGATGCTGGTGAACACGGTGGCTGGCCTTGCCGCATCGGGCAATATGGAACGCGACCTGATGCGCACTTATGCATCGAGCTACTGGCAGACACTGTTCAAACTGCGCCTGCCGGCGGCCGCCCCCTTTATTTTCAATGCGCTGAAGATCAACTCGACCTTGGCTCTCATCGGTGCCATCGTGGCGGAATTCTTCGGCACACCCATGTCGGGCATGGGCTTTCGCATCTCGACCGAAATCGGTCGGATGAATGTCGACATGGTTTGGGCCGAAATCGCGGTTGCCGCGGTCGCAGGCTCTGTCTTCTACGGTATCGTCGCCATTATCGAGAGAATGACGACGTTCTGGCATCCGTCTATCCGCGGTGGGCAGACGTAATCCGGGGTCTCCTCAAGGGATCAAGGCGTAACTTCAGAGGGAAAAAGGGTGAAGACATGAAAAAAACAATGCTCGCATTGATGGCAAGTGCAATGACGCTGGCTGCCGCCCAGACCGCCATGGCCGCCGACAAGATAACTCTACAGCTGAAATGGGTGGCTCAGGGTCAGTTCGGTGGCTATTTCGTCGCCAAGGACAAAGGCTTCTACAAGGAAGAAGGTCTCGACGTCGACATCAAGCCGGGCGGCCCGGATATCGCCCCGGAACAGGTGATTGCCGGCGGCGGTGCCGACGTCATCGTCGACTGGATGGGTGGTGCGCTCGTTGCCCGCGAAAAGGGCGTGCCGCTGATCAACATCGCCCAGCCCTTCGAAAAATCCGGCCTGGAACTGATCTGCCCCAAGGATGGTCCGATCAAGACAGAGAAGGATTTCAAGGGCCACACGCTCGGCGTCTGGTTCTATGGCAACGAATATCCCTTCTTCGCCTGGATGCACAAACTCGGCCTGAAGACCGACGGCGGCAAGGACGGCGTCAACGTCCTGAAGCAGAGCTTCGACGTGCAGCCGCTCGTCCAGAAGCAGGCCGATTGCATCTCCGTCATGACCTATAACGAGTACTGGCAGGCGATCGATGCCGGTTTCAAGGCGGAAGATCTTCTCGTCTTCAACTATACCAAACTCGGCAACGACCTTCTGGAAGACGGTCTTTACGTCAAGGAAGACAAGCTGAAGGATGCGAAGTTCAAGGCCGATATGGTGAAGTTCGTTCGCGCCTCGATGAAAGGCTGGAAATACGCCGCCGAGCATCCTGACGAAGCAGCCGAGATGGTCATGGACAATGGCGGCCAGGATGAGAACCACCAGAAGCGCATGGCAGCCGAAGTCGCCAAGCTGATCGGCAACGGCAAGCTCGACATGAAGACTTATGACCGCACAGTCGAAGCCTTGCTCGATCAGAAGATCATCAACAAGAAGCCATCGGGCGCCTACACGCACGAAATCACGGACGCAGCACTGAAATAGCGTCCGCTATCAATGGCATTGGAAACGCGCGGGGATCACTCCCCGCGCGTTTCTTTTCATTTTGTAACAGCAGCAACAAAAAGCTGGATTTACCGTCGCATTTGCCTAAAAAGCAGTCAGCTATCAACAATTCGAATTCCGACATCACAATGCCGTGATTGCTTCGCATGGTTGCGGCAGATAGAAATGCCCGCAAAATCATTTTCTCGTGATCTTGCGGGATTTGAAATCCGCTCCCATGTACAGAGCGTTTCTAGGATGAGGGACCTGCAGGGCATGACAGACGGATATTGATCCGCCGGTATAGCCGGCTCGCATGCATTGATCCCCCGTGTTCGCGACGGAAAACAGCGAAATCCCTTTGACCAATTGCCGAACTGGAACCGGACGCATGGCCTCCACGCCGCTTAGACTGCTGAACACGACTGCAATCCTGCTTTCATTGCTGGCAGCGCCTGCGGCGATGGCTGAGGAGCCCGTCGTTACCGCACCGAAACAGAACCTGCCCGCGATCGTCATCACCACTGCCGCAACGCGCAAGCTGACCGACAAGGTGGTCGCGACCGGGACGGTGAAGGCGGTCGAAGAGGTCTACATACAGCCGCAGGTCGACGGCCTGTCGATCCGCACGCTCAATGCCGATGTCGGCGACAAGGTCGAGGCGAACAGTACGCTCGCCACACTGAACGACGATGCGCTGATCTTGCAGAAGAGCCAGATGCAGGCAACGCGCGCCAAGGGCGAGGCCAGCCTTGCGCAATTGCGCGCGCAGCTGGCCGAGGCTCGCGCCAATGCCGAGGAAGCAGAGCTGCAGCGGATCCGCGCGGTCACCATGGGCGCCAAGGGCACGATGTCGACCTCCGCCGTCGAACAGGCGAACGCCGCAGCCGCAGCCAACAAGGCGCGCGAGGCATCGGCCGAACAGGCGATCGTGGTTTCAGAGGCCGACCTTAAAGTCACCGACAGCCAGATCGCCGATACTGATCTCAAACTCGCTCGCACCGGCATCAAGACGCCTGTCGCCGGCACGGTCGCCTCGCGCAATGCCCGCGTCGGCGCCATCGCCAATGGTAACGGCGATCCGCTCTTCACCATCATCCGTAACAGCCAGCTCGAACTGGTGGTCGATGTTTCCGAAAGCGACATCACCAAGATCAGTATCGGACAGAAGGCGCGGATTTCACTCTCGGGCAGCCGCGAGAAGCTCGCCGGCACCGTGCGCCTGGTCGCGCCCATCGTCGATTCCGTCACCCGTCTCGGCGCAGTACACATCTCCATCGACGAAGGCGACAAGGCCCGCGCCGGCATGTATGGCAGCGCCGAGATCATCATTCGCCAGGAAGAAGGCGTTGCCCTGCCCTTGACCGCCGTCAACACCGACGAGAACGGCTCCTCCGCCCGCAAGGTCGAGAACGGCGTGGTCAAGTTCGTCAATGTCGAAACCGGCATTCAGGACGGCGCCTATGTCGAGATCCTCAAGGGCCTGAAGGCCGGTGAGGATGTCGTTGCCAAGGCCGGCGCCTATGTCCGCGACGGCGACCGCATCACGCCCGTGCGTGATGCCTCGCAAGCCTCCAACTAAGCGGGAACGGCCCCATGAACTTCTCAGCCTGGTCCATTCGAAATCCGGTCGCCCCGCTCCTCGGCTTCTTCCTGCTGATGATCGTCGGCGCGCACGCCTTCTTCAATCTGCCGATCACACGCTTTCCGAACATCGACGTGCCCGTCGTCAACGTCACCGTGACGCAGAGCGGCGCATCGCCCGCCGAACTCGAAATGCAGGTGACGAAGGAGGTCGAAGACGCCGTTGCCGGCATCAACGGCATCGACGAAATACAGTCGACCGTTACCGATGGCCAGTCGCAGACCGTCGTGATCTTCCGTTTGGAAGTGCCGACGCAGCAGGCCGTTCAGGATACCAAGGATGCCATCGATCGCATCCGTGGCAACCTGCCCTCGACGATCGACCAGCCGATCGTCTCGAAGGTTGACGTCGTCGGCCAGGCGATCCAGAGCTTCGCCGTCTCCTCGCCGAACATGACGCTTGAAGAGCTGTCCTGGTTCGTGGACGATACGGTCAAGCGTGCGCTGCAAGGCAAGCCCGGCATCGGCCGCGTCGACCGCTATGGCGGCGCCGACCGCGAGGTCCGCATCGAGCTCGATCCGAACAAGTTGAACGCCTATGGCATCACGGCGCTGTCCGTCAGCCAGCAGCTGCGCAGCACCAACATCGACCTGGGTTCCGGCCGCGGTCAGGTCGCCGGCAGCGAGCAGGCAATTCGCGTCCTCGGCGATGCCCGCAACGTCGCGCAGCTCGCCGATACGACGATCGCGCTCACCAACGGCCGCTTCGTCAAGCTTTCCGATCTGGGTGTGATCAAGGACACCTATCAGGAACCGAAGTCGTTCTCGCGGTTCAACAGCACCCCTGTCGTCACCTTCGGCGTGTTTCGCTCCAAGGGCGCCAGCGAAGTGACCGTCGCCAATACGGTTGCCGACACGCTGTCCAAGGTTCGCGCTGAAAATCCGAACGTCTCGATCGAGATGATCGACGATTCCGTCTACTACACCTACGGCAACTACGAATCCGCCATGCATACGCTGCTCGAGGGCGCGATCCTGGCCGTTATCGTGGTCTTCCTCTTCCTGAGGAACTGGCGCGCGACGCTGATTTCAGCGGTAGCTCTACCGCTTTCCGCGATCCCGACATTCTGGATCATGAACCAGATCGGCTTCTCGCTGAACCTCGTCAGCTTCCTGGCATTGACGCTGGCGACGGGCATTCTCGTCGACGATGCCATCGTCGAGATCGAAAACATCTCGCGCCATATCAAGATGGGCAAGACGCCCTACCGCGCCGCCATCGACGCGGCTGATGAAATCGGTTTGGCCGTCATCGCGACGACCTTCACGATCATTGCGGTCTTCGTGCCCGTTTCCTTCATGCCGGGCATTCCGGGCCAATACTTCATCCAGTTCGGCCTGACAGTTGCCTTCTCGGTGTTCTTCTCGCTGCTTGTCGCGCGTCTGATCACACCGATGATGGCCGCCTACCTCATGCGCGCCGAAGACGGTGTTGATGACCATCATGACAATGATGGCCGCTTCATGCGCGGCTACAGCTGGTTGGTTCGGGTGACGACGAGGAAATGGTACACGCGTTACCCGACGCTCATTGCAGCATTCGCTTTCTCCATCGCCTCCGTTGTTGCACTGATCGTGTTCGTCCCCGGCAGCTTCATCCCGCCGGAAGACTCCTCGCGCATCGTGCTATCAGCCGAACTTCCGCCGAATGCACGGCTCGACGACACCGAACAGGCGACCAACGAGATCTATCGCCGCGTCAAGGGCATCGACGGTGTCGCGAGCATCTTCGTTCTCGGCGGCGCCTCGCCGAAGGGTGATCTGGAACTGCGCCGCGCCACGGTAACGCTGACGCTCGGCAAGCTTGATCAGTCGCTCGTCAAGAAGCTTGTCAACGACGTCCTCGGCTCGTTGCCCGTCATCGGCCCCTATCTGCCGAAGGTCACTGTGCACGGCCGCGTGCGTCCGCAATGGGAAGTGGAAAAGGAAGTCTTCGCGAAACTGCGCTCGATCCCCGACGTGCGCATCACCAAGCTCAACGACCGTGGTGATCGCGACCTGACCTACAACTTCCTTTCGCGCAACGAGAAGGATCTGAAGCAGGCGGTCGGCATTCTGGAAGCCGAGCTGCGCACCGACCCGACGCTCGCCAACGTCAGTGCAGACGGCGCATTGCCGCGTCCGGAGCTTCAGATCTATCCGCGCAAGGATGAGGCGGCCCGCCTCGGCATCACGCCGCAGATGATCTCCGACACGGTCCGCGTCGCCACCATCGGCGATATCGACGCATCACTTGCGAAAATCTCGCTCGACGACCGCCAGATCCCGATCCGCGTGCAGGCGTCGCTCGGCATGCGGCGTGATCTCGCCGCCATCCGTGCCTTGCGCATCAAGACGTCAACGGGCGCAACCGTTCCGATGTCGACCGTCGCCGACATCAACTACTCGGAAGGTCTGTCCTCCATCAAGCGCAACAACCGCTTCCGCGTCGTCGCCATTGGCGCCGACCTGCCTCAGGGCGTGGCGCTGGACACTGCGTCCGAACACTTCCTCGATATCGTCAACAAGGCCAAGATCCCGGCCACCGTGCATCTGGCGGAAAGCGGCGACACCAAGGTGCAGAAGGAAATGCAGCAGAGCTTCGGCAATGCCATGCTGCTCGGCCTGCTGCTGGTTTTGACCGTGCTGATCCTGCTGTTCAAGGATGTGATTCAGCCCTTCACCATTCTGTTCTCATTGCCGCTGGCAATCGGCGGCGTGGCGCTGGCGTTGATGATGACGGGCAACGCGCTTTCGATGCCTGTGATGATCGGCATTCTCATGCTGATGGGCATCGTGACCAAGAACGCCATCCTTCTGGTCGACTTCGCCATCGAGATGATGCATCAGGGCATGCCAAGGCTGGATGCCGTCATCGAGGCCGGCCGCAAGCGCGCCCGCCCCATCATCATGACCTCGATCGCCATGTCGGCCGGCATGCTGCCATCGGCCCTCGGCGTTGGCGAAGGCGGCTCCTTCCGCGCGCCAATGGCCATCGCCGTCATCGGTGGCATCATCGTGTCGACGGTGCTGAGCCTGGTGGTCGTGCCGTCCTTCTTCCTCATCATGGACGACGTATCGCGCCTGCTTGGCTTCCTCTTCGGCAGGCTGGTCGGCAAACGGGATGCGGACGATGAGGTCGTCACCAAGGAGGGCCTGGCGACAGCCGTAAATGAAAACCGCCAGTCGCTTGCGACATTGGAAGAGCGCGTGGAGGCCATGGAAAGCGGCGATACGCGCCGTTCCAAGCCAACAGGCACGAATGTACTGAGACTGCCGCCTTTCGCGGCCGAATAAGCGGCTCGATCGGACGATCAAACCATGTCGGGGCGGCTCAAAGGCCGCCCTGTTCTTTTAGGAAATCGACGATCTTGCTGACGCCCTCGCCTCGCTTCATATCTGAAAACACGAAGGGGCGAGCCTGACGCATCCGGTTGGCGTCGCGGTCCATCACATCGAGATCGACCTCAACGAAGGGCGCCAGATCCTTTTTGTTGATAACGAGAAGGTCCGACTTGGTGATACCCGGCCCGCCCTTGCGCGGGATTTCCTCGCCCTGGCATACCGAGATGACGTAGATGGTGATATCGGCAAGATCAGGCGAGAAAGTCGCGGCCAGATTGTCACCGCCGGATTCGATGAAGACCACGTCGAGATCAGGAAGCCTCTCGTTCAGGCCGGCAATGGCTTGCAGATTGATCGTCGCGTCCTCGCGAATGGCGGTGTGCGGGCAGCCGCCCGTTTCGACACCAACGATGCGATCCGACGTCAAAGCCTGCATGCGCACCAGCGCTTCCGCATCCTCGGTCGTATAGATATCGTTGGTGACAACGGCGACGGAATAGTCGTCACGCATCGCCTTGCAAAGCTTTTCGGTCAATGCGGTCTTGCCCGAGCCGACAGGCCCGCCGATGCCGACACGCAGAGGTCCATTTCTCGATTTCATACTCGCAACTCCGGTAAAATCGCAGGATAGCGAAGCATCCCTGCGCCGCACAGCGGCGAATGACGTAGGACGCCCCTCGACGCGGAAATTTCCGTGAGGCGTCGCTTCATGAGCGAAAGAGCCGCGTTCCCTGGGTTTCGTGCCGCAGGCTCGCAATATCGGCCTGAACAGTCGCCGCGCCGAGATCATCCAGATCGGATTGTGCCGCCGCCATCGCCACCTTGGCAATGATATCCTCCAGCTCCGCGAGGATGGCGACGCCGTCCTTCTGTCCGGTTACACCGAGCCGGATGCCGGCGGACAGCAGCTGGGATACAAACGCATGCAGGAAGGCGGCGAGCGTCTTCTCGACGGGGATAGCATGGGCCCGGGCAACGGCTCCGACCGCGACAGGATAGACGGTTTTTGCCGGCAGCAGCGAAAAGATCTGGTGCGGCCAGGCACCGGCGGCCGACAGGAAGGCTTCTCCCAGCAACATGGTTTCGGCGTGACGCTCCTTTGAGCCGGCGAGCGCCTCGCCAAGCTCCGCAACGTCTGCGAGCCGCAAGGCGTCATCTCCGGCCTGATGCGCCTCCGCAAGCAGGACAGCATCGTTCCATCCTGAACCTTGTTGGATGAGCGTCGCGATCCAGCTCTTCAGACTCTTGCTGTCATGAACCAATCCGTCATGAACGGCCCGTTCAAGGCCACCGGAATAGGCAAAGGACCCCACCGGAAATGCCGGCGACAGCCAAGCCATCAACCGTAGCAAAGCCTGTAGATCGCGATCAACAGTCATCGCCATGTCGCTCGCTTGCGCTCAATCATGGGAGTGATGGTCATGTCCATGCGAATGGCCGCCATGGGAATGATAGGCGCCACGCGCGGGCTGGAAAGGCTCGCTGACCTCGGCAACAGTCGCGCCGAGCCCTTCGAGCATGGCGCGGATCACATGATCGCGCAGGATCAGGATACGTTCCTCCTCGATCTGCGCCGAAAGATGGCGATTGCCGAGATGCCAGGCAAGCTCGATCAGATGACGGCGATCCCGCGGCGTGATTTCGAAAAGCTTTTCATCCGCGGCAACGATCTCGATCAACTCGCCGTCCTCGCGCACCAGAAGATCGCCATTGGCAAACAGCACCGGCTCTTTCAGATCGAGCATCACCATCTCGCCATTCTCAAGATGCAGCAGTTTGCGGCGCAGGTGCCTGAGATCATGCGGCAGCACGACGCGATCGATCGGATTGGAGGACGGGGTGCCGGCTGGCAGGTAGGACATTACGCGTAGCATGGCAAATCCAGATCAAAGCATTTCCAGGAAAAGTGCGCAGCGGTTTTCCATCCGGAATGCGTCAAAACAAAGAGATTGAAACTTCACCGGAGCATGCAAAATAGTCGTGTCGCGCGCAAGCGCCAATGCCGCTCAGAAGGTGCTACATTCGTAGCGCATAGCGCTGCAGTTCCATGAACTCCGCGGGGGCCTCTCCGTCCTGCTCGACGGCGCAACGGCGCCAGATCTGAGAGAGCCGCTCGCGCTCGTGAACGACCCGGTTGCGACCGAGTGTCTTGGCAAGATAAAGGGCCTTATCGGCAGCGGCGTAAACGCCCTCCGCCTTACGCTCCCTGCTCATATCGGCAATGCCCGCCGAGATGGTTATCTTGACCGAACCGCCGTCGATGGCGATCGGATGGTTGGCGATCTGTTCCTTGATCTCCTCGATACGGTTGATCCGGTCAGCGGTCTCGCCTCCATGAATGATGGCGCCAAATTCCTCGCCGCCGAGCCGGGCGATCACATCGCCACCGGTAAAGACATCCCTGAAGAGCTGCGATACCGCGATAATCACTGCATCGCCGGAAGCGTGTCCGAAACGATCATTGATCGTCTTGAAACGGTCGACATCGAAAATCACCAGCGAAGCGCCGTGGTCGGCTTCGTTCAGCGCTTCCGTAAAGGCGCGGCGATTGAGCAGGCCGGAAAGCCCGTCGGTGCGGCTCAAACGTTCGAATTCGGCGCGGGAAACGGCAAGCTTGTGCATCGAAGAGCCGGCCAGTATCGCCAGCGCGCCGGAAACCGTACCGCCGACGATCCATGCCAGCAGGACGCCGAAGCGCATGACCTCAAGAACCGGCAATGGCAGGAGATCGAACCACTGCAAGATGGGAAGCATAACAATCATGATCGCAAGCGACATGATGACGGCCGTAAAACTCATCTTAAGCGCGAAAATATAAATCGCACGCCTGTGTTGAAAGTTGCCGACTTCGGTCTGCAGTGAAATCCATTGTTTCATGCGATTCACCTTCTTCTGCTACCGTTTCAGTCACGTGAGATAGGGGTGAAGACGCTTCCAGGTCTTTAATCGAATCACTAAAATGCCCGGCATTTCCCAACTTGTGAACAATCTCCGATAGCGGCCGCCGCCGTCTCTGGGGCAAATCGAAAGGCTGGCAGGAGGTGACGCTCCGCAAGCCCATGATAAAGCTGCACTAACCCGCACAAGGCATTGAAGGCCCCCGAAAAGGGAGCCTCCATGTCAGCCGACAGCAATTCCTCGGAATACCTGTCAGAAAAGGAAATAACGCTGCGCCATCGGCAGCACAGTCGCCGGCTCGCAGGTCAGAAGCTCGCCGTCGGCGCGCACCTCATAGGTTTCCGGGTCTACCTCGATATGGGGGGTGAGACTATTATGGATCATCGATGCCTTCGAGATGCCGCCGCGGGTATTCCTGACCGGCAATAGCGTCTTTGCAACGCCGAGCTTGGCCGCAAGCCCCGCATCGAAAGCAGCCTGGGAGACGAAGGTCACCGAAGAGTTGGTGCGATTCTTGCCGAAGGCCCCGAACATAGGGCGGTAATGCATCGGCTGAGGCGTCGGAATGGACGCGTTGGGATCGCCCATCGGCGCGGCGGCAATTGAGCCGCCAAGCAGAACCATTTCGGGTTTCACGCCGAAAAAGGCCGGATTCCACAGCACCAGATCCGCGCGCTTGCCAATTTCGATCGACCCGACTTCATGGCTGACGCCATGGGCGATGGCCGGATTGATCGTATATTTGGCGATGTAGCGCTTCACCCGGAAATTGTCGTTGTCGCCGATCTCCTGCGCCAGGCGGCCGCGCTGGCGCTTCATCTTGTCGGCCGTCTGCCAGGTGCGGATCGCCACTTCGCCGACGCGGCCCATGGCCTGGCTGTCGGAAGAGATGATCGAGAAAGCGCCGATATCGTGCAGGATATCCTCGGCGGCGATCGTCTCCTTGCGGATACGGCTTTCGGCAAAAGCGATATCCTCAGGGATCGATGGCGACAGGTGATGGCAAACCATCAACATGTCGAGATGCTCGGCGATCGTGTTAACCGTATAGGGCCGGGTCGGATTGGTCGACGACGGAATGACGTTCGACTGGCCACAAATCTTGATGATGTCTGGAGCGTGACCGCCGCCAGCGCCCTCGGTATGGAACGCATGGATCGTGCGCCCCTTGATAGCGCCGATCGTATCCTCGACGAAGCCACTTTCGTTCAACGTATCCGTGTGGATCATCACCTGGACGTCGTAGGCATCGGCCACACTGAGACAGCAGTCGATCGCGGCCGGCGTTGTTCCCCAATCCTCATGCAGTTTCAGCGCACAGGCGCCGCCGAGCACCATCTCCTCCAGCGCCGCCGGCAGCGACGCGTTGCCCTTGGCGGACAGACCGATATTCATCGGAAAAGCATCGAAGGATTCGATCATGCGCGCCAGATGCCACGGCCCCGGCGTGCAGGTCGTTGCCAGCGTGCCATGCGCTGGGCCGGTTCCGCCGCCGAGCATGGTGGTGATACCCGACATCAAGGCTTCCTCGATCTGCTGCGGGCAAATGAAATGGATATGGCTATCCATACCGCCGGCGGTAACGATTTTGCCCTCGCCTGCAATAACCTCTGTGCCCGGCCCGACGATAATGCCGATATCAGGCTGCGTATCCGGATTGCCGGCCTTGCCGATTGCAACGATGCGGCCGTCCTTCAGGCCGATATCCGCCTTCACGATTCCCCAATGGTCGAGGATCAGCGCATTGGTGATGACGGTATCGACCGCACCGTTGGCCCGCGTCACCTGGCTCTGTCCCATACCGTCGCGAATGACCTTGCCGCCGCCGAACTTCACTTCCTCGCCGTAGGTGGTGAAGTCCTTTTCGACTTCGATGAACAACTCGGTATCGGCGAGCCGCACCTTATCGCCAACTGTCGGACCGAACATGTTGGCATAGGCAGCGCGGGAAATCCTGTAGGGCATGGTTCAGTCTCCTTGGCAGGAAGAGAGGTGGTTCAGTCGGGAAGACGTCTCACACGTCCGAGGGACACATAGGCGTCCACCAGCTGTTTTTCGGCGGCAAAAGGATGCTCACTCCAACCCACATGGCTAAAACCGGTAATGGCAATATCGTCGTTGGGATGACGCAACAGCACATCGGCTATCACGATCATGCCGCTGCTCGGCACGACGTAGGCACCAGGTTCATAAGGGGCGAGCGCGGCGTCGACGCCTTCGTGCACGGACTGCTCGATCACCACATGCCGTTTCATTGTTGCCTGGCAGAAGGCGGTGAACTGGTCCGTATAGTCATCGCAGAAATCGTCGAGCTCGGGATGCGAGATTGCCAAGGGCGCGCGAAGGGATGCAAACTTGCGTGGATCGCGCACGCTCCAGATTTCCGATGCCGAAGCGACCGCCGGGCTCTTTCGCCATTCGGCGGAGCCGAGCATGGCGCGCGCCGGCCGGCCGGTATTGCAGACTGCAACCACATCGGTACGACTGCCGCCTGCGCCCATCGAACGGCAATCGTTGAAGCGGATTACCAGGTCGGCGGCATCGATCGTCGCTGCCAGCGCCGGCGCGACGTCACCATTACCGACGATCACGATACGCCTGGAACTCACTGATTGCCCTCCGGCCCATCGGCAAGATCCTTCAGCTCCTTGGTCCGCTTCTTGGTCAGGTCAGCCTTGCATCCTGAAACCAGCATGGGCTCCATAGAGCCGCCGCGCGCCTGAAATCCCTGCGCCTCGCATTCACCGTCACGATAATCCACCCAGGCACGTTGTGCCTTGATGAGCGCCTTTTCGGCACCCTTCATATCGTTATCCAAATCCGCGTCGATGGCGACCATCGCGGCGCGGGTTTTCTTGTATTGGGCATTCAGCCCTTTGTCGGCCGTGTCGAAATCGAGCGCGGCGCAAATATTGAGATCGGTCTGCGCTTCGGCCTTGGCGCAATCGATCTTCGGATTATCCGGATTGTTCTGCGCAAAGGCAGGACCGCAGATCAGGGCCGCGACAAGAGCCGCAGCAGGCGCAAGCATTTTCATCGACATCAAATTCCCCAAAAACTTAGAGTTTGCCCATAATCTGCTGACGAAAACCGTAGACTTCGCGCTTCCCCGACAGCGGGATCAGCGTCACCGAGCGCGTCTGTCCCGGCTCGAAACGCACGGCGGTTCCAGCGGGAATATCGAGCCGCATCCCCCTCGCCTTGTCGCGATCGAAGGAAAGCCCCGCATTCGTCTCGGCAAAATGATAGTGGCTACCGACCTGCACCGGCCTGTCGCCCGTGTTGGACACCTCGATCGTTACGGTCGGCGCGCCGGCATTGAGCTCGATATCACCAGCTGCAGCAATGACTTCGCCTGGAATCATGGTCTTCTCCTCATGCAGCCCGAACAGGCGCACATCCCTCTGCTTTCAAAACACGCTTGGTCGAGGCCGGATATTTGGCGAGCAATGCAGCGGGCCGAGCAGGCCGCTGCACGAACGTGCCGCCGCAATTCGGGCAGGCACCGCCCAGAACCTTATCGACACAATCGGCGCAGAAAGTGCATTCGAACGTGCAGATCATCGCCTGCTCGCTTTCCGGGGGCAAATCTCTGTCGCAACATTCGCAATTGGGTCTGAGTTCCAGCATGTCAGCCTCAGCGGATCGGTTCATGAACGGTGACGAGCTTTGTTCCGTCCGGGAACGTCGCCTCCACCTGAATATCGTGGATCATCTCGGCGATACCCTCCATCACCTGATCGCGGGTGATGACGTGGGCGCCGGCCTCCATCAACTCGGCCACCGGGCGGCCGTCGCGAGCACCTTCGACCACAAAGTCGGTGATCAGCGCGATAGCCTCGGGATGGTTGAGCTTGACGCCACGCTCCAGCCGTCGCCGCGCCACCATTGCCGCCATGGAAATCAGCAGCTTGTCTTTTTCTCTTGGAGTGAGGTTCATCGCCTACCTACGTGATTGCTGTTTTCCGAACCAGGATGCCGAAAGATGTGAATGATTTTCGGATGGCGTCCTGCTCGACTTCTTTGTTTCTGGAGCTGGCTGATTTTAGGTCAGGTGGGCCTAAAATCATCCAGCTCCGGGGGACTTACAGGTTCCAGACTTTCGGCACTGGCGCGCCGTTGCGCAAGGCGGAAATGATCGGGATGAGGACTTTTCTGAGCGCAAAACCATCTGCCGCAACAAGCCTCACCACAAGCTTGTCCTTCCAGTGACTGGCGCCTGCCATATGCGCATCGACGAGCGGCCTGACATGACCGAGATAGCTCTCGGCCTGAGGCCCAGTATAGAGCAAGGTCGCAAAGGCGACCTGGCCGCTCAACACAGCGCTTTTGCCGGTCAGCGTCGCAATATCGCCATCCAGGCGCAGTTCCTCGGCATGGATCAGGCGACCGCCGCGGCGGATGCGCCAGCGGTCGCGAAACAGCCCCGTCACCATCGCCTCACCCATGGCCTTGCGCCCGAGCAGGATGGCCTCGACGGCAAGAAATTCGGCCGTCGCATCGAGCTCGACATCCAGCCGGCGCGAAAGCGAGGCACGATCGAAGAGAATGGTTTCCTGCGGCAGCCAGTCGACCCGCGCGCCTGAACCTACGCTGATGGAAGTCCGGACCTCCGCCGTATCGCTTGAGGCCTTGTAGATTTTCTCGCAGGCCTGCGTCGTCACGTCGATGCGCGTATCCGGCGCGGCGGCAAAGCTCCAATCCATACGATCGCCACCAGTAAGACCGCCGGCCGTATTGATGATGACTGCTTCCATGGAGTAATCGAAGGTCTGTGGTAGTCGGATCTTTGCGGCACCTTCCTGAAACAGTTCCGCTAGGCGCGTGCGACCGCCAAGCGACTTGGCCGCGAGATGGCCGCGCCCCTGCGCCCTCTGCGGTCTCGTGCTTGACGCTGCCATTGCCATTCCGCCCCTCCCTTTGCCCGATGCACCGATGCCGGATCACTGAAGTCTTTCATGGAATAGACGCACGCAATTTCCATGCCTTATGCCATTGCCCCAAACAACGCTCTGCCCCGCGACGACGGGTGCTTCCTTTTTCGCCAAACGCCAAAAAGAAAGGCAGCCACGGTCATCACCAAGTACCGGACGGCCTCGTTGCGCACGAACTCTATTGGGGTGCCGCCAATTGGAGCGCCACGCGATCTATCAAGGCTAGCTCTCTCCCTCGGCTCACACCTGCTCCGAGATGTATGGATCAGATCACTCGGTCCGGCGGCTCGCGACCAGCAAAGAAGGCGCTGATATTGTCCATCACCTTCACGCCCATGGCCGTGCGGGTCTCTTCCGTGGCGCTGCCAAGATGCGGCAGAAGCACGACATTCTCCAGCGCCCGCAGCCGCTCAGGCACATGCGGTTCCGCCTCGTAAACATCGAGGCCTGCACCGCGGATCGTGCCCTGCTCGAGGGCGGCTATCAGGGCCGTTTCGTCGACCACATCGCCGCGCGCGGTATTGATGAGAAACGCACCCGGCTTCATTGCCGCAAAGCGCGTCGCGTTCATGAGATGGCGATTTTCCGCGCCGCCGGGGCAATGCAGTGAAACGAAATCGGCTGCACCAAGCACGTCTTCCACCGTGGGCAACTGCCTCGCGCCGTAATGCGCGGCCTCGGCCGAATCGACTGAGGAGCGATTGTAGAAGACGACATCCATGCCGAAGCCGAAATGGCAACGTTGCGCGAATGCCTTGCCGATGCGGCCAAAGCCGATAATGCCGACGGTCTTGCCGGTAACCTTGGTGCCGACCAGATGCGTCGGTCTCCAGCCGGTCCAGGCACCGGCACGCACCTCACGCTCCCCTTCTCCGCCGCGGCGCGCGACGGACAGCAACAGCAGCATGGCAATATCGGCTGTGCAATCGGTGAGAACACCCGGCGTGTTGGTGACGACGATGTCCTTCGCTTTGGCGGCTGCAATATCGATATGATTAAAACCGACACCGAAATTGCCGATGATCTTTGACCTGACCGCCTCCCCCGCGAAGAGCGCTGCAGGAAGCTTGTCGGAAACGGTGGGCAGAACGGCGTCATAGGAAAGCAATGCGTCCCGCAGTTGCGCCGCATCGAGCGCAACATCGTCCTCGTTCAGCGTGGTGTCGAAAGCTTCCGACAGGGCCGCCTCGACGGCGGTCGGCCAGCGCCGCGTAACAAGAATCCGGGGTTTGCTCATGTGCTTATCCTCTTGCCTGTATCAGGCAGACTTAAAGCAGGTCCGCCGTGAAGGAAATGCCGATCCTCAGTCAGCAGCAACGAAAAAAGCCCGGCGCGTAGCCGGGCTTTGCAGATCGTGTCGAAGCCGGAAACCGGCGGGTTCGAAGCTTACTTCGCGATTTCGTCGTAAGCGTACTTGCCGTCGGAACCCTTGGACCACTTGTAGATGACGTAGTCCGGGCGGGTGATGTCACCCTTGGCGTTGAAGCTCAAGTCGCCGATTGCAGTCTTGAACGGACCCTTTGCCTTGATAGCGTCGGCAACGGCCATCGGATCGTTAGAGCCGGCAGCCTTGGCGGCAGCGGCAATGACCTGCATCGCTGCATAGCTGTAGAAGGTGTAGCCTTCCGGTTCGTAACCGGCAGCGCGGAACTTGGTCACGAGGTCAGCAGCAGCCGGATTCTTGCGGGCATCCGGTGCGAAGGTCATCAGCGTGCCGTCGACGGCATCGCCGGCGATGGAAGCCAACTCGTTGGTAACGATACCGTCACCCGACATGAAGTGAGCCTTCACGCCCTGGTCCGCCATCTGGCGCAGGATCAGGCCGGCTTCGGTGTGGAGACCGCCGTAGTAGACGAAATCGGCACCGGCCTGCTTCATCTTGGCGATAAGAGCCGAGTAGTCCTTGTCGCCGGGAGTGATGCCTTCATAGAGAACTTCCGTCACGCCAGCGGCGTTCAGGTTCTTCTTGGTTTCGTCGGCAAGGCCCTGGCCGTAAGGGGTCTTGTCGTGAACGACTGCAACCTTGGCGCCCTTGAAATTGTCGACGATGTACTTGGCGGCAACTATGCCCTGCTGGTCGTCACGGCCGCAGGTACGGAAGGTGTTCCAAAGACCGCGCTCGGTATAGACGGGATTGGTAGCGGCCGGCGAGACTTCGAGGATGCCGTTTTCGGCATAGACTTCCGAAGCCGGGATGGAAACGCCCGAGTTGAAGTGACCGACGACGAACTTCACACCATCGGACACGAACTTGTTGGCAACCGAGACGCCCTGCTTGGCGTCGGAAACGTCGTCGCCCAGTTCGATCTTGATCTTTTCCCCGTTCATGCCGCCAGCCGCATTGATATCGGCGGCAGCCTGCTCGGCGCCCTTCTGAAGCTGCGCACCAAAGGCAGCGTTCGGGCCCGTGAGGGGAGCGCCGACGGCAATGATGATATCGGCCTTTGCAACGCCACCGAATGCGATCATCGCCGACAATGCCACTGCCGACAGAAGATACTTCTTCATATTGTTACTCCCAATTTTTGAGCGGGTTCCGTTTGATTTGCCCTGCGCGATACCCACCAATCATCACGCCGGTAACGCTTGTATTCCGAACTCTGGAAGCATGATCTTGCCGTAAGCTATTTATATTTATGAGGCAGGATGACGCGGATGCTGGACTAAGACTGTGCCTAGTTTAGGCACAGTGTCAATTCTTCTTCCGCCAGGAAAAGGCGGAGGTCTTTTCGTAAAGCCAGTAATAGTTATTCACCATCTGGTCGGTACGTCGATACCGGTATCCTGCCGTCGCAAAGATCAGCAAAAGAACGACATCTATGATGTAGATGGTGACGTCGAAGACCGGCCCGTTGAACAGCGCATGGTGCAGGAACTGCAGGCCAAGGCCGATCAGGAAACAATAAATGACGACGAGCGGATAGTTTTCCCAGTTGGAAGCGACGGCGCGACCGGCGCGCCATGCCGTCCAGAACCCGAGAAGGACGATGACCACGCGGATAATTAAGCGGCCGCCGCTATCGCTGTCGAAGAGAAGTCCCTGCATGTCAAATTCTCCGCGAAACGAAACTCAATGATGTCCACCTTCAAGATAGGCGGCACGCACTTCCGGATTGGCCAGCAATTCCTTGCCCGAACCGCTCATTGTCACCCGGCCGTTGACCATCACATAGGCGCGGTCGGAAAGCTTCAGTGCGGCAAAAGCGTTCTGTTCGACAAGAAACACGGTCAGGCCCTGGGTCTGGTTCAGAACCTTGATAGCCTCGAAAATGCCCTTGACGATCAGCGGCGCCAGGCCGAGCGACGGCTCGTCCAGCAAGAGTAGTTTAGGCCGCGCCATCAGCGCACGGCCGATCGACAGCATCTGCTGCTCGCCGCCGGAAAGCGTGCCGCCGCGCTGCGACTGGCGCTCCTTCAAGCGTGGAAAGAGCGTGAAGATCTTCTCGACGTCCTCGTTGAAATATTTGAGCTTGTCGAGGCTCGCACCCATCTGCAGGTTTTCATAGACGGTCATGCGCGGGAAAATGCGCCGTCCTTCGGGGGACTGGGCAATGCGAAGCCGCGCGATTTCATGCGTCGGCATGCGCGTGATATCCCGGCCATCGAAAGTGACCGATCCGTTACGGGCCTGCGGGCTGCCGCAGATCGTCATCATCAACGTCGATTTCCCGGCGCCATTGGCGCCGATCAGGCTGACGATCTCGCCGCTGTTGACCTCGATATCGACGCCGGAAAGCGCACGGATATTGCCGTAATAGGTTTCGACGCCCGCGACTTTCAGAAGTGGTTGCCCCGCCATCAATTCTCACCTTCCTGGAGGTGTTCGACTTCGGCAATCACCTCTTCCACTTCCTCGTCCTCGACACCCAGATAGGCAGCGATGACACGCGGATCGTTCTTGACCTCGTCCGGCGTACCGTCGGCGATCTTCTGACCGTATTCCAGCACGATGACATGATCGGAGATTTCCATGACCACCGACATGTCGTGCTCGATCAGCAGGATCGATGTGCCGGTATCCTTGCGGATGCTGCGCAGGAATTCGTTGAGCACCAGGGACTCGCGAGGATTGAGGCCGGCGGCCGGCTCATCCAGGCAAAGCAGTTCCGGACCCGTACACATGGCGCGGGCAATCTCCAGACGACGTTGAGCGCCGTAGGAGAGATCGCCGGCCGGATCGTCGGCGCGATCGACGAGATCCGCCTTTTCGAGCCAGAAGCGCGCCAGCTCGATCGCGTTTTTCGCCTCGGCTCGGTATGGGCCGATGCCGAGCAGACCGAGGATCGTATAGCCGGAGGCGCGCATCAGCTTGTTGTGCTGCGCCACCAGCAGGTTTTCGAGCACGGTAAGACCCGAAAACAGGCGGATATTCTGGAACGTGCGCGCCACCTTGGCTTCGCGCGTGATCCGGAAATCGGGTAGCCGCTCCAGGAGATATTCCTTGCCGCTCTTCTGATTGAGGGTCAGCATGCCCATCGTCGGCTTGTAAAAGCCGGTGATGCAGTTGAACACCGTGGTCTTGCCGGCGCCGTTCGGTCCGATCAGCGCCGTGATATCGCCGCGCTTCGCCTCGAAGGAGAAGTCGTTGATCGCCATCAGGCCGCCGAACTTCATCGACAGGTGATCGACCTTGAGCAGGATGTCGTTGGGGGTTGTGGTCACAGCGTTCATCAGCCGTGGCCCTCCTTGGTGAAGCTGCCAGAGATCGCTTTTCGCTCCTTGAGGAAGGCGGTTGGCTCACGTGTACCGACGAAGCCGCGCGGCTTGAAGATCATCACCACCACCATCGCAAGGCCGAAGATCAGCATGCGATAAAGTTCGGGAGTGAAATCGGCACCGAAGAACAGCTTTAGAAAATCCATGTCGCGCAGCAGTTCCGTGCCGCCGACCATGGCGATCGCGGCAATCGCGATGCCCTTCAGCGAACCCATGCCACCGAGAACGACGATGGCGAGGATGACGGCCGACTCGAGGAACACGAAGGATTCCGGCGATACGAAGCCCTGGCGCGCGGCGAAGAAGGAGCCGGCGAAGCCGCCGAACATGGCGCCGGTCGCGAAAGCGGTCAGCTTCGTCGTCACCGTGTTGATCCCGAGCGAACGGCAGGCGATCTCATCCTCGCGCAGCGCTTCCCACGCACGTCCAATCGGCATGCGGCGCAGCCGTATCGTGACGTAGGCGGTCAGCATGCAAAGCAACAGAATGACGTAGAACAGGAAGATCTTGTACCAGGCCGACGACATGGGCAGACCGAAGGACCGGATGAAGTTATGCGGGTCCTTAAGATCGAAGCTGTAGATGCCGAACAGCGACGCCTTGGTGATGTTGGAGATGCCGAAGCTTCCCTGCGTCACGTCGGTCCAATTGGTCAGCACGATGCGGATGATTTCACCGAAAGCGAGCGTGACGATGGCCAGATAGTCGCCTCGGAGGCGCAGCACCGGAAAGCCGAGGATCATGCCCCAAAGTGCGGCAAGTATGCCCGAGAGCGGCAGGAGAAGCCAGAAGGACAGGCCGAAATGCATCGACAGGAGCGCGTAGGAATAGGCGCCGACCGCATAGAAGGCGACATAGCCCAGATCGAGCAGACCGGCGAGACCGACAACGATGTTGAGGCCCCAGGCGAGCATCACATAGATCAGGATCTGGATGCCGAAATTGTCGACATAGGTCAACGAGCCCTGCGGACCAAAGATCGCAACCGCCGCAAGCGGATAGAGCATCAGCAGCACAAGCGCGATCTTGTTGAAATGCTTGGAGGCGAAGCTTTGCTCGCCTTCCACCGGCACCACCTTGGCCTTGGCCGCCTTACGCGCCGCCAGCGCAGGCTGAACGAAGACCGTCATGATGAAACGGCCAACGGCAGCGATGGCAACGATGGTCGCCAGCAAGCCCCAGCGCTGCACGATGACCAGCTTGTTGTCCATATTCTGATCGGTCTTGAGGCCGATATAGAGAACGAACATGCCAAAGGCTATCAGCGCGGTCCAGAGGGCATCCGTAATCCCTTTCCGGACAAGGCCGGGCGCGGTCTTGCCTGCAACGAAGTTTGAATTTGCCATGGCGTTATACCTTTTCGACTTCCGGCCGGCCGAGAATACCCGTCGGCTTGAAGATCAGCACGTAGGCCAGGATGCCGTATGTCGCGACATCCTTATACGCGATGGGAAAATTGCCCGACCAGAACGACTCGATGAAGCCGATCATCAGGCCGCCGAGGACAGCGCCGGGAAGCGATCCGATGCCGCCGAGAACGGCTGCCGTGAAGGCCTTGACGCCGGGGACAAAGCCATCCGAGAAGTTGGCGACGCCATAATACATCAGATACATCGTGCCGGCGACGGCAGCGAGCGCCGCACCCATGATGAAGGTGACGGAAATGGTCCGGTCGACATTGATCCCGAGCAGCGCTGCCATCTTGCGATCCTGCTCGGTGGCGCGTTGGGCGCGGCCGAGCGCCGTCTTGTTGACCAGATACCAGAAGGCAGCCAGCAACACGACCGTCATGATGAAGATGATGATCTGCTTCAGGGACAGCGAAACGCCGCCGAAATTATAGACATCGCCCACCAGCGTCGGGATCGGCTTGTTGCGCGGACCCTGAGCGACCTGGATGAAGTTCGACAGCACGATCGACATGCCGATTGCCGTGATCAGCGGCGCGAGGCGGAACGAACCACGCAGCGGCCGATAGGCGACGCGCTCGATCACCCAGTTCCACAAGCTCGTCATCAGCATGGCGACGATGAGCATCACCAGAAGCATCACCGCAACGGGCAAGCCGGCGAAAAGAGAGATGAGAACGAGGTAGGTGATAAGGGCCGCAAAGCCGCCAAGCATGAAAACGTCACCATGGGCAAAATTGATCATGCCGATGATGCCGTAAACCATCGTATAGCCGATGGCGATCAGGCCATAGATAGACCCTAGAGTCAGCCCGTTTAGGAGCTGCTGGATAAAGTAATCCATATGTCATTTCCCCTGGATGCAGCGTTATACGACCACATCTCATTTTACTTTTTTAGGTTCCTTCGAGAGGGCCTGTAGGGTCGATTCCATACCGCTTTCGAAAGAAATGTGAAGCCAAAAAGGCGAGAAACTGACAAATTCTTTTCAATTCACCGTGCGCTGGCGCGAATCCGACCAAAAATGACACAAAAGCGGCAGCGTTTGGCTCAAATCTAGCCAAAATGGTCTGGCCGCGCGCTTACTCTGAAAAGCTTTCGTCAGTGACAGGCCCACTGAGGGCCTGTCACTTTTCCACAAGGCCTCCGATCACGCCCGCATGCGCGCACCGTCTCCATCGAACAATGGCTCCGCCTGTAGTTGAGCCGGGAGAAGCTCGCCGAGCAGTTCTATCGACCAGCCCTGTGTTTCGTCAGCGATTCCCTTTGGCACATAGCCGACCGCGACCGAAAGGCCCGAGCCATGGGCGTAGCCGCCTGATGTCACCCAACCGCACACGGCGCCATTATGGTAGATCGGCTCGTCGCCGATGACGTCGGCATCCCTGGCGCTCAGGATGAAGGTGCGCAGCCGCAGCGCGCCGCCCTCGGCTTTTTCCTTGGCGGCAGCGGCCTTGCCGATGAAATCGGCTTCCTTGCTCAGCGCGACGAATCGGTTGAGACCTGCCTCGAGCGGGCCATAGAGCGGCCGGTACTCTCGCGACCAGCTGCCATAGGATTTGTCGAGACGAAGCGCATTGAGCGCCCGCAGGCCGAAGAGCCGGATGTCGAATTCCGCGCCCTCCTGCATCAGGAGATCGAAGATGTAGCGCTGATGCTCCGGCCTCATCCAGATTTCATAGCCGAGATCCCCGGTATAGGAGACGCGGCCCACGATGGCAGGCGCCATGCCGATATCCATCCGCCGAATCGTCATGAAAGGGAACTCTGCGGTCGAAAGATCCTGATGGGTCAGCTTCTGCAGCAGTTTGCGGGAGTTCGGACCGGCAATCGAAAGGCCGAGCAGCGAAAGACCCAGAGCCTGCAGCTCGACCGAGCCGTCCTTTGGTAGAAGGCTTTCGAACCAGCGCATGTGATAGGCCTCGGCAATGCCGGAACCGATAAGCAGGAAATCCCCCTCGCCGAGCTTCGCCAGCGTGAAGTCGCCGATCAGCTTGCCGTCATGCTTCAGCATCGGCGCAAGCGTCATGCGGCCGATGGCTGGAATACGGCAGGTCAGCAGCTTGTCGAGGAAAGCCTCCGCCCCCGATCCCTTCACCGAATATTTGGCAAAACCCGAGGTCTCCATGAGGCCGACGCTCTCGCGTACCGCCTTGGCTTCGGCACCGACGACATCGAAATCGTTGGAGCGACGCCAGGAGAACTGATCGACCTCGCCCCTCGGCGCGAACCATAGCGCCTGTTCCAGACCATAGTAGGCGCCGAAGACGCCGCCGGCATCCTTCAGCTTATCGTAGATCGGCGTCGTCAGAAGCGGGCGGGCCGCCGGCAGCTCCTCGTTCGGATAGCGGATCGAGAAGCGACGGGCATAGTTCTCGCGCACCTTGGCGTTGGTATAGGCGAGCGTCGCGTAATCGCCGTAGCGGGATACATCCATCGCGAAAACGTCAAAACCCGGATCGCCGTAGATCATCCAGTTGGCAAGCGCCAATCCGACGCCTCCGCCCTGGCTGAACCCGGCCATCACGGCGCAAGCCGACCAGTAATTGCGCAGACCACGCACCGGTCCGACCAGCGGATTGCCATCCGGCGAGAAGGTGAACGGGCCGTTGATGATCTTTTTGATGCCGGCATTATTAAACGCCGGGAAATGACGGAAACCAACTTCCAGTTCCGGCGTGATGCGCTCAATGTCCTCAGCCAGAAGCTCATGGCCGAAATCCCACGGCGTAGTCAACGGCGACCATGGGCGACAGGCCTTTTCATAGGTGCCCATCAACATGCCCTGGCGTTCCTGGCGCAGATAGATCTCGCCGTCGAAGTCGACGCAGTGCATCAACTCCTTGCCTGTCGTCTTGTTGAAGTCGATGACCTCGGGCATATCCTCGGTGATCAGATACATGTGCTCCATGGCGAGCACCGGCAACTCAAGCCCAACCATGCGGCCAACTTCGCGCGCCCAGAGACCGGCGGCGTTGACGACATGCTCGGCGATAATCTCGCCCTGATTGGTAATGACGCGCCAGGAACCGTCCTCGCGCTGCACCAGCTCTTCCACCTTGGTATGCAGATAGATATCGGCACCGTTCTTCTTGGCCGAGCGCGCATAGGCATGCGTCGTGCCGTATGGGTCAAGGTGGCCTTCGACGGGGTCGTAGAGAGCGCCGACGAATTGATCTGGGTCGAGAAGCGGCATCATCTCATGCGCTTCCTTCGGCGTCAGCAATGTCGCCTCCAGCCCGTTATAACGGCCCTTGGCGAGGATCGATTTCAGCCAGTCGAAGCGCTGCGGCGTCGCCGCCAGCATTAGGCCTGAAGTCAGGTGCAGGCCGATGTCCTGACCGGAATATTCCTCGATCTCCTTATAGAGCTCGACCGTATATTTCTGCAGCTTGGCGACATTCGGATCGCCATTGATCGTGTGCATGCCGCCCGCGGCATGCCACGTCGAGCCGGACGTCAGCTCGGAGCGTTCGAGCAGCACGACATCCTTCCAGCCGAATTTCGTCAGGTGATAGAGCACCGAACATCCGACGACACCGCCACCGATGACGACGACCTTGGCATGGCTTTTCATCTAGGAATCCCCTGTTTTCGGCACGAAGCCGCCGGGTATCTTCCCGCGCGACCGACCGCATTTATAAGGAAACCTAGAGACTATCCGACAAGCCAAATAGCCCGAACTGCGAAACGGACATGCCTGTTTGCGCCATCGCAATTGTTCGGATCGCGCCATTGCCGTGAGAAGCCGCAAACCGAGCGGCAAGGCCTCTCCGGTCCGGCAACATCAGGCCTTTCAGTCGACGAAGGCGGCTGTCAGGGCGAACTCCCGCCCCATCTCCATGATCTCGTCGAAAACGCTGCCGGCATAGGAGCGCGGCAGAATGATTTCGAAGCGATCGGCACCCGTGCGGGCGACATTGGCGCTGACATGGCAGCACAGCATGTTGGCAGACTGTCCTTCGGCAAAGACTTGCGGATGCAGGTCTACAGCCACGCATTTGGCGAGAATACGTCGCACGTTGGGACCGGCGATGCGAAGCAGCACGCGGCCGTCGCTCTGCTCGAAAAACGAAACGCGGGCAGGATCGAGCGCAAAGAGATCGCGCGCCACGCTCTCTGAGCCCAGCGTCTCGGAAACGACAAGCCACTCCCTCGGTCCCGCGTTGCGGACGGAAACATCGTCGATCACCTTCAACCCGGCCAGAACCCAGTCTTCATCGCCGGCCTTGGCGAGCACCGAGAAGATAACCGGCCTGCGAACGACGGCGAGATGATTCGGATTGGCGGCAGCCTCGAAGCCGGAAATATGATCTTCCAGCACATGCCTGTTTTGAAACGCGACGCTCATCAATCCCTCACCCGAAAAGCTTCTTGTTGTCCGGATCGACGAAGACAGGATTGCAGACCTCCGCCGGCACCTCTTCGCCGCGCAACCCGTCCCATACGACCACATGCTCGCCGATCCGTTCACGGCCCGATTTCAGGAAGGCCAATGCGATGGAATGACCGAGAACCGGCGAGAAGCAGGCTGAGGACACATGCCCCTGATCGTTCACTGTCGACGGCCTTGCACCTTCCCTCAGAAGATGCGCGCCGGCTTGGATCTCCTTCGTCGTGTCGAGCGGTTTCAGTCCCACGAGTTGCCCGCGATCGGCCGCGGTCAGACCGAAGCGTGTGGACAATCTCTTGCCGATGAAATCCGGCTTCTGAGCCGACATCATTTTCCCGAGGCCAACATCGTCGGGAGTTGTCCGGCCATCCAGCTCGTTGTGCGTGACATGGCCCTTCTCGATGCGCAGCACGTTGAGGGCTTCGACCCCATATGCGCAGATGCCATGAGACTTGCCGGCTTCCATGATCGCATCCGCGACGGCCTCGCCGTAGCCGGCCGGAACGGCAAGTTCATAGGCAAGCTCGCCCGAGAAGGAAATGCGGAACAACCGTGCCTTCAGCCCTCCCTTCAGCATGACTTCAGCCGCTGCGAGGAAGGGGAAGAAGGAGTCGGATATATCGTCCTCGACGATCTGTTCGAGCACCAACCGCGCCTTAGGCCCGGCAATCGCCATCTGCGCCCATTGATCGGAAGAGGAAACGAAGCGGACGTCGAGCTGTGGCCAGAGCGTCTGCGCCGAGAATTCCATATGCGTCATCACCTCGCCGGCCATTGCCGTCGTGGTCGTCAGGAAGAAATGGTCCGGGGTCAGCCGGCTCGTCGTGCCATCGTCGAAGACCATGCCATCTTCACGCAGCATCAATCCATAACGGGCCTTGCCGACGGGCAGCTTCAGGAAGGCATTGGAATAGAGGCGATTGAGAAACTCCGCCGCATCCTTGCCGAAGACCTCGATCTTGCCGAGCGTCGACACGTCGCAAAGACCGACATTGTTGCGCACATTCAGCACTTCGCGGTCGACGCTGTCGCGCCAGCCCTTCTCGCCCGGCCGGGCAAACCAGGAGGAACGATACCAGAGGCCGGCTTCGACGAAGCTCGCACCATTCTTCTTCGCCCAGCCATGCAGCGGCGACTCCCTCACCGGCTGCGCGTGCTTGTCCCGCGCAGTTCCAGCCAAGGCGCCGAAGGAAACGGGGGTATAGAACGGCCTGAATGTCGTCGTGCCGACCGCGGCTGGGCTGACGCCGCGCATGCCGGCGATGATGCCGGCGGCGTTGACGTTTCCGAGCTTGCCTTGATCCGTCGCCATGCCGCTCGTGGTATAGCGCTTGGCATGCTCCACATGGCCGAAGCCTTCGCGCAGGGCAAGGCCAAGATCCTTGGCATGGACATCGTTCTGGAAGTCGACGAACGCCTTGTCCTTCGCGCCCGGCAGATGCCAGATCGCCGCAAAGGATGGATCGTATTCGCCCTCGACTTCGGGCAGATCGCCCGCATGCGCAGTGCGGCCAAGGCTTTCGATCACCTGACGCGCCTTTTCTGCTCCATCGGCGAGACAACCGGAAACGCTCTCGACCCCTGCGGCCGATCCGGCAATCTCCAACTCGCCGCCGACGAGTGGCGCCATGAACGCTTGCTTTTCATCCGACCAGACGGGCTTGGCGCCGCGCTGGCAGGCAAGATGAATGATCGGCGACCAGCCGCCGGACATGGCAAGCGCGTCGCAGGAGATGAGTTCATCGAGGCCGCCGCGATCGGCGATGACGCCGCTGACGCGATACTTGCCCTTGGTCGCATGGACATTTGCCGCATGAACCACCCGAGCACCCTGAGGTACGACATCGGCGGATGCGGCACGCGTATCGAGGATAGCTGCGATCTCCACGCCAGCCGCCGCAAGATCGGCGGCCGTGCGGTAGCCGGAGCCGCCATTGGTGAAGACGGCCACCTTCTGGCCGGCAACAACGCCATAGCGATTGAGATAGCTGCGCATAGCGCCGGCCATCATGACACCCGGGCGATCGTTGCCGCCGAACACCAGCGGCCGCTCCTCGGCGCCGGAGGCGAGGATGGCGCGTTTGGCTGCAATGCGCCAAAGGCGCTCGACGGGCAGATCCGGCGACGGCATCGCCACATGCTTCTGCACCTTTTCAACCGCACCGAAGACGTTGCCGTCATACCAGCCGAACACGGTCGTGCGCGGCATCAACGTCACATTCTCGAAGCTCTGCAGCTCGTCCAGCACCGTCTGCACGAAGGCATCGGCCGATGTGCCGGCGATAGCAAGCCTTTCCGACAGGAGCGAACCGCCCAGACGAAAGCCTTCGTCCGCCAGGACGACACGCAGACCTGCACGAGCTGTCGTCAGAGCCGCCATCAAACCCGCAGGCCCCGACCCGATAACGAGCAGGTCGCAATGCGCCCAGGCCTTTTCATAGCGGTCCGGATCGGCCTGCATGACAGCCTTGCCAAGACCAGCAGCTCGCCGGATCAGTGGCTCGTAGACCTTCTCCCAGAAGGCGGCCGGCCACATGAAGGTCTTGTAGTAGAAGCCTGCGCCAAGGAAGGGCGAAAGCAGGCCATTGACCGAGCCCAGATCGTATTTCAGCGATGGCCAGCGGTTCTGGCTGACGGCCGTCAAGCCCTGATAAAGCTCGGCCACCGTGGCGCGCGTGTTCGGCTCGGTGCGGCCTTCCTTGCCGATGGTGACGAGTGCGTTCGGCTCGGCCGATCCTGCCGTCAGAATACCGCGCGGCCGGTGGTACTTGAAGCTGCGGCCGACGAGCAGCTGGTCATTGGCGAGAAGGGCGGCGGCGAGCGTATCGCCTTCCAGCCCCCTCATCTCCTTGCCGTCGAATTTGAAGGAGAGCGGGCGGCTGCGATTGACGAGACCGCCGGTCGAGAGACGATAAGCCGTCATCGTGCCGCCTCCTTCGCCTTGTCCTCGGCATCGGTGACGGAAAAGACCTCGTGGGTGACATTGCTGCGGTCGACGACGAGCCAGCGGCGACATCCCGCGCTGTGATGCCAGTATTCTTGAATCCGGCCACGCTCGTTATCGCGGACAAAGACATAACGGTTCCAGTCCTCATCCGGCGCCGTCGGCGCCGGACGGACGACAGACGCCGAGCCGCGAATGGAGAATTCTTCCTTGGGTCGCACGCCGCAATGCGGGCAGTTGATCAAGCTTGCCATTGGTATTGTGCCCTCAATGCAGGTTCGGCTGCGGACCCTTGCCGCCCTCGTCGATCGCGAAGCCGCGCTCGAAGCGGTCAAGACGCAGGAGGCGGCTCACATCGTGGCTCTCGCCCTTGGCGATCAGATGCGCGAAGCAGAAGCCCGAGGCCGGCGTCGCTTTAAAGCCGCCATAGTTCCAGCCGCAATTCAGATAGAGATTCTCGATCGGGGTACGGTCGATGATCGGCGAGCCATCCATGCTCATATCCATGACGCCGCCCCATGCGCGCAACACCCGCACGCGTGACAGGCCCGGGATGAGCGCCACCCCCTCCTCCATCGTGTGCTCGACGGTGGCGAGATTGCCGCGCTGGGCATAGGAGCTGTAGTAATCGATATCGGCGCCGAAGACCAAACCGCCCTTGTCGGACTGCGAGATATAAAAGTGTCCCGCGCCATAGGTGATGACATTGTCGATGACAGGCTTCAGCCCTTCGGAAACGAAAGCCTGAAGCACATGGGTTTCGATCGGCAGTTCTAGATCGGCCATATTGCCGAGGATCGACGTGTGGCCCGCAGCCGCAAGCGCCAGCTTGTTGCAGCCGATGAAGCCGCGATTGGTCTCAACGCCGGTCACGACTCCGTTCTCTCTGCGAATACCGATCACTTCACATTGCTGGATGAGATCGACGCCCCGGCTGTCGGCGCCGCGTGCATAGCCCCATGCGACCGCGTCGTGCCGCGCTGTGCCTCCGCGCCGTTGCAAGAGACCGCCGAGGATCGGAAAGCGCGCGTGGTCGAAATTCAGATAGGGCATCATCCGACGAACCTGCTCGCGATTGAGCAATTCCGCATCGACGCCATGCATGCGCATGGCATTGCCGCGCCGGGCGTAGGCATCGCGCTGGCCATCAGAATGGAACAGGTTGAGGACGCCGCGCTGGGACACCATGGCATTGTAGTTGAAATCCTGCTCCAGCCCTTCCCAGAGCTTCATCGAGAATTCGTAGAAGGGCTCGTTGCCGGGAAGGAGATAGTTGGAGCGGATGATCGTCGTGTTGCGGCCGACATTGCCGGAGCCGATATAGCTTTTTTCCAGCACCGCGACATTGGTGATGCCGAATTCCTTGGCGAGATAATAGGCCGTCGCCAGCCCGTGCCCGCCGCCGCCGACGATGATGACGTCATAATGTGGCTTCGGTTCCGGCGTCCGCCACACCGGCTGCCAATGACGATTGCCTGAAAACGCCTGTTTTAGAAGCTGATATGCCGAATATCGCATGCATTCATCCCAATGCTACCCGGCCGCACATTCGCACATGCAATAAAAACGACAAGTCCCGTAAGGACGAAAAAGATTCGCAAACAGAACATGTTCTTTTCCGAATGCGCACGATGCGCGAGCGATCGTCTCCCGAATAACACACCGGCTGATCGAGGGACCCCGCGGCAATGCTGTGATGCAGAGCTTTGTTGCGAAAGCTTCGCTCCGGCGCTAAGGCATAAACAGCCGGATTATATTGACTCTAAACTTCGTGTTTGCGACTTCCTATCTATAATGTCCGGACACTTGCGGCGCGAACATGGCGCGGAAGACGAACAGGCAGATGCTTGCAACATTCGAAACAGCGGCACTCGCAGCGGGAAAGGCCATATTGGAGGTCTATCGCGCCGGCTATGCCGTTGCCCTGAAGCAGGACATGAGCCCCGTCACCCTCGCCGACGAGCACGCCGAGCGCATTATTCTCGAGCATCTGGCGCGCGACTTTCCCAATATCCCGGCAATTGCCGAGGAGGCTGTTTCCGCCGGCAAGATCCCGAATGTTCGTGGCCGCTCCTTCTTCCTGGTCGATCCGCTTGATGGTACTCGCGAATTCATCGAGCATCGCGACGAATTCACCGTCAACATTGCCTATATCATGAACGGCATTCCGGTCGCCGGCATCGTCTATGCGCCCGCCCTCGGCATAGCTTTCACGGGCGAGCCGGGCAGAGCCCGCAAGCTGATCGTCGACGAACATTTTGCCATCGCCGATCGCCTCACCATCGCAGTGCGCGAACCGCCGAACAGGCTGACGGCGCTCGCCAGCCGTTGCAACAGCAACGCAAAGACAGAGAATTTTCTGACGCATAATTCAGTTTCGGCCTGCACATCGATCGGCTCGTCGCTGAAATTCTGTCTGCTCGCCGAGGGCAAGGCCGACGTCTATCCGCGGTTTGCCCGCACGATGGAGTGGGACACGGCGGCCGGCGACGCTGTGCTGCGCGCCGCCGGGGGCATTACACTGACGGTCGATGGAACCCCTCTCGCCTACGGCAAGATCGACCAGGCCACCGATAGTGATTTTGCAAATCCGCACTTCATTTGCTGGGGCGGGAAGAAAAGCGTCCTACACGCTTAAGGTCATTTTCTTCGAAAGAAAAAACATCTTTCGCGCCACCGCCAGCAACGCTTCCGCGGCGTTTCCCGGGCCTGAAGCGTAAGTTTTCACTGACAAAAAATGATAACGCGAAACCGATTTTCGCCGAAATAACAGGAAATTAGCGGCTTTTCTGCCTCTGCAGCCATAGGCAAATCACCCACCGGCCACGTTCCTTAAAATTCTTAGCAAAGTGTTACTGTGTGCTTAGGCAATTTTTAAATGTGGCAAGATAGAGTGCCTCTCGTGGTCTTGAGTGTGTGTAGAGAGTCCAATGACCGAAATGATACGTCCCCGAGTGAAGTATGTCATCGGCCCCGATGGCAGCCCGCTGACGATAGCAGACCTTCCGCCGCCGAATACGCGCCGCTGGGTCATTCGTCGCAAGGCAGAGGTTGTCGCCGCCGTGCGTGGTGGTCTGCTCAGCTTGGAAGAAGCCTGTGAACGTTATACGTTGACCGTCGAAGAGTTCCTCTCCTGGCAGTCGTCCATCAATACCCATGGCCTTGCCGGCCTTCGGACGACGCGCATACAGCAGTATCGCCACTGACAGCAGCGACAGCACCACCTTTCTGATCTTTGTTCGGGCCTCCTTCCAAACGGAAAAGAGGCCCGAATTGTTGAGCAGCCCATATCAAGGCGCGATCAACGCCCTGGACATCTTTTCCCGCTGCTTCGCGCGAGCGCCAAATATACCAAACTCCCTTCGACAAGAGACAATCCGTTTACAATCTCGCTAGTTGGCAGACGGCTGAGCACATGCAATCCTTGCGATGTCAGGGATTGAAAGGGAGAAAATCATGGATATCCGCAACGAAAACAACGCATCGGGCGGCCGTTACGTCGCGACCGTCGATGGTCACGAAGCGGAGATGACCTTCTCCCGCACCTCCGCCAAGCTGATCATCATCGATCATACCGGCGTGCCGGATGCCTTGCGCGGCAAGGGCGTTGGGCAGGCGCTCGCCGCTCATGCCGTCGAAGAGGCTCGCCGCGGCGGCTGGAAGATCATTCCGCTCTGCCCGTTCTTCAAGGCGCAAGCTCAGCGTCATGACGATTGGCGCGACGTCGTCAACCTCTAGAGCATGTCGCGCAAAAGTGTGCAGCGGTTTATCCGGCTAAGACATGCGGGAAATCAAGGAGCTAAAGCGCGTGAAGCGAATCTTAGAGATCGCGACGCGCTTTAGACAGATCCGGCAATCGGATAAACGGGGTCACGATAATGCCCAAGGCGATTGCGCCCTGCGCCTGAAAACAGGCGTGCAAATACAAAAAGCCCCGCATGGCCGGCCCTGTGACGGCCGGTCATGCGCGGCTTTTGTACCGCTTCCATCAGATCCCGCAAATTCCGAAAACACGTCCCATATCGGAACGGAATTATGCGTGGATCGCAAAAGGTCGACGGGCTTGCGACCTCAGGCGCGTGCCCTTGCCGGCCCCGAACCGTCGCGCTCCTCGAGCGCTGCAGCCTTGGCATACTCGGCCTGCATGTCTTCGAGCGAGTGTTCCAACGCCTCTTCCTGAACCTGAAGCTCCCTGATCGACACCTGCAAGTTGTCCGCACGCTGACGGGCGGCCTTGGCAAAGGTCGGGTAAGCAAAGTGGTTCGGGTCGGCGATGCCGGACTTTTTCTCTTCCAGCACGATCTGGCTTTCCAGATCCTTTGTCATACGGTCAAATTCCGCCATCATCATCTGCAACTGCTGCAGCTGACGGCGTTTTTCGTTCACCTGAAACTCTTTCAGGCGAACTAGGCTCTCACGTGACTTCATACGCATTACTCCCGTGATGCGAGACCCCGGCTCTCGATATTCTCACCCGCCGAGCCGCTTTGAGACGGCTTGGTTAAAAAAATTTCCAGCGATATTAATAAATGCCTACCGCTGGTAACCTTTCGTTTACGGGCATCGTTAATGATAGGGGCAATGATTTAAGGCTCGGTAAATGTTTCGGTCGGAATTCGACACGTTGGCATTGATGAGTCGGATGAATCACTTGGCGTGAGTTCTTAACGCGATACTTTAGGAGTCGATTTTACTGATTGTCGTTGGAAAACAGTGCAATGGAAAAATTATTTAATAAATTCGATACGACTTGCCAGAGTGAATCAGAATTTGTTAACCATTACATGGCAGCTTCCAAATCAAGCAGTGATTTGATCGGTATCGCGTAAGGGGGCTGACGACCTTTCGGCGGCGGTAAAGGGGACAATTATGCGGGTTCTATTAATTGAAGACGACAGCGCGACGGCGCAGAGCATCGAGCTGATGCTTAAATCCGAAAGTTTCAACGTCTACACCACCGATCTCGGTGAAGAAGGCGTCGATCTCGGAAAGCTTTACGACTACGATATCATCCTTCTGGATCTCAACCTTCCGGATATGTCGGGCTACGAAGTGCTGCGCACGCTGCGCCTTTCGAAAGTCAAGACACCGATCCTCATCCTCTCCGGCATGGCCGGCATCGAGGACAAGGTTCGCGGCCTCGGCTTCGGCGCCGACGACTACATGACCAAGCCTTTCCACAAGGACGAGCTGGTTGCCCGTATTCACGCCATCGTCCGCCGCTCCAAGGGCCACGCCCAGTCGGTGATCATGACCGGCGAGCTCATCGTCAATCTCGACGCCAAGACAGTCGAAGTTGGCGGCCAGCGCGTGCATCTGACCGGCAAGGAATACCAGATGCTGGAGCTGCTTTCGCTCCGCAAGGGCACGACGCTCACCAAGGAAATGTTCCTCAACCATCTCTACGGTGGCATGGACGAGCCTGAACTGAAAATCATCGACGTCTTCATCTGCAAGCTGCGCAAGAAGCTCGCCAATGCAGCCGGCGGCGCCAACTATATCGAAACCGTCTGGGGCCGCGGCTATGTGCTGCGCGAGCCCGACAGCAACGATTTCGCCGAAAGCGCCTAAAACCGCATCCCGTCAGATACCGCCATGCTATCGAATCCCGCCCTCACCGGCGGGATTTTCTGTGCGCGCGGACTACACCGCCGCGCGTCATATGTGACGCGCAAAGGTCGCTGTAGCACCTTAAATCTGCTGCATGATTTTGTCCTCAAATCGATTCCGATTTAAGGAATCATGCAGCAACGACAAAATAAAAGCCGCCCCAAAAGGACGGCCGGCATTGCATCGATGATGTTCTCTAAGATCAGGCAGCGACGGCGCGATTGCCGAATATGGCCGTCAGGATCTTACGATCGAAAGGCTTCAGCAGAAAGTCCGTGGCGCCTGCCCGCTTCCCTGCCATCAGCTTGCGCAAGTCTGCTTCAACGACACAGTAGTAGATCTTCACGTCCTTGCCGTTCGGCATGGCGCGGATGTTGGTGATGAGCTCAAGTGCGCCTTCCATGCCTGCATCGACGATCAGGTAATCCGGGATCTCGGCCTGGCAGCGCATCAGTGCTTCCTGGGCATCGCCGGCTTCACTGACGAGGAAATCCAGCTCGGACAGGATTCGCTTGCCGACCTTGCGTACGACATCCGAAGCATCCGTTATCATGAACCGCTGCATCTAGAACTCCCTGGCACCATCAGCCGTCGTTGAACGGCGACATCAAATTGGAACGATAGGACTAGCATGCTAAGGATTCGTTACCGCTACATTATCAATTGCGCGGACAACTATAAGATTTATGTCGATGGCTTTACGCCAAATGATAAGCCCGCGGCCATGATCTGGCTGCGGGCCCAAAACCGCAAATGCAGCGATCCGTCTACTCGGTCGGTATCTGCGCGATGAAGGTCAACAATTCCGGCGTTGCATTGTAGGAGAGCTCCATACCGCTCTCATCCGCCAGCAGCACCGTATAATAGGGCTGGATCGAATGGGCATCGACCGCCTCTTCGAGAGTGCCGGAGCAGATCTCGGCGAATTTCGGCGGCACGCGCATCAACCGCCCCTTGGCCGTGATGGTGAACTTGGCATCCAGCTCGGGATTTTCCAGCGTCACCTCGATATTGCCGCCACGCGGGATCGCGCCATAAGCGACCAGGAAGAGATTGAGCAGCAGCTTGACGCGGTTCTTGGCAATGATCGCGCGCGGGCCAACCCAGCTGACTTCGGTCTTCTTCTCCGCAGCGGCGAAATCCTTCGCTGCACGTTCGGCCTCACCGGTATCGATCGACGCGCCGACCGAGCCGGAGGCACCGAAAGCGAGACGGGCGAATTTCAGGCGGACGGAGGCATTGAGCGCGCTGGTGCGGATCAGATCCATGGCATCGGCGTCGGCACCACCCTCGTCGAGCAGCTCCAGGCCATTATTGATCGCTCCGACCGGCGAGATCACATCATGGCAAACGCGGCTGCAAAGCAGCGCGGCCAGATCCGGTCCGGTCAGAGTGAGGTTTGGATTCTTCGACATTCATTGTCTCCTGAATGCTGACAAGGCGAAACGCGGTAGAGTCGACGTTGCCATAGCAAAGTTGCCCGAGGATTGTCACAGGCGCTGTATCGAGCGCCATAATGACACCATATTTGGTAAACCGATTGTTAAGACCATCGACGCAAAATGCATTCATCACCATCAGACCTTTTCGCACGCGAATCGTCCTGCGATGGATGGGCGCAACGGTCTGAAGGAGGAGGCGAACCATATGTGGCGCAATCAATCGAGTGCGACCCACATCTGCCCCCTTTCGCACCGACCATGATGAACGGATGACTTTCATGCGCTATGAATTCCTGAAGAGAATGCCAAGCCCCGGCACTAGGACGCTCGGCCTCGGCCTGATCCTGGCCATCGCTGCATTCGTGAGTTTCGCATTGCCGGTCCGTCAGGCCGCTGCTGCCGCACCCAACAATCATTATACGGCCCAGGAAATAGTCGATGCCGGCCATTCCTTCTTCGGCTCAGCCAGTGGCGGCCTGGCCAAAGTGGTCGAGCGAGCCTTCCAGCAGTACGGCCTGCCGAACGGCTACATTCTCGGACAGGAAGGCTCGGGCGCGTTTCTCGCCGGCCTGACCTATGGCGAAGGCCAGCTGAATACCAAGAATGCCGGCGAGCACTCGCTTTATTGGCAAGGCCCGTCGCTCGGCTTCGACTATGGCGGTCAGGGCACGCGCGTCATGATGCTGGTCTACGATCTGCCGAGCATCGACAGCGTCTACACCCGCTTTGGCGGCGTCAGTGGCCAGGCCTTCGTTGTGGCCGGGTTCGGCATGACCGTCCTCAAGAACAACAATGTCGTGCTTGTTCCTATCCGCACCGGCCTTGGCGCACGCCTCGGCGTCAACATGGGTTACCTCAAGGTTACGCCAAACCCGACATGGAATCCCTTCTGAGCTTGATTTAATATCCACTCACAGGCAGCCGCAGCATTGGCCCGCTCAGATTGCGGGCCTTTTCTTTCAGTAGATCCGGCCCTCGCCGGTAAACCATATCCGATTTAAAAGCTTGCCCGTGTACCCAGCCCATGATTATTCATTTCATCGAGATCGAAAATAACCCCAGGATACTGGCCGCGTCGTGATTCAATTTGCTCTTTTGTTCGGATTGGGCTTTCTGACGGCCGCACTTTTGGTCTTTCTCATTGCGCCGGCAATCCATCGCCGTATCGTCTGGTTCACCGAAAAGCGCCTGAAGGCCACCATGCCGTTGAGCCCCCAGGAGGTGCGGGCGCAGAAGGACATGGCACGCGCCCTCTTCGCCGCCGAAAACGCCAGAACCGAACAGGCCCTGACGCAGGAACGCGACAAGACCGTTGCGTTGCAGATCCACAATGGCAAGCTGCAGCAGGAAGCGAGCCGGCTCGTCAGCGGCAATACCGAGCTTCAGACGCGCATTGACGATCTCGAGGTCGAAGCGGGCGAACTGCGCTCGCGCCTGCGCCGCGAGGAGAGCTACATAAGCCAATTGAAGTCAGGCATTCATACCGCGGAGCAGGTGAGTGCCGAGAAAGAAGCCGATATCGACGGCCTGCGCAAGCGGATGACGAAGATGGCGGCCGATGCGGATAATCTCAAGATCGACCTTGCAACCCGCGAAACCGAAATCGAAAGCCTGAAGCTTCGCATCAATACTTTGCGGGATGAACGCGATACGCTTCGCCAGGATCTGAGCGCTGCAAGCTTGCGCGCGGCGGAGGCCGAGCAATCGCTTCACCAGGAAGGCGACAAGAACAAGCGGCTGGAAGAGCGACTGGATCGCGAGATCGCCGGCAACGCCGACAAGGAAACTGCGATCGCGCGACACGCTCAAGACGTTGCCCGCCTGAAGGAACGCCTGGAAGCCGCCATCAAGGAGTCGAGGGAAACCAGCAAGGTTTTGCGCGCCGCCGGCATCAACCCACCAAAGAAACCTGCTAAGACACCGAAATTGTCCGCCGTCTCGATCATAAAAGATACCGCAGACAATCAGACGAACGCAGCCGAGCCGGAACGAACAGTGGAAGACGACATCGCGCAAATGACGGAAGAAGTCCGCAATCGAGCCGCCGCCCTCTCCGACCGGCTGGTAAAGGCGCGCTCGCCGGCGCACGAGGATGCCATGCGCGAGGAGATTGCGACGATCGCCGCCAACATGGTGGCATTGACGGCCCTCAAGGAAGGCAGCACTTCGCCCATAATCGATCTTCTATCGAAAGATAAAGGCCCAGCCGAAGCAGGCTCGCGCGTCAGCCTTGCCGACAGAGTGGCGGCGTTGCTGCCAAAACATCCCTAGCGGAAAAGCTATCGTCCTCAGATCCGTTTGATCCGCGCGGCCATCTCGAAAAGCGCAATACCGCTGGCCGTTGCAACATTCAGGCTGTCCAGACCGGGAGCCTGCGGAATGCGCACGCTGCCGAAAGTGGATAGAATGCTATAAGGCAGCCCATCCCCCTCCGTGCCGACGACGAGCGCCATGCGTTCGCAGGCAGGCACATCGCGAATATCGACCTTCCCTTGCGGAGACAGGCTCCAGATGGCAAAGCCGCGATCGGCCATTGCCGTCAACAGGCCAAGGTCACTCGATTGACGGCAATAGGGTAGCGTCAGGATCGAACCGACAGAGACACGCAGCGCCTTGCGATAGAGCGGGTCGCAACAGCTCTCATCAAGCAGGACCGCATCGGCCCCGAAGGCCGCCGCATTGCGGAACATCGAGCCCATATTATCGTGGTTGGAGATGCCGCAGCCGGCAAGCACGAGCGCCTGTTGCGGCAAGCGGTCGAGAAAGGCGCCAAGCTCGATCTCGCGTCTGCGGCGACCGAGCGCCAGAACGCCGCGATGCAGATGAAACCCGACAATGCCATCGAGCACCTCCGAGGTCGCCACGTAGACCGGAACATCGGTGGGAAACGCATCGATGATATCGCTCAGTCCGGAAACGCGGTTTCTGAGCAGCAGCACTTTTTCCGCGACGAAATCCCCGCTCGCAGCATGAGCGTCGGCAAGGAGGCGCAGCACAACCGTTCCCTCGGCAATGAAGCGGCTTTCCCGGCCGGTCAGGTCGCGTTCACGGATATCCCGGAACTCGGCGATACGGGGATCGTCGGGATGCCTGATCTCGATGAGCCGGTCGCTCGTCATCATCATGCCGTCAGTTCGACAGGGATATGGTCGTCACGATACGGCCAATGGCGTAATCGAAGATGATGGCCTGCCGCTGGCCGCTGGCGAGCGTGCCGTAAAACAGCACCTGATTTCCCGAGAGCGCCGTGGACTGGACGGTGAAGCCGGCAGGCAACAGCGCCTGAACGGCAGCGGGAGCATCCGAAGGAATATTGGAGGTCGTCTGGCTCGCCGGCTTTGCCGGTTGCTTCATCGTCTTGTAGACAACGGCGCCGAAGACAGCCATAAGGCTCACCACCATGACAGCCGCAGAGACGATCTGCAGGCGGATCATCTTGCGTCGGACTTTCTCCAGGGCCGGATCGAGGGGCTTTTCCTCTTGATCGTCTGGCTCGAGATTCGTCATCGATGCGTCCTTACTGATTGAGAGCGCCGTTGAGCGCCGGAGAAATACGTTTGAGCGACCCCTTTAAAGAAGCCGCGGACAATAGAAAAGTCCTAACCGCTGACGAAAATGCCGAAGGACGGCTCGATGCGTGGCTGACGGCTCAGTTCGACAAGGAATTTTCCCGCAATCGCGTGCAAGCGATGATCAAGGAAGGAGCCGTGCTGCTCAATGGCGAAGCGGTCACCGACGCCAAACGCAAGGTGCGCTCCGGCGATACCTACGAGATCACGCTTCCCGAGCCCGAGGACCCGACGCCACTCGGCGAGGACATTCCACTCGACGTGCTCTACGAAGACGATGACATCATCGTCATCTCCAAGCCTGCCGGACTTGTCGTCCACCCCGCCGCCGGCAATTGGACGGGCACTCTGGTCAACGCGCTGATCCACCATTGCGGCGACAGCCTTTCCGGCATCGGCGGCGTACGCCGGCCGGGCATCGTCCACCGGCTGGACAAGGACACGACCGGCGTCATGGTCGTGGCCAAGAACGATATCGCCCACCGTCACCTGTCGCTGCAATTTGCCGATCACGGCAGAACGACATCGCTGGAGCGCGCCTATCAGGCGATCGTCTGGGGCCGTCCGCGCCAGCTCATCGGCACCATCGACGCGCCGTTGGGACGCTCGAGCACCGACCGCACGCGCCGTGCGGTCAAGCGGCCCACCTCGCAGGATGCCGACGAGGCTATCACGCATTACGAAGTGCTGGAGCGCTTTCACGAAGGGCCCGATGCAACCGCCCTCGCCTCGCTGGTCGACTGCCACCTCGAAACCGGCCGGACGCATCAGATCCGCGTGCACATGGCGCATATCGGCCATCCGCTGCTGGGCGATGGCGTCTATGGCGGTGGCTTCAAGACCAAGGCCAATCTCCTGCCGGAGGCGGCAAAGCAGGTCGTGAACCGCTTCACTCGCCAGGCGCTCCATGCCTACATGCTGCAGTTCGAACACCCCCGAACCGGCGAGATCATGCACTTCGAAGCACCACTGCCCGACGACCTGGCGGAGTTGGCGGAAGCCCTGCGGGCCTAGCCCCCGCAGTGAACCTGGCCAGCTGGACGCATCTGCCTTAACGCCCTATAATAAGGGCGCTAGGACCGGAGTCCGGTGAGCATTCCCTTACCGAAAACGCCGATGCGTTTTTGGAAGTAGACACGATTGGGGATGGCTGTGCCGGAGCATTCGGGAGGATAATCCCAAGGGCGGCATTACGGCGGGACCGGTGGTCACGCTGCTATAACACTTGCGTGACCACATCCTTGAATCACGGTTTCGCCGTACTTATCTCTATGTTGGTTAAGTGCGGGGTCCCAGGACCCGTACGCCTTGGTCCGCTTCGCAGAAGGCGCGCAAATACGCCCCCAGAAGGAACCAAATCTCGAATAGGAGGGTGCACAATCATGGCCCGTAATACCTTACCGTCCATTGCTGCCGGAGAAGCCGGCCTCAATCGTTATCTGGACGAGATCCGCAAGTTCCCGATGCTGGAACCGCAGGAAGAGTACATGCTCGCCAAGCGCTATGCGGAACATGCCGACCGTCAGGCCGCTCACAGGCTCGTCACCAGCCATCTGCGCCTCGTGGCGAAGATCGCCATGGGCTACCGCGGCTACGGCCTGCCAATCGGCGAAGTCGTTTCGGAAGGCAATGTCGGCCTGATGCAGGCCGTGAAGAAGTTCGACCCGGAACGTGGCTTCCGCCTGGCAACCTACGCCATGTGGTGGATCAAGGCCTCGATCCAGGAATATATCCTGCGCTCGTGGTCGCTCGTTAAGATGGGCACCACCGCCAATCAGAAGCGTCTGTTCTTCAACCTGCGCCGCCTGAAGGGCCGTATCCAGGCCATCGACGATGGCGACCTGAAGCCGGAACACGTCACCGAGATCGCCACCAAGCTGAACGTCTCGGAGGAAGAGGTCATTTCGATGAACCGCCGCCTTTCCGGTGACGCTTCGCTGAATGCACCGATCAAGGCTTCCGAAGGCGATTCCGGCCAGTGGCAGGATTGGCTCGTTGACGACCATGACAGCCAGGAAGACGTGCTGATCGAACAGGACGAGCTTGACACGCGTCGCCGCATGCTGGCTCGCGCCATGGGTGTCCTGAACGATCGCGAACGACGTATCTTCGAGGCTCGCCGCCTGGCGGAAGATCCGGTAACGCTGGAAGACCTCTCGGCCGAATTCGACATCAGCCGCGAACGTGTCCGCCAGATCGAAGTCCGTGCCTTCGAAAAGGTTCAGGAAGCCGTGCAAAAGGATGCACTGGAGCGTGCCAAGGCGCTCCGCGTTGTCGAAGCGACGGCGTAACGCTTCCGCTCAACACATTTGAGCGATCGAATAGAAAAAGGCGGGCCGCAAAGCCCGCCTTTTGCATGTCTATTGATTGCGTGACGCCTATTGGCCGCTGGAGGCGACCCCGCCCAGAGCCTGCCATTCGGCAATCGCCTTGTTGAAGGCGTCCGTGCCGGTCTGGCCCTTCTCCATCGTCAGCAACGCACGACGGCCGTTGCGATAGACGACCGGAATATCGATCCAGTTGCGGCTTTTCAGAAGATCCAGATTGGTCTTGCGCGCATCCGGAAAATCGTTGAGCGCCACCATATAGACATCGTCGGTAACCTTGGCAGGCACCGCGATGAGAGCATCACCGCGATCCTGCTCGGTCGCCTTCAGTGCGACACGCTGGACGTTGTCGATCGCTCCACCCTCGAAATTCGGGGGCACCTGGAAGGCAAGCTCGATCAGATGGCTGGCCGGAAGCGAGGGATCACCGTTTCGCGAAACGGTGATCGTCGCCGCGAGGCCCCGCTCGGGAACGCTGATAAGACCCTGGACGGAAGGCTCAGGCCGGCCGTCGGCGCCCTTGCCCTCCTGCAGCGACCAGGTGACCGTACCCTGGAAAGCCGTCGGCGACGTCTGACCCAGACGCTCTTCATAAAGGAAGACTTTCTGCCCGTCGGCAACCGGAGCAGTCTGCTGAGCAGCGGCAGGCGGTTGCGTTGCAGCTGCCGGCTGCGGCTGACCGGTCGCAGGCGTCTGCGTCTGCTGGTTCGCTGGAACCGGAGCATTGGTGGCAGGTGTCTGAGCCTGCGGCGCAGCCGTAGTGTTTGCGGGCGGCGTTGCCGTTGCAGCAGCCGGCGGCGTGCCCGTGGCAGCCGGCGCAGCAGAAGCGACGTTCTGCTCGGCGACGGACTTGCCTTCGACCACACCCGGCTGACCGTTTGCCGCCGGGCCTTCATCCTCTTCCGAGCCGTTTGACAAGAGGCGCTGCGTGAACTTCGTATTGACCGTATTCGGATCGCTGTTCAGCGAGGCGACATCGGTGTTGCCAGCTCCGGCCGGCTTGGTAGCGGCTGCGCTGCTCTGCGGCGGCGTGGCTGCCGGCTGGGTTGGAGCGGCCGCTGGAGTGCTGCTGGCAGTGTTCTTGCTTGCGGTATCCGAGGCAGATGGCGTCGAAGTGCTCTTCGGTGCGGAGCTGACGAGCTTCGTCACCATATTGTTGAGTGCGTCGCGGTTCAGCCATGCTGCATAGCCACCACCGCCAACAACCGCGAGGCCGACGAGCGTCAGGATTACGCCGGTAACGTTGAAACGGCGGCGCTTCGGCTCCATCCGGAAGCTCTTGCCCTGCAGCTTCGCTGCCATCGCCTGGTCCAGGTCTGGCGGAACGGAGGAGGAGCCACCGCGATCGTCTTCGGCACGCTTGTCGAAACCGGCAAGTTCCTTGAGCTCGCGCCAACCGTCATTGCTCGTGTCCGCATTGGGTTCGACCTTGCGGCTTGGATGCACGTCGGCGAAAAGATCGACATCCTCGAAAGCGTTATCTGGCATCTGCCGGGCGGGCTGCACCGGTTGAGAGGAGGCCGGCAGCGGCTGCATCTCTTCGAACACGTCCGCATCCCAGGCAAAGCCGGTATTGGCTGCCGGCGCTTTCGCCTGTTCCGCCGGGGGCACCGGATGCCCGAATGGCGTATCGGCAAAAGCCGCAGCCGGCATGGAGGGTTCGTCACGATGCGGAGCCGCCGGTTCGGGCACAGGCTGGCGGGCCGGTGCGTCGACCTCCGCCCAAATCTGCTCCACCTGATTTATGACGTCATCAACCGGCGTTATCGCAATCTGAGGTGCAGGAGCTGCGTGGACAGGTTCGGCGGCAACGGGCAGCACCTCTTCGGCGTGGTGCCGGGGCTCTTCGTGATAGACCGCAGGCTCTTCATGAACCGGCTCGTGGGTCGGTTCCTCGGCAACGGCAACATGGTGCTCGGCAACGGCATGTTGCTCTGCCGGTGCATGATGCTCTTCCTGATAAGGCTCGCTCCATTCTTCCGCACGCGCATGTTCATGCGACCGATCGGGCTCGGAATAGACAGCCGGCTCTTCCTGGACGAGTTCTTCATGAACCGGCTGAGGAGCGCTTGGCTCCTCATGGGCACGAACCTCGGCGGGAACCGGTTCCTGCTCGTGTGCCTCGGGCTCTCGATGAGCCTCCACTTCGGCGTGATGCTGCTCGACGGGTTCGGGCGCAGCCTCGTGATGCACGACAGGTGCTGCAGCGACAGGCTCTTCCGCCGCCGGCATCGCCTCTGCATGTTCGGCCTCAACCTCGACGATCGCGGCCTCTAGCTTGTCGAGCTGACGGCGGAGCATTTCCTCGGGCGGGCGCGGCTTCATACTCTCAAGCTGCCGTTGAACGGCACCACGAGCCCGATCGTAAACCTTGACCCGCATCTCGGGAGTATTGTCCGTCAGGCCGTCAACGGCCCGTCGAATGACTGCTACAAAATCCGCCATCAGCACTTTCTCATGATGCCCGGCGAGCGGCCAGGCCGGGATTCGTCATAGGTTTATGAGTTTAGCCCTCAAAGGGGTCCGTCACAAGTATGGTGTCCTCGCGCTCCGGGCTGGTCGAAAGCATGGCAACCGGCGCACCGATCAGCTCTTCCACCTGACGCACATACTTGATTGCCTGAGCCGGCAGATCGGCCCATTTGCGGGCGCCGACGGTCGATTCCTTCCAGCCTTCGAGCGTGATATAGATCGGCTCGACGCGGGCCTGGGCTGCCTGGCTGGCCGGCAGATAGTCGATTTCCTTGCCATCGAGCTTGTAGCCGACGCAGATCTTCAGCTCATCGAGACCATCGAGAACGTCGAGCTTGGTGAGCGCGATACCGGTGATGCCCGAGGTCTTAACCGTCTGGCGCACCAGCACGGCATCGAACCAGCCGCAGCGGCGCGGACGACCGGTGTTGACGCCGACTTCGCGACCGACGGTCGACAGATGCTTACCGATCTCGTCATGCAGTTCGCACGGGAACGGGCCTTCGCCGACGCGCGTCGTATAGGCCTTGGTAATCCCAAGTACATAACCAAGCGCGGTCGGTCCGAGACCGGAGCCGGCCGCGGCCTGACCTGCAACCGTGTTGGACGAGGTCACGAAGGGATACGTGCCATGGTCATTGTCCAGCAACGCGCCCTGCGCACCTTCGAAAAGAATGCGGGCGCCGGCCTTGCGCTGCTCGTCGAGCAGACGCCAGACCTGATCGATATAGGGCAGGATGTGCTCGGCGACGGAGGTCAGCTCGTGATGCAGGGCATCGAAGGAAATTTCGCTCAGACCCATGCCGCGACGCAGGGCATTGTGATGGGTCAGCAGCCGATCGATCTTGGCAGGCAGCGTTTCAGGCTCGGTCAGATCGACGACGCGGATGGCACGGCGGCCGACCTTGTCCTCATAGGCCGGACCAATGCCGCGGCGTGTCGTGCCTATCTTAGTGCCGCTGTTGGAGGCCGCATCTTCGCGCAACGCGTCGAGATCACGATGCAGCGACAGGATCAGCGGCGCGTTTTCGGCGATGCGCAACACATCGGGCGTAACGGCGATGCCCTGGGCACGTAGCTTTTCGACTTCCGCGACGAAATGATGGGGATCGACGACGACGCCATTGCCGATGACGCTCAGCTTGCCGCGCACGAGGCCGGAAGGCAGCAGTGCGAGCTTGTAGCTGACACCATCGACGACGAGCGTATGACCAGCATTGTGCCCGCCCTGAAAGCGTACAATCACGTCGGCGCGCTCTGAAAGCCAGTCGACAATCTTGCCTTTGCCTTCATCGCCCCACTGTGAACCGATCACTACAACGTTCGTCATTTCTCAATTCCCGCTTCCTGCGCACGGAGACGCGCCTTGCTCAAACCCGCGCATCTATAAAGCTTTGTTTTTGGGAAAGCGACCCTGTTGTCTCAGGAGATTCAGCTTTTTGCATGACGAATCAGCATGTCCAACAGGATTTTTCCTGCAGGACGGCCACAGGAGAGCTAGCCGAGTTCGAGCGTGGTGATGCCAAATACACGATCGAGCGGCGTTTCCGGCGCCTTGCCGCGATACATGCGGGCGGTTTCGAACACCGGTGCCAGACCGCATTCTTCCGCAAGTTCGATAGCCTGCACATTGTCGACCGGCACATCCAGATAGACCGGCCCGCCCTTGGCCTCCGCCAGCAACCGCGCCAGCAAGGCACGCGCTACGTCCGGCTTGTTGGCGAATAGCGGACCGATCTTGTAGCCATGGAAACAGCGCCGAATGGTGCCATAACCCCGCACGCGGCTACCACCGCCGACGATGAAGGTTTTGCGCCGTTCCGGCGCGCCGCACCATGCCCTGATGAACGAATGACGCAGACCGGGGAAAATCCCGGCGTCATAGTGGACCAGCCCGTCAAGCTTGCCATGGGTGAGCGGCGCGACCTGCGCAGCCTGATCTCCAACCTCGGGTATCCTGGCAATGCCGGCATAGCGAAGCGTGCGATAGGCCGTCTCGAAACCGTGCTTGTGATAGTATTCCTGTTGCGCGACGACGCCGTCCAGCCCGACAATGCGATTGCCGGCGAGTGCCATGGCCTTGTTCCAGAGCAACTTGCCGTAGCCCTTGCCACGAAATTCCGGATGCAGCATGTAAAGGCCAAGAAAGGCAAAGCTTTCGCCATAACGGACGACGGAGATACAGCCAACCGGCACCTCCCCTATCGCCGCGACAAGGAAGCCGGAGGGATCCGCCTCCCAGAACGCCGGTGCATCATCGACGCCGGGATTCCACCCCTCTTGCCGAGCCCATTCTAAAGCGAGCTCCAATTCCCCGGCCCGCATTGTACGCACGGCAAAAGACGACTTCATGCAACAGTCCCGAACAACCCAATAATGCTCGTCCCCACGCGGAACGATTGCGCGCGATTCATCATGTGGCAACATGACGACATTCACAAGCGACAGCCAATGATAGACTTAAAGTACAAAGGCTTCGTTTCATTTTGAGCCGAGTAATAAGCCTCAGTAAGAAAACCGTCACGACGACATGCTTTCCTGACAGTTCCGCCGCAATTGCCTCAGCCGATGTATCGCGCATATAGGCAGCACCGGCGATCCTGTGTATAAGCGCGATCGATCGCCAATGCCGGTTTCGCGTCTCGATGTTGGGCTCCCGGCGCTAGCAAGAGGATTGAAGTTTCATGCGCATCACGATGATCGGCTCGGGATATGTGGGGCTCGTATCCGGCGTCTGCTTCGCCGATTTCGGCCATGACGTCATCTGCGTCGACAAGGACGCAAACAAGATCGAGGCACTGCAACGCGGTGAGATCCCGATTTTCGAACCGGGATTGGATCATCTCGTTGCGGACAATGTTCGCGCCGGCCGCCTCTCCTTCACCACGAATGTGGAGGCGAGCGTGGCCGACAGCGACGTCGTGTTCATCGCGGTCGGAACGCCTTCAAGGCGCGGTGACGGCCATGCCGACCTCTCCTACGTTTATGCCGCTGCCCGCGAAATCGCCCAGCACGTCAAGGGTTTCACCGTTATCGTCACGAAATCGACGGTGCCCGTCGGCACCGGCGACGAGGTCGAACGCATCGTCCGCGAGACAAATCCGGAAGCCGATGTCGCAATCGTCTCCAATCCGGAATTCCTGCGTGAAGGCGCGGCCATCGAAGACTTCAAGCGGCCGGATCGCATCGTCATCGGCCTCAATGACGACCGCGCCCGCGGCGTCATGACGGAAGTCTACCGCCCGCTTTACCTCAACCAGGCGCCGCTGCTCTTCACCTCCCGTCGCACCTCCGAACTGATCAAATACGCGGCCAATGCCTTCCTTGCCATGAAGATCACCTTCATCAACGAGATGGCAGATCTTTGCGAGAAGGTCGGTGCCAACGTGCAGGAAGTATCGCGCGGCATCGGCCTCGACGGTCGCATCGGCTCGAAGTTCCTGCATGCCGGTCCGGGTTATGGCGGCTCCTGCTTCCCGAAGGACACGCTGGCGCTCGCCAAGACAGCGCAGGACTACGACAGCCCCGTGCGGTTGATCGAGACGACTGTGTCGATCAACGACAACCGCAAGCGCGCCATGGGCCGCAAGGTGATCGCCGCCATGGGCGGCGACATCAGAGGCAAGACGATCGCAGTCCTCGGCCTGACCTTCAAGCCCAATACCGACGACATGCGCGACAGCCCGGCGATCACCATCATCCAGACGCTGCAGGATGCCGGCGCGACGGTGACGGGTTACGATCCCGAAGGCATGGAGAATGCCCGGCAGGTGATCGACAACATCGCCTATGCCGAAGACGCCTATGGCGCCGCGCGCAATGCCGATGCGCTGGTTATCGTGACCGAATGGAACCAGTTCCGCGCTCTGGATTTTGCCCGGCTCAAATCCGTCATGAAGGCCCCGGTTCTCGTCGATTTGAGAAACATCTATCGCCATGACGAGGTCGCCAAGCACGGCTTTACCTATACGAGCATTGGCAGACCCTCGAGCAACGCTACGCTCTAAGGCGTTTCCACCTCTCCCTTGGAGGCGGAAACTCTGACTCCTGTTGTTTTCTACGTATTTCCAACGGAAGCCGCTGCGCCCTTTTCCTGGAAATGCTTCAAGCGAAGGCCGATCAATGCGCTATCTCATCACCGGCACTGCCGGCTTCATCGGATTCCATCTTGCCAGGCGCCTGCTGGACGAGGGTCATTTCGTCGTCGGTTTCGACGGCATGACGCCCTATTACGACGTCAAGCTCAAGGAGAAGCGCACGGCTATCCTCGCACGCTCGAACGGCTTCAAGTTCGTGACCGGCATGCTCGAGGACAAGGCGGCGTTGGATCATGCAGCAGAACTGGCCGAGCCCGACGTGATCGTCCACCTCGCCGCACAGGCCGGCGTGCGCTACAGCCTCGAAAATCCGCGTTCCTACGTCGATTCGAACGTCACAGGCTCCTTCAACGTGCTGGAGCTGGCGAGAAACCTGCAGCCGAAGCATCTTCTGCTGGCATCCACCTCCTCTGTCTATGGCGCCAACGAAAAGATCCCGTTTGCCGAAAGCGACAAGGCCGACGAGCAGATGACGATCTATGCGGCGACCAAGAAAAGCATGGAGTTGATGGCGCACAGCTACGCCCATCTCTTCAACGTGCCGACAACAGCCTTCCGTTTCTTCACGGTCTATGGTCCTTGGGGCCGCCCGGATATGGCGCTCTTCAAGTTTGTCGACGCCATCCGCAACGACAGACCGATCGAAATCTACGGCGAAGGCAAGATGAGCCGCGATTTCACCTATATCGATGATCTCGTCGAAGGCATCGTTCGCTTGATCGGCGTCGTCCCCTCGGAGGAAAACCGGGTGGTATCGGGCACGGTGATCGACACCCTGTCAAAGAACGCTCCGTTCCGCGTCGTCAATATCGGCGGCGGTCAGCCCGTGGGGTTGATGACCTTCGTCGAAACCATCGAGACGATGCTCGGCAAGAAGGCGGTCCGCAAGATGCTGCCGATGCAGCCCGGCGACGTGCACAACACCTATGCAGTACCGGATCTGCTGGTGGCATTGACCGGCTTCAAGCCACACATCGAAGTCGACGAAGGCGTTCGCCGCTTCGTCGAGTGGTATCAGGAAAACTACTGACGGCAACCGACCATTCGGCCGGGTGAAAGATCCCGGCCGAATATTCGCATTCTCCCCATCATCAGGTCCGGGTCGAAATCAGCAGGAACATTGGCCGCTCGCGTTCGATCACCCAGTCCGGATGCGCAGCAAGATCTTCGTCGCTTGGCGACCATTCCTCAACATGCGCGATGGCAAAGCCCGACCTGATCAGCGAGTTGAGCGTAGTCCCCATGGTTCGATGCTGCTTGACCACGCCTTCAGCGAGCCAATTCGTCAGCCTCTTTCCTTCGATCTGGTAGCCGTTGAGCGGCCAAGTCTTCCCGCCATCTTCTTCGGTCAGCCATTCCGGCTGCCGCGGCGCCATATAGATCGGATGCTCGATCGAGAAGATCAGCCGGCCACCTGGTTTCAAAGCTTTCCGAATAGTCGCCAGGAGTCCGGCGAAATCTTCGATATAATGGAAGGCCAGCGAGCTGTAGACGAGGTCGAAGCTTGCCTTGGGAAGCTGGAGCTTCTCAAGGTCCGCCCTGTCGTAGCGGACGCATGAATCGGCCGTCTCTGCGCAGGCACGCGCGAGCATCTTGTCGGATACGTCAAGACCGAGCACACTGGCCGCACCCTGTTCGGCGGCCCAGCGGCAGAACCATCCGAAACCACAGCCGAGATCGACGACATCGAGGCCATGCAGGTCGGGCAACATGGCACGTATGGCCGGCCACTCCGCTGCCCCCGCCAGACCGGAGACCGATCGCTGAAGCCGGCTATAACCTTCGAAAAAGCCCGGATCGTCATAAATATTTTGGGTCATAACAGTCTCCTACACTCTCTGTAGCCAGTCTGCGGCCACATAGACAACATCGCTGAAATCTCCCCCGCATAAGACATGACGAAGCTTGCCAAAAGTCGGATGGGGGAGTTCCGACTGTTTATGTCTTTCAAACAGTCGCCTTCGGCCGCGACAACCATTGCGAATAGGGTTTCACCCCAAAGCTCACATCCGCAGCATCCTCAAGCACATGGATGAACTCGATGGAATGTCCATCGGGATCGGAAAAATACTGAGAAACCGCCGGCATCCAACCGACGACGACCGGTTCGTCCATCGGCTCGCCATTGAAACCTTTCGGTTGAACGCCGCGAGCCGTCAATGCGGCAGCAGATGCAACAACACCTTCCAAGCTGGTCCTGAGCGCGATGTGGAGGCGCATGCGAAGAGGAGCGCTTCCCGTCTCCCAAAGACCGAGCATGCTCTTCTTCTCACCGTCGGTCCAAAGGAAAGCGACCTGCCTGCTTTCTATGACCGTCGCCACTTCGAGCCTCAGGATGTCACGATAGAATTCGAGCGAACGCCGAAGATTGGAAACCGTCAGATGGGTCTCGAACAGGCCCAATATGGCGGGCATTTGCGGGTTAGGCTTATCCGTTGCCATCACAGCACCTTCGCCGCCATGACCTCAACCTCGACCAGAAACTCCGCACGATTGAAGCCGCTGACGATCAGCAGCGTGGAAACCGGCTTCGGGTCCAGCGTGTAACGATCGCGAACGGCGATGTAGGCCGGCATGTCCTCGCGCGTCGTGACAAAACCGCCGATGCGGATCACATCGGCAAAGCTCATGCCGGCGTCTTCGAGAATGGCCCCGATCGCCTTGAAGCACATTTCGGCCTGCGAGGTGACGTCCGGCGGAATGCGGTCGTCGAGACCGATACCGACCTGGCCGGACACGACGAGAAGGCTGGCGCCCGGAGGCACCAGAATCCCGTGATTGTAGTTGGTGAAGGGGCGTCTGACAGACGGCGGATTGAATATCTTGTTCATCGATATCGACTCCTCGTGATTGGTCGATTTCAGCATTTTGGGATTGGGCCGACAAGCGGTTCAATGCGTCTTTGCTGAAGTAACCACCCTATTGCGCCGAACCTCCAGAAGGATGTGGCCGAAAAGCGCGGCAAGAACGATTGGTCCGCCGATCAGCGTCGCAGTCGAAGGGCGCTCGGCAAAGACCATCCAGACCCACAGCGGCGTCAACGGCACTTCGAGCGCCGTCAGCAGCGCCGCATCCGAGGCTGGAACGAGCCGCGAGCCGAACGTGTAAAGGCTGAGGCCCATCGCATTCTGAACGATGCCGAAGGCGATGATCAGGCCGAGATCCTGCCCCGAGATCGAAAGCGGGGAAGCGAACCAGAAGGTAGTGAAGGAGCACAGCCACGCCGACAGGGCCATCGCCGGCAGCATCGGCACATTGCGATGCTGCCGCATGATGACGGCAAGTGCCGCAACCGTCAGCGTCATGACGGCGGCTAGGCCTTTACCAAGCCAGCTGCCGCCGTCGCTCGCATGCCCGGATAACATGACGAGAACACCGATAAAGGCGATGCCGCTCGCAATCAGCGTCCTTACATTCGGGCGTTCGCCGATGAAGAGAAAGGCGACGCCCGCGGTCACGAAGGGCACGGTGGCATAGATGACCATGGCGTCGGCAACCGACGTATAATAAATCGAGCCAATGCCGCTGATCATCGACGCGGTGGAAAAGATCGTCGCTGCCAGCGAGGGGCCGCGCATGGAGCGCAGGATGCGAAATGCGTTGCGGCGCTCGATGTAGAAAAACAGCGCGAACACGCCGAGGCCGGAGACGATGCCGCGGCAGAAGAGGATGGTCATCAGGTCAGCACTGATCGCTCGCACGAAGAGGCCTGAAGTCGACCAAGCCAGCGCGGAAAGCGCCACATAGGTCACGCCCAGCCTATATTGTTGCTGTTCCGCCAGCGTCACCATCTGTACCCCCATCGCATTGGGCCAGATCATTAGCGAGTAGCAATGATGCTCACAAGCAGAGCCTGCGCCGCGACATGTCGCCATTGCCGGAAGATGGCAAGGGTTGCAGGAAGGCCACGCTTCCGGTCCCGGCAGTTGAAGATTGGCGGGATCTTGCCGTCTCGAATGCGACATAGTCCACATTGATCTTGCAGATATTCTCCGCCGCACTACGGTCTGCTCGGTTTCGATCGAGGGAGAATCAGTTGCGTCTGCTGTCAGCCACTTTGTTCGCGTGCGGCTGCGTCAGCTTGGTCGACGGTCCCCTATGGCCGCCAGCCGAGACCTATGTCGATACCACAGTGCAGTGCAGCCAAAGCAGCAACCCCGCCCGATGCCAGCATACTCGCGACCAGTGGAAAGCCGAGTATGAGGAGGCGATTGCGGGAGGATATCGAGCGCAGAAACACGTTGCCCTGTGCCTGAGCACCGGCTGCGACGAGGCGATCCAGCCCGACAAGATGCTCGGCTGTGCCTGGCGCATGGTGATTGCCGAAGTCAAGCACGCTCAGCCCGACACCATGGATTTCACCAACCTCAACCGCTTCTGCGGAACGGACTATCTCGACGAGAAGGGAAAGCTCGCGGCCGCCTCGCAGGCGCGGGCGATGCTGCGGCAGATCGGCAAATAGCCGGCCGCGGAACAGCTCGTGGCTGCTCCGCCGCCGGCGTGTCGCACGACTTTACGCGTAGGGCGCAAGGAAAGCGCGGATGGCCTCGATTTCATTGGGCCTGATATCGTGGCCGCCCGGATGCCAGTCGAGCGTTACCTGTGCATCCTGCCGGACGAAATAATCCGCGAGCGCCTGGGTAACCGGCGCGGGCGCGATCGGATCTCGTTCGCCGGCGGTGATCAGCACTCGCCTGCCCTGCAGCCGGCCATTGTCCTTCGGTTGAAACGGAATGAGCGGATGCATCAAGACAGCGGCATTGAAGAGATCGCCGTGCTCGATCAGTACGTTGGCAAGAATATTGGCCCCATTGGAGAAGCCAAGCCCCAACACCTGCGACGCCCCATATTCCGCCGCGAGACCAGAGACATAATTGGCCATCTTTTCCGTTGCGCGAGCAAGGTCGGCCATATCATAGACGCCCTCGCCCGTCCGCCGGAAGAAGCGCGCTGCACCATGTTCTGAGACATCGCCGCGCGGCGATACGATGGTCGCTTCCGGCAGCAGCCGGGCAGCAAAATCGAAGAACTGGTTCTCGTCGCCGCCGGTGCCATGGAACGTGAAGAAAATCGGCTTTCCGGATGCACCGGCCTTCAGCCGGTGCACATAGCTCGTATCAGTCATAATCCTTCCTCCGATTAGCCTTCCAGCGGCTCCAGATGTTGCTCGATCAGACCGCGCAGATGCGCATGCTGTTCGGGCAGTTTCAGCGCTTCGCCAAGATGAGCCGTGTCCTCATCGCGATCGAAGCCGGGTTCATTTGTGGCGACTTCGAACAGCACACCGCCCGGCGTACGGAAGTAGATCGCCCAGAAATAGTCGCGGTCGATGACCGGTGTGACCTGATAGCCCGTATCCATCAGCGCCTTGCGCACTTCGAGCTGCTTTGCGCGGTTCTCGACGGCGAAGGCAACATGGTGGACGGAACCAGCACCCGGAAGCGCCCGGTTGATGTTCGGCATAGTCTCGAGGTCGACGTAGTCGGCACCGTTGCCGCCGGGAATGGCCAGCCGCTTGATGCCTTCATGCGTATCGACAACTTCGTAGCCCATGTACTTCAACAATTCGGCCGTAGCACCCTCGTCCCGCAGACGCATGGCAACGGAATGGAAGCCACGGATGGCATGCTCGGCATCGACGCCGCCATGCGTCCAGGGCAGACGCTTGTCATCCTTGACCTCGACAAGAGCGAAACCATCGCCGTCAGGGCCGGCGAAGTGCAGACGCTTCTGGCCGAAGGATTCGTCCGCCTTCAGGCCTTCGACGCCATGCTGGCCAAGACGCTCGGTCCAATAACCAATCGCACCTTCCGGTACGGAGTAGACGGTATTGCCGACCTCGCCGGTACCCGGACGACCGCGTGCCATCTTCGGGAATGGGAAGTAGGTCATGATCGCGCCGGGCGTGCCGATCTCGTCACCATAGTAGAGGTGATAGACATCGGGAGCGTCGAAATTCACCGTCTTCTTGACGCGGCGCAGGCCTAGGGTGTCCGTGAAGAACTTGTTGTTGGTGCGGGCATCTTCCGCCATCGAGGTAACGTGGTGAAGACCTTTGATCTGGTTGAGCATCTTAAACCCCTTGTCTCGCCTGCACCGGCAGGCGTTTCTCATGGGCAGAAGATGGTCTCAGGAGCCGCGTTCCGATAGCCCTCAATAGCCAAACGGATTGTCTTCAATAAGTGAACGATAAATTTTCATCGTTCACTGATGCGCCAAAAAGCGAGACGGCAATGCCTTACTGCGCTTCGGGATTGCTCGGCAGCGACCAGTCGATCGGCTCCCGGCCCTGCTCCGCCAGATAGGCATTGGCCTTGGAGAAATGCCGGCAACCGAGGAAGCCGTTATGGGCCGACAGCGGCGAGGGATGCACGGATTTCAGGACGAGATGGCGCTCCGTATCGACGAAAGCTGCCTTCTTCTGCGCATAGGAACCCCAAAGCATGAAGACGACGCCATCGCACTCGTCATTGACCTTGCGGATGACAGCATCGGTAAAGCGCTCCCAGCCCTTGCCTTGATGCGAAGCGGCCTGCGATTCCTCTACCGTCAGCACACTGTTGAGCAGAAGCACGCCCTGTTTCGCCCAGCTTTCCAGAAAGCCGTGCCGGGCGGGCGGAATGCCGAGATCGGCCTCCAGCTCCTTATAAATGTTGACCAAGGACGGCGGAATGCGCACGCCGGGACGAACGCTGAAGCAAAGCCCATGCGCCTGCCCGCTGCCATGATAGGGATCCTGTCCGAGAATGACCACCTGCACTTCGTCGAGCGGTGTCAGATCCAAAGCGCGGAAATATTCGCTGCCACGGGGAAAGATCACCTTGCCGCGCTGCTTCTCCTCGACCAGAAAGGATTTGAGCTCGTCCATGTAAGGACTGGCAAACTCCGGCGACAATGCCTCTTTCCAGCTTTCCTCAAGCCTGATGTTCGCTTCCGCCATTGGTCATGCCTCCATCTTCGTCAGCTGTTCGATTGACGGCGAAAGTGCCGGCAAGTCAAGGAAAGGCCTATCATTGCAGCGGCCAGATCACAGCTTTCCGGCGGCAGTCGTTGCGGACAACGACGATTGCGCCCCTCCCCCTGTCGAGATTAGCAGAGCATCGCGTTCTGCCTCGGGCATTGCACGTAGGCGTCGCAGCACCGTGAGGCGTATCGCAGCGAAGCCGGCCAGCATCAACACCACTTTGCTGCAGGTAGCAAAGACCGGCATGACGAACGCCCATGTGGATACATCAAAGGCAATAGCGATGAACGCATTGAGTGCAGCCGACAAGAACATCAGGCCAGCCCAGGCAAAGCCCACATAGGCCGCAACGTCGGGCGCAACCGTGCGTGCAACCGCCGGCAGATACCGGTTTATCCAACCCGCCTTCAGCATCGCGGCGCCCACAACCGCATAGATGATGCTCGGCTTGAACAGCACGAAATGCGGATCATCCGTCAACAGCGTCGCCGTGCCAGCGGCAACAACCAGAAAAAGGCTAAGCCATTCCATGATTACGATAGGCTTGCCGCGGATGAACTGGACTCCGATCTGGAGAAGACCAAAGGCAATCGCCAGACATGTCGCCAGCATGACGTTGTCCGTCAACGACAGCAGAATGGCAAAAAACAAGCTGGAGGCGACATCGGCAAGCAACAGCCTGGCCGCATTGAAAAAGCTTCTCACTGCACCCTGGCTCTCATTTCTATACTGGTTGAATTCATAGAGCGGGGGATTGTCACGATCAAGGATATCAACTGGATCATCCTCGACATGGCGAACGGAGCCACGCTTGGGATCTGATGCCGAGCAGCCCCTCTTCCGGCCGTTCGCCAGCTCGATATCCGATCTTCGACGCCATCGACGGTCGATGGCAGCGGCACCCTTGCAGATCGTTGACAACCGCACCTACTTCAGCCAATGGAGGCCATTCCAACTTTTCGACCGGTGCCCCTATGCTTCCCTTGCATTCCCTTGGCGAGCGCATCGTCGTGCTCGGCCCTTCCAATGCTGGCAAATCAACCCTCGCGGTTGCACTCTCCAGAAAGCTTGGCTTCCCAACCGTCCATCTCGATCAATTGCACCACCTGCCCTATACGGATTGGCAGCAGCGCCCCGAGGCAGAATTCGCAGCCCTCCACGATGCGGCGATCCTGGGCGAACAGTGGATCATGGAGGGCAACTACACGCGCCTGATGCCGCAGCGCCTGGCGCGCGCGACCGGCGCCATCCTCATAACCTCGAACCACTGGCTGCGCTTCACCCGCTACCTTAAGCGCACGCTTCTCAACAGCGCGGACCGAGCCGGGCATCTCGAAGGAGCCAAGGACAGCATCAAATGGGAGATGGTTCAGTGGATCCCTGTCAAAACCCGTGACAGCGGCGCCAAGTATGCAAAAATCCTCCAGGCATCGGAGTTGCCGATGGTGGAATGCCGCACGGCGGAAGCGCTCAATGACCTCTATCGGGGCTGGGATTTGCCCGCTCGGCGATAAGCGGATGGTTGCGGCGATCAATACCTGACGGCCCAGCTCGACACCCCACCGGCTCAAAGCAGGCGCAATTCCATGGCAATCGCCTATCTCGACAAATGAAACAGCAAGCCAGGAGATGCATGCAATGAGCGAGAGCTGCCCTATTCCGACGCCCGATCAGAAACAGTATGGAGACATTCAGGAGCGGGCCGAACGGACTATGCTGGCAACGATCTATCAAGCGCTCGAGCATGCCAGCAAACAGGCGGCTGACGAGCTGAAATCCATTGGATCACAGGAACAGCCTCCGGCTTACGAGTACTTTGCGGCAGTCGCCCATCAGAAGCTTTTCCTTCTTCTATGCGGCGCCGATCCTGAAACGTTTATGGGCGGGAATCCTGATATCGCCGCAAGCATCATCGATAACAATCAGAAGATATCAGACCATTATTGGACCAACAGGGATGGCGGCCAAAACACGGGACAGTCTTCGAAGTGATCGCGGGGGCAGCCTTGATGAAAACCATAAGATATAGCCCGGCTCGGCCAAATCAGTGCATGGCGAGCGGGTAGCATTCCTGGTACCCGGCTCCTGCCCTCTAAGGGTGCCACCTCGCCTGTTTGCGCTCACCCCTTGATCCGCGCCATCTGCGGATCGTAGAGCGGCTTCAGCGACACCTGGCATGGCACGCGGCTCTGCGCGACATCGAGCTCGTAACGGCCGGACAGAACGAACTCCTCCGTCACCCCGCCGGAATCACGGACATAGCCGTAGCCGATGGCCTTGCCGATCGTGTAGCCGTAGCCGCCACTCGACAGCCAGCCGACGCGTTGTCCGTCACGATAGATCGTCTCGCGGCCGAGAAGCACGATCTCGGGATCGTCGGGCACGAAGCAGGCGAGCATCTTCTTCACGCCCGAAACAAGCTGCCGCTCGATCGCCTCCCTGCCGCGGAATGCGATGTCCTTCTTCGTCTTCACCGCCCAGGCAAGTCCGGCTTCGACCGGTGTATGATCCGGCCCGATATCCGAACCCCAGGCGCGATAGCCCTTCTCCAGACGGCAGCTCTCGATAGCCCGGTAGCCGGCATTGACGAGGCCATGCTCACGCCCGGCCGCCATCAACACGTCATAGACGCCCGCCGTATATTCCACCGGCACATGCAGCTCATAGCCGAGTTCTCCGACATAGGTGATGCGTAGCGCCCGGACAGGGCAGCCGGCGATACCGACAGTCCGAACCTTGCCGAAGGGGAACGCGGCGTTCGAAACATCCGCTGAGGTCACCGATTGCAATATCGCGCGCGACTTCGGCCCCATGAGCGACAGCACCGAATAGGCCGAGGTTACATCCACCAGCTCGGCATGCATCTCGCTCGGAATATTCCGAGCGATCCAGTCAAAATCATGCGTGGCGAAGCCGGTGCCGGTGGTGATGTAGAATTCATTCTCGGCGACGCGAGCAACGGTGACATCGCATTCGATGCCGCCGCGATCGTTCAGCATCTGCGTGTAGGTCAAAGAACCGACAGGCTTGGCGACGTCGTTGGAAGCGATCCACGACATCGCCGCCTCCGCATCCCTGCCCTTCAGCACGAATTTGGCAAAGGAGGTCTGGTCGAAGATGACCGCGGCCTCGCGCACCGCCTTGTGCTCGCGGCCGACGGCGCCGAACCAGTTCTGACGGCCATAGGTATAGACATCCTTCGGCTCCTCGCCGGCAAAGAGATCGGCAAACCAGTTCGGCCGTTCCCAGCCGAGCTTTTCGCCGAAGCAGGCCCCCTGCGCCTTCAGCCGATCATAGAGCGGCGACTTGCGGCAGGGTCGACCGCTGGAATGTTCCTCGAACGGCCAGGCCATTGTGTAATGCTTGCCATAGGCTTCCAGCGTGCGCGTGCGAACCCAGTCCGTGTCGAAATGCGGACGGCCGAAGCGCCTGATATCGACGGGCCAGAGGTCGTAGGGCGGCTCACCCTTGGCGACCCATTCGGCAAGCGCCATGCCGGCCCCGCCAGCCGAGGCAATGCCAAAGGCATTGAAGCCGGCGCCGACGAAGAAATTCTTCAGCTCCGGCGCCTCGCCGATAATGAAATTGCCATCAGGCGTAAAGCTCTCCGGCCCACACAACAGCTGCTTGACGCCGGCCGTCTGCAGCGCCGGCACGCGCACCAGCGCCTGCTCCATGATCTGCTCGAAATGGTCGAAGTTGCTGTCGAGCAGCGTGTAATGGAAATCCTTGGGGATGCCGTCGAGCGCCCAGGGGATCGGGTTCGGCTCGTAACCGCCCATGACCAGCCCGCCGACCTCTTCCTTGTAATAGGTCAGCCGGTCCGGATCGCGCAGCGTCGGCAGGTTGGAGGGCACGCCGAAGGATTCGGTGATGAGATATTGGTGCTCCACCGAAACGAGCGGCACGTTGACGCCGAAGCGGCTTGCAAACGTCCGAGTCCACTGCCCCGCGCAGACCACCACACGCTCGCATTCGATACGGCCCTTTTCAGTGATGACGGCGCGAATCCGGCCCTTGTCGATCTCCAGATCGAGAACCTCGGTATCCTCGAAGATCGAGACACCGCTCATGCGGGCGCCCTTCGCCAACGCCTGGGTAATATCGGAGGGATTGGCCTGTCCGTCGGTCGGCAGGAAGGCTGCGCCGACGAGATCGTCGACATCCATCAACGGCCAGAGGTCGAAGGCCTCCTGCGGCGTCAGCAGGTGCATCTGTAAGCCGAAGGACTGTGCCGTCGTCGCCTGTCGCTTGACCTCCGTCCAGCGTTCCTCGTTGCAGGCGAGACGCAGGCCGCCATTCATCTTCCAGCCGGTGGCAAGCCCCGTCTCCGCCTCGAGCTTCTTGTAGAGATCGACGGAATAGCCAAGCATCTGCGTGATATTGGCGCTGGTGCGCAGCTGGCCGACGAGACCGGCGGCATGAAACGTCGTGCCCGAAGTCAGCTTCTTGCGTTCGAGAAGCACAGTATCGGTAAAGCCGAGCTTGCCCAGATGGTAGGCGGTCGAGCAGCCGATGATGCCGCCGCCGATGACGACGGTCTTGGCGGTAGCAGGCAGTTCCTTCATCGTGTCACCTCAAGAGTTGCGAAAGCTCTGCCAGGCACTCTCGAAGCGCCGCAGATTTTCAGCTGTATAGGAAGAATAATCGAATTCGATGTCGGAATGGATTTCCGAAACCATGCTCCACATCGTCTCGCGCAAGAGCGAGGCGCATTTCATCGCCTGATAGCGCCGGCGCAGATCGTCGCTGACGGGAGCCTCAAAGTAAGTCTCCAGCATCGCCTCTTCCTGCGCCTCGGAGAATTCATTGTTGGAAGCAAGTCCGCCGAGATCGAAAAGTGGCGTGTTGAAGCCGGCATAGTCCCAATCAATCAGCCAGAGCCGCTTGCCGTCATCGAGGAAATTCGCCGCCAGCAGATCATTGTGGCCGAAGGCGATCTCGTAGGGTCCGGCAGCACGTTCCAACCGTTCGGCAATATCCAGGAAAGACGGCAACAACAGCGTATGCCGGCTGCCGCCAGCCTCCAGAAGAGCCGCATAATCCCTAACCACATGGAAGACCCAGAAGATGGCAGCCGGTCCGCGAAAATGCTTCGGCACATCGCGATGGCATGATCTGACGAGCGGCAAGACCCGCGCCATGACCAGGGAATTGCGTATATCGTCAGGGGATAGCGGCTTCGCATCGATGTAGTCGAGCACCAAAATGCCGGGCTCGTGATGGATGACGGCGGGAGAAATACCAGCCGCATGGGCGGCCTTGCTTGCCGCCACTTCGTTGGTGCGACTGATGTGGTGGACGGGGATATCCGAGCCCAATCGCACGACGAAACGCCGCCCTGCATTGCCGACCAGATAGTTGCGATTGGTTATGCCGCCGACAAGCGGGGCGATCTCGATCGGCCCATGCCAGATTCCGAGAGAACATATCCTGTCTTCCGGCGTCGCAGTCATTCCCCCTCCGGCGCTACTGCTCAGCATCCTCTGGCGGGAAGGTTCCTCACAAACGATCGGCTGTCAAGATCGATCCACAAAATGAAACGAATATTTGGCTTTTTGTTGGATTCGAGACTAAATCTCAATTGGATGAATGATGAATATTGCAAACAGAACGCTTCACCGTGGGTGAGATTTGCCTTAAAAACTGCATCGCGAGGCGATCGGATTGATTTGCAAACCTTGATGCCGCTTAGTGACGCCGCCTGCTCGATCCGAAAGCCGCAATTGAATTTCGAGATCATACCCGCAATAGGATCAGGATCATGTCGGGCATGTCCCAACCACCGCTTCACGCCAATCATCGCGAGCGCGAGATCCTGGAAGAACTCCGGCTCGCCGGCGGGGCCAGCCGCATTCAGTTTCTGGCAGAGCGGCTCGGCGTTTCCGAAGAAACCATCCGCCGCAACATCCGCAGCCTCGAAGCAAACGGTCTCGTCACCAAGGTGCATGGCGGCGTCCATATCAAGGACTCGATGATCGAGCCGCCGCTGCACCTGCGCATGAACGAAAATGCGGAAGCCAAGCGGATGATCGCCGCCTCGGTGGCGGCCATGATCGAGGACGGCGATACGCTCTTTCTTGATGTCGGCTCCACCACAGCCTTCATTGCCGTTGCCCTGCAGAAGCATCAGAAGCTCTTCGTCGTCACCAACGCCCTGTCGGTGGCGCATGCACTGGCCACGCGCAATGGCAACCGCGTCTTCTTCGCCGGCGGCGAGTTGCGTGGCCACGATGGCGGCGCTTTCGGCATGGAAGCGGCGAATTTCCTGCGCCGCTTCAACATACGCCACGCCATCCTCTCGGTCGGCGCCATCAACGCCACGTCGGGCTTCATGCTGCATGATCTCGAAGAGGCGGAATATTCGCGGGAAGCGGCAAGCCGCTCTGAAAACTGTATCGTCGTCGCCGACAGCGCCAAATTCGGGCGCAGCGCGCCGATCATCCTGAACGAACCCTCAAGCTTCGATGTCCTCGTCACCGACGACGCACCGCCGGCCGATATCAACGCCATGCTGGAACGCAACGAGATCGAACTGGTGGTCGCCAACCGGCAGCGGGTGGAGCGCAAATAGCATCCCGAAGGTGATATTTTAGAGGATCGCCGACGTCAGCGGTTGACGCCAGCAACGTCTTCGCTATTCCCATCCGCTTCGAAGCTCGCATATTTACGATAGCTCTTGCACATGGTCTCCAGCGTCAACGCCGCCTTGCTGGCATGGCGCTCCTTGTGACGCAAAAGGCGAAAACTGCGGGCCGGCAGATCGAAGCTCGCCTGAACCAGCAAGCCCTGCCCCAGATAGGCCTTGGCAGCCGCGTTGGAAAGCGCCGCGGCACTCTGGCCCGCGCAGACTGCCGAGAGAATCGCCTCGTTCGATGGGAGAACCAGCGCGACCTTGAGGTCGCGTGGCGAGGCGCCGAGCTTGGCAATCGCGTTCTCGAACTCAGAACGAGTACCCGATCCCTCCTCACGCATCACCCAGGACGTATCTGTCACGAGGTCCGTTATGGAAAGCTGCCGGCCGTCGGCCCAGGGATGATGCGGCGGCACAACGATGACAAGCGCATCCTGCGCCACGATCTTCATCGACAGCGCCGGCGCATCCACCTCACCCTCGATGAAACCCAACTCCGCCGCCCCGTCGATGACGGCCTCGGTGACGGTTCGCGTATTGCCGATCGTAAGATCCAGCTCGATGCCGGGATAGTCACGTTGGAACCGCATCAGCAAAGGCGGCAGCCAGTAACTTGCTATGGTCTGGCTCGCGTAAAGGCTGAGCCGGCCGCGCTGCAGACCACCGAGTTCGGACAGCATGAGTTCGGCGGAGCGTACACGGGCAAGCGTCGCCTTGGCCTCCCCCAGGAAGGATCGTCCGGTCTCGGTCAACTCGATCCGCCTGCCGACGCGATGAAACAACTCCACCCCGTAATAAGCCTCGAGATTCTTGATCGCCGAACTGACGGCAGACGGCGTCAGGTGGATGGCTTCGGCCGCATTGGTCAGATGTTCTCGTTCGGCGACGGCGACGAAAATTGCGAGTTGCTCAAAGGTCATGGGAAATCATTCTAATTTATCGAACGAAACATAGGATAATATTCGATGGATGTCGACATAAGCAGATGAGACTTTCCAGCCGTCAACACATCATAAAAAGAATGGCGGCACCACATGTTATCAGCTCAAAGCGCAAACAAGATCCTCCCTGGCTTCGCACTCACCTGTGCCGTCGCAATCGTCGCCTATGCAGGCGAGCACGTGGAGGTCGGTCTGCTCGGCGGTCGGTGGATCGAAAGTCTGGTACTCGCCATAGCGCTCGGAATTGCCGTCTGCACCCTCAAGCCGCTGAAGCCGTCCATGAAGCCGGGCATCGATTTCAGTGCCAAGTTCCTGCTGGAAATCGCCATCGTCCTTCTCGGCGCCTCCATCAGCCTTTCGGCCATTCGTGGCGCTGGCGTCTGGCTGATCGCCGGCATCGCCATCGTCGTCGTGCTTTCGATTGCCGCAACCTATGTGATCGGACGCCTGCTCGGCCTGCCGCCGAAGCTCGCGACGCTGATTGCCTGCGGCAACTCGATATGCGGCAATTCCGCCATCGTCGCCGTCGCCCCGGTGATCGAAGCAGATTCACAGGAGATCGCCGCAGCCCTTGCCTTCACTGCTGTATTGGGCATCGCCGCCGTCTTCCTCCTGCCTTTCCTTTACTTCCATTTCGGCATGAGCGTGTCGCAATACGGCGCGCTGGCGGGGCTGACCGTCTACGCCGTCCCGCAGGTGCTTGCTGCAACTGCCCCTGTCGGCCTTCTCGCCGTCCAGACCGGCACCCTGGTCAAGCTGATCCGTGTCCTGATGCTCGGACCCGTCATTTTCCTGCTCGGCATCATCACCAAGGTCGAGACGACCGAGGCGAATGGTGGCAGCGGCCGTCACCCCTCGCTGGTTCCATGGTTCATCTGCGGCTTCCTCGGCTTGATGGCGATGCGTTCCTTCGGCCTCATTCCGGAAGCACTGATCGCTCCGATGCAATCGGTGTCGGGCATCCTGACGGTGATTGCCATGGCCGCACTTGGCCTCTCGGTAAATGTGCGCTCCGTTGCCCATGCGGGCGGGCGGGTCATCATAGCAGCCACGCTGTCGCTGCTGATGCTTGGCGTCATCAGCTACGGTTTGATCGTCGCGTTGCAGATCCAGTAGTCTGCCTGTGGCCCGTAACGGCGGATCGGCTCCTGCTCTTCGCATGAGCCGATTTCAGCAGATCTGCAATCTCGCCTTCCGGAGAGGGGTAGCCGATAGCAAAGCCCTGAAGTTCGTCGCAGCCGACCTCGGCCAGTATGCGCGCATGCTCCTCGGTCTCCACACCTTCGGCAATCACCTCGACATTCAGAGCCCGCGCAATGTCGACGATCGAGCTGACAAGACGACGCTGCTCGTCCGACACCGTCAACTCCGTCACCAATTGCCGGTCGATCTTCAGCCTTTTCGGCTTCAGTTTCACCAGACCAATCAAAGAGGCATGGCCCGAGCCAAAATCGTCGATCTCGATATCGATCCCCATCTTCTTGATAGCGTCGATATTGGCCAGGACCCGGTCATCAGGCTCGTCCAGAAAGATCGTTTCCACGAGTTCGAAGGCGATGGCATGGCGCGGTATCTTCAGCGCCTCCAACCCTTCGATCAGGTCTGGGTCGGCAAGCCGGCGCCCGGAAATATTGACGGCGATACGCGGCGGCACGAGACCGCGCGAAACCCAGGTGGCGCGGTCGGCAAGCGCGCGCTTGAGCACGGCGGCATCAATCTCGGCCGTCAACCCATATTCATCCGCCACCTTGAGAAAGGCAGCCGGATTGAGCAGCCCCTTTTCCGGATGCTGCCAGCGTGCCAGCGCCTCCAGCCCGACGATGCGGCGGCTGCGCGCATCCACCTGGATCTGATAGAAGGGCTCGATTTGCCGCAACACCGGCGCCAGCCGCAGCTCATCGGCCAGCCGCCGTTCGGCATGCAGGTCGGCTTGCAGTTCCGGCGTGAAGAACTCCGCACGGTTGCGGCCAAGCTTCTTGGCCTGAAAAAGCGCCACGTCCGATTCCGCCAGCAGATTGGCGGCGTTGCCGGTGAGGCTCAAGGCCACACCGATAGATGCGCCGATCCGCAGCATCTCGTTACCGAAACGCACCTCGCGCCGCAGCCGCGAGAGGATGTCGTTTACGATGCCTTCCAGCCTCTCCGCACTGCCGACATTCACCAGCACGGCCACGAATTCATCACCGCTCACACGCGCTACGATATCGCTGGCGGTGATCGCAGCGGAGATACGCGCGGCCACGCTCTGCAACGTCGCATCGCCGGCGGCGTGCCCCCATTTATCGTTGATCTCCTTGAAGCCATCGATGTCGATATGGAGTACCGCCAACGTTTCGAGCGCGGCGTCCCTGCGCAGTTCGCCAAGGCGCCGGTCGAGATAGCGTCGATTGGGCAGGCCTGTGAGATAGTCGTGATCAGCCGCATATTCGATACGAGCCCGGCTTTGCTCGAGCGCCACCGCGCGCGCCTCGGCAATTGCCTTCTGGCTGGTCAGCTCCCGATTGAGCAGGATATCGGCGGTCACATCCCATTCGGCGCCGATGAAGGATGGTGAACCACCGAGATCTTCATAGAAGTGCGCCCGCGAGCGGATGTAGCGCACCTCGCCGCTCGGCAAGACGATGCGAAACTGGGAATTGTAGAAACCACGCGCGTCGAGAGCGATCTGGAAGTCGTTGAGAGCCTTCTCGACATCCTCGGGATAAAGTGCCCTCATCCAGACATCGGACGATACCTTGCTGCCCTGAAGACCGGTTCCGTAGAGCCTGTGCATCTGCGGATCCCAAAGTAGTTCCTTGTCGTCGACGTTATGCTGCCAAACGCCGATTTGGGACGCGTCAAGCGCCAGCTCCAGCCTCCTCAACAGGTCCTGGAACTCCTCTTCGGTCCGCCCGGATGCCACCTCTGCCAAAGAGCCCCTCCCTTCGGAAACTGGAGAGATTACATAGCTGCAACTCGGTTAACTTGCACTACTCCAGTTTCGCGAACTTTAACGGCAGCTTGCCGCCCATGCGCCGATGGGTCAACCCGAGCCCTCGTCAGTGATTGTGCCGCGGCGGAACAGCCGCGAGATTGCGAAAATCTGCGGCGCCATCGAGCACGGCGCCATCGGAAAGCTGCGTCACGGAGCGGCGATAGATCCGCTGCCAAGGCGTCGCATCTGGCGGCACCGGTGGTATGCCGTCACCCTTGCGCCGCTCGATTTCCGCCTCTTCCACCAGCATGTCGCAACGACCGTGGTTGAAATCGATGCGAATCACATCACCGGTCCTCAGCCAGGCAAGGCCGCCGCCGGCAGCACTTTCCGGCGAGGCATTGAGGATGGAGGGACTATCGGCCGTGCCGGACTGCCGACCGTCTCCTATCGTGGGCAGGCTGCGGATGCCGCGCTTGAGCAGCGCATCCGGCGGCTGCATGTTGACGACTTCGGCAGACCCGGGCCAGCCGATCGGCCCGGCGCCGCGGATGACGAGAATAGTCCGCTCATCAATGCCAAGATCCGGATCGTTGATGCGCTTGTGATAGTCTTCGGAGCCGTCGAAAACGACAGCCCGGCCCTCGAACACGCCTTCGTGGCCCGGCTCCTGCAGATAACGACTGCGGAAATCCTCGGACACGACACTCATCTTCATGATGGCGAAATCGAACAGATTGCCCTTGAGCACGAGGAAGCCGGCCCGCTCCTTCAGCGGCTCGGCGAATGGGCGGATGACTTCGCGATCGCTCGCCTCCTTGTCCTTCAAATTCTCCGCCATCGTCCTGCCGGTCACGGTCGGACAGCTCCCATCGAGTTTGCCGGCGTGCAGCAGCTCCCACATGATGGCCGGGACGCCGCCGGCGCGGTGGAAGCGCTCGCCAAGATAGGCACCCGCCGGCTGCACATTGGCCAGCAGCGGGATGTCGAAGCCATGCACCTGCCAGTCGTCGGGATAGAGTTCGACGCCGGCATGTTTGGCCATGGCGGCCAGATGCGGCTGCGCATTGGTCGAACCGCCGATGGCGGAATTGACCCTGATCGCATTGAGGAAAGCCTCGCGCGTCAGCACGTCCGAAGGCTTGATATCATCAAGCACGAGTTCGACGGAGCGACGCCCGGTACGATAGGCCATCTGCCCGCGCTCGCGATAGGCGCCGGGAATGGCGGCACAGCCGGTCAACGACATGCCGAGGGCTTCCGCCATGGCATTCATGGTCGAGGCCGTTCCCATCGTGTTGCAGTGTCCCACCGAAGGAGCCGACGCCAGGGCGGCCTCCAGAAAGCCCTCTTCGTCGATCTCGCCAGCCGCCAGTTTGCGGCGCGAGCGCCAGATCGCCATGCCGGAGCCGGCAAGCTCGCCGTCATGCCAGCCATCGAGCATCGGCCCGCCCGAGAGAACGATCGCCGGAATATTGACGGTCGAAGCCGCCATCAGTGCGGAGGGCGTGGTCTTGTCGCAGCCGGTCGTCAGCACCACGCCGTCGATCGGATAGCCGTAGAGCACTTCCACCAGACCGAGATAGGCAAGATTGCGGTCGAGTGCCGCTGTCGGGCGCTTGCAGTTCTCGAAGATCGGATGGGTCGGAAATTCGATCGGGATGCCGCCGGCATCGCGAATGCCGTCGCGTACGCGCTTGGCGAGATCGAGGTGATGGCGATTGCAGGGTGTGAGGTCGCTGCCGCTCTGGGCAATGCCGATGATCGGCTTGCCCGACCGCAGCTCCTCCGGCGTGATGCCATAATTCATAAAGCGCTCAAGATAGAGCGCCGTCATATCGATGTAATCCGGATTGTCGAACCAATCCTGCGAACGCAGACGACGCTTGGATGCACCCTTATCGCTCATCTCTTCCTCAAGCCTTTCCTCGGGCATTCTTGTCTTCAAGATACTGCAGCAGGCCGCTGTGATCCTGCTCGCCGCCGCCGTTTTCCACAAACTCGGCAAACTCCGCCCTAATGACTTCGGTCAGTGGCAGATTGAGCGACAGATTTTGGGCAGCAGCAAGGACCGTATCGAGGTCCTTCAATTGATTGCGGGCTGTTCCGCCCGGCTCGAAGTTGCGCTCGATCATGCGTTGGCCATGCAGATCCAGGATCCTGCTCTCGGCGAAGCCGCCGCGAATGGCGGCCCTGAATGCTTCGCGTGAACCACCGCCAGCTTCGACCAGCAACATGGCCTCGGCGATAGCGCCGATGGTGACGGCGACAATCTGCTGATTGCCGAGCTTGGCGAGCTGGCCCGTGCCGCTCGGACCGACGCGGGTGATGCGGCCAAGCGGCGCCAACACGTCACGCACGCTGTCGATGACATCGGCATCGCCGCCGGCCATGATTGCAAGCGTTCCCGCCTCAGCGCCCACGACACCGCCCGACACGGGCGCGTCGATGTGCCGTATGCCACGCTCCGCGAGCTTGAATGCATGTTCTCGAGCGATTGCCGGCGGTATTGAGCTATTGTCGATGACAACCACCCCGGTCTCGAGCACGTCAGCCACTCCGCTGCCGAACAGGACCTCGCCGACAGCGCCGCCATTGGTCAGCATGGTGAAAAGCACCGAGGCGCCCCTTGCCGCTTCGACGGCCGTGGCAGCGACGGTGGCGCCATCGGCAGCCAGAGGTTCGGCCTTGCTACGGTCGCGGTTCCAGACGGTGAGCGCAAAGCCTGCGGCCAGCAGCCGCCGCGCCATCGGCGCTCCCATCAGTCCCGTTCCAAGGAAAGCGATCTTTCTGCCGCTCACAGCAACGTCCTCCAACTCCAGGCGCACGACATTCAAACGTATGGCAGGCGGTCATCAAGACCGTTTCGAGGGACTTCAGACGCACCAAGCCTCCTCAGTCCCTGCACGCCAGCGAACTGCTCCTCACCGCTCGACATACGTTCATCAACTCGTGCAAGAGCTTGATAAACCTATGGTGCCAGCATGCAAAGGAAATCGGGCGGCATGGGACAAATTCCGCAAAACAAAGGGCGGGACCTTGCGGTCCCGCCCATGGGGTGTCGAGCACTGGAGTACCGCTCGGCACGGCCCCCTATTCGGCGGCGATCGGGAGTACCTCCGCCGAATGGTCATTGTCGTTGTGATGATGCTGCTTCAACGGACGGTTGCCCGTGACACCGCGGATCAGCACGTAGAACACCGGCGTCATAAAGATGCCGAAGAAGGTGACGCCGATCATGCCGGCAAACACCGCGACACCCATGGCAGCGCGCATCTCCGCACCGGCACCGGTCGAGGTGACCAGCGGCACGACGCCCATGATGAAGGCCATCGAGGTCATCAGGATCGGACGCAGACGCAGGCGGCTGGCCTCGATTGCAGCCTGGACCGGCTTGCGGCCTTCCAGCTCCAGCTCGCGGGCGAATTCCACGATCAGGATCGCGTTCTTCGCCGACAATCCCACCAACACCATCAAGCCGATCTGCGTGAAGATGTTGTTGTCGCCGCCGGTCAACCAGACGCCCGTCAAGGCGGCCAGCACGCCCATCGGCACGATCATGACGATCGCAAGCGGCAGGGTGACGCTCTCATACTGCGCGGCCAGCACGAGATAGACGAGCAGCAGGGCCAGCGGGAAGATGATGACGCCCGAGCTGCCGGCCAGGATCTGCTGATAGGTCAGATCCGTCCACTCGAAGCCGATGCCCGGGGGCAGCGTTTCGTTGGCGATCCGCTCGACGGCAGCCTGTGCCTGACCGGACGAGTAGCCTTGCGCCGGCCCGCCGTTGATATCGGCAGCGAGGAAGCCGTTGTAGCGCGTCGTCCGTTCCGGCCCAGTGCTGGCCTCGACCTTCAGCAACGCCGAGAGCGGGATCATCTGGCCCGACGCCGAGCGAACCTTCAACTGGCCGATATCGTTCGCATGCGAGCGGAACTGGGCATCCGCCTGCACACGCACGCTGTAGGTACGGCCGAATGCGTTGAAGTCGTTGACGTAGAGTGAACCCAGATAGATCTGCAGCGTATCGAAGACATCGGTCACCGAGACGCCGAGCTGTTCGGCCTTGGCACGATCGAGATCGGCAAAGAGCTGGGGCACGTTGATCTGGTAGCTCGAGAAGATCCCCGTCAGTTCAGGCGTCTGGTAAGCCTTGGCGAGGAATGCCTTATTCGCCTGGTCGAGCGCCTGGTAGCCGAGACCGGCACGATCCTCGATCTGCAGCTTGAAGCCGCCGGTCGTGCCGAGGCCCTGGACGGGCGGTGGCGGGAACATGGCGATGAAGGCGTCCTGAATGCCGGCGAACTTCTGGTTCAGCTGCATGGCGATGGCGCCGCCCGACAGGTTCGGCGTCGTACGATCCTCGAAGCCCTTCAGCGTCACGAAGACGATGCCGGCGTTGGAGGAATTGGTGAAGCCGTTGATCGACAGGCCCGGGAAGGCAATCGCATGCTCGACGCCAGGCTGTTCCAGCGCGATCTTGCTCATCCGCTGGATGACGTCATCCGTGCGGTCGAGGGTGGCGCCGTCAGGCAGCTGGGCAAAGCCGATCAGATACTGCTTGTCCTGCTGCGGAACGAAGCCGCCGGGCACGGCCTGGAACAGGTAGTAGGTCGCGCCGATGAGGGCGAGATAGACGATCATGACCAGGCTTTTCACCGACAGGATGCCACCGACGCCCCTGCCATAGGCAGATGAACCGCGGTGGAATACCTTGTTGAAGCCACGGAAGAACCAGCCGAAGGCAAAATCCATCACGCGCGTCAGCATATCCTTCGGCGCATGGTGATCCTTCAGCAGCATTGCCGCCAGAGCCGGAGACAAGGTCAGCGAGTTGAAAGCCGAGATAACGGTCGAGATCGCGATCGTCAGTGCGAACTGGCGATAGAACTGGCCCGAAAGACCGGAGATGAAAGCCAGCGGCACGAAGACGGCAACCAGCACCAGCGCGATCGCGATAATCGGGCCGGACACTTCCTTCATGGCGCGATAGGTCGCGTCACGCGGGCTAAGGCCATTCTCGATGTTACGTTCGACGTTTTCGACGACCACGATTGCGTCATCCACCACGATACCGATCGCCAGCACCAGACCGAAAAGGCTGAGCGCGTTGATCGAGAAGCCGGCGACATACATCACGGCGAAAGTACCGATGATCGAGACCGGAACCGCGATCAGCGGGATGATCGAGGCGCGCCATGTCTGCAGGAACAGAATGACGACGATGACGACGAGCACGATGGCTTCCAGCAGCGTGTGCACGACCTTGTCGATCGACGCACGCACGAACTGCGTGGTGTCGTAGACGATTTCGTACTTCACGCCGTCAGGCATCGCGGTTTGCAGCTCGTTCATCGTCTTGACGACGTTGTCGGAGATGGTGATCGCGTTGGAACCCGGCGCCTGGAAGACCGGAATGGCCACGGCGGGCTTACCGTCGAGCAGCGAACGCAGCGAATAGTCGGCAGCGCCGAGTTCGATGCGTGCGACATCGCGCAGGCGGGTGATCTCGCCGTTGCTGCCGCTCTTGACGATGATGTTGCCGAATTCCTCCGGCGTCGTCAGACGGCCCTGGGCGTTAACGTTCAGCTGCACGTCGATGCCCGGAACGCTCGGCGACTGGCCGATGATGCCGGCAGCGGCCTGGATGTTTTGCGCGCGAATGGCATTGGCGATATCGCTGGCGGCGAGACCGCGCTCGGCAGCCTTCTGCGGATCCACCCAGACGCGCATGGAATAGTCGCCCGAGCCGAACACACGAACCTGGCCGACGCCATCAAGGCGAGCGAGCCGGTCCTTGATGTTCAGGGTGGCGTAGTTGCGCAGATAGGTGATGTCGTAGCGATTGTCCGGCGAGATGAGGTTGACCACCATCATCAGGTCGGGCGAGCTCTTGACCGTGGTAATGCCGAGATCGCGCACATTCTGCGGCAGGCGAGGCTCAGCCTGCGAAACGCGGTTCTGCACGAGCTGCTGCGCCTTGTCCGGGTCGGTGCCGAGCCTGAAGGTGACAGTCAGCGTCAGCAGGCCGTCTGATGTCGCCTGGCTGCTCATGTAGAGCATGCCCTCGACGCCGTTGATCTGCTCTTCGATCGGTGTCGCCACCGTCTCGGCAATGACCTTCGGGTTGGCGCCCGGATACTGGGCGGTGACGACGATCGACGGCGGCACGACTTCCGGGTACTCGGAAATCGGCAGCAGCTTCAGACCGATGAGGCCGGCGACCACGATGAGGATCGATAGCACTCCGGCGAACACCGGACGGTCGACGAAAAATCTTGAGATGTTCATGGCAGAACCCTCTCCATGGGTGAATCAAGGGACACGAAGTCCGGGCCCGCGGCCCAACAGGCGCCACGAGCATTACAAAACGAAGCATTGGAACGAACGGCCGGAGACTAATCTCTCCGGCCGGATGAATTATTTGGCAGCGACCTTCTCTTCCGGCTTGGGATCGACGACTGCGCCCGGGCGAACCCGCTGCAGGCCGTTGACGATGATCTTGTCGCCGGCGTTCAGGCCTGCCGTGACGATGCGCATGCCGTCTGCCGCGTCGCCGAGGCTGATCGGGCGATACTCGACCTTGTTCTCTGCGCCGACCACGAAGACGAACTTCTTGTCCTGGTCCGTCCCGATCGCCCGCTCGCTGATGAGCAGCTTGGTCTCGGCCTTCGGCTGGCCCATGCGAACCCGCACGAACTGGCCGGGGATGAGACGGCCGCCGGGATTGTCGAAGACGGCGCGAACGCTGACGGTGCCGCTAGCCGCATCGACTTCGTTGTCGATCAGCTGCAACTTGCCCTTGATCGGGGTGCCGTTGTCGCTGGCAGTGCCGATCTGGACCGGAATCTGCTCGACGGGCGGAACCGCACCGTCGGTTGCGGGCAGCTCCGCCAGCGCCCGGGTAACGGTCTGCTCGTTCGCATTGAAGCTCGCATAGATCGGATCGACCGAGACGAGCGTCGTCAGCGCCGGCGACGTCGAGCCGGCAGCGATAAGATTGCCGACTGTGACTGCGATCTTGCCGACGCGGCCGGAGATCGGAGCGCGAACCTGCGTATAGTCGAGGTTCAGCTGCGCGGTCTGCAGGGCTGCTTGCGCAGCCTTCAGATTGGCTTCCGCCTCGGCATAATTGCTGGTGCGCGTATCCATATCGCTCTGCGAGATCGTTCTGTTGTCGAAGAGCTTCTGGCCGCGACCGACCTCGACCTTGGCCAGATCGAGCTTCGCCTTGGCGGCCGATACCTGAGCCTGGGCTTGTGCAACCGTTGCCTCATAGGGTGCAGGGTCGATCGTCACAAGCAGGTCACCCTGTTTGACCAGGGCTCCCTCGCGGAAATGCACCGACTGGATAGCGCCGGCGACGCGCGGCCGCACCTCGACCCGGTCTATAGCTTCGAGCCGGCCGGAAAATTCCTGCCAGGACGTGATGTCGCGTGGCTCCACCGCGGCGACGGTGACCGTGATGGCCGGCATCGCCGCCGGGCCGCTTGCCTCGGTTGCCTGAGCACCGCGGGGCAGCTCGAGATAGAAAGCCGCGCCTGAAATGGCCGCAGCAACACCCATGCCGGCGCCCCACAGGGCCCAGCGCTTGCCGTTGGACTTCATGTTAGTCTCTCCTTTGGCCCCCTCTTGGGAAATGGGGACCGAAAATTCCTAGTGTCTCGATACAGTCAGGGGTGCGAAGCGCGGCTTATGCGCGCGAAAATCGCCTCTGTCCTTGGTTTCGGCACCCCGTCCAAATCCGCGACTTTCCTCGCGACCGGAATGCTGCCGTCGATCAAGCCTGCACGTCTTCGACAAAGCCCTTGAAACAACAGCATATGTCCTGTCGCCATGAAGGCCTGTCTTTCGACTGCCCGCCGTAGAGGGTGGGCCAGCCTGTCCCGGCGGGAAGGACTTGCTGGCGAACACGGACGCCAGCCGCTTTCAGCCGACTGCCGTATTCCATGCTCTCGTCGCGGAGCGGGTCGTCCTCGGCCGTGAGCACCAATGCCGGCGCGAGGCCCGAAAGCCGCGAACAGTATCGAGGCGCTGCATAGGGATGACAGACACCGCCCAGGAAACCCAGGTAACGGTTCCAGCCTTCCGTCCAGCGCTCGCGCATGCCGCTTTCCTCCGCCTGGAGGAAAGATTTCGATCCCATGAAGGGGTCGAGCAAAGGCGATATCAGCACCTGTCCGTCCAACGAACCGGGTATCTGATCGCGCGCCTTTAAAGCGACGCCCGCTGCAACATTGCCACCCGATTCCTCACCGGCGACAAACAGCAGCGATTTCTTTGCCCCACCCAGCGCAAGCATGTTGCGCTTGTTGCTGAGGTAGGCAAAAATCCCGTAGGCGCATTCCAACACCTTCGGAAAAGCATTCTGATTGCAGCTCGTATAATCCGCCGCAACCACAATGGCGCCGGCCTCAGCGAGGCTTGCAGCCACCGGTCTCTCTGTCGCATGGCAAGTATCGAGAAAAGCGCCTCCGTGCAGATAAAGCACGAGGGGTGCCGCCTTCTTCAAACCTTCACCGTTGTAGATCCGAGCTGCCACCGGCCCCGTAGGCACGTTTTCCAGCACAACATCTTTCCACGGCGCACTCATCGACCCAAATCCTATCTGTTCGGATGAACATGACTAAACCAAGCTAGCCCTCTAGCACGCTTTGCAATCATATTCTCGATAATGCGGTCTTGAGCGCCCCGTGCCGCATTGCAACAATCATGGAAACAACATATCGTTATTCCGTTCTGAGAATAAGTAGCCTATATTCGATCAGACTATTCACAATTACAAACAATCGACCTCTTCATTTTGTGGTCGAGGGACATCATGGAATGGACCAACTATCAGCAATGCGGGCATTCGCGCGTGTGGTGGAGACGGGTAATTTTACCCGCGCCGCCGCAGCCCTTTCCATGCCGAAGGCGACGGTGACGACGCTCATCCAGTCGCTTGAGGCCCATCTTCACGCCAAGCTCCTGAACCGGACGACCCGGCGCGTCATGGTGACGACGGACGGCGCACTCTATTACGAGCGCGCCATTCAGATCCTCTCCGAAATCGAGGAACTGGACGGCAGCATCAGCAATTCGCAAAGTCTGCCGAGCGGCCGCCTGCGCGTCGAAATGGCCGGTGCATTTGCCGAGCGGATCGTCATGCCGGCACTCTGCGACTTCCATCAGCGCTACCCCGATATCCATATCGACCTCGGCGTCGGCGATCGACTCGTCGACTATCTGGCCGAGAATGTCGACTGCGCGCTCCGCGCCGGCATGCCGAGCGACCAGTCGCTGATCGCCCGCCGCGTCGGCGAGATTCATCTCGTCACCTGCGCCGCCCCTCTCTATATCGAGAGGAACGGCATTCCGGAGCGGCCGGAGGATCTCGAGATTAATCACCATGCGGTCAGCTATTTCCGCGCACAAACCGGCCGGACGGTCCCTTTCAGCTTCGAGCGCGGGAACGAGTCGCTGGAGATCACTCCACGCTACATCCTCTCCGTCAACGACAGCCGCAGCTACGTCCAGGCGGCGTTGCAGGGGCTTGGCATTGCACAGGTTCCAAGCTTCATGGTCCGGGACGCGCTCGCCAGCGGCGCGCTCGTCCCCGTCCTTGCCGGCTGGACGCGACCCGTTCTGCCCATGCACATCGTCTACCCGCCCAACCGCCACCTCAGCAACAAGGTGCGCGTTTTCGTGGACTGGCTGGCGAAGCTTCTAGTGACCGCACGGGTCGGAGAAGCCTGAAACCAAAGCGTCGCCTTCTCCCCTGAGCGGGGGAGAAGGATTGCGCCGGCAGCCCTCAATTCCAGGAGGCGCCCGCCGGCTGACGGACCGTCGAATTGAGCCGGTTCCAGACATTGTCGAGGGCAATCGCGACGATCAGGGCAGAGAGCGCCTTTTCGTCGTAGTGCCTGGCAGCTTCATTCCAGATTTCGTCGGTAACGGCATCGGGCCGGTCGGCAAGCCGCGTGACAGCCTCCCCCAGCGCGAGCGCCGCACGCTCGGCGTCCGAAAAATATGGCATTTCACGCCAGGCGGACACGCCGACGATACGCTCCATCGTCTCACCCGCCTTCTGCAGCTTGCGAAAGCCCATATCGGTGCAGACGCTGCAGCCGTTGATCTGGCTGACGCGCAGATGCACGAGGTCCATGGTGCTTTCCGAGAGGCCACGATCTTTGAGGGAATTGCTGACGGCCAGAAGCGCCTGGAGCGTTTCGGGCAGGACGAGAGCTGGGTTCTTCATGCGAGCTTGCATTGTTTCTTTCCTCTGTTTTTGAGAGCGCTGTTGCGGCTCTCGTTCAGACGATGCACTTTCCTGCCGATCCGCTGTCACACCGGCCGGATTTCGTTCGTCATAGGTCTGACGGAACACGATGAGGGAATGTGACCGATGGACGAAAAAAAGTGGCAGGCAGAGAAATTCGAGGCGAACCGGCCGCATCTGCGCGCCGTTGCCTATCGCATGCTCGGCTCGCGCACCGAGGCTGAGGATGCGGTGCAGGAAGCATGGCTCCGCCTGGTCAGAAGCGACACCACCGATGTCGAAAACCTCAGCGGCTGGCTGACGACGGTCACCGCACGCATCTGCCTCGACTTGCTGCGCGCACGCAAATCCCGCCGCGAAGAGCCGCTGACGATCCATGTTCCGGAGCCGATGGTGGTACACGAAGCCGGAAACGGCACCGATCCCGAACAGGATGCATTGCTGGCCGATTCAGTCGGCCTCGCCTTGCTGGTCGTTCTGGAAAAGCTCAATCCCGCCGAGCGGCTCGCCTTCGTTTTACACGACATGTTCGATGTGGCTTTCGACGACATCGCCCCGATCCTCGGCCGCACCACGGTTGCGACGCGCCAGCTTGCGAGCCGCGCCCGCCGTCGCGTGCAGGATACGCCGTCGACAACGGAGGCAGACCTCACGCGGCAACGCCATGTAGTCGACGCCTTTCTGACGGCCTCCCGCATAGGCGACATGCAGGCGCTCCTCGCCGTACTCGATCCCGAAGCGATCTTCCGCCCTGATGCGGTTGCTGCCCGCATGGGATCCATTGGCGATATTCACGGGCGTGCCGCCGTCGCCGCGACCTTCAATGGCCGCGCGCAGGCAGCGTGCGCAGCCGTCATCAATGGCGCCGTTGGCGCCGTGGTGGTGATCGGCGGACAGCTCCGCATCGCGCTTCGCTTCACGCTCAATGAGGATAATCTGGTCACAGCGGTCGATGCGATAGCCGATCCGGAACAACTGCGCGCGCTCGATGTCATGCTGATCGAGTCATGAATGCGCTATCGCATCTGCGTCGGGCTCGTACCCGTCAGCCGGCGAAACATCGCGATGAAGGCGGAGGCGTTGCTATAGCCCAGCCGCGAGGCAATCCGCTGCACCGGCTCGCCGGCTTCGATCATCGATAGCGCGGCAACCAGCTTCGATCGTTGACGCCATTCGTTGAAGGAGAGGCCGAGATCGTCCTGGCATCGGCGCGACAAGGTCCGTTCGGTCGTGCCCATCCGGCGTGCCCATTCGCTGAGCGAGTGCCGGTCGCCGGGATCGGCCTGCAATGCGCTGAGCACGGGACCGAGCAACGGATCGTCGGAGAAAGGCAGGTAGTTTTCACACCCGGGCGCCAGTCGAATCTGATCCACCAGAACCTGCGCAAGCCGTAGATCCTCGGCCGTGTCCGGCACGGTGATGTCCCGCGCCGCGAAATCCGCAAGGATGGCCTTCAGCAACGGGCTGATGCTCAGGGTCGTCGGCTTGTCAGGCAAATCCGCACAGAGCGCGCGTTCGACATAGACGGTGACATAACGCAGATCGTGTTGATTGCGCGCACCATGCATGGTGTCCGGCGGCAGCCAGATGGCATAATGCGGCGGCGACAGATAGGGCACGCCTTGAATGTCGAATTCGCAGACGCCGGCAAGGGCATAGTTGAACTCGCCCCATGGCTGGCTCTTTCGGGGAAAGACCGTGCCAGCCCCGTAGTTCTCCGTCCGAAAGGAAACGGGATTCGGCGGATCACCCTCGATACGTGGAAGCCTGTCTGGCATGTCCTCATTTCATCACTCATTGTCCTAATCTCGTTATATACCACAATTCGGACAAAAGGTAGAAGAGCATCACGATGGCGAGAGCTATCCGCCACTCCTTTGTTTCGCAGCCAAGCCAGAACGACGTCGGAGACTGTTCAATGAACAACCAGTCGAACTCAACCGCATCCATCGCCAGCACTGCCGGTTTGGCGCCGCTACTGACGGTTCTGATCTGGTCAGGCAATACGGTCGTCACCAAGGCATCTGCCGGCGTCATTTCACCCGGCTCCATCTCCTTCTATCGTTGGCTGCTCGCCTTCCTCGTGCTCCTGCCCTTCGTCGGCCGCGCGGCTTGGCGCGACAGGGCTGCTCTGCGCGAGCACTGGCTAAAGCTCGCCGCACTCGGTGCGCTGGGCATGGTGATCTATCAGAGCCTTGCCTACGAGGCGGCGAAGACGACGTCAGCGGTGAACATGGGTGTGATGCTCGCCCTCATGCCACTGCTGTCGACCGTGCTTGCCGGTCTCTTGGCGGGTGAAAGGCTGACTGTGGCAAGCGTCGCCGGCGGCGGCATTTCCCTGATCGGGCTCATCTACCTGACATCCCGGGGCGACCCGATGATGTTGATCAACGGCGGTTTTCATATCGGCGACGGCCTGATGATCATCGCCGTTCTTTCAAATGCGCTCTACGGCGTCATGCTGAGACGCTGGGCGATGCCGCTGCCCATGTGGCAGCAGCTCTTCTGGCAAATCGCTTTTTCGACCGTGTTGCTGTTCCCTGTCTTCCTGATGGGCGATATCTCGCCGGTCACAACAACAAACCTGCCGCTCATTCTTTATGCGGCGATCCCGACCTCGCTTATCGCTCCCTTCTGCTGGATGATCGGCATCCATCGGCTCGGAGCAAGCCGTGCCTCGCTGTTGATCAATCTCCTGCCCATCATCGTGGCGGCATTGGCTTGGATGCTGCTTGGCGAGGAGCTGCATTCCTATCATGCCATCGGCGGCGCCCTGGCCCTCATCGGCGTCGGCCTGGGGTTACGAAAAGCTCCGGCTACAGCGGAGGCGACCGCTCAGACGAGTTGGGAAGCAGAGGAAGCCTGATCCCAATTCCGAGGCCCCTTTCCTTTCGCCCGCCCTTCGTTCTACGATGAACGAGTCCGCAGAAGCGAAAAGGAAGCAAGCGTGCGCATAGCCCTGGAACCGGTGTCCTCCAGAACGACGATCCAGGAGAGCGTCTATCAGCAGCTCCGAAATGCGCTGATGGCAGGCAATTTCGATCCCGGCCAGAGCCTGACCATCGCCTCGCTCGCTGAAACCTTCGGCACAAGCAACATGCCGGTTCGCGAGGCTCTGCGCCGGCTCGCGGCAGAAAATGCCCTCGAAGTCGCCGCCAACGGCTCGGCTAGGATTCCGATCGTCACGCTCGCGCGGCTGGACGATCTCTGCCGCGCCCGCATCGCAGTGGAGGGCCTTGCCGCCGAACTCGGCTTGCCGAACCTCACCCCGACTGATATCGCAACGCTGGAACGCATCGCCGGCGAACAGCATGTCATCGGCCTCGGTGCCAACGTCTACGACCTGATGGCCAAGAACCAGCAGTTCCATTTCACCATCTACAGCGCCTCCGGTTCGGAGGTGCTGCTGCAATTGATCGAGACCCTTTGGCTGCGCTTCGGCCCCTACATGCGCATGCTCTCCGCCTCGGTGGAGCCTTTGATGCGCAGCGGCCAGCTTGATCCTGCCGGCGAACACGTCGCGATCGTCAAGGCGCTGAAAGCCGGTGATTTTGCCGCCGCGCGCGATGGCGTCGTCGCCGATATCAGACGTACCCACGAAATCCTGCAGGATTATTGCCCGGCCACACAGGAAGAGCCGCGCAAGGGCTCAGGCATGGGCCGCCGCTAAGCTTCGGGAGCGAGATTGAGAAATTTGGTTGAACCTTAAAGTATTTTGTGATCAAATGATCAAACTAGAGATTTCAACCCAATATCCAGAGCGAGATCCCCATGAGCTCCGCCGCTTTCGCATCGCAATTCGCCGGCCATAACAGCTTCCCGGTCGACGAGGTCCGCGCCATGTTCCCGGCCATCCAGAAGGCCGGCGATTTCGTCTTTCTCGACAATGCAGGCGGTGCGCAGGTTCCGCAGACGGTGGTGGACGCGGTTGCCAATCACCTGATCGATTTCAACGTCCAGCGCATGGCGAAATACCAACACAGCCAGGGCGTCGACCGCAATCTGGATGAGGCGCGCGAAAGCGTCGCCATGCTGGTCAATGCCTATCGTCCGGAAGAAATCTCCTTCGGCCAGAATGCCACCTCCTTCATCCGCCTGGTGAGCCTCGGCATCGCCAAGCTGCTCGGCGAGCGCAACGAAATCGTCGTCACCGACATGGATCACGACGCCAACATCGCTACCTGGATGGCGCTGGAAGGCGACGGTGCCAAGATCGTCTGGTGGCGAATGCGCGAGGACGGCACGCTACATGTGGAAGATCTGAAGCCGCTACTCAACGACAAGACCCGTCTCGTCGCCTGCACCGTCACGGCGCATTCGATCGGCACGATCGTCGATGTCGCCGCTGTCTGCAAACTGGCGGCGGCGGCCGGTGCCGAAACCTTCCTCGATTGCGTCCACTACGGCCCGCACGGTCTGATCGACGTGCAGGCCTGGGGCTGCGACTATCTCGTCTGCTCCGGCTACAAGAACTTCTCGCCGCACATGGGCTTCCTCTGGGGTCGTTACGACGCGCTGGTCAAGCTTCCCACATTCAAGGAAGACTTCATTCCGGACGTGCCGCCCTACAAGATCGAAGTCGGCACTTTCACCTATGAAAACGTCGCCGGCATGAATGCCGCGGTGAAATACCTCGAAGGCCTCGGCCGCCGCTTCCTGCCGAACGGCGACCACGGCCGCCGTCAGGCGCTCGCCGCTGCCATGGGCGCGATCCGCCAATACGAGTTGATGCTGTCGCGCGAAATGATCGCCGTCCTCAAGCGCCACGGCGCCGTTATTTATGGCATCTCCGACGAAAACCGTCTCGACCAGCGCGTTCCCACGATCTGCTTCAACATGCCTGGCATCACGCCGCAGGAATTCGCCTCCGAGATGGGCAAGGAGCGCATCGGCCTGCGCGACGGTCATATGTTCGCACCGCGCCTGATGAAGCGCCTGGGTCTCTCGATGGAAACCGGCGCTATCCGCGTGTCACTGGTGCATTATAACAAGGTCGAGGAAATCGCGCGGTTCGATGCGGTCCTGACCGAGATCATGGCACGGCGCAAATAAGTCGTGTCCGTGAGCGGTGGCGGCGCCCGAACAACACCGCCACCGCAATGCCTGCGCGCCGCCGGCCCGATCGGCAGCGCGTCGAAAGCAACCTGATGCTCAAAAAAGAATGTCGCTTCGCAGCTAGGTCGTTTCGGTCTATCCCTCGTCGAGAGGACCATTGAAGTGGGAGGAAGAGGATGAGCGATTTCCGCCGGAACTGTATCGAGCGCAAGCTGCTTGTCGGCACCTTTGCCGCCATTCCGCATCCTGTCGCCATCGAAGTGACGGCAGCCTCCGGCGTCGATTTCCTCTGCGTCGACTGGGAGCATTCGCAGATCAGCCGCGAGCGCATCGAGGATTTGATCCGCGCCGCCGACGTCCATCGCGTTCCGGCCATGGTTCGTGTGCCCGGTCATGCGGCTGAAGATATCGCAGCCGTATTGGATGCCGGGGCTGCCGGCGTTCTCGTCCCCCGCGTGTCGACAGCGGAGCAGGCCCGCGCCGCCGTAAAGGCCACACGCTATCCGCCACTCGGCGTTCGCGGCGTCGGCCCGGGCCGTGCTGCCGCTTACGGCTATCGCATCCCTGACTACCTCGCCAAAGCCAATGCCGAGCTCGTGCTTGCCATTCAGGTGGAGACGGCCGAAGGACTGGCCAACATCGCCGATATCGCCGCCGTCGAGGGTATCGACCTGATTTTCATCGGCCCCGGCGATCTTTCGGTCTCGATCGACGCGATGGGACCGGCCGGCAAGGACAAGCTTGACGTCGCCATCCGCACCATCACCAAAACTGTCCTTTCAGCCGGTCGCGCGGTCGGCATTTTCCGGCCGACACCGGATGATGTCGCGGCATGGTCGCAAGCGGGCATAAGCTTCTTCATTCTCGCAAGCGATACGATGTTTCTCGGCGCCAGCATGGCTGCCGGCGTCATCGATGCAAAGAAGTCGGGCGGTGGCTTGGAGGTGGGGGAAAAATGATTTATTCCAAAGCCTTACGCCTGGTTGAAGCCACTGCCGGCTCGGGCAGGAATGTAGACTTTTTAAGCTTAAACTTTAGCCTTGAAATGCATTGGTTTTTGGATAACCATTCGAAAATGAAGGGCAATCGAGGCATGAGTTTCAGCAATCGTTTCGTCTCTTCAACACCGGATTCCCAGGGGAAATTTCTTGTCTCTTCTGCCGCAGCATAACCTGCCGAACACGATCACGGGCCGCGATGCTCTCGAAGGCATCCGCGCCCAGATTCGTGACATGCGCACCGACAATATTGCCGTGCTCGCCAAGCGCGCCCGGGAACTCGGCGGCGTCATTCCGCTCTGGTTCGGTGAAGGCGACATCGTGACACCGGCCTTCATCCGCGACGCCGCAAAGAAGGCGCTGGATGACGGCGCGACCTTCTATGTCCCGAACATGCGCGGGCTGCAGACGCTGAACGAAGCGCTGTCGGATTACCAGACGCGCTTGCATGAACGTCCGATCCCGATCGAGCGCACCACCGTCGCTCCCGGCGGCATGCAGGCGCTCTACATGGCGCTTGAGCTGCTCGTCGACGTCGGCACCAACGTCGTCTACGTCGCGCCGCAATGGCCGAACATCCACAACGCCATCCACCTGATCGGCGGCGAGCCGCGTCCAGTCTCTCTCGATTTCGATACCGACTGGCGCCTCGATCTCGACAAGCTCTTTGCCCGCTGCGATGCGCGCACGCGCGCCATCTTCCTCTCGACACCCTCCAATCCCACGGGCTGGACGGCCTCTCGCGAGGAGATGCAGGCGCTGCTTGATTTCAGCCGCCGCACCGGCATCTGGATCATCTCGGACGAGGTTTACGCCCGCCTCTATTTCGACGGCGACATCGCCCCTTCGATCCTGCAGGTGGCCGAGGATGGCGATCGCGTGATCGCGATCAACAGCTTCTCGAAGGCGTGGGCGATGACCGGCTGGCGTGTCGGCTGGCTGACGCATCCGTCTGCCGTCGCCGACCAGCTCGGCGCGATGACGCAATATGTCAACAGCGGCACTTCGGCGATGGTCCAGGCCGGTGCAGCGGCGGCATTGCGTGAAGGCGAGCCGCTGATTTCAGAGATCCGCGGACGCATCAAGGCCGGCCTCGACCTAGCCTATGAAAAGTTGCCGAAGATACCGGGCATGATACTGCCGGAAAAGCCGCGCGGCGGCATGTATGCTTTCTTCGCGCTGCAGGGAGAGCCAGATGCGACCGCGCTTTGCGAACGCATTCTGGAGACAGCCCGCGTTGGCCTGGCGCCCGGATATCATTTCGGAGAGTCGTCCCGCGCTTTCCTGCGCATGTGCACTTTCCGCGAAACCGAACAGATGCGCCTCGCCCTCGACCGCATGGTCGATGCGATGACATGAGACGGCCGCCCGCATGGGCGGACGGGAAATACCCGCGGGTGAGAGGAAAGCCCGCAACCATAACCAGAGGGAGACCAAGAAAATGCATATAACTCGTCGCAGTCTACTGGTCCTAGCGACCGCCGTCGGCCTGGCCGGTGGAAGCCATTTCGCCTATGCCGCCGATGTCTTGAACGTCGGTTCCTATCCCAACAACCCACCCTTCGAATACAAGACCGCCAATGGCGGCTTCGAAGGCTTCGAAGTGGATGTCGTCAACGAAGCGGCCAAGCGCGCGGGCATGACGACCAACATCGCCGACTACGGCTTCCAGGCGCTGTTCGCGGCAACGAGCTCCAAACGCATCGATGTGGCGATTTCGTCGATCACGATCACGCCGGAGCGCCTGAAATCTCAGTCCTTCACCCAGCCCTACTATGATTCCGACATGGGCGTCGCCACCAAGGAAGGCAGCTCGATCAAGGCACTCGCCGATCTCAAGGGCGCGGTCGTCGGCGTACTCTCCGGCTCGACCGGGGAAAAGTGGGTCAACGACAACAAGACCGCTCAGGGCTTTGCCGACGTCAAGGGCTACAACTCGCAGCAGGACATGTTCCTCGATCTCGGCGCAGGCCGCATCGACGCCGTCGTCAGCGATATCCCCGGCATGCAGTATCTGTTCGTCAAGACCAAGGGCTTCGCCATCAAGGATCGCATCAAGACCGGCGAACAGTACGGCCTGATGATGACGAAGGACTCTCCGCTCGTCACCAAGATCAACGATGCCATCACCGCAATGAAGAAGGATGGCACGCTGGACAAGATCCACGAGAAGTGGTTCGGCGGCAAGGCACCGGCTGGCTCCTCTACCATCACAGAATTGCCTATCCCTAAGGCGTGATCAAAAGATCATCATCAAAGTGAGCTACGCCGGTCGCAACAACCGGCGTAGCTACAAGAGCAATTTCAGCAAGAAGGGCGAAGCGCCCTTGCGTCCGGAGTTGCGTAAAAACAAAGAGATAGGGCATTTCTGCGGCTCTTTTTAATGCAGAAATGCGCTGAACAATCTTGTCTTCGTCTTGCACCCGGGAGTGCCAATGTCTTTCGTCGATACCTTCTTCAATTCCGACGTCATGATCTCGGCCTTCCCGCAATTGCTGCGCGGGCTCTGGATGACCATTGCGCTCGGCGTGGTCAGCATCGTGATCGGCGTGACCGGCGGCCTTATCGTCAGCCTGATCCGTCTCTATGCTCCAAAGCCAATCCAGCTGCTGATGATCGCCTATATCGACATCATGCGCGCCATGCCGATGCTGGTCGTGCTGATCCTGATCTACTACGCACTGCCTTTCGTCGGCATCAGCCTCTCGGCCTGGTGGTCGGCGATCATTGGCTTTTCCATCGTACTGGCCGCCTACTCCGCCGAAGTCTTCCGCTCGGGTATCGAGAGCGTGCCGCGCGGCCAGTTCGAGGCCGCTGCCGCCCTCGGCATTCCTTTCCTGATCACGCTCTACAAGGTCGTGCTGCCGCAAGCGGTCCGCATCGTTATCCCGCCGACGACGAGCAACTGCGTCTCCATGTTCAAGGATACGTCGCTTGCCTCAACCGTGGCGCTGCCGGAGCTGCTGAAAGAAGGGCAGAACGCGCAAGGGCTCTACGCCAACCCCTCGCCGCTTATCATGGCAGCGGTGATCTACGTCATCCTGCTCTGGCCGATGGTCCGTCTGGTGAGCGTGCTCGAAAAGAAGTTCAAGAGCGAGCGCGCCCGCTAAAGCGCGTCGCGATCTCTAAGATTCGCTTCATGCGCTTTAGCTCTTTGATTTCCCGCATGTCGTAGTCGCAAAAACCGCTGCACACTTTTGCCCGACATGCTCTAGGCACCTCCACGAAACGCACATGGCGGTTTCGCGCGGAATCATCCGAAGACAATAGAGGGGAGCGGCCTGGCGTTTCAGAGAGACGCTGGGCCGCTGAAACCGTCGTCAGCCGAAGTCGCTGCCGGACAGATGGTTGCTGACCGACGTCTTTACCGCACCGATGTCCTGCCAGAGCTCGGTGACGATGGCGGGATCGACATCCGCCATCATATCACGCAGCCAGCCTTCATGGGCGGCTGCCATGGCGCCAAACAACGTCACCCCTCTGTCCGTCAGCTTCGCGACGGTCACGCGCCGGTCGCCATCAGGCGTAACGCGCAACACCAGCCCGTCCGTCTCCAGCCTTTCGACCAGGCCCGTGACATTACCGTTGGTAACCATGGTGCGCTTGGAAAGCTCGCCGAGACGCAGACCATCGCGTTCGCGATAGAGCTGTGCCATCAGGTCGAATTGGGGCAACGTCGCGCCGAACTCGTTGCGCAGCCGGCGGCGGATTTCCTGCGAGATCAGCTTCGTGGTCGACAGCATCCGTAGCCAGAGCCGCAGTTCCAGCTTTTTACCTTCCTGCGCTCCTTGAACGATGATCTCCAAGTCAACGGTTGCACTCTCAGACTCTGTCATGACGTCGCCTCGGTCTATCGTTCCGCATCACTCAGATAAGCGATCCCGAGCATTTCCGCTTTTCTTCGCAAAGCGGAAATGCTGCGTCTTCTCGTTGCATACCGCATTCCGGACGGAAAACCGCTGCGCACTTTTCCTGGAAATGCTTTAGGGAACGATATTTGAAATGTCAAAGGTTTGGGCGTCAAGTCATATGACGGTCACTTCGCCAGCATTTTTCCCAACATGAAACCGGAGCCGGCTCCCGTCCCCGCGCCCGGCCATGTGGAGGCGCCGCACATGAACAGAGATCCCACGGGCGTCTTGTAGCGCGAGTAGCCGGCAACGGGACGAAACAGGAAGTTCTGGTCGAGATGGTGGCTGCCGGAGAGATTGTCGCCGCCGACGAGGTTCGGGTTCTCACGTTCGAGATCAACCGGCGAGAACACCGACCGTCCCAATATCTTGCCGCGCAGACCCGGCGCATAGCGTTCGGCGATATCGAGGACGCGCTCCGCATAGGCCTCCTTGATTGCGTCCCAGCTATCGCCGGTAATTTGACCCGCCGCATCGCCGCGGAATTCCGCCGGCAAAACGCGCACCTGTATCCAGAGCGTATGCTGACCGGAGGGCGCACGCGAGGGATCGATTGCAGTGGGTTGGCCAATCACCAAAGCGGGTTCAACAGGCAGCAAGCCGCCCATCGCCTCGGCATAGCAGCGGGACATCATTTCGAGATCCGGCGCGATATGGACGTAGGCGAAGTTCTGCAGCGCTTTGCCTGCCGTCCAATCAGGAAGGCTCGATAATGCCAGATGAATCATCATCGTGCCGGGGCCGGCCCGGAAGCGTGAAACTTTGTTGTCAAACTCCTGCCGCGACGAATCCTGATCGAGAAGCTTGCCGAAAAGAAGCTGCGGATGGACATTGGCGATAACGGCGCGCTTCGCTTCATAGCGCCGCCCATCGGCGAGGACGACGCCGGTCGCTTTGCCACCTGATGTTACGATCTTGTCGACCCGAGTGCCGAGCATCAGCTCGCCGCCCTTGCTCTTCAGCACGGCGGCCATCGCCTTGATGATCGTATCGGCTCCGCCCTTGCCAATGACCATTCCGAAGGCCTGATTGGCCATGGATTCGAGATAGGGAAACAGCGCGCCGCCAGCGACATCGGGTGCAAAATCGAGATGCAATCCCCAGGCCGCCATCATCGTTTTCAACTTGGTGTTCTGAAAGCGTGCATCGAGAAAATCGCGCGGCGAGGCAAACAACATGCGCGCCGTATCGTAAAGCCAGCTGGTTCCTTTCTGTCGCCAGGCTTTCCAGACCACCTTTGCGGCTGTTATCGATGGCATCGGAGATCCGAGAAGGCCGAAGATATGCGGGGCATCCGCCCCAAACTCCGAGAGCATATGGCGCCAGGCGGCGGCATCCTGGGGCGATATGTCGGCAATGGCGCCAGCGGTCTTTTCCAGATCGGTGCTGACGCCAAGATAGGTGCCATCCCGGAAGACGCTGGCAAAGCAATCGGCTGCCGGCACGAAGCCCAAGCCCGCAGCCGAAAGCTCGTCCTTGTACTGCGCAAAAAAGGCGGAGCCGGCGAACATGGAGAGGTTCATGGCGCAAAGATCGTGCCTGAAGCCCGGCAGCGTCACCTCCCGGGTTTTGACCGCGCCACCCGGCTCGGAATTGCCCTCGATGACGGCAACCTTCCAGCCCTTCGCCGCCAGATGCACCGCCGCCGCAAGACCGTTATGGCCGGCCCCCACTATGATCGCATCATAGCTCATCGTCTGCCCCTCATTCGTCGGTTATTATTATTGTCACATGCATACATCTTGAGCTTTAAGCTTCAAGCATTTATTGACGCGAATTTCTTACACGGAAGCAACCAAAGAGAGTATTCGCCATTATGGCATGCATATTTGTTTTTATTTACAGCGACTTAAAAAAATCCAAGAGGCAGCTCGAAAGTGTCATTTTTGGACACTTGGCCCGCGCCGGAATGCTTGCAATATCATATATTGTGACATAGGCTCCCCACATTCCGCCGCTGCGTGGACCAAGTGCTCAGAGGAAAGGCACCCCGCGTCCGGCGAAAAATGGATTCACGCTAGATCCCGTCAGAAGTCCCGCCAAGCGGCTCTTTGCACGAGTTCCTGCGACAACGAAGGGAACGTTATCATGACTGCCACTACACTCGCCAGCCTGGCCTCCGCCCTGATTTCGGGTGCCGTCAAGGTCGTCGACCTCACGGCGCCGCTCGGCCCGGAAACCCCGGTCCTCTATCTGCCGCCGCAGTTCGGCAAGAACACGCCGAACGTCAAGGTCCACACGATTTCCGAATACAACCAGGACGGTCCCTTCTGGGCCTGGAACTGGCTGGAGCTCGGCGAACATACCGGCACGCATTTCGATGCACCCTGTCACTGGATCACCGGCAAGGACAATCCGAACAACACGACGGATACCATTCCGCCGCAGAATTTCGTGGCACCGGTCAATGTCATCGACCGCTCCAAGGAAGCTGCCGCCAATCCTGACTATCTGTTGACGGTCGACAGCATCAAGGAATGGGAAGCGCAGCATGGCGCCATCGAAGCCGGCAGCTGGGTGCTGCTGCGTACCGACTGGTACAAGCGCAACGGCTCCACCGAGACCTTCCTGAACGCCGATGAAAATGGCCCGCACTCCCCCGGCCCGACGGCCGAAGCAATCGAATATCTGCTGACCAAGGGCATCATCGGCTGGGGTCAGGAAACGATCGGCACCGACGCCGGTTCGGCCGGCGGCATGAACCCGCCCTTCCCGGCGCACAATCTCATGCACAAGGCGAACCGTTATGGCCTCGCCAGCCTCTCCAATCTCGATCAGCTTCCGGCCAAGGGTGCCGTGCTGATCGCCGCTCCGCTCAAGTTCGTCAAGGGCACCGGCTCGCCGGTTCGTGCGCTTGCGTTGATTGCATGATAGGCTGGAAAGGCGGGAGTCCGGGGGCGGGCTCCTCCTTTCCAACTATCTTGCCTATGAGGGGCAACGGCAATGGGCGATTATGACTACATTATCGTCGGCAGCGGCATAAATGCGCTTGTCGCAGCCGCTATGCTCGGCAAAAAGGGCCACAGGGTGCTCGTCCTCGAGCGCAACGACCGCATCGGCGGTTGCCTGCGTACCGAGGAGATCACCGAGCCCGGCTTTATCCACGACGTCATGGCGACAACCATGGTGCTCTTCCTCACCTCGCCGGCCTATGGTGCCATCGGCAAGGATCTTGAGGCGCGTGGTCTGGAATTCGCCCATGCCGATCTTCCGACGGGCGTGCTGCGGCCCGATGGTTCGCATGTCATCTTTTCCAAGGACAGGCGCCGAAACATCGCCACCTTCGACGAGCTATCGCTCGGCGATGGGCAAACCTTCTCTCGCGAGATGGAGGCGCTGGCCGCCGATGCACCATTCCTGTTTTCCCTTCTCGGCGGGGCGCTGTGGTCGGGATCAACCCTGAAGGCAGTCGGGAAGCAAGGCTGGAGCCGGGGCCTGCGCAAACTCGCGGCCTGGTTTGGCGACGCGCTAACGCCCGCTCGCGGCTACCTCGAAGCCAATTACAAGTCCGAGGACATTCATGCGCTCTGGGCGCCCTGGGTCCTGCATTGCGGTCTCGGGCCGGAAAGCGCCTATTCCGCCGAGATGTTGAAGGTGATCGGCTTCGCCATTGAGCTTGCCGGCGCGCCCATCGTCAAGGGTGGCGCCGCAAGACTGTTGACCGCCTTCGAGCGTCTGATCACCGATAATGGCGGCGAAATCCGCGTCAATGCCGACGTGGCGAGCATCATTCCGGGACCTAACCGCCGTGCAGACGGTGTACGGCTCGCCGGCGGCGAGACATTGCACGCAAAGGCGGGAGTGATCTGCTCGGTGACACCCAACCAGCTTTACGACAGGCTGATGGGCGATTGGCCCGACCCAATGCCGGCAGAGGTGAAATCGGGCGTTGCCAATTACCGTTACGGCAAGGGCGACATGCAGATCCATTACGCCCTATCGGAGCCGCCGCGCTGGAAAGCCGATGCCGAACTCGGCAAGGTCGCGCTGCTGCATCTGACCTCCGGCCTCGACGGCGTCTCCCGCTCTGCCAACGAATGCGAGCGCGGGCTGCTGCCCGCCGAACCCACGATTTGCGTCGGCCAACCGGTCGCGCTGGACCCCAGCCGTGCGCCTGAAGGCAAATCGATCCTCTGGCTGCAGCTCCCCGAAGCACCGCGCCACATCAAGGGCGATGCCGCAGGCGAGATCGCAACGCCGGAGGACGGCCGCTGGACGGAAGAGGTTCGCGAGCGCTATGCCGACCGCATCGAAGCGATACTGTCGAGCCATATCGAGAATTTCTCGAAGATAAAGCTGGCGCGGCGATCCTATTCTCCGGGCGATCTGGAGGCGATGAACATGAATCTCGTCGGCGGCGACCCCTACGGCGGCTATTGCGGCCTCGACCAGTTTTTCATCTGGCGTCCATTCAAGTCATCTGTTAACCACCGCACCCACATATCAGGCCTGTACCACATCGGCGCTTCGGCACATCCCGGTCCAGGTCTCGGCGGAGGCTCCGGCTTCCTGCTCGCATCATCGCTGAAGTAACAGGTTTCCTAGGGAGCATCGTCGATGGAGGAACGGTTTTCAGGCACCGTTTTGAGGCGCAAGCAGGATGAGAACGCCAAACGCCCCACCATGGGCGAAATCGGCCTCAACCACTTCGCGCCCTACCTGATGAACCGGCTTATGGCCCGCTGGAATGCCAATCTTTCCGAAGAGCTGCGCGAATACGACATGACGACCGCCAAGATGCGAACGCTCGCCGTTCTGTGCGTCTCGGCCAGCCTCACCATCAATGAGCTCTCCGTTTTTGCCGTCACCGAACAGTCGACGATGAGCCGCACACTGGATTCGCTCGAACAGCAGGGCTACATCCGCCGCCAGCCGCGTGTCGAGGACATGCGCATCCGCGACGTCTCCATCACAGAGGAAGGTCGTGCCGCCTTCGAGAAGGTGTGGCCGACTATGTACGACCTGTTCCTGCAGATGTTCGACGGCGTCGACGAAGCCGAGTATCGCGGCTTCATCTCGACCCTGCACAAGGTTCTGCACAACATCCGCAAGCACGAGATCTAGAGCATTTCCAGGAAAAGTGCGTAGCGGTTTTCCGTCCGGAATGCTTAAAAGACAATAAGATAGAGCGGGCCAAAAGGCCCGCTGGAGATTAGATCATCGCTTGTTGGGAATGAGCGCCGTCGCCAGTGCTGCGATGGCGGCAATGATGGCGAAGACGTAGAAATTCCACTCCGGACCGACATTCAGGCTGGCGATATATCCGCCCATAAGCGGCCCGGAAAGCGCGCCGATGCGCGAGAAGCTCAGCGCCCAGCCGGTGCCGGCGGCTCGCACGAAGGGCTGCAGGTAGGCAGCCAGATAGCCGGTGAGGATCAGCGATGCCGATACCGTGCCGAAACCGGCGATGGCGACGACCGTATAGTTCAACCAGATGGAGCCTTTGAAGGCGAGAAACGCGATACCGACGGCGCCGAGCAGATAGGACAGCGTCACGGTCAGCCGCACGCCGAAACGATCCGCCCATTGACCAAGCACGATACCGCCGATTGCCGAGGTGAAGCTGAAAACCGCCAGAAACAGCAGGCTGTCGCCGAGATCGTAGCCGCTCTTGCGCATGATCTGCGGCAGCCATTGAGCCAGCCCGTAGACCAGGAGCAGCCCCATGAACAGCGCAATCCAGAAGCAGGCGGTGGCAAAGGCATTTCGCGGCGAGAAAATCTCGCCCAGTACAGCGCGCCAGCCGAGGCTCGTTTCCCGCGGCGCATTTCTCGCCGGAACGGAAACGCCAAGCCTGGCAGCCAGACGTTTCGCCTTCTCGCTTCGTCCCCGCGCCACAAGGAAATCGAGGGATTCAGGCAGCAACCACGCCATGACGGGTACGAACAGAACCGGCAGTGCACCCACCAGAACGACCGGCCGCCATCCATGATCCGGCAGCAACCATCTGCCGACGAGCGCAGCGGCGAAAAGACCGAGCGAATAGCCCGAATACATGATGCCGTAATTAAGGTTCTTCTTCGCTGCCGGCGAATACTCGATGGTCAGCGCCGCCGCGAGCGGAATGATACCCCCAAGGCCAAGACCGGCAGCAACGCGACTGACGCCGAACCATGTCGGTGTCGGCGACCAGGCGGTGAGCGCCGTGCAGACGGCAAAGAGCGAGAGGCATGCGAGAAACATTGGCTTGCGGCCATAGAGTTCGCTGAGCGTGCCGACGACAATGCCGCCGACAAGCATGCCGAAGACGGTGTAGCTGCCCATCGCTCCGAGCTGCAGCGGCGAGAGATGCCAGACATTGTCGGTGGAGAGCGCCGGCAGAATGGCACCGAGGACACCGACATCATATCCTTCGGCGAAAATCGCCAGCCAGCAGATAAGCACGACGACGAGGCTTTTGGCATGCGAGATCTCTCCGCCGCGAGGACCTGAAGGGTCCCTCGCAACGCCATTTCGAAGACTGTCCATGCAATCGTTCCCTTTTGGAAAGTATCGGTCTTGGCCGATATTGTTTGCATCCCGTGGACGCACGGGGCGGAATACCCGCCCCGTTCAATTGGTCTGAACCTGTCAGAGTGTCTCTACGGTCTTCAGCGCACCGTCGAGAGCGCTACCCTTTTCATCGAGGAGCGCCGCCTGCCGCAACCGCTTCATCCAGGCAGCGCCGTCTTCACGGTCACGCAGCAACGGCAGCGCAGACATGACGCGATCGAACTTCGACAGGCCGCGCACATGCGTATCGGAATAGCCTTTGACGAGGCGGCGATTGCCAAGCACCTCGACGGCCAGATCGTAATTCGCCGTCAGCAGATTGGATGCCGCGGTCAGCCAGGCCTCACGATGCTCGACCTCTCGCGAATGGCGCAGGGTGCCACGACGAATACGGCGCAGCCCGGAGACCATGTAGAGGCCGAGGAACCAGAACAGCGTGCCGGTCTGAACTCTCCGGCCCTTGTTGACGAAACGGTCGAGCCGCTCGAACAGGCGCGGACGGTTCTCGATCCACAGGCCCATTCCCTTCGGCATGGTGCCGCAGACTTCGTCCATGCGCGGATGCATGTATTCGGTCATGTAGACGAGCTGGTCGTCCTTGGCGCCGACCTCCTTGCGCACGCGCTCGAAGCGCGAACCGCGCACTTTCAGATCGGCAACGCGAATGACATCGTCATAGGCCATGGCAACGGCGACATATTTTGCCGCCTGGACGGTGAAGGCGAAGTCCTTGGTTGCACCGCCTGCTTTACGGTCCAGCGCATGAAGCGCTGCAACGCGGCTTAGATATTCGTCGGCATAGGCCGGATCCTGATAGTCGGTCAGCCGCTTGGCACCGGCAAACAGCAGCGGATGGGCCACTTCAGGAAACTCCGCGCGGATGCGATTGACCAGCCGGTCGAGTGCCGCGTGGCCGGCCGTCTCCGGCAAAGTGTCAAAATGCTTCGGCGGAGTTGCGGAAACAGCGTCGCGCGGTTTTTCCTTGACCCTGTCGAAAGCGGCATTGAACGCTTTGAGGCTCGGCTCAATGCCCTTGCCGCCGGCGCGAATCATCGTCTCGAAAGCCTGCTTTGCGAAAGGAAGCGCACCGGAACCGGCCAGCGCGCCAAACATGGATGCGGAAATCACACTGCCGTTCTTGACCGCGAGCGTCTCCATGTCAAAGGCGATCGTGCGTTTGGCGGCGAAATCGGTGGCGTCGACTACGACCTCCGGGTTGCCGATACCATCTCCCGGCTTCTCCTTCTCGCCCACAGCAAAGGAGCGATGCGTCGAAGCAATCAGCACGGTCTTGTCCGGGGTGACCAGGCCGCGCAGCACGGAACGACCAGCCTCCATCAGTTCGGCCGCCATGACGACATCAACATCGCCAGGGGTCGGCATCAGCGAGAAGATCGGCGCATGGCCATCGCGGGCCGGCAGCATCTCGATGTAATAGATCGTCGCACCCGTACGCTGCGCCACGCCGGGCACGGATGTCGTTTGCGCCATCCATCCCTCAGCTTCTGCAAGGCCGACGATCCAGTCGGCCAGCACGCCACCGCCCTGTCCGCCCATGGCAAGAACGGCAAGCGACAGCGGTTTGTCCGTGGAAAGTCTGTTGGCGCCGAGATCACTCATGCTCACATGCTCGTTCATATCGCCCTCTCAATCTGCGAAGACGATGCGGCCGGCGCGGCGACGCGCCTGCAACCAGCCGATGACGCGGGAACGCAGGCGGGCGACGAAGCGGTCCCAACCCGTCGGGTTGTGAATGATATCGGCGCGGTAGAAGGACGGACAGAGCACCGCAGCCTCCGAAACCTCGCCGCAATTGCCGCAGCCGACGCAATTATTGTCGATCGCCGCCACCGGATCGTCCTTCAGCGGATCGTCGGTATGCTTGACCGATAGTGATGGACAGCCGGAAAGACGGATGCAGGCGTGATCGCCGGTGCAGACATCTTCGTCTACGCCGAAGCGCTCCTTGACCATACGCTTGCCGTCTTTCACGGCCTTGGCAAATAGCGGCTTCACGCGGCGCTGCTTGTTGAGCATGCACTCCGAAGAAGCGACGATGATCTTCGGCCCCGGTTCTTTCGATGTCAGCGCCTCGCGCAGCGTGTCGCGCATCTTGGCGACATCATAGGTGCGGTCGATCTGGCGCACCCAGGTCGCGCCGATGCCCTTGACCGCATTGACGATGGAATTGTTGGTCTTGCGGCGCGGATTCAGCGCCCGTGAGGACGGTATGTCCTGACCGCCGGTCGCCGCAGAATAGTAATTGTCGACGACGAGGATGACGCCATCCTGCTTGTTGAAGACCGCATTGCCGACTGATGTCGCCAGGCCATTGTGCCAGAAACCGCCATCGCCCATGACCGAGATTGCGCGCTTGTCGGCGGCCACATTGAAGGCCGAAGCAGCGGCCGGGCCGAGCCCGTAGCCCATGGTGGTGCTGCCCAGATTGAAGGGCGGCAGGATCGAGAACAGGTGACAGCCGATATCGCCGGAGATGTGATGCTGGCCGAGCTCACCTTCCACCATCTTCATCGCCGCGAAGATCGGCCGCTCCGGACAGCCGATGCAGAAGCCCGGCGGCCGCGGCGGCACGACTTCCGCCAATGCCTTGATCTTGGGATCGTTGAGGATAGGCGTCGGATCCGGCAGCGGTGGCTGGTTGCCGAGCAACACGCGCTGATGGATCTCCAGGAAATTCTTGATGCCCTTCATCAGGACCGGTGCGGTATATTCGCCGCCCATCGGCAAGACATCCTTGCCGGAGACCTTGGTCTGTATATCCCGGCGGCGCAGGATCGTGTTGAGCGACTGCTCGATATATTCGGGCGCCCCCTCCTCGACCAGCAGCACGGCTTTCTTGTTGGCGCAGAACTCGGCCATCTGATCGTCGATCAGCGGATAGGCGACATTGAGAACGTAGAGCGGCACAGCGGAACTGCCGTAGACGTCTGCAAGACCGAGCTGCTGCAGCGCGCGCATGACGCCATTGTAGGCGCCGCCGAGCAGGATGATGCCGACTTCGCCTTCGGAAGGACCAAAATATTCGTTGAGCTGGCGCTTCTTGATGAAGTCGACAGCGGCCGGCCAGCGTTTCTCCAGCTTCTCCTTCTCATGCAGGAAGGAGGCGGGCGGCAGTACGATGCGGTTGACATCGCGAACCGGATTTTCGAGCGCCTGCTTCAGCGTATAGGCCGGCCGCTTGTTGTCCTTGGCGACGAACTGGCCATGCACATGACAGCTGCGGATGCCGACCTGCAGCATGACGGGCGTATTGGAAGCCTCGGAAAGCTCGAAACCTTCCTCGACCGCCTGCACGATCGACGGCAGGTTCGGGCGTGGGTTGAGCAACCACATCTGCGATTTCATCGCATAGGCATGGCTGCGCTCCTGCATGATCGAGGAGCCTTCGCCGTAATCCTCGCCGATGATGATCAGCGCGCCGCCGGTGACCCCGCCCGAAGACAGGTTGGAAAGCGCGTCGGAGGCAACATTCGTGCCCGCCGTCGATTTCCAGGTAACGGCGCCGCGCACCGGGTACATGACGGAGGCCGACAGCATGGCTGCGGCAGCCGCTTCCGATGCCGAAGTCTCGAAGTGGACGCCGAGATCTTCCATCACGTCCTTGGCATCGGCCAGCACGTCCATGAGATGAGAAATCGGCGATCCCTGATAGCCGCCGACATAGGATACGCCGGACTGCAGAAGTGCCTTGGTGATCGCGAGAATACCCTCGCCGCGGAAGACATCACCTTCCCCGAGCTTCAGATCCTCGACCTCGCGCGCAAATGATCGCTCGGCCATCGTCGTTACCCCTTTGCCCTATGGGCTTCTTTAAATCATTTGCAAAATCATATTTTGAACTTCCTTCAACTGTCAACGAACAAATACGCGATATTGAGCAACAGACCGCCTCTTGGCGCAGCCGCTATACGGCGATCTTTACAAACGGCAGCGAGTGAAAAGAGCGATCTGAAATCAGAATTATATGCAGATGCATAAAAATAGACCATCTTACACAGCCTTGCCTTGAGCCGAGTGCGGGAATTTTCGAAAGGGCCAGAGAAAGCGCTTGCCGCTCCGAAATACATATTTTAGGATTAAAACATTCCGACAATAAATCGCCAGCGGCAGGCGGAGCGTCATGCTTTTCTGCCGCTTAACAGGGGAACGGAGTGACCATGACTAAGCTTACTCGCCGCGAGGCCCTCAGCCTCGGCGCAGCCGCATTCATTACTGGGATTCTCGCGGGCAGAACGCCCGTCGAAGCTGCCGAGGCCGGCACGCTGACCATCGCCTTCAACGTCAACCTGCCATCTTTCGATCCGACGACCGGCCCTTCCGCCGTCAATCCGACGATCCAGGCGATCTACCGCTCGATCTTCGACCAGTATATCGGCCAGGGACCGGATCTGAAGTTCCAGCCGGGCCTGCTGACCGCTTGGGGTTGGAACGACGACAAGACCAAGGTCTGGATGGACGTCCGCGAAGGCGTCACCTGGCATGACGGTTCCAAGTTCACGCCTGATGATGTCGTCTGGTCGCTGGAGCGCGCCGCCAAGCAGGAAACCGGCAATCCCATCCAATTCATCTGGTCGACCGCCAATAACTACAAGGTGGAAGGCAACCGCATCACCGGCGATGTCGTCCGCTTCGAGCCGACCTTCTTCAAGTGGATGGCCTTCCTCACCGGCTATATCCTGCCGAAGGATTATTACACCAAGGTGGGTGCAGAAGGCTTCGAAAAGAAGCCGATCGGCACCGGCCCCTATATGGTCGATGCCTATGAGGGCAATTCCTATCTGCGCCTGAAGGCGAACCCGAAGTATTTCGGTGGCAAGCCCGCCTTTGACACGGTCATCTTCAAGTTCGTGCCCGACACGACGAGCCGCGTCGCCGAAATCGAGTCCGGCTCTTCCGACGTGACGCTGGAAATCCCTTATGAGGATTTTGACCGGCTAAAGACCAAGTCGGGTCTCGCAGGCGTTGCGACGCCCGTTTCCGATATCGGCATGATCTTCATCAGCAATGTCGATCCGATGCTCGACAAGAATGTCCGCCTCGCCGCCAACATGGCGATCGACAAGGACGCGATCATCAAGCGGCTGTTGCGCGGCTACGGCAATCCGTTGTCGACGCTCGAAGCGCCGGAATACGAAGCCTATGACGCCTCCATCAAGATCCCCTACGATCCGGAACAGGCCAAGAAGCTCCTGGCGGCCAGCGGCTACTCGACGAAAAAACCGGTGAAGTTTACCATCAAGACCACCCGCGGCTTCAAGCCGAAAGACTACGAGATGATCCAGGCGATCGTCGGCATGTGGCGCAAGGTTGGTATCGAGGCTGAGATCGAAGTCTACGAAATAGCCAAGCATTACGAACTGCGCGCTGCCCACAAGCTCGGCCCGGCCGCCTTCTACAACTGGGGCAATGCCATCGGCGACCCGACGACCTCGACCGGCTTCGCCATGTTCGGCCCCTCGCCGCACTCGGCTTGGAAGACCAAGGATGTCGACGACATGCTGGGACCTCTCTGGGGCGAAAAGGACGAGGCAAAGCGCATTGCTGGCTGGAAAGCGGCGATCAAATACATCGCCGAGCAGGGCTATGTGATCCCGCTGCTGCAATATGCTCAGCCGATCGTCTACAAGTCGAGCCTGAAGGTCACGCCGAACGTCTCCGGCGCCCTGCAGCCGACGCTCGTGTCGAAGGCTTGATATCGCTTTTGTGGCTTTGCCCCTTATCCTAACCCTCTTTCCGCTCGCATGGAGAGGGAACGACTTCCGTTTCCTCGCATGAACAGGCGGTTAGGGGTAGGCTGCAGGTGCCTCCTTCCCCTTCTCCCCGTCAAAAACGGGGAGAAGGTGCCCGACAGGGCGGATGAGGGGCTTGGCTTCTTCATTTGCAGCAGCGAATGCCATCGGAATACATAACGAATGATAGCAGTTTCCATTCTCAATCGGCTGATCATGGCCGCCATCACGCTGTTCGGAGTGGCGCTGATCGTCTTCGTCCTGCTGCGCGTCGTGCCGGGCGATCCGATCGCCATGATGATCTCGCCGGGCGCGAGCCCCGCAGATATCGCAGCACTCCGCGCCCACTACGGTCTTGATGCAAGCCTGACGGCACAGTTTGGAATCTGGCTGAAATCGGTCCTCGTGGGTGATTTCGGGACGTCGATCTCCTTGAAACGCGATGTGCTGTCATTGTTGGGCGAACGTCTCCCCGCGACACTGGAGCTTGCTTTTGCCGCCCTGGTTCTGGCCGTTCTGCTCGGTGGCGCGGTAGCCATCGTCGGCACGCTGGCCCGCCGCACGATTTTCGAACCTGTGATCGATAGCCTGAACGGCCTTTTCCTCGCCGTGCCGGATTTCGTCTGGGCGCTTGCGCTGGTCCTTGTTCTCGGAGTCCTCTTTCCGCTTTTTCCGCTGTCCGGTCGCATCGACCCAAGCATCGACGCGCAATTCACAACACCTTTCTATCTCGTCGAAAGCCTGGTGACGCTTCGCTTTGCGATCTTCGCCGATATTTGCGCCCATATGGTCATGCCGGTCCTGGCGCTCGGGCTGCCGCTTGCGGCCATCATCGCCCGGGTGCTCAAAGCCGCGCTCTCCGAGGCCATGGTGCAGGACTATATTCTGCTCGCCAAGCTGAAGGGCATGTCTGAGCTGCGGTTGGTGTTGCAGGAGGCGCTGCGCAACGCCGTCGGCCCGACGATCGCGCTGACCGGCGTGCAATTCACCTTCCTGATCGGCGGCACCGTCATCGTCGAGCGCATTTTCGCCTATCCGGGCATCGGCAACATGGCGATCGACGCCGTCATCAACCGCGACCTGCCGCTGATCCAGGGGCTTGTCCTCGTCTTCGGCGCCATCTTCATTCTCGTCAATCTGGCAGTCGACCTTCTGGTCGCGGCCTTCAATCCGAGGCTCGCCCATGGCTGACGTCACCTCGCCCGCCATGCCGCGATCGCCATCGAGAATGGCCAAGCGCATCCGGGCATTGCTCGCCGAGCCGAAGGTGATCTTCGGCGGTGGCTTCATCCTGATCCTGATCATCCTCGCGATCTTTGCGCCCTATATCGCGCCGAAGGATCCGCTGGAGCAGGATCTGATGTCCGGCACCCTGCCGCCGGCGTGGATCGAGGGTTCCGATCCCGGCTTCCTGCTCGGCACCGACGATCTTGGCCGCGACGTGTTGTCCCGCGCCATCTTCGGCACCCGCATCGCGCTTACGGTCGCTTTCGTCGCAGCTGGCCTCGCGGCCCTGATCGGGACGCTGCTCGGCCTTCTTGCCGGCTGGTATGGCGGCTGGATCGACAAAGTGATTTCCCGCCTCGTCGATATCTGGATGGCCTTCCCGCCGGTGCTTCTCTCAATCTTGCTCGTCGCCGTCTTCGGCTCCGGCGTGCACTCGGTCATCGCTGCTATCGTCATCATCGACTGGACGCGTTTCTGTCGTGTCGTGCGATCGGAAACGCAAGCGCAGGCGCGGATGGACTATGTAACCGCAGCCCATACGATCGGCTTCTCGCGGGTGAGAATCCTCTTCAGCGAAATCCTGCCCAATGTGACGCCAGTGCTGATCGCCCTTGTCAGCCTGGAAATGGGCATTGCCGTCATCGTCGAAGCCATCCTGTCCTTTGTCGGCCTGTCGGTGGCCTCCGATACGCCGACCTGGGGCGGCATGATCGCCGAGGGTCGGCAGATGATCTATCAAGGCTGGTGGGTGCTGGTCGTACCGCTGATCGCGCTCTTCGCGACGGTGCTTGCCTTCAATCAACTCGGCGACGGTCTGCGCCGCGCGCTCGATCCGGTGATGCGCCGATGACATCTCCACTTCTTTCCATTACCGGCCTCAGCGCCGTATCCGACCGCGACGGCAAGGCGCCGATCCTGCGCGACGTTTCCCTGACGCTGGAACGCGGCGAAGTGCGCGGTCTCGTCGGCGAAAGCGGTGCTGGAAAATCGACCATCGCCAAGGCCCTGCTCGGCATCCTGCCCCGCAGCGTCCGTATCACCGACGGTTCGATCCTTTTCGAAAGTCGCGACCTCCTCACTCTCTCAGCCAGGGAGCTACGCGGTATCATGGGCAGCGAGATTTCGCTGATCCCGCAAGACCCGCAAACGGCGCTCAATCCCGGCCGGCGCGTCGAGGCGCAACTGACCGACGGCCTGCGGTTGAAGCGAGGCATGTCGTCGCGTGATGCACGGCAGCGCGCGCTAAAGCTGTTGGAGGAAGTGCATATCCGCGATCCCGAGCGCGTGTTGCGCGCCTATCCCCACGAACTGTCCGGGGGAATGCGCCAGCGCATCTTGATTGCCGCCGCTTTCGCCTTGGAGCCGAAGCTGGTCGTCGCCGACGAGCCGACCACGGCGCTCGACGTCACCGTGCAGAAGCAGATCCTGCGGCTGATCCGCGGTTTGCAGGAAGCGCATGGCACCGCCGTCATCTTCGTCACACATGACCTCGGCGTCGTCGCCCAGATCTGCGACAGCATCACCCTGCTCTACGCCGGCAAGGTCATCGAAGAGGGACGCACGAGCGATGTGCTCACCCATCCCCAGCACATCTACACAAAATCACTGATATCGGCCGGTCCGCGCTACGATCGGCCGGATGCCGGGCTGACGCCGGTTCCGCAAACCGTCTTCGAACAATTGCGCCGCGAAATCGGCATTCCGGAGGTTCGCCGATGAGCATTTCCGATAGTCTCCTGTCGGCTAGGGGCATCGAAGTTACCTATGGCGCCAAGCCGCACCTTTTCGGACCGCCGGGTCAAGGCATTAAGGTGCTGCATGGCGTCGATCTCGACATCCGCCGTGGCGAAACGGTCGGCATCGTCGGCGAAAGCGGCTCGGGCAAGACGACGCTCGGCCGCGCCCTGCTGCGGCTTGTCGATGTGACCGCAGGAAGCATCCATTTCGATGGCAGGGATATCACCCGCCTGCCCGATGCCGGTATGCGGCCTCTGCGCCGCCGCATGCAGATGATCTTTCAAGACCCGATGGCTTCGCTCAATCCGCGCCACACCATCCGCCGTATCCTCGTGGAACCGCTGCTGTTGCATGGATTGGCTTCGGACCGGAAGGACGCCGAGCGACGCGTTTCCAAGATCCTCGAGCGCGTGACGCTGCCGCAGGCCTGCCTCGATCGCAATCCGCACGAACTTTCCGGAGGGCAGCGCCAGCGCATCGGCATCGCACGGGCAGCGCTATTGGAGCCGGATTTCGTGCTGGCAGACGAAATTGTTTCCGGCCTCGACGTCTCGACGCAGGCACAGGTGCTTAATCTGCTGAAGGAACTTTCGCGCGACCTTGGCCTGTCGATGGCGTTCATCAGCCACGATCTCTCGGTCATCCGCGCCGTCTGCGACCGTGTCTATGTCCTGCGCCATGGCCGTGTCGAAGAGGAAGGCAATTGCGAGCGCGTCTTCACCGCACCCGCTTCCGCCTATACGCGCATGTTGCTCGATGCCATTCCCTTGCCGGAAATTGATCCGCACTGGCTGACACGCGAAACAGGGCAGGAAAACGCCGCGTGATGAGCATTTCCAGGACATGTGCACGGCAGTTTGCTGTTCGGGATGCCGGAAGAAGCACCCCGACCTTCAGTTGCGCAACCGAAAACGCTGTATCTTGCCGGATTCGGTCTTCGGCAAGGCTTCGACGAAAATGATGGCGCGCGGATATTTGTAGGGCGCGATCACGGCTTTGACGTGATCCTGCAGCTTCTTGACCTGCAGATCCGAACCGGTGGCGCCGGCGGCCAGCACAACATAGGCCTGAACGATGTGACCCCGCTCCTCGTCCGGCTTGCCGACGACGGCACATTCCATAACGTCCGCATGCGAAAGAAGGGCAGCCTCCACTTCCGGCCCGGCAATATTGTAGCCGGCCGAAAGAATGATGTCGTCGGAGCGCGCCGCAAAGTGGAAATAACCGTCTTCGTCCTGAATGAAGCTGTCGCCCGTCAGGTTCCAGCCAGCCCGCACGTAATCGGCCTGCCTGTGATCGGCGAGATAACGGCAACCGATCGGGCCACGAACGACGAGCTTGCCGATCGTGCCGCGCGGAACCTCGTTCATCTCCTCATCGACGACGCGGGCTTCATAGCCTGTCAGCGGCTTGCCAGTGCAGTTCGCCTTGGCATCATCGAGCCGATTGGAGATGAAGATATGCAGCAACTCCGTCGAGCCGATACCGTCGAGGATCGGCTTGCCGGTTTTGCGCGTCCATTCCTCAAAGATCGGTCCGGGCAGCGTCTCACCCGCCGAAACCGCGATACGAAGAGAGGAAAGGTCGGCCCCCTCTTCCATGGCGGCCAACATGGCGCGATAGGCCGTCGGCGCGGTGAAGCTGATGGTCGCGCCATATTCCTGGATGATCTCGACCATGTTCTTCGGCGAGGCATTCTCCAGCAGCGCTGTCGATGCACCGAAGCGCAGCGGGAATACAACCAGACCGCCGAGCCCGAAGGTGAAGGCAATCGGCGGCGAGCCGATGAAAACGTCATCGGGCGTCACCTGCAGCACTTCCTTGGCATAGGCGTCGGCAATAATCAGGATATCGCGATGGAAATGCATCGTCGCCTTCGGCACACCCGTCGACCCCGAGGTGAATCCGAGCAGTGCCACGTCGTCCCGACCGGTTTTCACCGCCTCGAAGCGGACCGGTTTGTTGAGGGCGATGCGATCGAGCTCGGCATCGTGATTGGCGGTGCCGTCAAAGCCGACAACCTGTTTGAGGAAGCGACTATCCTTGGCGACAGCGACCAGCTCCTCCAGCAATCTCGTATCGCAGAGTGCTAAGGAAATTTCTGCCTTGTCGACAACTTTGGACAGTTCGCCCGCACGCAGCATCGGCATGGTGTTGACGGCAACGGCGCCGACCTTGGTCACCGCCAGCCAGCAGGCAATCATGGCGGGGTTGTTGCCGGAGCGGATGAGAACGCGATTGCCGGGTTTGACGCCAAAGTTTTCGACGAGCGCATGGGCGATGCGGTTGGTCCAGTCCGCCAGTTCCTTATAGGTGCGGCGGCGACCATTGCCGATCAGGGCCACATTGTCGCCGAAGCCCTTCTCGACCATGCGATCGCTGAGTTCGAAACCGGCATTCAGCCATTCCGGATAGTCGAAACCGTCCATCCGCAATTCGGGCCATTCCTCGAAGGGCGGCAAATTGTCCCGCGTGAATGTATCGGTATGACCGGTCGGTCCCAGCATTGCCTCGCTCCCAGATAGCAATCAACCAAGCCACCACCATAACGGCCTCCCCAAGGTGCTATGTGTGGCGTGGCTAAAAAGATCGCATTGAAGAATGAAATGTTCAAGCAAGAAATTTTAAGCCTAAAATATTTCCTGTTTCCAATTGATTTAAAAGGGTATTTTGAGATTTCCAGAGCGCTGCACGGTCGTTTAATCAAGAGATTCAGGCAAGACATATCTTGACGAACGCGACCGGCGAGATATTTTAAACTTAAATAATTTTTCGAAACCACCACGGTTTCAAGAGGAGGGATAAGCGATGCGCATCGTCTGTATCGGCGGCGGTCCGGCTGGGCTCTACTTCGCGCTTCTGATGAAGAAGCTCCATCCCGAGCATTCGATCCGCGTCGTCGAGCGCAATCGCCCTTACGATACCTTCGGCTGGGGCGTCGTCTTCTCCGACGCGACCATGGTTTCGATGCGCGAATGGGATCCGGAAAGCGCCGCCGAGATTGAAGATGCTTTCAACCATTGGGACGACATCGAAGTCCTGTTCAAGGGCACACGCCAGCGCACATCGGGCCACGGCTTCGTCGGCATCGGCCGCAAGAAGCTTTTGAACATCCTGCAGAAACGCTGCGAGGCGCTGGATGTCGAGCTGATATTCGAAACCGACGTCAATTCCGATCTCGATTATCCCGACGCCGATCTGGTCATCGGCTCGGACGGCCTCAATTCGCGCATTCGCAATCATTATCCGGAAGTCTTCCAGCCGGACATGATCACGCGGCCGAACCGCTATATCTGGCTCGGCACAGACAAGCTGTTCGACGCCTTTACCTTCGATTTCCGCAAGACCGACCACGGCTGGTTCCAGGCGCATATCTACAAGTTCGACGACAAGACCTCGACCTTCATCGTCGAAACCACCGAGGAAGCCTATCTCGCCCACGGCCTCGACAAGGTCAATCAGGATGGCTCTATCGCCTTCTGCGAAAACCTGTTCTCCGAAGTGCTCGAAGGCGCTTCGCTGATGACAAACGCCCGCCATATCCGTGGCTCGGCATGGTTGAATTTCAACCGCCTGATCTGCGGCAAGTGGAGCCATTTCAACGGCAATTCCCATGTCGTGCTGATGGGCGACGCGGCACATACCGCGCATTTCGCCATCGGTTCCGGCACCAAGCTCGCCATCGATGACGCCATCGAGCTGACCCGCCAGTTCCAGATCCACGGGCACCAGAAAGACAAGATCCCGGCTGTTCTCGAGACCTACGAGGAAATCCGCCGCGTCGACGTCGCCCGCATCCAGAATGCCGCCCGCAACGCGATGGAATGGTTCGAAGTCGTCGGCCGCCGTTATGCGGATACGCTCGAGCCGCCGCAGTTCATGTATTCGATGCTGACCCGTTCGCAGCGCATCAGCCATGAGAACCTAAGGCTCCGCGACAAGACCTGGCTCGAGGGCTATGAGCGCTGGTTCGCCGAAAAATCCGGCCTTGCGGTCGGCAATGACCGCTGCCTGCCACCGATGTTCACGCCCTATCGCCTCCGCGACGTACAGCTCGTCAACCGCATCGTCGTCTCGCCCATGGCGATGTATTCGGCTGAGGATGGCGTGATGAACGATTTCCACATCGTCCATCTCGGCTCGCGCGCCCTTGGTGGTGCCGGCCTGATCTTTGCGGAAATGACCTGCGTCACCCCGGATGCGCGCATCACCCCCGGTTGCCTTGGCCTCTGGAACGAGGAACAGGCGGCGCAGTGGAAGCGGCTCGTCGATTTCGTTCATACGAATAGCGCCGCCAAGGTCGGCATTCAGATCGGCCATGCAGGCCGCAAGGGTGCGACGAAACTCGCCTGGGAAGGCATCGACCAGCCGCTGGCAGAAGGCGACTGGCCGTTGATCTCGGCATCGTCAGTCCCCTACCTCAAGAACAGCCAGGTGCCGAAGGCCATGGATCGCGCCGATATGGACCGCGTCAAGGCCGACTTCATCCGCTCGACCAAGCTCGCGGTCGAAACCGGCGCCGATTGGCTGGAATTGCACTGCGCCCACGGCTATCTGCTGTCGAGCTTCCTGTCGCCGCTCACCAATCTGCGTGACGACGAATATGGCGGCAGCCACGAAAACCGCGCCCGCTATCCCCTTGAAATCTTCCATGCGATCCGCGCCATATGGCCGGCGGACAAGCCGATCTCGGTCCGTCTCTCCTGCCATGACTGGACCGATGGCGGCAACACGCCGGAAGATGCGGCCATCTTCGCGCGCATGTTCAAGGAAGCCGGCGCCGACCTGATCGACTGCTCCTCGGGCCAGGTCTCGAAACAGGAAAAGCCTGTTTACGGCCGCCTGTTCCAGACGCCTTTCTCCGACAAGATCCGCAACGAGATCGGCATCCCGACGATCGCCGTCGGGGCGATCTCGGAGGCCGATCACGCCAATTCGATCATCGCCGCTGGCCGCGCCGATCTCTGCGCCGTCGCCCGCCCGCATCTGGCGGATCCGGCCTGGTCGCTGCATGAAGCCGCGAAGATCGGACTGACTTCCATTCCCTGGCCGAAGCAATATGTTTCCGGCAAGACTCAGTACGAAACCAATCTCGCCCGCGCGGCCACCACGGCACCGGCGAAATGAGGATGAAATGACGAGTTCGGGCAAACTTGCGGGCCGTCATGCCCTCGTCACCGGTGCCGGCAGCGGCATCGGTGCCGCGATCGTCAGGGCGCTCGCCGCCGAGGGTGCGCAGGTCAGCCTGGCCGGTCGCCGCAGGGAGCCGCTGGAAACGGTTGCCGCCGAGATCGGCGTGCAGGCTTTTGTGGTCGGAGGCTTCGATGTCACCAACACCGAAGCCGTAGCCCAGGGCCTCGCCAAAGCACGCGAAAAATTCGGCCCGGTTGATATTCTCGTCAACAATGCCGGCGAAGCGCCGAGCGCGCCGTTCGAGAAGACAAGTCTAGAGGCGTGGAACCACGTCTTATCGGTTGATCTGACGGGCGTTTTCGTTGTGACACAGGCAGTTCTTCCCGATCTGAAGGCCCGCGGCATCGGCGCGCGCATCATCAATATCGCCTCGACGGCCGGCTTGAAGGGCTATGGCTACGTCTCGGCTTACGTTGCCGCCAAGCATGGCGTCGTCGGTCTCACGCGCTCGCTGGCGCTTGAGCTTGCCAAGACCGGCATGACGGTCAATGCCGTCTGCCCCGGCTTCACCGATACGCCGATCATTCAGCGTTCGATCGAAACGATCGTCGCCAAGACCGGGCGCACCGCCGAACAGGCGCTTGCCGAGTTTACGAAGTCCAATCCGCAGGGACGGCTGATCAAGCCGGAAGAGGTTGCCGACGCCGTGCTCTGGCTGGCATCGCCGGCCGCGGCATCGATCAATGGACAGGCAATTGCGGTTGCCGGTGGGGAGATTTGAACGCCATGAGCGATCGGGACATGACGATGAAAGGGCATCTGAGGCCCTTCAAAGATTACAAGCCTGAGCATTTTCTCTTAGATGTCAGTGAAGACGGCCGCGTCGCCACCATCAGGCTGAACCGTCCGGAACGTAAGAACCCGCTGACCTTCGACAGCTATGCCGAACTGCGCGATCTCTTCCGCGATCTCGCCTATGCATCCGATATCCGCGCCATCGTGCTGACCGGCGCCGGCGGCAATTTTTCCTCCGGCGGCGACGTGTTCGAAATCATCGAACCGCTGACCCGCATGGCGATGCCCGAGCTACTCGCCTTTACGCGCATGACGGGCGATCTCGTCAAGGCGATGCGCAAATGCCCGCAGCCGATCATCACGGCGGTGGACGGCATCTGTGCCGGTGCCGGTGCGATCCTCGCCATGGCCTCCGATCTCAGGCTTGCGACGCCGGAAGCCAAGACCGCTTTCCTCTTTACCCGCGTTGGCCTTGCCGGTGCCGACATGGGCGCTTGCGGCATCCTGCCCCGCATCATCGGCCAGGGCCGCGCCGCCGAGCTTCTCTATACCGGCCGTTCGATGACGGCAGCGGAAGGACAGGCCTGGGGCTTCTATAACGGCCTGCATGCCAATACCGATCTGGAAAGCGAAGCGATCAAGCTCGCCCGCTCGCTGGCCGACGGCCCCTGGTTCGCCCATGGCATGACCAAGACCATGCTGAACCAGGAATGGGCGATGGGCATCGAGGAAATGATCGAATCCGAAGCGCAGGCGCAGGCGATCTGCATGGCGACGCAAGATTTCCGCCGCGCCTTCGAAGCCTTCGCCGCCAAGCGCCGGCCGGAATTCCAGGGGGATTGAGCTGATGTCCAAGGCAAGCAGCCTCCCCGGCCCGACACGCGATCATCTGGATTGGCCGTTCTTCGAAGAGCGTCATCACCGCTATGCTGATGATGTCGATGCTTTCGGCAAATCCGCCGCCATGACCTCGATCGACCATTCGGATGTTGACAGTGCTTGCCGCAAGCTGGTCAAGTCGCTTGGTGACGCCGGGCTTCTTGCCGCCGCAACGGGCGCATCCCATGACGATCCCCTGATCGATTCCCGCATGGTCTGCCTCGCCCGCGAGACACTGGCCTGGTATGACGGCCTTGCCGATTTCGCCTTTGCCATGCAGGGGCTCGGCACCGGAGCCATCGGCCTCTCGGGCTCGCCGGCGTTGCGCGCAGCCGTGCTGCCCAAAGTACGATCCGGCGATTGGCTTGCCGCTTTTGCGCTCTCCGAGAAGGACGCGGGCTCCGATGTCGCCGCTATGAGCTGCGCCGCCCGTCTCGACGGCGACCACTATGTTCTCGACGGCGAGAAGACCTGGATTTCCAATGGCGGCATCGCTGACGTCTACACCGTCTTCGCGCGCACCGGCGAAGCGCCGGGAACCCGCGGCATTTCCGCCTTCGTCGTCTTTGCCGACGATCCCGGCTTCTCTATTGCCGAACGCATCGAGGTGATCGCGCCGCATCCTTTGGCAACGATCCGTTTCGAGAATTGCCGCATTCCTGCGTCGCGTCGCCTCGGCGCGCCGGGCGAAGGCTTCAAGATCGCCATGCGCACGCTCGACATCTTCCGCGCCTCGGTCGCTGCCGCGAGCCTTGGCTTTGCCCGCCGAGCGCTGGATGAATCGCTTTTCCATGTCCGCGAGCGCCCGATGTTCGGCGCAAGGCTCGCGGACCTGCAACTGACGCAAGCCGCCCTCGGCGACATGGCAACCGGCATCGACGCGGCCGCATTGCTGACCTATCGCGCCGCCTGGCGTCGCGACGTACAGCGCCTGCCGACGACGCGCGAAGCGGCCATGGCCAAAATGACGGCGACCGAAACCGCACAAAGCGTCATCGATCGTGCCGTCCAGCTCTTTGGCGGTCGTGGCGTGCGGTCGGGCGAGATAACGGAGAAGCTTTATCGGGAGATCCGCGCGCTTCGCATCTATGAAGGTGCGACTGAAGTTCAAAAACTCATCGTTGCGCGCGAACTTCTGAAGACCTAGAGCAGTTCTAGGGGAATTGCTCAGCAATTTTCCGCCCGGAATTGCATGAAGAAGGAAATTGAGCGGTTCGGTGCTTTTGAAAGACGCCCAACCGCTCCAATGGGAGATAAGAGCATGAGCCGTGAGATTTTCGACTGGGCCGATCCGTTCCGCCTGACGGAGCAGCTGAACGACGACGAACGCATGGTGCTTGAAACAGCGCATTCCTATGCGCAGGAGAAGCTTGGCCCCCGCGTTCTCGAAGCCTTCCGCAATGAACAGACCGATCCGACGATCTTCCGCGAAATGGGCGAGCTCGGCCTGCTGGGTCCGACGATTGCCCCGGAATACGGCGGCGCCGGCCTCGGCTATGTCGCCTACGGCCTGATCGCCCGAGAAGTCGAACGCGTCGACAGCGGCTACCGCTCGATGATGAGCGTTCAGTCCTCGCTCGTCATGGTGCCGATCGATGCTTTCGGCTCGGAAGCCCAGAAGCAGAAATACCTGCCGAAGCTCGCGACCGGCGAGTGGATCGGCTGCTTTGGCCTGACTGAACCAAACCACGGCTCCGACCCCGGTTCGATGGTCACACGCGCAAAGAAGGTCGATGGCGGCTACAGCCTGACGGGCGCCAAGACCTGGATCTCCAATGCACCGATCGCAGATGTTTTCGTTGTCTGGGCCAAGACCGAGGATGGCCTCATCCGCGGCTTCATCCTCGAAAAGGGCTGGAAGGGCCTCTCCGCGCCTGCCATCCACGGAAAGGTGGGCCTGCGGGCCTCCATCACCGGCGAAGTCGTGATGGAAAATGTCTTCGTACCCGAGGAAAACCTGTTGCCGAACGTATCCGGCCTCAAGGGACCCTTCACTTGCCTCAACTCGGCGCGCTTCGGTATTGCCTGGGGTGCGCTCGGTGCGGCCGAGGATTGCTATGCCAAGGCGCGGCAATATGTGCTCGACCGCAAACAGTTCAGCCGGCCGCTTGCCGCCAACCAGCTCATCCAGAAGAAGCTCGCCGACATGGTCACCGAGATCACGCTCGGCCTGCAGGGCTGCCTGCGCCTCGGCCGCATGAAGGAAGAGGGTCATCCGCCCGTCGAACTGACCTCGATCCTCAAGCGCAACAGCTGCGGCAAGGCGCTGGATATCGCCCGCGCCGCCCGTGACATGCTTGGCGGCAACGGGATCTCGGACGAGTTCGGCGTCGCACGCCACCTGGTCAACCTCGAAGTGGTCAACACCTACGAGGGCACGCACGACATCCACGCCCTCATCCTCGGCCGCGCCATCACCGGCATTGCCGCCTTTTCGAACTGAGGTCCGCCTTGACTTTTAAAACCACCAGACCCCTGCGTTTCGGAGATTGCGATCCTTCCGGGATCGCATATTTCCCGTCGTATCTGAACATCCTCGTCGGGGTTCTGGAAGACTACTTTGCCTCGCTCGGCTTCCCCTGGAGGCGAATGATCGATGACCTACGTATCGGTGTCCCCACCGTGCGGCTCGATCTGACCTTCATGAAGCCGGGCCTGCAAGGCGACGATCTCGAATTCGTGCTCGTCGTCCGCGGCATCGGCCGTTCCTCGCTCGACCTGGAACATCAGGTCTCGGCGAACGGCCAAGTGCTGTGGACAGCCAAGCACCGCGTCGTCGCTACCTCGCTCGACACCAATCAATCGCACGCATGGCCGGATGATATCCGCGCCGCGCTGACCTCTCATCTGGAGACGACCGATGCACACCATCCTGCAACCTGAAGGCTGGGCCAAGCCGATCGGCTATGCCAATGGCATAGCGGCGACGGGCCGCACGGTGTTCGTCGGCGGTCAGATCGGCTGGAATGCCGCGTGCGAATTCGAAAGCGACGATTTCGTCGACCAGGTGCGCCAGACGCTGAAGAACGTTGTTGCCATCCTTGCCGAAGGCGGCGCGGAACCGAAGCACATCACCTCGATGACCTGGTATTTCACCGACAAGCAGGAATATCTCGGCAATTTGAAGGGTCTCGGCCAGGCTTATCGCGAAACCATCGGCCGCCATTTCCCGGCCATGGCGGCCGTGCAAGTCGTTGCTCTCGTCGAGGATCGTGCCAAGATCGAGATCCAGGCGACGGCCGTCATTCCGGAATAACGCTGGAGCTATTCCAGGAAAAGTGCGCAGCGGTTTTTCGTCCGAAATGCGTGGAAACAAAGAGATAGAGAGTTTTCGCGTTTCGAAGAAACGTGAAAACTCTCCAGACAGGCGGTCAAGATCATGTCGGCATTGCGCTTTTCGGACACCATCTCGGCGGCGCTCGCCGATGGCATCCTGGTCGTCACCATAGACAACGCACCGGTCAACGCGCTCTCCGCAGATGTGAGAGCCGGCCTGATGGCCGCGCTCGATCACGCGGGGAAGGACGGTGCGGTCAAGGGCATCGTCCTGACCGGCGCAGGCAGCACTTTCATCGGCGGCGCCGACATCAAGGAATTCGGCAAGCCGCCGGTCGAACCGCTGCTGCCCGATGTCATCTCGCGCATCGAAACCTTTGCCAAACCCGTTGCCGCAGCCATCAATGGCGCCGCACTCGGCGGCGGCCTGGAAGTGGCGCTTGCCTGCCATCGCCGCCATGCTGCCCCGTCAGCCAAGCTCGGACTGCCCGAGGTCAAGCTCGGCATCGTTCCCGGCGCCGGCGGCACGCAGCGCCTGCCCCGCCTGATCGGTATCGCCGCGGCCATCGACGTGATCACGAGCGGGCGCATGGTCTCCGCCGCCGAAGCAGTGAAGCTCGGCATCATCGATAGCCTGTCCAGCGGCGTTCCGGTCACGGAAGCCGTCGCAGATATCAAGGCAATCGACAGCTCCACCCTTCGCCGCACCGGCCTGTTGCCCATCCCTGCGGAAGCAGCCGACATCATCGACAAGGCCGCAACGGACGCATTGCGCAAGGCCCGCGGTCAACGGGCGCCCTCCGAAGCCGTCCGGCTTATCCGCCTGGCAGCGACCACCTCCCTGACGGAAGGACTGGCCGAAGAGCGCCGCACCTTCATCGAGCTTCGCGACAGTGAAGAGGCTGCCGCCTTGCGTCACGTCTTCTTCGCCGAGCGGGCCGCAGGCAAGGTCGAGGGACTGGAAGCGGTCGCGCCGCGCAGGATCGAAACGATCGGCATCGTCGGCACGGGTCTCATGGGCTCGGGTATCGCCGTTGCGGCACTCAATGGTGGCTACCGCATCATCGGCGTAGAACAGAGCCCAGAAGTTGCAGAAAAAGGCCGCGAACGGATCGTCGGCCTGCTCGACAAGGCCGTGCAATCCGGCCGCCTCGATGCGGCTGGCCGCGAGGACCGCGTTGGCCGCTTGACCGTTACGGCCGATATGCAGCAGCTGTCGCAGGCCGACATCGTCATCGAGGCCGTCTTCGACGATCTCACCGTCAAGACGGAATTGTTCCAGCGCCTCGATACGATCGTTCGGGGCGACGCCATCCTTGCCACCAATACCAGCTACCTCGACCCGGATGTCATCGCCGCCGCCACTGCACGGCCGGAACGTGTCGTCGGGCTGCACTTCTTCTCGCCGGCGCATATCATGCGGCTGCTTGAAGTGGTGAACTGCAAGCGGACGGCACCCGACGTACTGGTGACGGCCCTTGCGCTTGCAAAGCGGCTGGGCAAGCTGCCCATCGTCTCAGGTGTCACCGAAGGCTTCATCGGCAACAGCATCTTTTCCGCCTATCGCCGCGAAGCCGAATACATGCTCGAAGATGGCGCCTCGCCGCAGGAGATCGATGCGGCGCTGGAGGCCTTTGGTTTTCCGATGGGCCCGTTTGCCGTCTTCGACATGGCGGGCCTGGAAATCGCCTGGGCTCGCCGAAAGCGTCAGGCCGCGACACGCGATCCTTCGGAACGTTATGTCGTCATCCCCGACCGGCTCTGCGAAGCCGGGCGCTTTGGCCAGAAGACCGGGCGCGGCTGGTACACATATCCCGATGGCAAGCGGACTGTCGATCCGGATGTGACGGCCATGATCGAAGCCGCCCGCGCCGAGAAAGGCATCACGCCGAAGCAGTTTACCGCCGAGGAGATTGTCTCCCGTCTGTTGAAGGCCATGACCAATGAGGGCGATGCTCTGCTTTCACGAGGCATTGCCGCCCGCGCCAGCGACATCGATCTTGTGATGATCAACGGCTACGGCTTCCCGTCGAACAAGGGCGGGCCGATGTTTGCAGCGGGCCGTCGCTGAGAGACGAATAACCTCGGGCGCTTAAGGCAATTCAATCCTCCGTTGTTCGGCCTGTCAACACCCTGTAGAGTCGGGCAACACTCGGGAGATCGGCGCCATGGCACTCAAGCGAATGGACAATGTCGGAATTGTCGTCGAAGACCTCGGAGCGGCGATCGATTTCTTTCTCGAACTTGGCCTCGAGCTCGAAGGGCGGGCCACGATCGAAGGAGAATGGGCCGGACGCGTTACGGGGCTGGGCGATCAGCAGGTCGAGATTGCCATGATGCGTACGCCGGACGGACACAGCCGGCTCGAACTCTCCCGCTTCATCAGGCCAGCTGTCATCGCAGATCACCGCAACGCCCCGGTGAACGCTCTCGGCTATCTCCGCGTTATGTTCGCCGTCGACGATATCGACGAGACGCTTGCAAGGCTGCGCACGCTTGGCGCGCAAGTCGTCGACGAAGTTATCGAGTATAAGAATGCCTATCGGCTCTGCTACATCCGTGGACCCGAAGGACTTCTGATCGGACTAGCCCAGGAACTGAGCTCGGCGCGATAGGCAGACAAGACGCCTTGCTGCCGCGGATCAGGCGGCCGAGGATAGCAGCGTGAACAATTCCTGCGGCCGGTTGACGCCACGCAGCGCATAGCGGCCGACCGAGACGAGATCGTTGCCTCGGTTGGTGGACAGCGCCTCGACGAAATTCGACGACATCAAGATGTTGCGATCGGCCGAACGGCACATCGAGGCGATGCGGCTGACCTCGTTGACGGCAGGTCCGATGACCGTGAAATCAAGCCGGTCCATGCTGCCGATATTGCCGTAGAAGACATCGCCGATATGCAGGCCGAGATAGACATCCGTCACCGGCCTGCCCTCGATCTGCCGCTGCGAATTGAGGTCGCGCAGCCGCTGACGCAGCAGCGATTCCGCCATCAGGGCGGCGGCGCAGGCATCCGCGGAATTCCGCGCCTTGAAGATCGCCAGCGTGCCGTCACCAATCAGCTTCAACACATTGCCGCCCGCCTCATGGATCGACGATATCACAGCATCCGCATAGGCATTCAGCATCGGGATGATATCATCCGGCTCGGCGGTGTCCGAGATGCGCGTATAATTCGCGAGATCGGAAAACCAGAGGGCGGCCGAAATCCGCTCCGTCTTGCCTCGGGTGATCTTTCCCTCGAGCACATGCCGCGCGGCATCTTCCCCGAGATAGACCTCCGCGATGGTACGGGCGATGCGGCTCATGCCGGTGCACTTGATTGCAAGCGCAAGCGCCGGCGTCAGCTTGCGCAGCACGCGCAGATCCTCTTCCGGGAACCCGACTTCGGCTGCGGTGGCGAAGTTGGAGTAGAAGCAATCCATCTCGCCGATCGTGCCGCCCTCTTCGAAGCGATGCACCATGGCGATATAATCGGTGTGACCATCCTCTTTGAGCTTATCGAGCCCGAAAAAGTCCGTTGGTTCGCCGAAGCCGATCCGACGGCGCACTTCGTCTCCGCCCGTCGTCAGCATGTGATAAAAAGCAGAACGAACCCAGTTTTCGGAGGCGATCCCTTGATGCGACGGGCCATATTCGAACTCGCGCTCGATCACCTGGTTACCATCCCAACGGAAGGCCCGGCCTTCATAGACCGGATGCAACGTATCCATCAGCGCCATGGCGCGATCAAGCTTGAGGCCGTGCGCGCAGCACTGGTCGCAGAAACCCGAGAGGATATCGACTTCCGCCATCCCCTTGAGACCGGCCTGCATGAGCCAGCTGGCAATTTCGCCGATGTCCTTCGCGTCCATGGATATCTCCCGACCCTATGAAGGATTCGCTTTAGTACGAAATTCTAAGGCTTGGAATGCCGTACTGCACAAAATAGTCTCGACGAACGTAAGTCATTGCCGCTCCTGTGGCACAGAAGCGGCGATTTGACACGCTGGAAGGTGGCGGTGAGGTCTCAGCCCCTCGCGATGGGCCGCAGCAAATCCTCCAGACCGATGCGTCGGAATAGTTCTGCGCGCACCCGGTCGGCAACGCCATTGACGACTTCCGCACCATCCTCGGAGGGATCGATATGTGTCCGGAAGGGTCGCGTACCAAATGGCATATCGACCACATTGACGATTGCAGTCGCCACCGAAGCAGCATCGGCATCCGCCGGTTCCAGTGAGGCCAGCCCTTTCAATGCCTGGTCAGGAACGCCGGCATATGGGCCGTTGTCGTATTCAGCGGCACGGGCCTTGTCTGCCGGCGAACCGGAATGGGCAAAGTGGTTGGTGCCTTTGGTGAAGGCGCCGGGGACGATGATGGCGGTCTCGATGCCCCAACGGGCCAGCTCCGAAGCGTAGGAGACGGCAAGCGAATCCATCGCCGCCTTGGCTGCGAAGTAAGGCGAGAGATAGGGCGGCGTGCCACCACGGGTGCTGGACGAGGAAACCCAGACGACCAGCCCCTTCCCTTCCTTGCGCATATGGGGCAGCACGGCCCGATTGACACGCTGGGTGCTGAGCACATTGATGTCGTAGAGTTCGGCAAACTGCTCCGGCGTGAATGCCTCTGCCGGGCCGAAGGACATGTGGCCGGCATTGTGGATGATGGTGTCGATGCGTCCCTGCTCGGCGACGACGGCGGCAATGCCGGCATCGACGGAGGCATCCGAGGCGACATCAAGTTCGACGGTCCTGAGATCGACGCCGTTCTCTGCGGTAAATGCTGCGGCTGCCGCAACCTGCGCCGCATTGCGTCCCTTGGTTTCGCGGATGCCCGCATAGACGGTATGCCCTGCCTTGGCGAGAGCGCGTGCCGTCAGAGCGCCGAAGCCGCTCGACGCGCCAGTGATGACAATGACTTGCTTGCTCATGATCCTGTTCCTTTGCTGGATTGGCTGCTTTTCGCGATGGGTTGGAGCGCGGCAGGCATTGCCCTGCCGCCAAGTTGGCTCAGATCATGCCGCCATTGGCACGCAGCGTCTGGCCGTTGACCCAGCCACCATCCGGGCCAACGAGGAAGGAAACGGCAGCGGCAATGTCCTGCGGTGTGCCGAGGCGCTCCAGCGGGTTCATCTTGGCCATGCGGTCGATGAGTTCATCGCTTTTACCGTTGAGGAAGAGATCCGTGGCCGTCGGGCCGGGAGCGACGGCATTGACCGTGATCGAGCGACCGCGCAGTTCCTTCGCCATGATGCCGGTGAGCGCCTCAACGCCGGCCTTGGTTGCCGCATAGACACCGTAAGTTTCGAGTTTCAGGCCGACGATGCTGGTCGAAAAGTTGACGATGCGGCCGCCGTCGCGCAGCCGCCTGCCGGCCTCGCGCAGCGTGTTGAACGTGCCCTTGAGGTTGATGGCGATGTGGCGGTCGAAATGAGCGTCGTCGGCATCGGCGATCTTGGCAAGCTGCATGATGCCGGCATTGTTGACGAGGACATCGACACCGCCGAAGGCTGACTCGGCCGCATCGAACATGCGGCGCACGGCGTCGGCATCGGAAACATCGGCCTTCGCGGTCAGCGCCTTGCCACCTTTCTCCTCGATCTTGCGAGCGAGTTCCTCGGCGGCGGCCTCGCTGCCGGAATAATTGATGACGACGGTGAAGCCATCCTCGGCCAGCCGCTCGGCAATGGCGGCGCCGATACCGCGCGATGCGCCGGTGACGATCGCTACCTTGTTGGAATTACTACTCATTTTCCTCATCCTTCAATGCTCTGCGCCGTAGCGCGTTTCGATGAGGAGAAGATGCCCCTTTTCATACGGCGGATAATCGGCCATTAATCGGCATCACTATCCGAAAATAGCGAACAAACAGATGGACAGATTCGATGCCATGCGGGTGTTCTGCCGGGTCGTGGAACGGCACAGCTTCACGCTGGCGGCGGAAGATACCGGCCTGCCCCGCTCGACGGTGACGGATGCCATCAAGCAAGTCGAGGCGCGTCTCGGCGTGCGCCTGCTACAGCGCACGACGCGGCATGTCAGCCCGACGCTCGATGGAGAAGCCTATTACCAGCGCTGCCTACGCATCCTTTCCGACATCGAGGATGCGGAAGGCGCCTTTGCTGGCGCCAAGCCGAAGGGGGTGTTGCGCGTCGACGTGCATGGCACGCTTGCCCGGCATTTCGTGCTGCCGAACCTGCCCTCCTTCCTCGAAACCTATCCCGACATAGAACTGCAGATCACCGAAGGCGACCGGTTCGTCGACCTGATCCGCGAAGGGATCGATTGCGTGCTGCGCGTCGGCACGCTGCAAGACAGCGACATGATCGGTCGTCGTGTCGCCATGCTGGAGGAAGTGACGCTCGCGGCGCCCGCCTATGTCGAACGTTTCGGCACACCGGCTCATCCCGATAGGCTCGATGGCCACCGCATGATCGGCTTCCGCTCTTCCGCAACAGGTGGTCTGCTGCCGCTGGAGTTCCAGATCGACGGCGCAGTCCGCGAGATCACTCTGCCGGCCACCATTTCCGTCAACGCAGCCGAGAGTTATTTCGCCGCCGCCAAGCTCGGCCTCGGCCTGATCCAGGTTCCGCGCTACCACGCCGAGGAAGCATTACGATCGGGCGAATTGCTGCATCTCCTTCCAGACTACCCGCCGACACAAACGCCTGTCTCGATGCTCTATCCACGCAGCCGGCAGCTTTCGCCGCGAGTGCGCGTCTTCATCGACTGGCTGGTCAAGGTTTTCGCCGGACAGAACGGCGCCGAAACCGCGCCCGGATGAATATTCCGCGAAAGCGATCAAATAAATGAAATCGGCTCTTTGAATGCGCGAGGAGCACGCCTACGTCGTAGGGCATCATTCCGTTCTCGATGCCGTTTCGGCGTCGTGACAGCCTGAAGATTTTCGAGAGAGAGCCGATGACCGAACAGAAGCAATTGAAGCTCGGGGCCTTCATGCGTCCCGTCAGCCTGCATACCGGTGCCTGGCGTTATCCCGGCGCCTATCCGGACGCCAACTTCAATTTCCAGCATATAAAGAGCTTCGCGCAGGAGCTGGAAAAGGCGAAATTCGATGCCTTCTTCATGGCCGATCATCTGGCCGTTCTCAACATGCCGATCGAGGCGCTGAAACGCAGCCACACCGTTACGTCCTTCGAGCCATTCACCCTGCTTTCGGCGCTCGCCGCCGTCACCGACAGGATCGGTCTGGTCGCCACCGCCTCGACAACCTTCGACCTGCCCTATCACATTGCCCGCCGTTTCGCCTCGCTCGATCACATCAGCGGCGGCCGCGCCGGCTGGAACATCGTCACCACATCCAATCCCGACGCGGCACTTAACTTCGGACTGGAAGAACATATGGAGCATGGCGAGCGCTACCATCGCGCCCGCGAATTCTACGATGTCGTTACCGGCCTCTGGGACAGTTTTGCCGACGACGCCTTCATCCGCGATCCCGAGAGCGGCATCTTCTTCGATCCCGAGCGGATGCATGTGCTTGGGCACAAGGGCGAGGAACTCAGCGTTCGTGGTCCGCTCAACATCGCCCGCCCGCCGCAGGGCTGGCCCGTCATCGTGCAGGCCGGGCAGTCTGACGCCGGCCGCCAGCTTGCCGCCGAAACGGCCGAAGCGGTCTTTGCAGCACCTCGCGATCTCACCGACGGCAAGTCGATCTTTGCCGATATCAAGGGACGCATGAAGGCCATCGGCCGCAATCCGGATCACCTGAAGATCCTGCCCGCCGCCTTCATCGTCGTCGGCGATACCATCGAGGAGGCGAAGGCCAAGCGGGCAAAGCTCGATAGTCTCGTTCACTATGACAGCGCCATTGCGTCGCTTTCGATCGCACTCGGGCACGATGCCTCGAAGTTCGATCCGGATGCTCCGTTGCCGGAAACGCCGGAAACCAACGCCAGCAAAAGCGGCCGCGAACGCGTCATCGCCCTTGCCGAAGCCGAAAAGCTCACCGTACGTCAGCTTGCCCAGCGCCTCGGCGGCTATGCCGGCCTCGCCTTCGTCGGCACGCCGCAGAGCATCGCAGACGAGATGGAACAGTGGTTGCACGAGGAAGGCTCCGACGGTTTCAACGTCGTCTTCCCCTTCCTGCCGCAGGGCTTGCTTGACGTGACGACCCGTGTTGTTCCAGAGCTTCAACGCCGCGGCATTTTCCGCCGCGACTACGAAGGCACGACTTTGCGCGAACACCTCGGCTTGCCGCGCCCGGAAAACCGCTTCTTCAAGGCTAGCGCTGAAGCCGCGCAATAAGAGAGTCCACTACAAGAGAATAACATGAGCCATATTACCCCGATCGATTACGAAACCGCTTCGAACGCCGTGCGCGCCGAGCATGACCGCGAAGTGCAGCTGCGTGGCCGCATGACGAACATGAAGCGGACATTGCTGCATTCGCCGGTGGCGCATCGCATCTATGCGGAATGGTTTCCTCTGCGCGAGGAACTGCGCCCGGCGCTGGACGATCGCGGCGTGTGGCTGCTTTGCCAAGCCATCGCGATCGAATGCCGCTCGATCATCCCGGTCGGCTTCTTCCGACGTGCGCTGATCAATGCCGGCCTGACGCCGGAAACGATCGTACCGACGGAAGACGAAGCCCTGCTGATCGAGTTCGGCAAGGCAATCGTCAGGGATTCAAACGCGATTCCCGAAGACGTCTGGGCACGACTGAAAGCCCGCTACGACGAGCCGACCCTTGCCAATCTCGTGGCTTTCGCGGGGATCATGATCGCGACTGCGATCTACAACAATGCTGTGAAGGTGGATATCGATCCGGAGCTTGGGCCTTATCTCGAAGGGTTTGAGTTTCCTTCGAAATAACGAAACGGCCCCTCTCCCCGTTCTGACGAGGGAGAGGGAGTGATAACACCAAGCACCTTCTCACCGCCTGCGGGGCGAAGGTGGACCTGACCAGTTTAGCGAAGCGCGACTGCGAAAGGACGGCTGAGGGGTTACTCCAATCCCAAAACTCACCCCGAAATCGTCGTCTCGAACTGCGGATTGCCGCGGATCGTGTTGCTGACGGTGCAGATCTCGTCTTCGGCGGCATGCGCGATGGCGTTGCGCACCTCGTCGCTAAAATCGCCCTTGATGGTGAAGGCGATATTGAACTTCTCGACGCGGGAAAGGCCTTCGGTGGCCTTTTCGCCTGTCACGACGGCGGTGACTTCGGTGAGCTTGTCGAGCACGCCGAGGCTGCTGGCTGCCATGCGGGCGCTCAAGACCAGGCAGGCGGATAGAGACGAATAGAGCAGATCGAGCGGGTTGAAACCGGGCTGCGACGGGGAAGTAACGATATCGATCTCACCGCCGGTCACCGAGGTCACATGCGGAAAACCGGTACGGCCGACCGTTGCGGTGGCACCCGTCTGCCTTGTCTTCACTTTCAGTTCGGCCATTTCGAAAATCCTTGCAATAACAGCGTGAAACCCTTTCCCTCTACATAGGGATTCATCGCGCGGGACACAATTGCAGTTCCTGCCCCTTGCGTCTTCAAAACAGTTAAGCCACCAAATGGTTACAAGATCATCGCAAGACAGGCAGTTTCGATATGACCGTTTCCGATCCCCGCGCCTTCCTGATCTCTCTGTTCGATGCCGCCGTGCGCGCCGCCGATCCACTGACCGGCATCCGCACGCATCTGCCGAAAAAGCCGAAAGGCCGAACGATCGTCATCGGCGCCGGCAAGGGCTCGGCTCAGATGGCGGCAGCACTGGAACAATGCTGGGACGGCCCGCTGGAGGGCCTGGTGGTGACGCGATACGGCTTCTCCGCCCCCTGCCGCCAGATCGAGATCATAGAAGCCGCCCATCCGGTGCCGGATGAAGTGGGACTTACCGCCTCCCGCCGGCTCCTCAAACTTGTCGAGGGCCTGACCGCAGATGATCTGGTGATCGCCTTGATATCAGGTGGTGGCTCGGCCCTCTTGCCCTCGCCCGCAGGCAAGCTCAGCCTCGCGGACGAGATCGCCGTCAACAAGGCGCTGCTCGCTTCCGGCGCCCCCATCTCCGCAATGAATGTCATTCGCAAGCACCTGTCGACCATCAAGGGCGGCCGGCTCGCTGCTGCCGCCTATCCCGCCAAGGTCGTCTCGCTCGTCGTCTCGGACATACCCGGTGACGACCCGGCACTCGTGGCATCAGGCCCGACGGTGCCAGGCGTCGGCACGCGCGAGGAAGCCCTTGATCTCATCCGCCTCTATCGCATCGAGTTGCCGCCAGCCGTTCTCGCCCATATCGAAAAGGCTGAAGCGGATGCACCGCGCCCCGACGATCCGCGCTTTGCCGGCAATGAGGTTCATCTCATCGCATCGGCCGGGGTCTCGCTGGAGGCCGCAGCCGAGGTGGCGCGTGCCGCGGGCATCGAAGCAGCCATCCTCTCCGATGCGGTCGAAGGCGAAGCCCGCGAGGCCGCTCATGTCCACGCCGCCATCGCCCGCGAAGTACTGCATCGCGATCGCCCCTTCGCCAGGCCAATCGTGCTGCTATCAGGCGGGGAGACGACGGTGACGCTGAAAGGCAAGGGCAAGGGCGGCCGAAACTCGGAATTCCTGCTGTCGCTCGCCATCGATATCGACGGCCATGCCGGCATTCACGCTATGGCCGCCGACACGGATGGCATAGACGGCAGCGAGGACAATGCCGGCGCCTTTGCGGATGCCGGTACGGTGGCACGACTTCGCGAAGCGGGAATGGTTCCCGCCGAAATGCTGGCAAACAACGATGCCTGGACGGCATTCAACGCCATCGGCGATCTATTCGTGCCCGGGCCGACGGGAACCAATGTCAACGACTTCCGTGCGATCCTGATAGCCTAGCATCGTGAAGCAAGAAGCGATCAGGCAATCGCGCTGCAATCGTCGCAACGCCAATAGGCTGCAGCCATCGATGACCACCTGAAAAAGTGCCGACTGCAATGGCTGCATTCGATTTCGATGATATGCGTCTTTTCAGATATGACGAGCGGCTTGACCTGCGTCATGCGCTCGCTCCTCCAGCGTTCAAGCTTCGTCACGGCCATCCCTAACCTCCACGCAATACTACTGCCTCGGTTGAAGGCTCCTTAAAGTAGATTCAACTAATAAAAGAAATATTACAGGTGCCGGGCTATCCATCGCTCCCGCACCGAGGTGAACACGGAATCGATCCACACCCATCGGATTCGCCCGGTTTCAAGCCTCTTACCGCGCACTGCGCGATTGGCGGCAGCAGCTCCGCCGGAACTCGCAGATCCATTGCCGGCTCATATCGCAATGGCATCTTCAAAAAATTGCAACTGCGGATATCGCCATTTCCGAATAGGGCACCATTTCAAAAATGGGCTTCGTTCCCAAGCCAATAACGGGAGGCATGATGATGCGCCATTTCCGCCATCGAGCGATTTCGTCGGTGACCTTGATCACCTTTGCCCTTTTCTCGGTAACAGCCAGAGCCGCCGCGCCACCACCGGTGGAGGCCGAACACGGCATGGTGGTCACGGCGCAGCATCTCGCCACGGATGTCGGCGTTGAGGTGTTGAAAAGCGGCGGCAATGCCGTCGATGCGGCGGTCGCCGTCGGCTACGCATTGGCGGTGGTCTATCCGACCGCCGGTAATATCGGCGGCGGCGGCTTCATGACCATCCGCATGCGTGACGGCAAGACGACCTTCCTCGATTTTCGCGAACGCGCCCCGCTGGCGGCGAAGAAGGACATGTATCTCGACGATAAGGGCAATATCGTCAAAGGCGCAAGCACCGACGGTTATCTTGCAGTCGGCGTCCCCGGCTCGGTCATGGGTTTCGAGACCGCCCGCGAGAAATACGGGACGAAATCCCGTCAGGATCTTATCGCGCCGGCTATTCGCTACGCCAAGGAAGGCTTCACGCTGAACCAGGCCGATGCGGCAGAGCTGAACGAAAACAAGGATTGGCTTTCGCGCGATCCGGCCACCGCCGCGATCTTCACCAAGTCTGACGGCAAGCCGTTCGCGACGGGCGACAAGCTGCTCCAACCGGATCTCGGCAACGCTCTCTCCGGTATTTCGGATCAAGGGACCGATGGTTTCTACAAGGGGCCGGTCGCCAACGCCATCGTCAAGGCAAGCCAGGATAAGGGCGGCATTCTCGCGACCCAGGATTTCGAACAATACAAGGTTCGTGAACTCGACCCGGTGAAATGCGATTATCGCGGCTACCAGATCATTTCTTCGCCCCCACCCTCCTCCGGCGGCATCATCATCTGCGAAATCCTCAACGTGCTGGAAGGATATCCGCTCTCCTATACCGGCTATGGTTCGGCCGATACGGTGCATGTCATGGTCGAAGCCATGCGCCACGCCTATGTGGACCGCAACTCGGCGCTTGGCGACCCCGACTTCGTCAAGAACCCCGTCAGCAAGCTGCTGGACAAGGATTACGCAAAGACGATCCGTGACGGCATCGATCCGTACAAGGCCGGTGTTTCTGCCGACCTGATGCCCAAAGGTCTCGGCGAAAGCCATGAAACAACGCATTATTCGATCATCGACAATGACGGCAACGCCGTTGCCGTGACCTATACGCTGAATGGCGAATTCGGCGCCGGTGTCGTCGCGCCCGGCACGGGTATCCTGTTGAACAACGAGATGGACGACTTCACCTCCAAGCCGGGCGTGCCCAACCTTTACGGCCTGGTGCAGGGCGAGGCCAACGCCATCGAGCCGAAGAAGACGCCGCTATCCTCGATGAGCCCAACGATCATCGCCAAGGACGGCAAGCCCTTCATGGTGATCGGCAGCCCTGGCGGCTCGCGCATCATCACGATCACGCTCGAGGCGATCATCAACGTCATCGATTTCGGCATGAACATCCAGGAGGCGATCGACGCGCCGCACATCCATCATCAATGGCTGCCAGACAAGATCTATACGGAACCCCACGCACTTTCGCCGGACACGATCAAACTGCTCGCCGGCATGGGTTACACCGTTCAGGTCGACAATGACTGGCCGATCTGGGGTAAATCCGCCGGCATCCTCGTCGGCGGCAAGAGCCTCAGCGACATCACCAAGGGCGGAGGCGCTCGCTACAATGGCGCGATGGATAGCCGCGCGGGCTCGGGGCTGGCGGCCGGTTACTGAGGCGCCGAACACCGGCCGACGCGATGAACCTGATCGGTGCCGCCCTTGTCGGCACCGGTCTTTTCGGCAGAGAAGACCGCGTGCAGAGAGCACATTATCTTACGCCGAAAAACCAACCGTGAGCATTTCAGCGCGATATCGCGCAATTCATTCACCTAGCGTTCATCTGCCGTCGCGTTCACGCTTATGTGTGTCATTTTTTTCATCCCATCAATCAGATTTGCGGTTTCTGATATGGCCATCGCGCCCGAGCAGGAGTATACACACCGCCGTTCAAACAGGCCCTCGCGGCCGTGACCAGACTTGCGGTTCTGTCTTAGGACCCCTCCGCACCATCGAGAGCGATCCCCGACAATGTCGGATCAGATATTCCAGGCCGCCCCCACCCGGCGGGCCGCACCGAATTTTCGTGTAGTAGCGCTTATCGTAGCAAGCGCGATGTTCATGGAACAGCTTGATGCGACCGTGCTCGCAACAGCCCTTCCGACCATGGCGAGAGACTTCGGCGTCAGCGCGCCGGCCATGAGTATCTCGCTGACATCCTATCTCCTCAGCCTCGCGATCTTCATTCCCGCCAGCGGCGCCATCGCCGACCGTTTCGGGTCGCGCACCGTCTTCCGGTCCGCCATCGCGGTCTTCGTTGTCGGCTCGCTTCTCTGCGCGCAGGCGCCGAACCTGTTCTTCCTCGTCCTGGCGCGGCTTCTTCAGGGTCTCGGCGGCGCGATGATGCTGCCGATCGGCCGCCTTGTGCTGATGCGCAGCGTCGCGCGCAAGGACATGGTCAACGCCATGTCCTGGCTGCTGATCCCAGCGCTCGTCGGCCCCATCCTCGGCCCGCCGGTTGGCGGCATGTTCGTGACCTATCTCGACTGGCGCTGGATCTTCTATATCAACGTGCCGATCGGCATCATCGGCTTCATCCTCGTATCGATGTTCATCGAGGAAGTGAAAGGGCCCCGCATCGGTCGCTTCGATCTTTCGGGCTTCATCCTCTCGGGCATTTCGCTGGGATCGCTGCTCTTCGGCTTCGAAATGTCGAGCCGTGAAGGCGAAGGCTATCTCGCCATATTCCTGATCTCCATCGGCCTCCTGTTCGGCATCGCCTATCTGCGCCATGCCCGCAAGCATCCCTCGCCGATCATGGATTTCTCTTTGATGAAGGTGCCGACCTTCCGCACCTCGGTCATCGCCGGTTCGCTGACGCGCATCAGCCAAGGGGCTCACCCCTTCCTGATCCCGCTGATGCTGCAGCTCGGCTTCGGTCTTTCCGCCGCGGCAGCGGGCCAGATTGCAATCGCGACCGCGCTCGGCTCGATGGCGATGAAGCCTTTCCAGGTCCGCATCCTGCGCACGCTTGGCTTCCGCACGGCGCTCATCATCTTCGGCCTGATCGGCACGCTCGGCTACGGCCTATGCTCCATCTTCAAGCCGGATTGGCCGCTGCCCGTCATCTTCGTGATCCTGTTCTTCTGCGGCTTCTTCATGTCGTTCCAGTTCACAGCCTACAACACGATCGCCTATGACGAGATCGAGCGCGACCGCATGAGCACCGCGACCAGCTTCTACTCGACCTTCCAGCAGCTGATGCTTTCGCTCGGCATCTGCGTCGCCGCCCTTGCACTGCACGGCTCGACGCAGCTCTTGGGCCATGCCAAGCCCGAAATGGCCGACTTCTCCGTCGCCTTCATCGTCGTCACCGCGATTGCACTTCTCGCAGTCATCTGGAATGCCAGCTTCTCCCGCACCGCCGGTTCGGAAATCAGCGGTCACCGCCGCAAATCACCGGAAGAGAGCCTCGGCGAGCACTAGAGCGTCGTGCTTCCTTTCGGAGGCACAAAGACGCTCTATCTCTTTGAATCTATGCGTCGGGCTTCCGAAAATCCTGCCAGATTTTCGGGCCGATGCTGTCGGCTCGCCGCCGGCAGACTCAAGCAATAGCGCCTTTTGTGAACAGTGCCTTCACGGGCGGCACATTGCATTGAACAATAACCACGACCTAAATAGCGGCCAGAACCAAATTACAGTCTGGAGCATCCCATGGTCGCTGGCATCCATCACATCACGCTGATTACCCGTAAGGTTCAGTCAAATGTCGATTTCTACGTCGGCTTCCTTGGCCTGCGCCTTGTCAAGCGCACCGGCGGCTTCGAGGACGCCACGCAGCTTCATCTCCTTTACGGCGATGCCACCGGCTCGCCCGGCTCGCTGATCACTTTTCTCGTCTGGGAAGACGGCTCGCCCGGTCGCGCGGGCGTCGGCCAGGTCGGCGAAATCTCGCTGGCAATCGATCCGGCGAGCATCGGCTTCTGGCTGACCCGCGCCTTGAGCGCCGGTCTCAAGCCGGAGGGGCCGTCGGATGAATTTGGCGAACCGGTCCTGCGGTTGAAGGATCCGGACGGTGTCATCGTCAAGCTGGTCGGGACCAATACTCTGCCGGCAACGGCTCCGTGGACGAGCGAGAATATTCCGCAGGAACACGCGATCCGCCGCATTCGCGGCGCAACGCTGTTCAGCGAAACGCCCGAGGAAACGCAGGCCATCCTGATCGACCACTTCAACTACAAGCCATTCGCCACCAGTGGCGCGATCAACCGCCTCGTCTCGGAGCCCGGGGATATCCTCGACATCAGGGACGCACGCGGCTTCTGGGCAAGCGCGCCCGGCACGGGCACGGTCGACCACGTCGCCTTCCGCGCCGAAGACGATGCCGAACTGCAGTCGGTCCGCACCGCGCTGCAAGCGGTCAATTCCTGGCCAACCGCGATGCATGACCGCAAGTACTTCCGCTCGCTCTACGTGCGCGAACCGGGCCGAATCCTGTTCGAACTCGCGACCGATGCACCGGGCATGTTGATCGATGAGGACGAGGCGGCGCTTGGCACACGCCTCTTTGCCCCCGGCGACAGTCCGAAGCTTTTGGCCGAACTGAACGTGATCCTGCCGCAGTTCTCCATGCCCGGCGAACCGCGCGTGATCTATCGCGATCTGCCCTTCATCCATCGCTTCTTCACGCCCGAGCAGCCGAACGGCAATGTCTTCGTCCTGCTGCATGGTTCCGGCGCCAATGAAACGACGGTGCTGCCGCTCGGCCACAAGATCGACCCCAATGCGACCTTGCTCACCGTGCGCGGCCGCGCGCTTGAGGAAGGTGCCCCGCGCTGGTTCCGTCGCAACGGGCCTATGATCTTCGATCAGGCGGATATCGCCAGCGAAGCCGAGGCCTTTACCGCCTTCATCGATGGCGCGGTCCACGCCTACGGTCTCGATCCGGATCGCATCGTCTATATCGGCTATTCGAATGGCGCCAACCTGCTGAACGCGATGCTGTCGCTGCAACCGCATCTCATCCGCCGCGCGGCGCTGTTGCGCTCCATGGCCGTGCTCGAAAATCCACCCGCAGCGGATATGTCTGATGCCGATGTGCTGGTGCTCGCTGGCGAAAAAGACCTCTACGGTCCGTACGCTCAACCATTGGCCGACCGCTTGCGCGAAAGTGGTGCCAAAGTCGAGCTTGCGACAGTGTCCGCCGGTCACGAGTTTGACGATGCCGATGTGCCGGTCATTCAGGCGTGGCTCAACAAATCCGTCTGAAACCGACCTCTTGAACAGAAAGACAAAAGCCCGCCATCTGGCGGGCTTTTGCTTTGACGAATACAGTTGGGGCTCACCCCTTGAACGTATATTCCGCGATCGATTCCGGCTTCATCTCGATCGAGAAGCCCGGCAGGCTTGGCGGCATATAGGCGGCGTCTCGGATGATGCAGGGGTCGATGAAATGCTCGTGCAGGTGATCGACATATTCGATCACGCGGCCATCCTTGGTGCCTGACACGGCGATGTAATCGATCATCGACAGGTGCTGCACATATTCGCAAAGCCCGACGCCACCGGCATGCGGCCAGACCGGCAATCCATACTTCGCGGCGATCAGCAGCACAGCCAGCACCTCGTTGAGGCCACCCATGCGGCAGGAATCGATCTGCACGATGTCGATCGCACCCTCGGCGATGAACTGCTTGAACATGATACGGTTCTGGCACATCTCGCCGGTCGCGACTTTCACCGGGCCGATGGCCTGGCGGATCTTGCGGTGTCCGGCGACATCATCCGGGCTCGTCGGCTCTTCGATGAAGAACGGCTTTGCGAAGGCAAGCTTCTGTACCCAATCGATCGCCTGATTGACTTCCCAGACCTGATTGGCGTCGATCATGAGATAGCGGTCGGGGCCGATCACCTCGCGGGCGATCGTCAGGCGGCGAATGTCGTCTTCAAGATCACGGCCGACCTTCATCTTCACATGGTTGAAGCCGGCATCGATGGCTTCCTGGCAGAGGCGACGCAGCTTGGCATCGTCATAGCCGAGCCAGCCGGCCGAAGTCGTGTAGCAGGCATAGCCCTCGCGCTCGAGCGTGGCGATGCGCTCGGCCTTGCCGGCTTCCGCCTTCTTCAGGATGGCGACGGCTTCGTCGCGGGTCAGCACGTCGGTCAGATAGCGATAGTCGACGATATCGGCGATCTGCTCGGCATCCATCTCGGAAACCAGTCGCCAGACAGGCTTGCCGGCTTCCTTGGCGAGCAGGTCCCAGACGGCATTGACGACAGCGCCGGTTGCCAGATGCATCGCGCCCTTTTCCGGGCCAATCCAGCGCAGCTGGCTATCGCTGGTCAGGTGCCGCCAGTATTTGCCGGGGTTTTCCAGAACGGTCGCAAGCTCTGTGCCGACAACCAGATGCCGCATCGCCTCGATCGCCATGCAGCAGATCTCGTTGCCGCGGCCGATGGTGAAGGTCAGGCCATGGCCGGCAAGGCCCGGTCGGTCGGTCTCGAGAATGACGTAGGCTGCCGAATAATCCGGGTCCGGATTCATCGCGTCAGAACCGTCGAGGCTCTGCGATGTCGGGAAGCGCAAATCGAAAACGCGAAGATTGGTGATGCGCGTCACTGGAAAACTCCTTCTAAATCCATCGCGACCTCTCGACCCCTTAACCGAGGTCGAACTCCTCCCAGAGTGCCGCATTATGCTCGCCAACGTGCGGGGCCGCACGCTCGAATTTCGGCCGCTGTCCATCGATGCGGATGGGCGAGCGGGTGGTATGCAGGCTGACGCCATCATCGCGCCCGACCGTCTGCAGCATGTCGAGAGCGCGGAAGCCCTCGCTGCCCAGCAGCTCCGGCCAGTTCAGCACGCGGGCGCACCAGATGTCGGCAGGCTCCAGTATCGCAAGCCAATCGTCGACATTGCGGGTGACAATGCGCGCCGCAATCAGCGCCTTGATCTCGTCGCGCGCGGTAAACCAGCTTTTTGGATCATCGCGATAGGGCGCGAGTTCGTCCATGCCGAGCAGATCGGCAAGCTTGGAAAGCGGCGTCATGGCAATGGCGAGATAGCCGTCGGCCGCAGGATAGACGCCATAGGGGGCGGAAAGATAGGCATGGGCGCTGCGGACATGGGAGCGCTCGGGCAGCTTGTTGTCGCTGTTCATATGTACGCTCAGCACCTCGACCTGCAGATCGACCAGAGCCTCGAGGAGGCTGGTCTCCACCAATCCGCCCTCACCCGTCACTCCGCGACGCACCAATGCTGCAAGAATGCCCTGGGCTGCAGCCGCACCCGCCAGCATGTCGCCGATCGCGAGGCCGAAGGGCACCGGGCCCTGCCCCTCGTCGCCGTTCAGCCACATGACACCAGAGCGTGACTGCGCCAGGAGATCCTGCCCTGGCCGCGCCACCCATGGCCCTTCTTCGCCATAACCGCTGATCGAACAATAAACGAGGCGCGGATTGAGCTTGCGCGCGGTTTCATAATCCAGACCCAGCCGTTCGATCACGCCAGGGCGGAAATTCTGAACGAGAACATCGGCTTTGGAGATCAGCTTGCGCAGAGCGCTCATGTCGCGCTCGTTCTTCAGATCGATCGCCAGACTCTCCTTGGAGCGGTTGATCGCATGGAAGATAGTCGAATCGCCGCTCTCATGGTCGCTGAGATAAAGGCCGCGCGAGAGATCGCCGCCGGCAGGCCGCTCGATCTTGATGACCCTCGCGCCGAGATCCATCAGCCGCAGAGTGCAATATGGGCCGGACAGAAACTGGCTCATGTCGACGATAACAAGCCCGGCCAGCGGCAGGTCCTTCTTCAGCGCCATCGATACTTCCGCTCTCTTCATTCGCTCCGGCAAACGCGCTCCTCTGTCTCGACAATCCCCGTCGTTCCGATTTTCGCGCAAGCCTCAATCTTCTTATGTAAATAATATTTTCACATATGGATCATATTTGCAAACAGAAAGACGGAGGATATTTGCCGGCCATCGGGCTTACGCCACCGGAAAATGCGCTATGTTCCGACAGGACGAGGTTCTTGACGAGGAGATGGAGTATGGCGACGGTCAAATTGCTCGGCGATGCCGAGGCGGAAGCGATCCCGGCGGTCAAAGCCGTGTTCGACGATATTCGTGCGGTCCGGAAATCGGATTTCATCAATAATTTCTGGCGCGGCCTCGCCAACGACCCGGTTCTGCTCAAGCGCACCTGGGAAGGCTTGAAAGCGGTCATGATGGCGGACGGCCCGCTCGATCCGCTGGTGCGCGAGATGATCTATATCGCGGTCTCGACCGCCAATGGCTGCACCTATTGCATCCATTCTCACACCGCTGCCGCCAGAGCCAAGGGTATGACGGATGCACAGCATGCCGATCTGCTTGCCGTTATCGGCCTCGCGGGCCAAACCAACCATCTCGTGACGTCGATGCAGATTCCCGTCGATCCGGAATTCGAGGCCGGCCACCGCAAATAAAGCAAAAAGGCCCGGAGGCGGGTGCCAGCGGGCCTTCTATCAGTAATGTTGACGCTTTTAGCGGTCAGACTTTTCGGTAGCCTGAACCTCTGCGGCAATCGCGGCGACGTTGATGCCGTTGTTCACGGCCAGCAACCTCTTGCGAACCAGAACGCCCATGACGCGCGCTGCGGTCGAGAATGTCATCGTATCCAGTGGACCTTCGCCCTCCCAGGGCTTGGTCAGGCGCTCGGTCACAGCCGAGACGATATTGTTGGGCACGATGTCGGTGCATTCGCGCATGGCTTCGAAAACGACGCTGATGGGGACAATGCGCCCCTCGAACGTCACGATCGGTTCGGTGACTTCGCTGTCCCATTCCTCAAAGGCATAGAGCGCCTCACGGAACAGCTGCTGCAGAGTGATGGGGGCATGACCCTCATGAAGGGGCGGCAAGGCATTCGACATGTCTGTCTCCTTTCAATTGGAAGTCCGGCGCATGTATGAAACTCGATGGTCCCCGTAGAGACCCAGGCGCTGCTTCTTCAGTTTGGCGCGCCCCGAACACAGTCCATGGGGGCAAGCGGCGCGGCAAACCATCTTCTGACCGGCGCAACGCGGGACACACACAAAATGTTCCCACCGGTCATTTAACTTGATCAAGTCTATAGATTAATCTCGACTTGAAAAGCCTAATTAATAATTTTCTGAATTTCCCTTTATTTTTGAATGGCTTCACGTAGACTGAAATTGCGTCTGGTAGCCGGAAGGCATGCGAATCCCTTCCAAAACGGTGAAAGGAAGACCATGTGCGGCGATCATGAACACAGGCATGAACACAGCCACGATCACGACCATCAACCGATCGACTGGCGCGAACATGGCATCAAAATCATCCCCGGCAATGCGCTCGACCCGAATACGGCGCAAACGCCCGGAATGAACCGTGCAACAGCTATCAACAATGCCCGCGCCGGCGCCGAAAAGATCTGGGCGGGAACGGTGACGATCCATGCCAATGCCAAGACCGGCGCCCACCATCATGGGGATCTCGAAAGCATCATCTACGTGGTGAAGGGCAAGGCTCGGATGCGCTGGGGCGAGAATCTGGAATTCGTCGCCGAAGCAGGCCCCGGAGACTTTATTTTCGTGCCGCCATTCGTGCCGCATCAGGAAATCAACGCCAGCCGCGACGAGACTTTGGAATGTGTACTGGTGCGCTCCGGACAAGAGCCCGTCGTCGTCAATCTCGATATCGAACCGGTGGAAAAGCCAGAGGAAGTTCTCTGGATAGATCCGATCCACCGCTGACCTGCTCAAACCTTAGGCAAGTGCCCAATTTGCCGCACAAATAACCCATAGTATTTGTAGAAAATTAATTTCCACCTCCACCTGATCCTGAAACAGTTTTTCAGAACCGCAGTGCACAACGCATGATCCTGCTTGGCAGCGGGAACACGCGTCTGAGATTATCAAGCCGTCAACGAGAGACGATCTCGCTTATCTGGAACAGGATTTCCCATGACTGAAAAGCTTTCTAAAGGTTTCGACGCGCTGCGCCTTTCCCGCCGCGCCGGCCTTGCTGTCATCCTCGCCTCCGCTGTCGCCACTTTCGGCTTGACGGCAACCGCCACGAAGTCCGTTGCTGCGGACAAGACGATCAAGGTCGGCATCATGAGCGGCGAAGACGAAGACGTCTGGCGCGCGGTTGTGACCGAAGCCGCCAAGAAGGGCCTGAAGGTGGAGCCTGTCGTCTTCAACGACTACACCCAGCCGAACGAAGCCCTGGAACGCGGTGAGATCGACGCCAACGCCTTCCAGCACAAGCCCTACCTCGACAACCAGATCAAGCAGCACGGCTACCATATCGTGGTTGCCGGCTATACGGGCATCTGGCCGATCGGCCTTTACACCAAGAAGTATAAGACCGTAGCCGAGCTGCCGAAGGGTGCCGTCATCGGCGTGCCGAACGATCCGTCCAACGAAGGACGTGCGCTGCTCGTTCTGCAGCACGAAGGCGTCATCAAGCTCAAGGATCCTACCAACATCCTCGCCACTGCCGCTGACGTTGCGGAAAATCCGAAGAATGTCGAGATCAAGGAACTGGATGCCGGCATCGTCGGTCGTTCGATCGACGATCTCGACGCTGCTGTCGTCAACACCGACTGGGCGCTGAAGGCGGGCCTGTCGCCGAAGGACCGCATCGCCCAGGAGCAGATCGACGGCAACCCGTACCGCAATTTCATCGCCGTTCGCCAGAGCGACGAGAGCGCCCCCTGGGTTAAGACCTTGGTGGCCGCCTATCAGAATGATATTGTGAAGGCCGAGTTCGACAAGGTCTACAAGGGTACGGGCCAGAGCGCCTACTGATAACCGGACGGCGCGGGGGACAGCGCTGAGCGGCTGGGCGGCCGGGGCATATATTGCCCAGGCCGCCTTTGGCGTTTACAGCGCAGCATCACCCGCGCCGAACGCAATAAGAAGATCGGGAAACAGACATGAATTCCTTCACCCCCGCCACGTCAATCGATGGACAGGCGCCGCCTGAGCGATCGTCGGGCGACGAGATCGTCCGTCTCGTCGACGTCCGCCGCCGGTTCGGCACGACGCCCGCGCTCGACGGCATTTCGCTGACTGCGCGCCGTGGCGAGATCGTCGGCATCATCGGCCGCAGCGGCGCCGGCAAATCGACGCTGATCCGTTGCTTGAACGGGCTGGAACGCGCCGATAGCGGCGAAATCCATATCGAGGGCCGGGATATCGCGCGTCTGTCGGAGAAGGAACTGCAGCCGCTGCGTCGCCGCATCGGCATGGTTTTCCAGCACTTCAACCTGCTTTCCTCGCGCACCGTCGAGGAAAATATCGCCCTGCCGCTGAAGATCGAGGGCATAGGCAAAACCGAACGTTTGCAGCGCGCCCGCGAACTGCTCGACCTCGTCGGCCTCGCCGACAAGGCGAAAGCCTACCCATCGGCCCTGTCAGGCGGACAGAAGCAGCGCGTCGGCATTGCGCGCGCTCTTGCCGCTCGGCCCGCCATTCTTCTGTCGGACGAAGCGACATCGGCGCTCGATCCGGAAACGACCCGCGCCATCCTGGCTCTTCTGAAGGATATCAACCGCAAGCTCGGCTTGACGATCCTGCTCATCACCCACGAGATGGAGGTGATCCGCTCGATCGCAGACCGCGTCGCCGTCATCGATGCTGGTCGGATCGTCGAAGAGGGGTCGGTCTGGACGGTCTTCGCCAATCCTGAAGCGGAAATCACCGCGAGCCTGCTCAGCGGCGCCCGCCCACAACTCCCGGACCATATCGCCGCTCGCCTCTCCCCAACATCAGGGGCCGAGGCTATCATCAGCGTCGATCTCGCCGGCCCTGCCGCGCAAGGCGCGCTCTTTGCCGACCTTTCGGCCGCTCTACCCCGCTCCTTCCGGCTGGTTCACGGCGGCATCGACCATATCCAGAACCAGCCCGTCGCCCGCTTCTTCGTTGCCGTGCCGACGCGAGACGCGACCTTGCCGACGCAGGTCATCGATTTCTTGAAAGCCCGCTCCGCCCGGGTGGAGGTTCTAGGCTATGACAACTGATGTAGTTCTCGGCCTGCTCTGGCGCTCCTTCTGGCAGACCATCTGGATGACGGGCGCATCCGGCTTCCTTTCTCTGATCATCGGACTGCCGCTCGGCCTCGCCCTCGTCGTTACCAGCCGTGGCGGCATCGCCGAGCAAGGCGCGATCAACCGAGTCCTGGGCATATTGGTCGACGGTTTCCGCGCCGTCCCTTTCATCATCCTGCTCATCGCGTTGATTCCATTGACGCGCCTGATCGTCGGAACCGCACTCGGCACAACGGCGGCGATCGTGCCGCTGACCATCGCCGCCATCCCCTATTACGCGCGTGTTGCCGAGGTCTCGCTGCGCGATGTCGATCGCGGCTTGATCGATGCCGTGCGCGCCATGGGTGGCAATCGCTGGACCATCGTCCGCGAGGTGCTGATACCCGAAGCCATGCCCGGCATCGTCGCCGGCTTCACCGTAACCCTGGTGACGCTGATCGGCGCTTCCGCGATGGCCGGCACGATCGGCGGCGGCGGCCTTGGCGACCTTGCCATCCGCTATGGCTATCAGCGCTACGAAACGAATGTGATGATCGCCGTTGTCATCATCCTGATCGTTCTGGTCTGGGGTATGCAATGGCTGGGCGACCGCCTGGCTACCCGCCTCGATCGCCGCTAACTCACAGCCGAAGACGGTTCCAGCCATCCGCGGAAGGCCGGACCGCCGCTCCTGATCTGTACAACGGCGCGCATCGAAGCGTCATTCATGCTCCGCCGCCGACGTGGCGGAGCTTTGGCGCGGATCGAGGTTGAGCATCGGCACCGTGGCATTCGGCAGCATCGTGGTCGGCAGCTGCCCGTTCCATTTTTCCGCCTGCGTCAGGAAGATCAGGTTCGGATTGTCGCGCAACGCGTCACCGCGCGCCTTGATGGCTTTTGCTTCGGCGTCGCCGCGAAGCTGGATTGCCTGAGCATCCGCTTCTGCCTGCAGCCGCACGGCATCGGCCTGTGCCTGGGCGTCGGCGCGACGAGCATCGGCGGCAGCCTGGGCCTGCGTTACGGTGATCTGCGCCTGCACCTTCTCGCGTTCGGCATTCTGCCTCAGCTTTTGCACTTCGACTTCGGCGAGCATGCGTTGCTCTATGCTGTTCTCATAGGCATCAGAGAAATCGATATTCTCGACCTGAACACTGTCGATCTGCACCGGTCCCTGAATGCCCGCCTCGATCGCAGCCTGAACATCGGTATTGAACTGCGCCCGGTTCTGAATGACGGAAGCAGCGGTGAATTTGCCGAATACGGTCTTCACGTCCTGAGGCGCGCGCCGCGCGATCAGCCTCGATTCGAGATTGCCGAGCGAACCAAACTCCGAATAGACATGCTCGACCGCATCCGCCGGCACATGCCAGGAGATGGTCACGCGCATGTCAGCCGGCTGCTGATCTTGCGAATAGGCAGCCATCTGCTGATGCTCGTTGGCCTGGCAGCTGGCGCCGTTCTGGCAGGTCCAGTAGGTAACCTGCTGTGTCACGGGGATCTTGACGACGGTTTCTACCCACGGCAGCTTGAAGTGCAGCCCCGGTTCAGCGGTGCCGACCATCGCACCGGTCCGCAGGATGACACCACGCTCGCCCTGGTCGATCGTGTACCATGAGCTGAACACAAGCATCAGCACGGCAACCACGAGGATGACGCCCGCGAACAATGTCACCCGCCCCTTGTTCGCCATGGATGCTATGTCGATTTCCCGGTTTGCCATCGCTGTCCTCACCATTCCCGAATGGCCGAGACATAGATGAGTCGAACCGAAAATGCACTCGCAGGCAGATTAGGGACCGGCGGCTCCGTCAGTTGCGCGTCACCGGCTTGGAGCGCATACGCGACACCGTCTCCCGTTCCGCACGCTTGCATCGCATCGGCGGCAGGCCGCGATCCACCAGATCCATATCCTCCAGCACCATATTGCCCATCTTCTTGAAAGCGCTGTCGAGAGCACCGGCACGATGTGCCGAGCGCAGGAAGCCGTCGAGCTTGCGCACGGGATGATCGAGACTGAGCGGCTCCGCTGGATAGACATCGCTCGCCGCCACGATGTGGCCTGAGGCAACTGCCGCCATCAGCGCATCGAAATCGACGACGTCGGCCCGGCTGAGCAGAATGAAAGCAGCCCCCTTTCGCATGCTGGCGAAAGCTTCGGCGCCGAGAAAGCCCTTGTTTTCGCTGGTGACGGAAGCGACCACGAATATGAAATCGCTACCTGACAGAACCTCGTCCAACCCTGCTGGCTGCACACCATGTTCTCTAAGGATCGATGGCGGCATCCAGGGATCGAACACTCTGATATTAGCCCGGAAGCCTGAAAGCAGCCGGTTCAGCGCCTTGCCGAGGTCGCCGAAGCCGATGATGCCGATATCGCTGCCCGATATCAGGCGGGCCTTCGCATTGCCGTCACCGCCCCAAAGCTCCCTTCCCTCGCGAAAATCCAGATCCGCGTCGGCAATGCCGCGCGCCAAGCTCAAGGCAAATCCGAGGCCGATCTCCGCAACCGGCTCGGCAAAAACCAGACCGGTGGTCACGACATGAATACCGCGCTCGAAAAGCACCTCATAGGGCATGTTGTTGATGAGGTTACTCTCAACGTTCAGGATGCAGCGCAGCTGCGGCATGCGATCCAGCGTTTCCTTCGACAGCGGCGGCTGACCAATGATGTAGCGCGCCTCGCCAAGCACCTCATCTCCCAGCCCGGCGATATCGTCCGGATCCGCCTCGACAATGCGGTATTTCGAATGGAGGAGTGATAATGCGTCCCCGGTGAAAATCAGTCCAAGCGAACGCGGCTCTGGCGCGCTGATGGCCAAGGGTCTGCTGTCGGTCGTCATTCCATTCCTCCCTGTCTCGGGCGAGGATCCAATATCATTCGCTGAGTGAGATCAATCCGCCTCACCCTCTTCACTGGGCATTCCGACCGAGAAGGCGCAGATACGCGAGAGATGGGTGAGCGGCAGGCCGGTCTCCGCATGCCAGGCATTGAATTGGTCCTGAATCAACCGCAGATCCTTTTTGGTGGGCTTGCCTTCCGAAATCGGCACGCCGGAAAGCCGTAGGCAGACGAGAACATCGTGGCTCATGACAAAGCTGTCGCGACCGAGTGCGCGGAGAAGATATTGGCCCGTCATGCCGCCGAGCCGGTTCGCCTGCTTGTCCAACACGGCAAGCAGGCCGATCTGGTCCTCGAGAGGCCAGTCGGCAAAGAAGCGGCCGGCACTTCCATGCTCGTCGGCGAGCCTCCGGATGAACTGCGCATTGGCCCGTACCGACATGATCTTGGCGCCGTTGCGGATAACCCGCGTATCCGAGGTCAGATCATGCCAGTAATCATCGGGTGCGAGGTTGAGGAACGCCGGATCGAAGCCGGAAAAGGCGGCTTCGAAACCCTGCCATTTGGCATCGATCACATTGCGTACGAAGCCCGCATAGAAGACATAGCGCGTCATCTCGGACAGGATCCGGTCATCCGTCAGCGCCTGCAGCACCTCATGATTGGGCATGTCAGGCATCAACGCCTTCAAGCCATCGGCACCGCCCTTGCGTTTCTCGGCGCGCTCCCTGATCTCGCCAAAGCTTCCCATGCATGTCCTCCTTCGACCGTGCCATGCGCCAAATCTTTTATATACCGCGTCCGCTTGCAAGGGGTCTGGGAGCACGCTCATGCCTGCCAGAAACGCGGGCATTGAAGCCGCCACCACAAAGTTGATCAGACTCTCGCTTGAATCGATCAGCCGGCGATTGAAACGATTCCAGACTGCACCAGATACCTTCGTGAAATTAACTTGAGATTTCACATACCATGACGTTAATTTCAGCGGCGTCGGATCGGAGCCTCGCACCATGAGCAACAAAGACTGGAACTATCCCATCATGGTCATCTGCAAGCGGACCGGAAAGGTCTACACAGTCGCCAACACGAAGGAAGCGCTGGACATGCTGTTGAACGCCTGGCCCGTGGCGGAAGGCAAGGCGTTTATGATGGCACTGCAGATCTGCGCCGATGTAGAAAGCGGCCACGGACAGGAGACGGAAGCCCGGAACAGTTTCGTTGCCGCTGCGATGGAAGCCAGCGTGCCGATCGAAACCCCGGTGGTTCAGTAGAGCATCGGCCCAACCGTGTCGCCGGCTCGAAACATGAAGCCTTTGCGTAAATCCTTATGAGCGCACCGCGTTCATTGGACGATCTGGAACAGGGCGCCTCATGATCGTCGCGCTGCTGGTCGTCATTGTCATCGCGATAGTCTTGCGCGGCATCCTACGCGCCATTTTCACAGGACTGGCGATCCTGCTCCTGTTCATGCTCGTTGCAATCGCGCTCTAGCGCGCCCACTATTCCCTCCGGCGGCATGGAGCGCTCCGCAGCCCGTCTGCTTGCATCCAAAATGGAGCCACAAGCCACCTTGTCGCGTGCTGCTTGCGCCGGTTTTTCAATCGCAGAATTGCTCCGACCGATTTTCCGAAAAATTTCGAAACCTTTTCCTGCGGCGGGAGTTTGGGTAGCGATGTCGGAGCATAGTAGAAATGAACATGACCTTTAGTGCCAGCAACACGCGCTGGTCCGAGCCCGTATATCTGCGTATCGGCTACGGAATGCCGGAAACGATAAGAAGCCCGAAGGAAGCGTTAAACCATCTTCTCTTCCGCTGGCCGGCCATCCGGGGCGAGAAATATCAATCGGCGGCACATCTCTGCGGCGCCGCAAGCGGAAATCTCCTTCTATACGAGCAGGCCAGGAACGTGTTTCTCGAAGCCTGCCTCGAAGCAAACGTGCTGGATTAGTCGCGTTGGCATGAACACAAGCTTGTGAGCGGGCATCATCGCGTCGAGTCCCGTGGCACAAAGAAGACGTCATTCGATGCGCGCAAGCAGGCTCTCCAAGCGAGAGTAACAACCATTGACAGCCGCCAGCAATATCGAAAGCTGACCCGTTTGACTGCGGCTCAGCCGGGAGCCGGCTGACCGCCGCGCGGCCATGGACGCGCAACCGAAAACAACCGTAATAATGCCGGGCAAGATAGCGTACCATACGGAATGCTTCTTGCAGGCTTACCGGAGCATTTACGTTTCGGAGGTAACGCGTTTTGAAACGAAACACTTTACGACCATTTCCTGCCGTAACTCTCGTGATGGGAGAAGACGGCGGCTATCGCCGTGTCAATTCGGTGCATCAGGTTGCAGAATTATTGTTGGAGCATTGGCCGGTCGAAAACGGCGAAGAATATGTTGCTGCGGTGCGCGTCTGCCTCGAGGCCATGCTGGGGGCCGTCCCCCCGGAAGCGGCAAGAGAGGCCCTGATCAAGGCCGCGCGGGAGGCCGGCATATCCGTGATGCAGTGAAATCCTCACTATGAGCCGCAAGCGATTGTAATCTAACAAGAAGCAATTCACCTTTTGTGAACCACTGCCAGCGATTGTTCCAACAAGGGCAGGCGATTCGCCTTGCCAATGACGGAGAGATTATGTCGCTTTTAGCATTCCCGGCCGACAGACGCACCAGCGATATCAGACGCTGCGCCAAGGCATTGTTGCAACTGAATGGCGAAGAAGCCAATCGCTTCTGGCGTTCGGAAATGGCAAGCTTCGCCGGGAGATTGACGGCACAGGGAATCGACGAAGGTGAAATTTCGCATCAAGCCGCGCTCTTCATGCACGCGGTTCAGATGGAACTGCAGCTCGCCTTTGCGATAGATGAGCTCAACGCCTCTGCCTGAGGCGGCTGGAGCGCCGTGCGCTTCCTTCCGCAAGCATAGAAGTCGCTCTGGCTCTTTGCTTCAGGCAATTCCGAACGGAAAACCGCTACGCACTTTTCCTGGAATTGCCCTATCGCGGCAATCTGCAGAACGCAACGGACTTGTCGCCGCTCGTCGGCGACTTGAGTTGTACCGTCCATTCCCCACCGGGAAAATGATATCCCTTGGAAGAGGCAACGCCTGCAATCTGCATGCAGGCTTTCCGAGCATCGGCGCTCGGCACGTCGATCGTCGCCGTCACAGCATATTTCCGGCTGGAGACCTGGCAAGGTCCGGTGAACAAGCCGGTATTGTCGATCATCTTGCAGACGCGGTACGCATTGCTCACGGCATCGTCGGCAGCCATTGCAGAATTGGCGACCACCAAGATAGTGGCCACCACCAAAAATCGTTTCATTGAAAACCCCGTTCCCCGCGACAACACGCTGCCAGAGCCCGTTTCGTCTTGCAAGACATGTTGCGCGGATTTGCGGTGACTGTTTGGAAATACAACGCAAGCCGAGGCAGCTTGTTCTCGAAAAATGTGGACTGCCCCGACATTTCAACCGGATTGCGAACACGGGGCCTATGCTGCAGCTCTACCCGCGATTTGACGAATGCCAGCAGCAAGGCCGCCGCCAGCCGCGGTCAAGCATCCAACGGCAACATCGCAATGCCATCCCTTATTTTACGAGATGTGGAAAGCGCATCGTCGGCAAGATCCCATTAACTTTTGGGATATTAGAACATATCAAATTAGCTAAACCGCTATCCGGAAACAACGCGATGACCGAAGCCGCGCAAAACAACCGAATATCCGCACGGAAGCGGACCCTTCTCGGAGCCAAGATCATCTTCAACGACGGGCATTCGGTCTACGATTGCCTCGTCAGAAACCTGTCCGATACGGGCGCGATGATCCAGATCGAAAACCCGCTCGCAGCCCCGAATACGTTCGATCTCCAGCTATCCGACAACAGAGTGCTGGCCTGCGAAGTCCGCTGGAGAAAGATCAACAGCATGGGCGTTCAGTTCGTGTAGGCACGCAACGGCCAACGAAAATCGTCGCATCGAGCCGTCCAGCCACCAAAAGCCAAACATGCTATTTCCAAAGTACGCGCCAGGGATTGGAATATCCACGCCGACCACGCTATCAATTAACTCTAAGAAGGCAATTGTTAAAGGTGGTAGCGGAGGAGGGATTTGAACCCCCGACACAAGGATTATGATTCCTCTGCTCTGACCTACTGAGCTACTCCGCCACGCCGCGTTTGATGGCTAGCATCACACGCAAAGGTCAAACGAACCGCTGCCCGGAAGCGCCAGCTCGTTGGTGAGCGGCTTATAAGGTGCGGTTCGGCTTGGTGTCAAGCGGATGATTTGGAAAAATCAGTGCTTTCTCCAAGCCGGCGTGTTCTGTTCCTCAGGCAGCCACCGGGCTGGCCAGTAGAGCCTTCAGGGAAGCTTCCGCAAGCGGCTCTCTTTCCGAGCGCTCGATGAAGCCGCCGCCATAGACGCGGGCATCGTCGCCCGGCGCCGAATAGAGGGCACAGGCCTGGCCTGGAGCAACACCCGCCTCACCGACGGAAAGATCGACATAGATGCCGCTGGCATCTGCATGCAGTACGGCTGGAGCCGGTGCGCGGGTGGAGCGCACTTTGGCGAAACAGGCAAAGCCGTCGCCGGAAGCGGCCTGCAGCAGCGGCTCGTCGCCGAGCCAATTAACGTCACGCAGATAGACGCGATGCGTTTCCAGCGCCTCCTTCGGGCCGACGATGACACGGCGCGAGCGGGCGTCGAGATAGACGACGTAAAGCGGCTCGCCCGTCGCAACACCGATGCCACGGCGCTGGCCGATCGTGTAGTGCAGGATACCTTCATGCTGGCCGAGCACACGACCATCGAGATGGACGATCTCGCCGGCCAGCGCCGCATTCGGCTTCAGCTTGGCGATGACGTCGGAATACTTGCCCTGCGGCACGAAACAGATGTCCTGGCTGTCGGCCTTCTTGGCGACGACAAGGCCCATTTCCTCGGCAAGGGCGCGGGTCTCTGCCTTCGGCATGCCGCCAAGCGGAAAGCGCAGATAGTCGATCTGCTCCTGCGTCGTCGCAAAGAGGAAATAGCTCTGGTCGCGATCGGCGTCGGCCGGGCGATAGAGTGCACGGCGGCCGGGATTGTCGGCAGTCGGGTTCGGCCGCGAGCGGATGTAATGACCCGTTGCCAGCGCATCGGCGCCGAGCTCCTTGGCGGTCAACAAGAGATCGGCGAACTTGACGGTCTGGTTGCAGGCGACGCAGGGGATCGGCGTTTCGCCGGCGACATAGCTCTCGGCGAAGGGATTGATCACCGTTTCGCGGAAACGCTTTTCATAGTCGAGCACATAGTGCGGTATGCCGAGCGTCTCGCAGACGCGGCGCGCATCGTCGATATCCTGACCGGCGCAACAGGAGCCGGCGCGATGCACGGCAGCGCCATGGTCATAAAGCTGCAGCGTGATGCCGAGCACGTCATAGCCCTGCCGCTTCAGAATGCCGGCGACGACTGAGCTGTCGACACCGCCCGACATGGCGACGACGACGCGGGTATCTTCCGGCTTCTTGTCAAAATCCAGTGTATTCACGGTCATTGCCGCCAGTCTTGAACGATCTTCGATGCTGCCGAACGGAATGACTTTTTAGGAAAGTCGTCACGCTCTCGTTAGTTGATTTCGCATGATCTGATCCAAAAACGATATCGCTTCCAGGATCATGCTTCTCACCGCCGGATGCCACGCAAAAACGGCGAATTTCCATCATAAGGGGCCACTGCATAATTCCTCAAGTCGATCTCGATTTAAGGAATTATGCAGCATCTCAAAGCGTTCCAGCGTCCTTTGCGCGTCTTGAAAGACGCGCGGCACTGTAATGACCGCTCTTTTCGGCCAGCCTCAATTGTGGACGGATATAGAAAGGATTGCCATCCCATGCAAGGGGTAGCGACAAATGGCGAATCAGCCTTTGGCCTTCAGATGCCCGATCAGGTTGCCGGCTCGCCGCAGAACGGTCACCGCCGACCCAATGGCGACCAACCAGAGCGCGATCGTCAAAACCCAACTGCCACCGCTCCAGAGAGCCTCGATGATGGAGAGTAGCGCAGCGCCCGTGGCCACCGCCATACGATGTTGCTTGGCCATCGGCCCGCCGAAATCGCTCGGATTGCCGGTGGCGCGGCCAAGTTCTCGGACATAAGCCGTCAGCACGGCAAAAGCGGCAGCGGCCCAGCCGAGCCCCGGCGATGCGATGCCGTAGCCGATGCCGGCGAAGATCAGGATATCGGCGATGCGATCGGGGAATTCGTTCCAGAACGGGCCGTCGGCCTCGCCCTTCCCGCCCTCGACTGCGACCATGCCGTCAAGCAGATTGCAAAGCAGACGCAGTTGGCAGAATAGCGCCGCCAGGAGCAGCAGCAGCACGCGCATCCCAGTACTGCCGGCAACGCCGGAGAGCCAGAAAGATCCTCCCGCCAGCGCCGCCATGGCCATGCTGGCTTGCGAGATCTGGTTCGGCGCGACCGAGAGCGCCGTCATGCGCCGCGCCAGCGCCTGCGCCCATCGTGTATTGCGGCTCGCCAACGGCCGCCTGTCGCCCATCCCTTCGCCTGTCATGGTCCCTCACCCGTCATGGCTTCGCCGCCTCCCGCCCGATATCGAATAATTGTAGATGGCCGCATAGCTGGAAGAAACCAGCAGCGGTACGGCAATGGTCTTCAGAATCTCCGGTGTACCGCTAAGGGCATGGATGACCACGAGAATGGTCGCCGAGCCCAGGCAGGCGATCAGCGGCGGCGCCCAAAGGCGTGTGAGGCCGCCGAACCGCCGCGCCAAGCCTTCGACCACGGACTTCAGAAACAGCGTCAGGCAGCCGGAAAGCACGCCCTGCACGAGGCCCGATAGCAACGGGCGCGGCATCGGATGCATGCGATTTGCAAAAACTGCCCAGCTGCCCATGGCGAGGAAAGCAAAAAGCACGTGAACGACGCTGCTGCGGGCCAGAGCCTTGAGCCGGCCGCCGGTCAAACGGCCCACCAGAAGCGCACGAGATGAAAGAAGATCGGCGCAGAGAAGACGACTGAGTCCAACCGGTCGATCAGCCCGCCATGGCCTTCGATGAGATGGCCCCAATCCTTGACGCCCCGATCCCGCTTGATCGCCGACATGACAAGCCCGCCGAAGAAGCCCATGAGCGTGATGGCGAAGGCAAGAAGCCCAGCCTGTAACGGCGTGAATGGCGTCACCCACCAGAGAGCTGCTCCGATCAGCGAGGCGCTGACGACGCCACCCACAAATCCTTCCACGGTCTTCGACGGAGAAAGCCGCGGTGCGATCTTGGTCTTGCCGAAAAGCTTGCCCCAGACATATTGCAGGACGTCGCTGAGCTGCACGACGATCACCAGGAAGGCGATCAGCAGCACGTTGCGGCCTTCATAGCCTGGGATATGCAGCGTCAGCAGCGCCGGCACATGCGACGCGCAGAAAACGCAGATCATCAGCGCCCATTGCACCTCGGCGATCCGCACGAGAAACCGTTCGGTATCGCCGCGCAGCACGGCGATGATCGGCATGAACAGGAAGGCATAAACGGGAATGAAGATCGAATAGATACCGTACTGTTCGACCCAGAGCAGATAATATTGTATCGGCAGCGCGACGAAGAAGGCGGCGGCAAGCGCCCAGTGATCCGCCCGCCTCGTATTGATCAGCGTCACGAACTCCCGCAACGCCGCAAAGGAGCAGAAAGCAAAAAGGAGGATGACGCCGGCACGGCCCGCCACAAAGGCGATGCCGATCAGCACGACCATTACCCACCACGCCTTGATGCGCGCATTCAGATTTTCGATCGCGGCATTCGATCCATCGGGCGACAGGCGCTGTTCCAGCACATAGCCGATGATGGAGGCGACGATCAGGACGCCGAAAATGCCGAGGACGAGATGGATGAGATCGGCGCTGGCTGCCTCCATGCTCAGTCTCCCACCCGCTTGGGCGCAAGCGCCAGCAACGCCGCCTCGGATCTCGCCAGGAAATCCGCCTTCTCCTCGGTCTCGCCAATATGCAGCGCCTCGCCGAAGGTGACGGTGCAGATCAGCGGAATGGGCACGAACTCGCCCTTGGGCATGACGCGATTGAGATTATCGATCCAGACCGGAACGAGATCAATGTCCGGACGGGCCTTGGCGAGATGGAAGAGGCCGCTCTTGAAGGGCTGCAGCGGCTGTTCGGTGAGATTGCGAGTGCCTTCCGGAAACAGGATCAATGACGAACCGGCATCAAGCGCTTGCGTCATCTGCTCGACCGGATCCTGCTGGCGCGCCTCGCGGTCCCGTTCGATCAGCACGGCGTTGAAGACGTCGCGGCCGATGAAACTGTTCAATTGAGATTTCAGCCAATAATCCGCGCCGGCCACCGGACGGACGCGCCGGCGTAACCGCGGCGGCAACACGGTCCAGATCAGGATGAAATCGCCATGGCTGGAATGATTGGCGAAATAGATGCAGCGCCTGGTGCGCATGCCGCTCTCGGGCCATATCGCCCGTACCGCTGTGATAGCCCGCGCGAACAACACGATCGCCACCGAAACAGGCCGCGCCAGCCACTCAAGCGGCGTACCCATCCCTTCCCCGAAAATGTTCTTCCGCAATGCCTCCATGACAAAGGAATAGGCTCGTTTCGCAAACCTCGATAGCCTGTCCGCCCATCTTATCCACAACCCTTGCAACAACAAAGGAAGCCCGGCGCAACTCATGTCGCGCCGGGTTTCGGAGTTGGCTCTTGGGAGGAGCAAACCGGATTGTTTGATCGCCCCCCGGAAGGGTGGTTCAGTCGACGTTGAACACCAGCGGCTTCGCCTGACGGATCGCGTGATGCGCCGTCAGCTTGGCAAGCACCTCATCGCTGAGCGCGCCGTCGACGTAGAGCAACGCGATGGCATCGCCGCCCTGCTTGTCGCGGCCGAGCTGGAAGTTGGCGATGTTGACGCCGGCGGAGCCGAGCGTCGTGCCGATGAAGCCGATCATGCCGGGGACGTCGGTATTGGCGATATAGACCATGTGGTTGCCGACGTCGGCATCGAGGTTGATGCCCTTGATCTGGATGAAGCGCGGCTTGCCGTCCGAGAAGACGGTGCCGGCAACCGAGCGCGTCATGCTGTCGGTAGTGACCGTCAGCTTGATGTAGCCATCATAGACGCCCGTCTTGTCGCGCTTGACTTCGGCAAGGACGATACCCTTTTCCTTGATCATGATCGGCGCCGAAACCATGTTGACGTCGGCAACCTGATTGCGGATCAGGCCGGCGAGCAATGCGCTCGTCAGAGCCTTCGTGTTCATACCGGCGGTTACGCCGTCGTAGAGGATCTCGATTTCCTTGATCGGGTCATCAGTGACCTGGCCGACGAAGGCGCCGAGAACATCGGCAAGCTTGATGAAAGGCTTCAGGATCGGCGCTTCTTCAGCTGTGATCGAGGGCATGTTGATGGCGTTCGAGACGGCGCCTTTGACGAGATAGTCGGCCATCTGCTCGGCGACCTGCAGGGCGACGTTTTCCTGCGCTTCCGTCGTGGAGGCACCGAGATGCGGCGTGCAGACGACGTTGGGCAGGCCGAACAGCGGGCTTTCCTTGGCGGGCTCCACTTCGAAGACGTCGAACGCAGCGCCGGCAACATGACCGGACTTGATGGCGGCGGCGAGAGCTGCCTCATCGACCAACCCGCCACGGGCGCAGTTGATGATGCGAACGCCCTGCTTCATCTTGGCAATGGCAGTCGCGTCGATGATGTTGCGGGTCTTATCTGTCAGCGGCACGTGCAGCGTGATGAAGTCGGCGCGGGCGAAAAGCTCGTCGAGCTCTACCTTGGTCACGCCCATTTCCTCGGCGCGCTCCTTCGACAGGAACGGGTCGAAAGCAACAACATGCATCTTCAGGCCGAGTGCGCGGGCGATGACGATCGAGCCGATATTGCCGGCGCCGATGATGCCGAGCGTCTTGCCGGTGATTTCGACACCCATGAATTTCGACTTTTCCCACTTGCCGGCCTGCGTCGAGGCATCGGCAGACGGGAGCTGGCGAGCAACCGCGAACATCAAAGCGATAGCATGCTCGGCCGTGGTGATCGAGTTGCCGAACGGCGTGTTCATGACGATGATACCGCGGCGCGAGGCAGCGGGGATATCGACATTGTCGACACCGATGCCGGCACGACCGACGACCTTGAGGTTCTTGGCGGCGCCGATGATCTTCTCCGTCACCTTGGTGGCGGAACGGATGGCGAGACCATCATAGTTGCCGATGATTTCGAACAGCCGATCCTTGTCCTTGCCAAGCTGCGGCTGAAAATCGACTTCAACGCCGCGATCGCGGAAGATCTGGACGGCGGTTTCCGACAGTTCGTCGGATACGAGTACGCGAGGTGCCATTGAGGCCTCCTGAAAAAGTCACCTAAGACGGGCAATTTCCGGGAAATGCGAAGCGGCTTTCCGTCAGGAATTGCATGAGAATAACGAGAAATTCGGAATGCTGGACTCCGCCTCAACGGCGGAGTCATTCACGCTTCAAACCTCAGGCGGCAGCCTGAGAGAGCGTCGCCTTCTGCGTTTCAAACGCCCAGGCAAGCCAGGGCATCAGCTTCTGCATGTCGGAGGCTTCGATGGTAGCGCCTGCCCAGATACGCAGGCCCGACGGTGCGTCGCGATAGTGGCCGACATCATAGGCGACGCCTTCCTTTTCGAGGAGCGCAACGAGGCCCTTGGCGAAGTTCGCCTGACCATCGGCATCGAGAGCGACGACATCCTTGTCGACGATCTTTAGGCACACCGAGGTGTTGGATTCCGTCTCGGCCTTGACGGCGAGATTGGCAATCCAGTCGTTGGCGGCAACGAAATCGTGGATGACCTTGGCATTGGCATTGGCGCGGCCGATCAGCCCCTTCAGGCCGCCGAGACCCTTCGCCCACAGCAGGGCATCGATATAGTCTTCGACACAGAGCATCGAAGGTGTGTTGATCGTCTCGCCCTGGAAGATGCCTTCGATGAGCTTGCCGCCGCTTGTCATACGGAAGATCTTCGGCAGCGGCCAGGCCGGCACGTAGGTCGTCAGGCGCTCGACGGCGCGCGGCGACAGGATGATGACGCCATGTGCGCCCTCGCCGCCCAGGACCTTCTGCCAGGAGAAGGTGACGACATCGAGCTTGGCAAAATCGAGGTTCTGAGCGAAAGCCGCCGAAGTGGCGTCGCAGATCGTCAGCCCCTTGCGGTCGGCCGGAATGAAATCGCCATTCGGGACGCGCACACCGGATGTCGTGCCGTTCCAGGTGAAGACCACGTCGCGATCGAAATCGATCGTGGAAAGATCAGGAAGCTCGCCGTAACCGGCCTCGAGCTTGCGGACGTCCTTGAGCTTCAGCTGCTTGACGACGTCGGTAACCCAGCCGGCACCGAAGCTTTCCCAGGCGACCATATCGACGCCACGTTCGCCGAGCAGCGACCAGAGCGCCATTTCGACGGCGCCGGTGTCGGAAGCCGGAACAATGCCGATGCGGTAGTCCGCCGGCACTTCGAGAATTTCACGGGTGAGGTCAATGGCCTGCTTGAGCTTGGCTTTGCCGACCTTCGCGCGATGCGAACGGCCAAGAGCCGCGTCGGAAAGAGCATCGAGCGTCCAACCGGGGCGCTTCGAGCAGGGGCCAGAAGAGAAATGGGTATTGTCCGGACGGATGTCCGGCTTGGCGAGCTTAGTCATGATGCTATCCTCTCAGATAGAAAGCCCTTCGTTGGGGAAGGGTGTCCCGCCGCCGGGTATATTGGAAGCCGCCTGCCGGCGCAACAGGAAAGTGGAACTGCCACATCACTTCACAAATTCGTGCGAGAAATTTGAAGGCGCAAGTTAGCCGTAATGGAGCTGATCTAAATCGGGCCTCACAAAAGCTGATTTCTACGGCGAAATGCAATCACATTAGGTCGAGCGCGAGTTGATTCGCGCCGCCGGAAATAACAAGTGTGCTCGATGTCACTCACTGCACTCGCCGAACGTCCTTTCGAATTCCCACAACCCATTCCCGTATATCTGATCAACATCGATCGAGCGGCAGACAGACTTGCAGAGATCGAGCGCCAGAGCGGTGAGCTCGGGTTACGCTTCGAACGGATCGACGGCGTCGACGGCGCTCTTGTTCCTCGCGAGCAATGGATAGATGTCGATCACGGGCGCTTTCAGCGCCGGCATGGCAGAACCATCCTGCCCGGCGAATACGGCTGCTACCGGAGCCACCTGCTGGCATTGCGTCGACTTCTGGCCAACGGCGACGACATGGCCATCATCATTGAAGACGATGTGGCCTTGGACAAAGATTTCCTGGACCGTGCCATATCCGCCAAGGAAGCGGCACCGACGGCGGATCTGATCAAGCTCGTCAATCACCGCTGGAGCGGCTTTCATGCCCGAGCGGAGAGCCCGAAGGGTGACATTGTCGGTCGCTGCCTCTTCGGCCCCCAGGGTTCGACGGCGTGCTATCTCATCACGCGCAAGGGTGCGGAGAAGATCGTGAGATCGCTGTCGGTCATGTCGCTGCCCTGGGATGTCGCAATCGAGCGCGGATGGGACATGCAGATGTCCATCTTCACCACCCGCACCAACGTCCTCGGCTTCGGCCCGCTGCGGGGAAGCACGATGGTCGGCTGGCGCCGCGATTATCGGGCGGCCAAGTCATCCGCATGGCGGCGGATACCCGCACACCTGTTCCGTACCTTGGATTTTTTCAGACGGATCGCCTATGTCCTGGCGACACCTTGAGCGGTTGGCTACCAGGTGGTGATCCGGAGGCCAACCCGAATTTCATGGCGCGACAGCGCGCCGTCGCGACCCATAGCGCCGCCGGCGCCTGCGGCTGAGTCCGCAGCGGAATAGCCGAACATATCGCCGCCAGCGATGTGCGAGAAGCGATAGCCGAGATCGACCTTGATGTTCGGCGTGATCTCGTAGGCGACACCGGCCATCAAGGCATAGGCCAGACGCCAGTCGCTGTCGCCGGAATAGCGGGTGCTGACCGGAGCCGCGCCGCCGCAGCTCGACGTACCGTCCACGCATGAGCCGATGGCGTTGACGCTGCCCCAGGAGACTCGCGTCGCACCGAGACCCGCGCCGAGATAGGGCGTGAAGCCTGCAACGGTTCCAAGATCGACATAACCGTTGACCATCAGGCTTCCCGCCGTGAACGAGGATCGTGCCTTGGTGGAACAACCGGTGCCCCCTGCTCCGCCGGAACAGGACATGGCGCTGGAGAGGCGACCGTTGAAGTCGCCGCTGAAAATATCGCCCGTCACGTCGGCGCGAAACAGATCGTTGAACTGGTAGCCGATACCGAGGCCACCTGAGAAGTCGCCGCCGAAGCGATTCGAATCGAAGGAACCTGATTGATAATCACCACCGGTCGGATCGTAGGAGCGAACCTTCATGTCGCCACGGCTGGCATTGACGGCATAACCGACATCGCCGCGTACGTACCAGCCCTTCGCTGCCTGAACGCTGACTTCGGGCATCTTGATCTCTGGCGGCGGCGCGTCGCCGGCAAGGGCTGCGCCGGCCGATGCGCCGGCCATCGCTGCGGCCAGCGCCAAAGCGTCGAAACGGATCATTACCCCTCGCCTTCCATCCTCGTATGGATGCCCGCCTTTCAACCGGCTGGCTTTCCTGCCCTTGCAAGGACCCGAAGAGGGTCAATGACCGGGAACACGCCATTCTCATTTCATTAACCATAGGGAATTCATGGTTAATGAAGCTTTAAGGCCGGGGAAAATTGCTTAACGGGAAGACGGAAAAGGCAAAAGCCGCCCGGGGGAAACCGGACGGCTTTTCAATAACTTGCGAGACGGAGGCTTACTTGTAGACCGGCTGGACAGGGATATCGGCCGGCGGCATGTAGCTCGCCGTCTGGCAGCCGCCGAAGGTGTAGCGGGCACCGAGGCGGGCTTCATGAAGGTTGATGCCCTTGTCGTAGCCGGGGCCACCGTTTTCTGCGTAGCCGAACATGTCGCCGCCCTGGATATGGCGGTAACGGTAGCCGACATCGGCCTTGAGGTTACAGCTGAGGTCGATCGACGTACCGGCCATCAGCGCGTAGGTGAAGCGCCAGCTGCCGCGGCCGTTATGATTGACGGATCCGTCGCAAGAGTCCGGATTGGCATCCGAGCACGACGTATTGTTCAGCTTGTCCCATTTGACGTAGGTGCCGCCGATACCAGCGCCGACATAGGGCGTGAACACGCTATACGTACCGAGATCGACATAGGCGTTGGCAAGCAAGCTGTAGGCCGTCAGAGACGAAAGATCGCGGGAAGTCGCAGGCACGGCGGTCCAATTCGGGCCGCAGGCGCCGCAATCGCCCTTCGTCGAGCCCTTGAAGTCGGACTTGAAGAGATAGTCGAGCGTCAGGTCGGTGCGCAGATAGTTGTTGATCTGATAACCGACACCGCCGCCCAGCGTCAGGTTGCCATCGAGCTTGGCGCTGTCGAAGTCCACCAGGCTGCCATTGGAACCCTGGAAGTAGTTCGAGCCGCGCAGTTTCGTAAAGGCATAGCCGACATCGCCGCGCAGATACCAGCCGCTCGACTGTGCAACGACCACTTCCGGCGCCGGCTGCTGCGGCTCTGGTGTATAAAGATCAGCGGAGAAGGCTGACGTGCCGACAAGCAAGGTGGCAAGTGCGCCGATCACGGTTTTCATCATGGCTTTGGCTCCAAATTTCTTGCCATTGGCGCAGCAGATGCTTGCCAACCGAAAAGACATGATCGGGATAATGAAGAAAAGGAGTTAAAACCTGATTAACTACGAATGTTTACCCTGTTTTACTCACGAGTATACTCAAACAGACATATTAGATGACAATAAATCACCAATAAAGATAAAGAGATAGAGGTAAAATCCGCCTCTCTTGAACCGCTTGAAGCATAGAATCCGGCTGGCGGTATCTGCAGATTTTCTAAACCAATTGGCAAGAATCCGGCGGGTACAGTGTACCTGCCGGGAGTTCACCAACGAGGGAGTCATTGACTTACCAACGAAAAATATGCGCCGGCCTTTGCCTGACCTTGCTCTTCCTAAGCCCTATCGCCTTTGCCGGTGCACCGCCGGCAAGTTCTGCCGCCGCGACGGCGTGGAAGAAGGGGCGCCAAACAGGCTTGCCTATCCCCCGCTTTGCGTCCGTGAAAGCCCATAAAGCGCGCATGCGGGTCGGCCCGTCGACAAGCTATGCGACGAAATGGATCTACATGAAACCTGGCCTTCCAATGGAAATCATCAACGAATATGGCCATTGGCGGCAGGTTCGCGACGATACCGGCGTCACTGGCTGGATGCACAGTGCTCTTCTCTCCGGAACACGCATGGCTGTCGTCGCACCCTGGCTGACGAAGAACGCCATGCTGCGATCGGATCCGGAGTCAACCGGTGCGCTGATCGCCGAACTGCAGCCGCGCGTTCTGCTTTCGCTGCATTCCTGCGGCGGAAGCTGGTGCCACGTTTCCGTCAAGGGACATTCAGCGAGCGGCTATGTCAGGCAGAGCAAGCTCTGGGGCGCCTATCCCGGAGAGATGTTCCAGTAGGCAGCGGCAATCCATCAAGGGAGCTGGAAAAACATATGGCCGCCTTCAGTAAAGGCGGCCATTGATCTGATATTCGCGACTATAGTCGAACAATAACTCAGGCGGCGGTACGCACGCTCGAGATGACATCGATCAGGCCGCCGACAATGCGTTCGATCTGGCTGCGATCGTCACCCTCGGCCATGACACGGATCAACGGCTCGGTGCCGGATGGCCGGATCACCAGGCGGCCATTGCGGGCAAGCTCGCTTTCGGCATCGGCTATCGCCTTGCGCACCTGGCTGTCTTCCAGCGGCCTGCCACCGGAGATGCGAACGTTGCGCAGCAACTGCGGCACCGGCTCGAAACGCCGGCAGACCTCGCTGACCGGCTTGCCTGTGCGCTTCACAGCGGCCAAAATCTGCAGGGCGGCAACGAGGCCGTCACCGGTCGTGCCGTAATCCGACAGCACGATATGGCCGGATTGCTCGCCGCCGACATTGAAATTGTTCTGGCGCATATGTTCGACGACGTAGCGGTCACCGACCGCCGTGCGGGCGAGAGACATGCCGCGCTCATCGAGGAAGCGTTCCAGGCCGAGATTGGACATGACCGTCGCTACGATGCCGTTGCCGCGCAGCAGCTGGCTCTCGGCCCAGCTTTCCGCGATGACGGCCATCAGCTGGTCACCGTCGATGATCGTGCCGGTTTCGTCGACGATGATGACGCGATCGGCATCACCATCCAGCGCAATGCCGATATCGGCGCGAACTTCATCCACCTTCTTCTGCAGGGCCACGGGGCTGGTGGAGCCGCAATTCAAGTTGATGTTCGTGCCGTTCGGCTCATTGCCGATGGTCACGATATCGGCGCCCAGTTCCCAAAGTACTGCCGGAGCAACCTTGTAGGCGGCACCGTTGGCACAGTCGATGGCAATGCGCAGCCCCTGCAGCGTCACATCGCGCGGCAATGTGCGCTTGGCATGTTCGATATAGCGGTCATGCACGCCATCGACACGCTTGGCACGGCCGATATTTTCGGACTTGGCGAGATGCGCCGAGATATCCTTGTCGAGAAGGTCCTCGATCTGCATTTCGAGATCGTCGGACAGCTTGTAGCCATCAGGGCCGAAAAGCTTGATGCCGTTGTCTTCGTAAGGATTATGCGATGCCGAAATCATCACGCCGATGTCGGCGCGCAGCGAACGGGTCAGCATCGCCACGGCGGGTGTCGGAATAGGTCCGAGAACGAAGGCATCGACGCCAGCAGCCGTGAAGCCCGCAACAATCGCGTTTTCCAGCATATAGCCGGAAAGGCGCGTGTCCTTGCCGATAACCACTCGATGGCGATGACTACCTCGATGGAAGATCGTGCCAGCAGCGATACCCACGCGCATGGCAAGATCCGGCGTCATCGGATAGATATTCGATTGACCGCGAATCCCGTCGGTCCCGAAATAGCGACGTTTCATATGCACTCCTGTCGTTGCGGCATCCCTGCAAGATGCAGCGGCACCGAAATCGCTGCTCCGACTTCGGAGGCCTCGCGAGCATCGACGCTTGTGGCTCATGCCACAGATTGCGAAATTCAGCACTTAAATTACCGAGAACGCCTATTACAACGCGTTACCATTAATATGCACTAAAAAACGCAACGGGATGCGGCGGACAATATTCCGATTTCCCCAATCCGGCGGCGCGCAATACTTCTTCGTGAACAACATGTCTTGGCCAAGATCGATCTCTACGCCGCAAAGGAAAAGGCCAGCTAACCTATCCGGCAGCTGGCCTTTCTTGTTTTGGCTTTGCCCGCTTGCTCAGCGTGGCTGCGGCTCGAAACCACCTTCGGGTTCATCGCCCTTGGTCCCGAGCGGGCCGTCCTTCTTCGCGCCGGTCTTCGGCACTGCCGAACCACGGCTCGGCGGCGTGTCGTCACCGAGGTCGCGCGCAGGCTTTTCGCCGCGGATGAGCGCCTTGATTTCCTCGCCCGTCAGCGTCTCGTATTCGAGGAGACCCTCAGCGATCGCAACGAAGCCGTCATGCTGCTCCGTGAGGATATCCTTCGCCTGCCTGTAAGCCTGATCGATCAGGCGACGCACTTCGTTGTCGATCGTCTGCGCGGTCGCTTCCGAAACATTCTTCGACTGCGAAACGGAATGGCCGAGGAACACTTCCTGCTGGTTCTCGCCATAGGCGACCAGCCCCAGCTCATCGGAGAAGCCCCATTGCGTAACCATCGCGCGGGCAAGCTTGGTCGCCTGCTCGATGTCGGAGGATGCGCCGGAGGTGATGTTTTCCTTGCCGAAGGTCAGCTCTTCCGCCACGCGGCCGCCCATCATGATGCACAGGCGCGAGACCATCCACTTGTAGCTCATCGAGTAGCGATCGCCCTCGGGGAGCTGCATGACCATGCCCAAGGCACGGCCGCGCGGAATGATCGTCGCCTTGTGCAGCGGATCGGCAACGGCGACGTAGAGCGCCGTGATGGCGTGACCGGCCTCGTGATAGGCAGTGAGCTTCTTTTCCGCCTCGGTCATGGCCGAAGAGCGGCGCTCGGCGCCCATCATGATCTTGTCCTTGGCGTCTTCGAATTCCTGCATCGTCACCAGACGCTTGTTGCGGCGGGCGGCCATGAGTGCGGCTTCGTTGACGAGGTTCATAAGGTCGGCACCGGAGAAGCCGGGCGTACCGCGGGCGAGCGTCTTCAGATCGACGTTCGGAGCGAGCGGAACGTTGCGGGCATGCACCTTGAGGATGCGCTCGCGACCGACGATATCCGGGTTGGGAACCACGACCTGACGGTCGAAACGGCCCGGACGCAAAAGCGCGGGGTCGAGAACGTCGGGACGATTGGTCGCAGCGATCAGGATGATGCCTTCATTGGCCTCAAAGCCGTCCATCTCGACCAGCAGCTGGTTGAGGGTCTGTTCGCGCTCGTCGTTACCGCCACCAAGACCGGCGCCACGATGGCGGCCGACGGCGTCGATTTCGTCGATGAAGATGATGCAGGGCGCATTCTTCTTCGCCTGCTCGAACATGTCGCGGACGCGGCTCGCACCGACACCGACGAACATTTCGACGAAGTCGGAACCGGAAATGGTGAAGAACGGCACATTGGCTTCGCCGGCGATGGCGCGAGCCAGAAGCGTCTTACCCGTGCCGGGAGGGCCAACGAGCAGCACGCCGCGCGGGATACGACCGCCGAGGCGCTGGAACTTCTGCGGATCGCGCAGGAATTCGACGATTTCTTCCAAGTCCTGCTTGGCCTCGTCGACGCCGGCGACGTCCTCGAAGGTCACGCGACCGTGCGCTTCCGTCAGAAGCTTGGCCTTGGACTTGCCGAAGCCCATGGCTCCGCGCGAACCGCCCTGCATCTGCCGCATGAAGAACAGCCAGACGCCGAGGATCAGGAGCATCGGCAACAGCGTGCCGAGATAGCTCAGGAAGCTCGAAGAACCGTCCGACTCAGGACGACCGACGATGTTGACGTTCTTGTTTTGCAGGCGTTCAAGCAGGCTGTCATCCACGACCGGAGCATAGGTCTGGAAGGGCGTTCCATTTTCCACATAGCTGCCGACGACGCGATTGCCGGTGACGGTAACGTCACGGACGCGACCGGAATCAACTTCCCGAAGGAACTGCGAATAAGGAATTTCCCTGGAGCCTGTTTGTGCCGGCGCGTTCTGAAACATACTGAACAGAGCAATCAAAAGCAGAGCTATGATTGCCCACAGAGCGAAATTACGAAAATTAGGGTTCATCGAACTCCCCAGCACTGAAACTTCCGCCGCTTGAGCGACGGCATTACTTGATCCCTAACATAGGGTTGCGCCAAGCCGTTGCCAAGGCAAACAGCGTCGACACATGTTTTTTACGTCTATAGGACCGAAAGCGGCGGCCGCATATAGGCTTGACGGCCAAAAGCGACCGAAAGGCGATCTGCAAACATGAGGTCGAATCGTGTCAAAAAGCGGTCGAACGGCGCGAGATAAGGCGCAACCGTCACGTCAGGCGCTGTTCCGGCCTCGTCCGAGGTAATCCGAGGCATGGCCGCGCGCGCGCGTCGCACAGCGCCCCTCGGCAAACTCGGTGGAAAAATCGACGCGTCATCCGCACCGGCCGCTCTTACGCAAACCGGCGCCGATCCTTGATTGACCACCTCCAGACGGCCGTCCCAGATACCTCTTGCGCCCGGTAAGAGCGCCAGCGGCCCGATGTTGCGGCTTTCCCGCATGAGGTAAAGCGCCTCTCGGCGCAGATCGAAGACGACGCCGCCTACCGTGCGCCGTCCCGGGATGCCGCCCTTCACGAAAGCGAGAATGCGGTCCATTGGATCGCGGCCGGGCCCATAGACTTCACCGCCGAAGACGGCGGCTAGGTAGGAAAGCGCGTAAGCGACGACCGGCGCATCCTCCAACAAGGCGGATCGGCGGATCGCACAAAGCGCTGCGGCGTGAACGGTCACATGCTCGTCCAGCCAAGCCGCCGCTCTCTCTGCCAATGCGACACGATTCGCACCATTGTTTGCTGCAATGGTATCTAGCGGTTGCGCGGCCAGACGCATACGTGTCCGCACGCGCTCGTAGCGTGTATCCTCGTTGCTGGGGTCTTCGAGCCAAGACAATCCATGTGTTTCGAGATAGGCGCGGATGTCCGCCCGCCTACACGAAAGAAACGGCCTGACGATCCAGATGCGGCGATCGAACAGCATTGCGTCCGCAATGCCGGTGCTGGCCTCGTCCCTCGCCTTGCCGCCGCGCGCGCCCCGCATGGCAAGCGTTTCGCGCTGATCATCGGCGGTATGCGCAGTAACGATCACATCGGCCGAGATCTCATCTGCAAGGTTGGCCATCAGTTCATAGCGCGCTTCACGGGCGGCGGCCATAATGCCGCTCGTCGGCTTGGCGCCATCCCAACGACGGGTGAAGTGAGAGATGCCATATTGGGCGCAGAGTGCGGCAACCTCCAGCGCTTCATCTGCGGCACTGGCGCGCAAACCATGATCGATGGTTATGGCGGAGAGGGTGAAATCGGAATGGGGAGAGGAATTCAGCTGCTCGGCCAGGGTGATCAACAGCCCGGTGGAATCGCTGCCGCCGGAAATGGCGACCAGAATATGAGCAGGCTTTGCCAGCGAATGAAGAAACGCGGCGGCTGCGATTTCGGGCGCAAGAGCGGCGGCAGCACCGGTCACAGCGACCTCAGACATGGCACTCAGCAGGCAAGACGCTTCTGTTCGCTTGCGACCTTGCTGGTAACGGCCTTGGAAGCCTTCGGATAGCGCTTGCCGACCTCGCGAAGCGTGGCGCAGGCGGTATCCTTGTTGTCGAGCGCGGCAAGCGACATGCCGAGCTTCAGAAGCATTTCAGGAGCCTTTTCCGACGTGCTGTACTTCTGATGCGCATTCAGGAAGGTCTTGGCGGCATCATTGTACTTGCCCTGGGAATAGAGCGCTTCGCCAAGCCAGAAATTCGCATCGGCAGACCGCGAGCTGCTGGGGTAGCTGTCGATATACTGCCGGAACTCCCGTTCGGCGACGCTATAGTCGCCGGACAGGACGTGGCCGTAGGCCGCCTTGTACTGATCGTTTTCGTTGCCGAGCGACGCCGTCTGCGCCCCCGAACCGGAACTGGGCGCAGCGCCGGAACCGTTATCGGTTCCGGTAGACGAGCTGCCCACTTCGCTGCCGCTCTGATCGAACTGGATCGAGCCGAGCTGCGATGGCGGCTTACCCGTGCTGGAGCCGCGCTGCGGGGTAACGCCTGTGTTTTGAGAACCACTGATGACACCGGCGATGTCATCCTGTTTCCCGCTGGAGCCCTGAGCCGGCACATCGGCCTCGCTCTTCTTCATCGTGCCGCCGCCTGCCGGCGCGCTGCCACCACGCTTCTCAAGCTGCTGGAAGCGGAATTCGTTATCTTCCTGCGTCTTGCGGATCGTCTCCTGCATCTGCAGCAGCTGATAGCTCATTTCCTCGACGCGGCCGTTCAACTGGCGCATCTGGTCCTCCAGCTGCTGCAGGCGAACCTCGGCATCGCTGTTCTGAACCTTGATGACCGGCGCATTGCCGTATTGTGCTTGTCTCTGATACGCGTTGTTCGGCGCCGGCTGCGCGGAAGCGTCGCGGCTCCCGAGGTGGATTCCGAACAGCGACAAGGCAGAAGCATCGCGCTCACTACCGACAAAGGCAGCGAGACACAGCATGCTCGCCACGACAAGTTTTCTCATATGGATCGTCCTGTCTCATTGATTCTTCGGGCCAGGGGCTCGAACAGGAGATTTTTACAATTGCTCTCAAAAAGCAACGGAGTTCGGCCAAAGTGTGGTCAAAAAAACAAAGGCGGCCGCAAGGACCGCCTTATGCATTTCGACGGGTCGCTTGACCTATCAGGAGCCGGCGCCGTTGAGCACGGTAACGGAGCGACGGTTCTGCGACCAGCAGGAGATGTCGTCGCAGGTCGCGACCGGGCGTTCCTTGCCGTAGGAGATCGTCTTCATGCGCTTGGCCGGAACGCCGCGCGAAGCGAGGTAGTCCTTGGCGGCAGCCGCACGGCGAGCGCCGAGAGCAAGGTTGTATTCGCGCGTACCGCGTTCGTCGGCATGGCCTTCGACCGTGATTGCGTAGTTCGGATAGCGAGCGAGCCACTGAGCCTGACGGTCGAGCGTCTGGGCGGCATCGGCGCGGATCGAGGTGCTGTCCGTGTCGAAGAAGATGCGGTCGCCAACATTGACCGTAAAGTCCTGCGGCGAGCCCGGAGTAGCGGCGCCGGCACCACCGTTCAGGCCAAGACCGTTGGCATCATTCGGCAGACCCTTCTTGGAAGCGCAGCCAGCCAGAGAAAGACCGACGAAAAGCGCGATCATGATCGGGTTGCGAGCGAGGTTTTGCATATGGCCAACGGCCGGGGTTGCGATGCGGCTCATTGCCGGTCTCTCCTTAGTCTCTATCAGGGTTGCCAGACTGTAACCGGGTTCGGTTAATCCGATTCCAACGAATATGGTTAATGATGTCCTAAAATTGTCCGGAAACGGTCCAGTCACAGGACTTTACGGCGATAAAGTGGCAGAGCCTCTTTTACTCGAGCAGCGGCGACCAGGCCGGGTCGGAAGCGAAGCCCGGAGTCGGGATTTTCTGCTCGTTGTAGCCGGTCAGATCGATCGAGTAGAGCTGCGGGCCGCCGGAACCAGCAGGCTGGCGGTAGAACATGATGACGCGGCCGTTCGGAGCCCAGGTCGGGCCTTCGTTGTGGAAGCCGGTTGTCAGCAGGCGTTCGCCCGAACCGTCGGTCTTCATGACGCCGATGGAAAAGCTGCCACCCGACTGCTTGGTGAAGGCGATGAGATCGCCGCGCGGCGACCAGACCGGCGTCGAATAGGAACCGTCGCCGAAGGAAACGCGGCGCTGGTTGGAGCCATCCGCACCCATCACGTAGATTTGTGGCTTGCCGCCGCGATCGCTCGTAAAGGCGATCTGGGTGCCGTCAGGCGAATAGGAAGGCGAGGTATCGATTGCAGCCGTCGAGGTCAGACGCGTGGTCGTGCGCGAGCGCAGGTCCATCGTGTAGATGTTGGCATTGCCTTCCTGCTGAAGGCTCATGATCACGCGCTGGCCATCCGGCGAAAACCGCGGCGAGAACGTCATGCCCGGGAAATTGCCGACCAGTTCGCGCTGGCCTGTCTGCAGCTGGAGCAGATAGACGCGCGGCTGCTGATTGGCGAAGGACATGTAGGTGACTTCCTGCCGGTTCGGCGAGAAGCGCGGCGTCAGAACGAGATCGCTGCCATCGGTCAGCATGCGCACATTGGCACCATCCTGATCCATGAGGCCGAGCTGCGTCTTGCGGGCCGTCTTCGGGCCGCTTTCCGCAACGAAGACGACGCGGGTATCGAAATAGCCCTTCTCGCCGGTGATCTTCTGATAGATCGCGTCGGCGATGATGTGGGCTACACGGCGCCAGTTGTCGGGCTGCGCGTAGAACTGCTGACCGATCATCTGGCTGTTGCCGAAGGTGTCCCACAGGCGGAATTCGGCGCGGAGACGGCCACCTTCCTGCGTCACGCGGCCGGTGACCAGCGCCTGCGCATTGATCGCCGTCCAGTCGGCAAAGCGCGGTGTCGAATCCGGATTGCTGATCTTCTCGATGAAGGCCTGCTTGTTGATCGGTGCGAAGAGGCCGGAGCGCTGCAGGTCGGCGGCGATCACGCCCGAGATCTGCGGGCCGAGACTGTCATTCGACAGAAGATCGGTGATCGCGATCGGCATGGGCTGGACATTGCCCTTGTTGATGTTGAGCTCGACCACGGCATAGGCCGGAGTGGCGAGTGCGGCCGTCAGGCCTGCCAGCACCAGCAGGAGACGAACGAGGGAGTTTCTGATCATATGTGCCAAGCCTTTCAGCATTAATTCGTCAGATAGCCGGACCGAAGTTGATGGTGACTTCTTTCCAGTCGTCATATTGATCCATTGGCAGGTTCTTGAACGGAGCAGAGCGGAGCACAGCTCGCACGGCGGCTGTCGTTATGGCTTGCTGCGTCGCTTTGGGGCCGCCAGTCACCATAACTTTTGGCTCACCGACAATCTCTCCGCTTCGGCTGAGCCTGAGATGCAGCCTGACACGGACCTCTTTAGCTCCCTCCATGCCCGGCATGACGTTGAAGTTCTTCGCAAGATCCTCGCGCAAGCTGTTCAACGCAGAATCCTGATGCCGCCGCGCACCGCTTCCCGCCTCTGCCGACAGAGCGCCCGTCAGCACCAGCGCCAAAGCCAGGAGCAGACCCAAGCCTATGTGTGGACAGTGGTTCGTCAAAAGCTGCAGTTGCCGCATCACAGCCCCAAGTCCCTCGGATCGAAGTTGAGCACCAACTCGTTCCAGCCATCCGCGCCGTCATACTTATCCGGTGGCAACAATCCTCCGGCATTCACTTCCTTTTGCAGATCAGATCGGCTTTTCATCACCGCACGCTCAGCCGCCCCTCTCAGGGCATTCTGCGTCGTGGCCGGTCCACCGCTGACGGAAACTTCAGGCGCGCCGATAATCTGTCCTGATTTGTCGAGACGAACGTGAACCTTGATCGTGACATCGCTCGCCCCTTCCATGCCTGGGATGACATTCCAGTTCTTACCGATCAGATCGCGCAAACCATCCTTCTGGCTCTGGCTAAGCTTACCACCGCCGAGCGACTTCATCCCGCCGCGCGAGGCAACCTGAGTTTCTGCCCCGGCAGAAGCCTGCTTGGACGACCTTGCAGCACCGCCCTTCGACGATGTGTTGTTCAGCATGGCCGCAATATCATTCTCGTTGAAATCGCTCTGGGTCGACTTGGATCCCTTGGCGGACTCACGCTTCTTGTCTGCGTCCTTCTTGCCGTCGTCAGCTGATTTTTCCTTGCTGATACTCTGGGTCGCGGTCTTGTCCGTCGGCTTGGCTTCGGCCACCTTCACGTCCGGCTTCGGCGTCGGCTTGACTTCCGGCTTCTGCTCGGCGGTCTTCGGCGGCGTCGGTTGCGGCTTTATATCCGGTACGGGAACATTGTTCGGCAGCTGGATCTCGGCCTGCTGCGTCGGCTGTTCGGGCGGCGGCGGTGTCGGCGTCGCATCCGCCTTCGGGGTCGGCGGCGTCGGATCGGTCTTCGGCGTGGGAGTAGGCGTCACATCCGGCTTTTGTTGCGGAACGGCGGCCACTTCCTTGGGCGCAGCCTCGGTTTCCTTCTGCTCAATCGTCTTGGCATCGTTCGGACGTGGATCGTCCTGTGGAACGGGCGTGTCCACCTTCTTGGGCGCCAATGCCGCGGTATCGCTTTCCGGCCGCTTGGTCGGCACGACCGGATTCTTGATGTCGACGTTGTTCTCGCCGACGTTCTGGGCGTTAGCGACCTGGTCCTGCCTCGTCGTCTGTTTGCGCGAGACGTGATCGGTCACCGGTGCCTTCTTCTCGCCCTGCTGGAGCTGTTCTGCCGGCACGATATCGACATCCATCGCCGTGCTTTCCGGCGTCGCCAACGGCGCCGGCGCACTCAGCGTCACCATGGCGCCGATCAGCACCAGGACGTGAAAAACCGCAGATGTGGCAAGACTGCGCTTCATGGCGATTCGTCAGTGATCCGTTGTCTGCTGCTGTGTAACCAGGCCGATATTCTTGTAACCGGCTTCCTGAATGCGCGACATGACATCGGCGATGACGCCGTAGGGCGCCTTGCCGTCGCCACGCACGAAAATGCGTTCGTTGTAGCCGGTGGTCGCGATCGCCTGTAACTTGGCGGCGATTTCGGTCACGTTGATCTGCGTTTCCTGCAGAAAGACCTGACCATCGGCCTTGATCGAGATGGTGATCGGCTGGGTCTGGGCGTTCAGTGCGCCGGCCTGCGTTTGCGGCAGGTCGATCGGCACGCCCGACGTCATCATCGGCGCAGCCACCATGAAGATGATCAGCAGCACGAGCATGACGTCGACCAGCGGCGTCACGTTGATTTCGGAAATCGGGCCACCTCGGCCACCGCCGCGACGACCGCCCCGGCGGCCACCGCCGCCACCATTGCCTCCAACAGACATTCCCATGTGAATACTCCGGTTCTGTCCGCGACTTACTGCGCAGCCTGGCGAGGCTGCAGCTTCTCATCGATCTGGCGCGAAAGGATGGCGGAGAATTCATCCGCAAAGCCTTCCATGCGCCCCGAAAGCTTGCCGGCATCGCCAGAGAACTTGTTGTAGGCGATAACCGCGGGAATAGCCGCGACCAGACCGATGGCAGTCGCCAGCAGCGCTTCGGCGATACCCGGCGCAACGACCGCGAGGTTGGTCGACTTCGAACCGGCGATGGCCTGGAACGAGGTCATGATACCGACGACCGTACCGAACAGACCGATAAACGGGCCGGCAGAGCCGATGGTCGCGAGCGATCCGAGACGGGCGGTCAGATGCTCCGACTCGCGCGCCAGCGTCACGTCCATGGCGCGGTCGATACGCATCTGCAGGCCGATCGGCGAACGCGCACCACGCTCGAATGACTTCTTCCATTCGCGCATGGCCGAGACGAAGATGGCGCTCAAGCCGGTATTGTTGCGCTCCGAAAGGGTGCGGTAGAGTTCTTCGAGCGACTGGCCAGACCAGAAGACCTGCTCGAACTGATCGAATTGCCGGCGCGCTCGCGCATAGCTCAGATACTTGTCGATGACGATCGCCCAAGTCCAAACCGACGCGGCCAGAAGGCCGATCATGACGAGCTTGACCACCAGGCCCGCCTGCATAAAGAGCGACCAGAGGGTGATGTCTGGTGTGGTGGCCGCTGCCAATGCTACTTGTTCCATTGATCCAAAATCCCCGAATCCAAACGCCCGGCGCTAGACCGGGCGGCTAAAAGTGATCTCACAAGAAATGTTTGGCAGCCGCCGCTGAACGCCCTGGTCAAGCCTTCCAAGCTTACAATTGCCTTCTTGCCGTCAAATTTGGTCAAAGGAAGGCGTGCACCGCACAAACTCCGACTAAAGCAGTAAGACACTATTATGGTTAAAAGAATGTTAGCGTCGAACCATGAAGGATTTAGCGGCGGCGAAGGCTATTCTAGCTCCCGGGAAGAACTGACCGGATGAAACCGGCGACACACGCAGACATGACTTGCGCGGAAATTCCTTCACATAAAACTCAAGTTTTGGCAAGCGCTCTCAGGCAATTGACCCTATCTTTGCGCAGCGCCGCTGAGCGGCGCCCGACAAATGCCTTGCTAGCCAGCGGATTCCGAGGCCGTGAGCATCTGCGCCGCGAGCTTTTCCGGCAGCCGGCGCGGCCGTCCTTTGGCATTGATGACGGCGATGATGACCTTGGCCGCGATCAGTAAAGTATCGTCGCGACGTATTTCCTGCGAAAGCACCATCTTGGCGCCGCCCGCTTTCTCGGTGACGGTGCGGATTGTCAGCACGTCATCCATGCGCGCCGGTCCCTTGAAGTCGATCTCCATGCGATGAACGACGAAAACCAGCCCTTCTTCGTCCGCATTCAGGAGTTCACGCTGTTCCACGCCGAGACAACGCAGATAGTCCGTGCGGCCGCGCTCGAGGAAATGGAGATAGCGCGCGTGATAGACGAGCCCGGAAAAATCCGTATCCTCATAGTAGACTCGCTGCACCAGCCGGTGGCTTCCGGCTTCCAGTTCCCCAGCTATCAGAAAGGGGCTGTTCATCGTTGCCGCATCTCCTTGAATGTCCGGCACCTCTTTGGCCGAAGTTCTGCCATCAAGCAAGCTTTGAACAATTGTCACAGACTCCGACTATCCGGGATGGTGCCGGAGAGCGGATCGGCGCAGAAGGAAAAGCCTCATGAAAATAGCGGTAATGGGTGGTGACGGATTCATCGGTTGGCCAACATCGCTCCATCTTTCCGACGCCGGTCATGAGGTCCACATCCTCGACAATCTCTCCCGCCGATGGATCGATACGGAACTGGGCGTGCAGTCGCTGACGCCGATGGATTCGATCCAGGAACGTACCCGCATCTGGCACGCCGAAACCGGCCGCCGCATTCACTTCAATCTCATCGATCTCGCCAAGGATTACGAGCTTTTGAAGAAGTGGCTCGCCGAGCATCGCCCCGATGCCATCGTGCATTTCGCTGAGCAACGCGCCGCCCCCTACTCGATGAAAAGCGATCGCCACAAGAATTACACCGTCAACAACAACGTCAACGCCACGCATAATCTGCTGAACGCGCTGGTTGAACTCAATCTCGACGCGCATCTCGTGCATCTGGGCACCATGGGCGTCTATGGCTATTCCACCATCGGCGCCGCCATCCCCGAAGGCTATCTGCCCGTTGGCATCGATACCGTCGACGGTCACACGGTCAGCCAGGAAATCCTCTATCCCGCCAATCCCGGCTCCATCTACCACATGACGAAATGCCTCGATCAGCTGCTCTTCCAGTTCTATGCCAAGAATGACGGGCTCAGGATCACCGACCTGCATCAGGGCATCGTTTGGGGCACGCATACGGAACAGACGCGCCGTCACGAACAATTGATCAATCGCTTCGACTATGACGGCGACTACGGCACCGTGCTCAACCGCTTCCTCATCCAGGCGGCAATTGGCTATCCTCTCACGGTGCACGGCACCGGCGGTCAGACCCGCGCGTTCATCCATATCCAGGATTCGGTGCGCTGCATCGAGCTTGCGTTGAAGAACCCGCCTGCCCGCGGCGCCCGCGTCGAGATCTTCAACCAGATGACCGAAACGCACCGTGTGCGCGATCTCGCCGAGATGATCGCCAAGATGAGCGGCGCCGAAGTCGTCCGCCTGCCCAATCCGCGCAAGGAAGCGCCCGAGAACGAATTGATCGTCAAGAACGACAAGTTTCTCGGCCTCGGATTGGCGCCGATCACACTGGAAACCGGCCTGCTCAGCGAAATCGTCGATGTCGCCAAGAAGTATGCCTATCGCGTCGACCGCTCGCGCGTCCCCGCCGTCTCTGCCTGGACGAAGGACCTCGCCGCGACCGTCAACCATGATCCCGAAGGCAAGAGGTTGAAGTCCGTGTCATGATGCTGGGAAGCGAAATGCTGCAGGGGCTACGCGCACACACCCGTCCTCGCTCGGGTCAGGCATTCGTGACCCTTGTCACGAATGCCGATTATGCCATGGGCGCGCTGGCGCTGGCGCGCTCCATCGTTCGGACCGGCACCAAGGCTGACATCGTCGTGCTGCATACCGCCGGCGTCCGCGAAAGCGACCTCGCTCCGCTCGCCGCACTCGATTGCCGCCTTATCGAAGTCGAACACCTGCCCCTCTCGGAAGCCTTCAACGAGCGGCACGCGCGCGGCAACCTCCATACCGCCGCTCCCTTCACCAAGGGCCGCAAGCCCTCCTTCCACACGCCCCTCGACAATTTCTGCAAGCTGCGGCTCTGGCAGCTGATCGAATACGATACCTGCGCCTTCATCGATGCTGATGCGCTCGTGCTACGGAACGTCGACAGGCTCTTCGACTATCCGGAATTCTCGGCAGCACCGAACGTCTATGAGAGCCTCTCCGATTTTCACCGACTGAACTCCGGTGTCTTCGTCGCCAAGCCATCACTTGCAACATTTCAGGACATGCTGCACCAACTCGATCGCCCGGATGTCTTTTGGCGGCGGACGGACCAAACTTTTCTCGAGGCGTTTTTCCCGGATTGGCACGGCCTGCCTGTCTTCATGAACATGCTGCAATATGTCTGGTTCAGCATGCCCGAACTCTGGAACTGGAACAGCGTTTCGATCCTGCATTATCAGTACGAAAAGCCCTGGGAGGAAAACCACCCCAAGGCGGAGTTGCTGGGACCGCTGATCGATCTGTGGCATTCCTTCCACACGGGGCAAGGCGTGCCGGACATCGCGACGCTCGCCAATCCAAAAGAGGCGGCATGAAGGTTCTCATATCGGGAGGAACGGGTCTTGTCGGCCGATACATCGCCGAGGAGCTGCTGTCGGCCGGGTACAAGATCGCGATTGGCGGTCGCAACGCTCCGCAAGCAGGCTTCTTCTCACGGTCGGTTTCCTTCGTGCCGCTAAGCCTCGACCCCACCGAGGACCAAAGCCAAGCCTTCGACGATGCCTATGTCTTTGTGCACGCCGCCTTCAGTCACATTCCCGGCAAGTATCGCGGCGGTGAGGGAGAGGACCCCGATGGGTTTCGCCGGCTCAATCTCGGCGGCACGGTCAGGCTTTTCGAAGCCGCCAGGAAAGCGGGTATCCGCCGCTGCATCTTCCTATCCTCGCGCGCCGTCTATGGCGATCGACCCACCGGTGAGACGTTGACCGAGGCGAGCAACGCGACGCCAAACACGCTCTACGGCGAGGTCAAACGCGACGCCGAGCACGCCCTGTCCTCTCTCTCCGCACCCGGTTTCGCCACGGCGAGCCTGAGAGCGACCGGCGTCTATGGTGATCTGCGCCCGAACAAATGGGACCGGCTGTTCGACGATTATCTGCATGGCAGACCGGTTCCATCTCGCACGGGAACGGAAGTTCATGGCCGAGACCTCGGCCGTGCCATTCGCCTATTGTTGGAAACGGAGGCCAGCCGGATCGATGGTCAAGCCTTCAATCTTTCGGATATTCTAACCGATACGCACGAAATCCTGGGTTATCTTCAAAGCGCGACAGGTTGTCCGCACGCACTGCCCGCAGCAGCGCGGCAAGAAGCAGTGAACGCCATGGATACGTTGAGGATCCGTGCACTCGGTTGGCAAGGCGGCGGCAAGGCTCTGCTCCGGCAAACGATAGAAAAGCTGGCCGGATCAAGACCTCAGCAGCCCGATATCAGCGCATCAGCTTTGTCTCATCCCAACTAAGCGCGGCCAGTTCCTCCCGCCTGAACCGCGCGTCATCGGCAACGACGAATTCGTCGAGCTGAGGCGGCGCAACGCTCGTTCCGGCCAGCATGGCATGCACTTGGCCGCGATGATGTGTCTGGTGCTGAAACAGATGGGTGAGCACATCGTCCGCCCTCTCCTGCTGGACACGGCCCGTGCGCTCGATACTGACGATCTGCACTACCGTTTCCGATGTCAGTTCCTCACAGAAGGCGACCAGCCTGCGGTCAACTTCCATCTGCTGAGTCGTCAATTCATCGAAGCGGTCATACGGCTCCTCGATGTCGAAGGCCTTCAGACCTAGCGTTCCGCCTTCCAAGACATCAACGTAGAACCAATCGACCGTCAGTATGTGATTGAGTGTCGACTTGATCGACGGAAAGAAGCTGACACGCGTGGCCTCGAACTCGCCAGGCTGCAAGGTCGCACAGGCCTGATGCAGCCGGACATTTGCCAGCGCATTGTTATAGGCAAGCTTTCGAAAGCTCCGAATTGGATCGAAACCAGACATCGAATACCCCTCCTAGCCTTGATCGAGATCACCATCCCGCCAGACGAGATGGCGTGGCGTCAAAGGCAGATCTTCGATCTCCTCGGCAATGAAATAGGGCGGGATATCGAGTGCAACCAGCGCCTCTCGCGTCGCCCGCACCCATTTGAATTCCAGATCGTTGTCGCCGTCCTGCACGCGATGCACGATCTCCTGCGGATCGAAGGGGAAGCTCGCAGGTATCTCCATCAGGTAATAAAGGCCGAACTCGTGCCAGTCGCGCTCCTCATAATGAAAGAAATTCTCGACCGACCAGAGAAGCCGCACAATCCTGGCGTCCGCGCCAAGCTCCTCCTGCATTTCGCGCCGCAGCGTTTCCTCGGATGTCTCCCCGATCTCCGCACGGCCGCCAGGAAAAGTCCAGAAGCTCTCGTGCACGGCTCTATGGACCAGCACATGCCCATCGCGAAAGGCCAGACCCGCCACGCGCATCTGGAAGCGCGAGCGCCCCGCATTCAGTCTGATCAGCTTGCTTTTCGACATGATCCCTCAACCCACATCGATCACGACGATTTCAGGCGGCACCCCGAGGCGGACCGGCATGATCGAGCACCCGAGGCCACCGGAGACGATGATGTGGCGCTCCTCCTCGATGATATGACCATAGACATATCTGTCTCCGTAGCGTGAGGGCGAATAAGGCGACCAGCCGAAGACCCGCACCTGCCCGCCATGCGTATGCCCGGAAAGGGTCAGCGACACCCTCGACGGCACATCCGGAAAGACATCAGGCTCGTGTGCGAGCAGAATAACGGGCGCTTCATCGGTAATTTGAGCCAGCGTACCGCGGAGATCGTGGAGCCCCTGGGTGAAAGGCCGCTTCCAGCGGATGCTGCGCCTCAGCGCGAGCTGATCCTCAAGGCCGGCGAGCCAGAATGCTCGGCCGTCCTTCTCCAGGCGCGCCGAGCGGTTGGAATAGACTTCGATCCCGACGCTGGTCAAGGCGCGATGGCTGAATGTGGGGCCACGGCCGCTTCTCTGGGCGGCGGCATCGTGCCACCAGTCGTGATTGCCGAGGATGGCATGAACGCCGAGCGGCGCCTTCAGCGTGGCAAGCTGCGCCGCCCAGGCTCGGTGGTCGACTCTGCCCGTAATCAAATCGGTCCCGGACGTATAGTCGCCGAGCAGGACGATGATGTCGCCACCAAGCTGATTGGCACGGGCACAGATCGACCCGATGCGCTCCGCCGTCATCCACGGTTCACAGGCATGGAAATCCGCAAGCGCCACGATTCTAAGCTTCAACCCCGGCGCCCATCCCGGCGGCGTCAGCGCATAGTGGGTCACATCCAGCCGGATGACGGGCTCATATCCGAAGGCATAACCCCCAAGCGTCATCAAACCGAATACGCTGCCGCCGAAAAGCTTCAGAAAGGCGCGACGGCCAAGCAATTCAATCCCCCTCCTGGAACAGCCGGAACTGGGCTGCCTCCAGTTCCTTGGGCGGCTGCATGTCGAGATGCTTCCAGGCAATTGCGGTCAAGACGCGGCCACGCGGCGTGCGCTGAATGAAGCCCTGCTGGATCATATAGGGCTCGATAATGTCCTCGATCGCATCGCGCGGTTCGGAAAGGCCGGCGGCGATGGTTTCGATGCCGACAGGCCCGCCGCCGAAATTGACGGCGATCATGTTGAGATAGCGTTTGTCGAGCTGATCGAAGCCGACATTATCGACGAGAAGCCGAGTCAGCGCTTCGTCGGCAATCTCCCGCGTCACCGCTTCGACCTTGGCCACTTCGGCGAAATCCCGCACGCGGCGCAGCAGCCGGCCGGCGATACGCGGCGTGCCGCGGGCCCGGCGCGCAATCTCGCGCGCGCCCTCATCGGTCATACCGAGACCCATCAGCCTGGCGCCGCGCCGGACGATCAGTTCAAGTTCCTCGACGGTATAGAAGCTCAGCCGTACCGGAATGCCGAAGCGGTCGCGCAGTGGCGTCGTCAACAAGCCGAGACGGGTGGTGGCGGCAACCAGCGTGAACTTGGCGAGATCGATCTTGACCGAACGCGCCGCCGGCCCCTCGCCGATGATCAGATCGAGCTGAAAATCCTCCATGGCCGGATAGAGGATTTCCTCGACGGCCGGATTGAGGCGATGAATTTCGTCGATGAAGAGCACGTCGCGCTCCTCAAGATTGGTCAATAGCGCCGCAAGATCGCCCGCCTTGGCGATGACGGGGCCGGATGTGGAGCGGAAATTGACGCCGAGCTCCTTGGCCATGATCTGCGCGAGCGTCGTCTTGCCGAGACCGGGCGGGCCAACGAACAGCACGTGGTCCAGCGCTTCGCCGCGCCCTTTGGCTGCTTCGATGAAGACCTTCAGATTGGCCCGAGCTTCCGCCTGGCCGGTAAATTCGTCCAGCGACTGCGGCCTGAGCGTCGCATCGATATCTTCTCCCCGTTTTTCCGGCGATATCAGACGTGCGGCTTCACTCATGTCAGAGGTTCCATTCCCGGTATTCGTTTCTCGGCTTTCAGGCCGAAGGCGGCATCAGGTCTGCCGCACTCAAAATAGTCTTCGTCGGAAGAGCATCGCAAGTCGATGTCCCGATTTTGAGACAATAGTAAGGAACGCGGAAGGTGCAAAGCCTCACCGCGAGAGTTCCTTGAGGCCGAGGCGGATCAGCTTGGCGCTGTCGGCGCCCTCGCCGGCCGTCTTCAAGGCCGCGGCCACGGCATTGGCGGCCTGATCGCGGGAATAGCCGAGGTTGGTGAGCGCCGATACGGCATCCGCAACGGGCGCTGCGGCAATGCCTTCGCCCAGCTCCTGCTTGAGCCCGATATTGGCCGCATCACCGGCAAAGGCCGGCGCCTTGTTCTTCAATTCCGTCACGATACGCATGGCAACCTTCGGACCAACGCCCGGCGCCCGCGAAACGGCAGCGCGATCCTGCAGAGCGATCGCATTAGCCAACTCGGCCGGCGTCAGCGTCGACAACAGCGCCAGCGCCACCTTCGCACCGACGCCCTGAACCGTCTGCACGATGTTGAACCACTCGCGCTCCAGCGCCGTCATGAAACCAAAAAGCCTGATCTGATCTTCGCGGACATAGGTCTCGATGAATAGAATGCAGGCCTCTCCGACCGAGCCGAGCTTCGACAGCGTCCGGGCGGAGCAATAGGCGACGTAGCAAACGCCGTGCACATCCACGAGCACATAGTCTTCGCCGATCTCTTCGATTGTGCCTTTCAGCTTGCCGATCATGAATAATGTCCGTCAGGGATGGGTTTCAGGTGAAATGAGGCCAACGGTGGGGAAATAAGACCGATAACCCTTGGAATCTCGCGTCAGTATCGAGTAACCGCGAATGGCGGCATGTGCGCCGATCAAAAAGTCCGGGAGAATACGCTCCCGCCCCCCACCGCTCTGACGATAGGCCTTGAAAGCAGCCGCAGCGGCAAAGGCAGCGGCCCAGGGCAGATTTTCACGGCGAAACTCACTTTGCGGCAGCAGCTCCTCTACACGGTCCACACTGCTGTAACGCACCGAAAATTCCGCATAGATGATGGGATTGATGACGACCGGTCCTCGCTTGAAAGCGGAAAGAATCTGCCCTGTCGACCAGCCATACCAAGCTGAACCTGGTATGGCCAAATCAACCAGCACATTCGTATCAACGATGGTGACCATGATTAGCGATCACGCGTCATCGACATCAGTGCTTCGGCGTCGATATCCTGATCACCGGTGCCTTCCAAACGCTTGAGGGTGGCCATGAACCGATCGAGCCGCTGCCGATCTTCCATTTCTCGCTTGCCGTTCTTGGGGGAAACAACCAGCTTTCCATCCTCAACGGAAAATATAACTTCACTGTTGAGCTCTATGCCGGCCAACTCCCGCAAATCGCGAGGGATGGTCACCTGCCCTTTGGACGTCACACGCATTCTTACTCTCCGATCTTGCAGTAAGAATTATCATTACCACAAGAACAAGTCAAGAACAAACTATCCGGCCAGCGCCGCCTGCCGCAACCGGCTGGCGCCGCGGTTGTGGGCATGGCAGACGGCAATGGCCAGCGCGTCCGCCGCGTCATTGCCCTTGAATTCGACCTTTGGCATCAGGATCTTCAACATCATGTGGATCTGCTGCTTTTCACCGTGACCGACACCGATGACAGCCTTCTTGACCGCATTCGGCGCATATTCGGAGACCGGCAGGCCGGCGCGCGCCGGCACCAGCATCACGACCCCACGCGCTTGACCGAGCTTCAGCGTCGCCACCGCATCCTTGTTGACGAAGGTCTGCTCGACGGCGGCTTCATCCGGCTGATAGCTGTGAACGACTTCGGCAAGCCCGTCGTGAAGCTGGCAAAGGCGGGACGCCAGATCCATGTCACCGTCAGAAGTGACGGTGCCCGAGGCCACGAAGCGAAGCGAGTTGCCAAGCGTGTCGATGATGCCCCAGCCGGTGCGCCGAAGGCCCGGATCGATGCCGATGATGCGAATCGTGTTCTGCATAAGCCAACCTATCTTTCGGGCTGAAGATGTGCCAGCAAAATGTGAACAAAACAAAAACAAGACACAGATTGCACCGCTCGGGCCGCGCTGAAAACATCGTGACGAAATTGCGGCGGCAGGGTTTGGAATAGGCGGACCGCGCTCCTACATGTGGGAGCGACCCTCCCTTCCACCACGCAGGTTTCTTGCCATGGTTCCCTTTTCCATCCTCGATCTTTCGCCCGTTGCCGAAGGCAGCACCATCCGCCAGTCCTTCGACAGCTCGAAGCGCATGGCACAAAGGGCGGAAGAGCTTGGCTACAACAGGTTCTGGCTCGCCGAGCATCACGGCATGCCGGGCGTTGCCAGTGCCGCGACCTCAGTCGTTATCGGCCATATCGGCGCCGCGACCTCGCGCATCCGCATCGGTTCGGGTGGCGTCATGCTGCCGAACCATTCGCCGCTCGTCATTGCCGAGCAATTCGGCACGCTGGAAGCGCTGTTCCCCGGCCGCGTCGACCTTGGGCTTGGCCGCGCGCCCGGCACCGACATGCGCACCGCACAGGCATTGCGCCGCAATATAGATGCGGGCGCACAAAGCTTTCCCCAAGACATCGTCGAGCTGCAACACCTCTTCAGCCCTGCCGACGACAATCAGATCATCCTCGCCGTTCCTGGCCACGGCGCCAACGTGCCGATCTGGCTGCTCGGCTCCAGCCTCTATAGCGCCCATCTCGCAGCCATGCTCGGCCTGCCCTACGCCTTCGCCTCGCATTTCGCGCCGGACTCGCTGCTGGACGCCATCGCCATCTACCGCGACCGCTTCACGCCTTCGGCCACGCTCGACAAGCCTTATGTGATGGTCGGCGCCATGGGGTCGGTCGCAGATACCGATGAGGAGGCGCAATATCATTTTACCTCTGCGGAACAGCAATTCGTCAATCTGCGCCGCAACGTGCGCGGCCCCTTCCCCCGCCCGCGCAGCGATATGGACGATTTCTGGACGCCGATGGAAAAGCTGAACGTGGAAAATACGCTGCGTTATGCGGTGGTCGGTTCGCCCGCAACGGCAGAGGCAAAGCTCTCGCGTTTCATCAAGGACACGGAAGCCGATGAAGTCATCATTTCGATGCCGATCCACGATATCGAAGCGCGTCTGAAATCGGTGGAGCTCTTCGCGACGCTTCCAAGCTTCAAGAAGGTTTCCTGATTTTCGGAAGGCAGTTTAGTCGATGAGCCGATCCTACATGCGCCGCTCACCGAATGACCGACAGGCTCAAGCCACGAGCCTCGTATTCCAATGGCGCCGGATGAGCATGTCGAGCGACAGCTTGCCGGCGCCGGCGACGATCAATGCAAACATGCCACCCGAGATCGCCAGATCCTTTTCGAAGTGCAGCAGCTCATTGTGGCTCGCGAAATTGGTGTGAAAGAGCATCGCCGTAAGCAAGCAGAACAGTCCGAGGCCAAATGCCGCCAGCCTCGTCATCAGGCCGAGCGCAATGGCAAGCCCGGCGCCTAGCTGCAGCACGATTGTTGCAATCGCGATGGGGGCCGGAACACCGAGCTTGGCCATAACCTCCAACGCATTGTCGAAATTGCTGGCAAGTTCGATGCCTTCTTCCAGAAAGAGCAGCGACAGCAGGATGCGGCCGAACAACAATGCCATGTCGGCCATATTCACAAGAACGGCACTCTCCTCTTCGAATTCCATGGCTTGTCTCCTTCCCATCGATATCCCCGCGCGCTCCGGTCCTGCCCGGCGGCATCCTCTCGACTTGGTCGAGTTTGAATGCCGCCGGATTGGTCGAAGCCGGGTCTAGTTGGTTCCCTTGGCTGCAATCGCCTTGGTCAGATCTTCAAGCTCTTCACATCCCGCCGGGCAAAGCTTGGTCAGCGTCGCCAGCTGCTCGCGGGCCTTGGGCATGTCGCCGGTCTCGACATAGAGTTCGCCGAGATATTCGTGTGCGCCCTTATGATCCGGCTGTAGTTCCAGGGCTTTGGTGTAGTAGGTGAGCGACGTCTTGAAGTCGCCGGTCTTGCGTAGGGTGAAGCCCATCAGATTGTAAACATCGGCCTGCTGATGCTCTTCGGCAATGTCGCGAAGCTCGGCCAGCGCGCCGGCATAGTCCTTTGCGTCGATCTTGGCGCGCACCGAAGTCAGATCCGGCGCATCCGTCGACTCCATATTGTCGACGGCAAAGGCGACGCCTGCTGTTGCGGCCGGAAGGATGGCAACGGCGCACAGGCCGGCAATCCCGAAAATGGCATGTCTGAACATGATATTTGCTCCTCTTTTTGGCCACTCAGGCCTGGATGGTGGGGGTAAATCCGTAGGCATTGCCGTCCTTGACGAAGGTGCCGGAGCCCGGGAAAGGGAAATGCGAGCCGCAAATCCTGATCTTGTCGGCAATGACCCGATCGATCAGCCTGCGGCGGGTTGCGACGGCCATCGGGCCGTCCTGATCGTAAGTGCCTTCCCATTCCGGATGGGGAGCGAGCAACGCCGGCACATACATGATGTCGGCCGAGACCATCAGTTGCTCGCTGCCGCCATCGATGAGGAAGACGGAATGGCCCGGCGTATGACCATAGGCAGCCAGCATATGCACGCCGGGTGCCACTTCGGCGTTATCCTCGACCAGCTTCCAGTTCTTCCATTTCGGAAAGACGGAGGCGATGCGTCGGCCGGCTTCCTTGCGACCTTCCGCCAGCTTGTCGACGCGGCCCGGATCGGTCCACCAGTTGAATTCGGCGGCGTTGACGATCAGCTCGGCATTCGGGAAGACCGCGGCATTGGTTCCCTTCTCCATCAGGCCCCAGACGTGGTCCGGATGGAAATGCGAGATCATGATCGTGTCGATCTTCTTGTAGTCGATGCCGGCTGCGGCCATGTTGGCCGGCAGATGCGTGGCGTTGGTCTGCCATTGCCCGACACCCGAGCCGGCATCCATCATGATCTTGCGTCCGCCGATATCGAGAACGACGACGGTCAGCGGAATAGGCATGAAATCGGTGGTAAGACCGGCCTTGGAGAGCGCGTCCTTGGTGTCTTCGACGGAAGCATTCTTGATGAAGGCCGGATCGTGCGGCTTGCGCCAGATGCCGTCATAAATGGCCGTGACCTCGATCGAGCCGACCTTGTATTTGTAAAAGCCGACTGTCGGCTCCAGCGGGGTCGCGGCAAAGGCTTGCGGAATGAATTCCAGCTTCGACGACAGCCCGAAGGCGGCCGCGGCAGCAGCCGTGCCGAGTACGGCGCGGCGGGTCATATCAAACATCGCAATATCTCCTCATGGTTATGGCTTTCGGGCCAGGTGGAGGCCGCGACCGATCGCAGCCATCCACTGAGGAAGAAGATCGACGGAGGTGGACGCTTATTCCCCGCCGCTGGAATATTTCTCTCAACCAATTGAAATGATTGAAGTTAATTTTACGGATCGGGATTGGCGCGATAAGGCGGCAGGCTTGAGATCGCAGCCGGCGCACTTTTTTGTGTCGGGCCGGGAATAAACCCCGCGCGAGCGCGATCTAAGCTATCAGGCAACATTGCAAGCGCCCTATCCGAGGCTTACAGTCGGCATCGGCGTTTTGCGGGGATCACGATGATAGACGCCCGGATTATGAGTTCGATGACGCTCGCCGACCAGTTCAACCTATGGACATGGCACCGGCCGCAAAACACCGTGAGAGGCAGGCTGGCGCAGCTTCTGGTTCGCGTGGCTGCGTTCTTTGCACGGCCCAAAACAACCTCTCGCGCCATCCTCATGGCGGTGGCGGAACCGACCGCCGATGCCGGGGCGCAACGTCACGCAAACTCCTCCCCCGACGAGACCATGCGCCGCTTCCAGCGCACCATCATCCCCCATCTGGATGCCGCCTATAATTTTGCGCGCTTCCTGAGCCGGGATGCCGATGCGGCGCAGGATATCGTGCAGGAGGCATATCTTCGCGCCTATAGGGGTTTTGGCGGTTTTCGTGACGGCGATGCCCGCGCCTGGACCTTCACCATCGTCCGCAATTGCTATCATGCCTGGCTGCAGGAAGGCCGACGCAAGACCCGCTACGAACAGCCCATGACCGACGAACGGGATTCGGACGAAGGCGTGCCCTCGCCCGATCCGGCCTCAGAGGAAGATACGCCGGAAGCCGCCTTCATCCGCAAATCGGAAACACAGCGGGTGCGCGCGGTCATCAACATGTTGCCCGATGCCATGCGCGAGGTCCTCGTCCTGCGCGAGCTTGAGGATCTTTCCTATAAGGAGATCGCCGACATTATCGACGCGCCGATCGGCACTGTCATGTCGCGCCTTGCCCGCGCCCGCCGTGATTTCGGCGAGGCCTGGCGCAGCTTTGATCAGACGGGGGCAGCCCGATGAGCGGTGGTAGGGAGCACGATGATCACGGCGAGTGGGCAGACCTGCTGCATGGCTTCATCGACGGAGAGTTGGACACAGCCAATGCGGCGCGTTTCGAGGCCCACCTGGCGACCTGCCGGGAATGTGCCGGCGAGATGGAGAACGCCATGATGGTCAAACGCCTTTCCGCGCGCGATGGCGTAAAATGGCAAGCGCCGGACGCCGTTCACGCCCGCGTTCAGGCCGCACTTTCGCTGGAACAGGCCATGACCAAGCGCGCGACGGCCGCGATCCAGACGGAAAGCCCCCAGACGGAAAGCTCATGGCATCGCGCCTGGCGACTGGTTCGCGAATGGAGCTTCGTGCCGTCGCTTGCCGTTCTGGGCGCCAGCCTCATGCTGGTGCTGAACGTGCCGCAGCAGAGCCAGACGATAGAAGACCAGCTTCTTTCAAGCCATGTGCGCTCGATGCTGGCCGACCATCTGACCGACGTGCTGACCTCAGACCAGCACACCGTCAAACCGTGGTTCAACGGCAAGATCGATTTCTCGCCGCCGGTGGTCGATCTGGCAAGCCAGGGCTTTCCCCTTGTGGGCGGCCGGGTGGATTACCTCGACGGCCGGGTGGTGGCGGCGCTGATCTATCGCCGACACGGCCACATCATCAATCTCTTTGTCTGGCCCGCAGCATCGGGAGGCCGAAGCAATGCCGAGAAGGACGGCTACAATTTTGTCGAATGGCATGCGGACGGGCTGATCTTCTGGGCCGTCTCCGATGTCGCAGCCGCCGATCTCGCTGCTTTCCGCGACGATTTCACGCGCGCGACAACGCCATAAAGCAAAAAGCCGGCCGCATCGCTGCAGCCGGCTTTTTGATTGATCGTAGAGGATCAGGCCGAGAGCTTGGCCAAAACTTCTTCCGAGACTTCGAAGTTCGAATAGACATTCTGAACGTCGTCGTCGTCTTCGAGGCTGTCGATGAGCTTCATCAGCGACACGGCCTTTTCTTCGTCGACCGGCACATTGTTCTGTGCACGCCAGATCGCCTTGACCGTTTCGGCTTCGCCGAGCGTCGCTTCGAGCGCCTTGGCAACTTCGCCGAGGGATTCGAAGGCGCAGATGATCACATGGCTTTCTTCATCGCTTTCGACATCGTCAGCGCCGGCTTCGATCGCCGCTTCCATGACCTTGTCGGCATCGCCAGCGCTCGGCTTGTAGGTGATTTCACCGACGTGATCGAAGGAGAAGGACACCGAACCGGTTTCGCCGAGCGCACCGCCGGCCTTCGTGAAGATCGAGCGGACGTTGGACGCCGTGCGGTTACGATTGTCGGTCAGCGCCTCGACGATGATCGCCGTGCCGCCCGGACCGTAGCCTTCATAGCGGATCGCATCGTAATTCTCGGTGTCCGCGCCGGACGCCTTCTTGATGGCGCGATCGATGTTGTCCTTCGGCATCGACTGCGCCTTGGCGTTCTGAATCGCCAGACGCAGGCTTGCGTTCATGGTCGGGTCAGGCAGACCCGACTTGGCGGCGACGGTGATTTCACGCGCCAGCTTCGAGAACATTTTCGAGCGCACCGAGTCCTGACGACCCTTGCGGTGCATGATGTTTTTAAACTGTGAATGGCCAGCCATGGCACCCCTGTTCACGTCTTTTGTTGGGAATGGGCGCCTTATAAAAGCGAAGCGGCTTTCATTCAAGTAAAAAGCCGGGTAACGCCGACGGCAGAAGCCTTCCGCCGCTATTCCTATGGCTTGACGGCAAGCCTTCCAGCCTGGATATCCGCAACTATCTCCATGGCCTTGTTCAATCCTTCGAGTGACACCGTTCCCTCGTTCGGGATCGCCTGCGGATTGGTTAGGCTTTCAGTCATCACACCATATCTCGCCCGGTAGATGGTGCCGGTCTTGAGCTGGCCGATGATTTGGCCCGCCGGAACGCAGCCTTTGCCGTCGGTGGTAATCGGGGGATTGCTATCGACCCGCATGAAGGCGGTAATCCCGCTCGTACTTACACAGACGCTTTGTGGTGTGGTCGAATTGCCATAGCGGATGTGAAGGGGCGTCCCATTCACCGGGGAGATGCTGCAATCCCGCTTGTCGGTCATCGAATCGATCGGGCAATCAATGCTCCAAGTGCCGGGCGTGAACGGATCCCAGCTCTTGCCGACGAAAACCGCGCCTCGACTGAATTTTTCGATGCGGTAGCCGTCCGAGGTGGTGCTGACCGGATTAGGCGAGACGCAGCCCGATAGTGTCGCAGCTATGATAGTAGTCAAAAGAACCCGGTTCATGCGCTTCCCCCAATGGTACAGCGCAATCAACCACACCCAGCATAGGTTGCAAAGATGGAAAAAACACGTTCCCAGGCTAGAATCGCCCAAGATCATCGGATTTTTCGTCGAACCGGCTGAAATATATCGGTTCGCTGGCGAAACCCGGACAAGGTTAGCGCCAGAACTCCGGAATGGTCTCCGCAAGCCGCGGTCCGAGCCGCAGCGGCGCGATCTTTTCCGCCAATCCCGTTGCGTCGGAAATCTCGACGCCGACGCCGCAGATGGTCGCAGGCCCGGAAGCCGCTTCGAACCGTCCCTTCGGCATCTTCGAAATGAACCGGTTGAGCGGCTCTTCCTTTTCCATGCCGAGCGAGGAATCGTAATCGCCGCACATGCCGGCATCCGACATATAGGCCGTGCCGCCATTCAGGATCTGCGCATCGGCCGTCGGCACATGCGTATGCGTGCCGACGACGAAGCTGGCGCGGCCATCGACAAAATGGCCGAAACACTGCTTTTCGCTGGTCGCTTCCGCATGGAAATCGAAGATGATCGCGTCCGCCTGCTCTTTCAACGGGCATGCGTCGAGAATGGCTTCTGCCGCCTTGAAAGGGTCGTCCAGCTCGGGATGCATGAAGACGCGACCCATGATATTCGCCACGAGCACGCGGGCGCCGTTGCGTGCGTAGTAGATGCCGGATCCGCGACCGGGTGTGCCGGCAGGATAGTTGGCGGGGCGCAGGAACTGGTCATGACGCTCGCAGAAAACCACGGCTTCCTTCTGATCCCAGACATGGTTGCCTGTCGTCACGACATCGGCGCCAGCATTGATCGTCTCAAGGAAAATGTCCTCGGTGATGCCGAAGCCGCCGGCGGCATTCTCGCCGTTGACGATGACGAAATCGAGTTTCAGGTCGGACACTAGCCCCGGCAAACGGTCCCACACCGCAACCCGTCCGGTCTTGCCGACCATGTCACCCAAAAAAAGCAGCCGCATTCGCTATCCAATCGCTTCCGAAACGAAATTGAGTCCGCTCTCGGTCAAAATCGCGTCAAGACGGACATCATGCGGCTCAGCCGGTACTGATGGCACTTCTTGGCAATCAAATGCAATGCCGATCAGGCGCGGATTCAGGCCTTTTTCATGCAGACGGGTGATCGCGCGGTCGTAATAGCCGGCGCCGTAGCCGATGCGGTGGCCGGTTTTGTCGAAAGCCGAAAGCGGTATCAGCATGATCCCTGGGTCAAGCACCTCCGCCTCGGGGCCGGGTCCGGACGTCCCGAATCCGCAAGGGACGAGCGGCGCACCCGGCACGAGCTCACGAAAGACGATCGTGCTTTTATCGAGAATGATGGGCACGCAGAGCCGCGCGCCGCGCGCCCTGAAGTGTGCCATCAATGGCCTTATGTCGGCCTCCGAGCGGATCGGCAGAAAGCCGGAAACGACCGTGCCGGGCTCGATATCGATCGCATCGCCGCCATGGGTAGCCATGGCCAACGCCTTTTCGATGCGCTCGTCGGCCGGGATGGCGTCCCGCGCCGCCAGACGCTCGTTGCGATATTGGGCTTTCAGCTCTTTCGGGGTCATCGGATCTTCGCAAAAATCTATGATATCACGAAAACATAATGAGCCGGCCGCCCAATGCAATGCGCGAAAGCGACATGCGGCAATCGCATGGCCGATCCGGCATATCAGCCGTTACGGACAAGAGACATCTTGCCGTTGCCGTCGACATGTGCACGAACATTTTCATAGTTCAGCAGCGTCGAGTGATCGGTTTCCACGGGATGGGAGTGCGTCGCGGTAATGACAAGCACATCCGCGCCGGCTGCCTCGCCGGCCTTGATACCCGCCATCACATCCTCGAACACCAGGCAATCCGAGGTGCGCAGACCAAGGCGTTGCGCGCCGAGGATATAGCCCTGCGGATCAGGCTTACCGACCTTGACATCCTCTGCCGTCACGATGAAGCGCGGCACGGGGATGCCTGCGGCATCAAGGCGGGCCATCGCCAGACGATATGGGGAGGACGTCACGATCGCCCAGCGCTCCGGTGGCAGGGACGCCAGGAAGTCGATGGCTCCCGGCAGCGCGACCACGCCTTCGATGTCGGCAATTTCCGCTTCCATGATCAGGTTCGACTCGGCAACCGGATCGACTCCGGGCAGGTTCAATTGGCCGATCGTGTCGACGCCGCGCTTGCCATGCATGGTCGGCATGAACTTCTCGACATCGAGACCCTTGCTGCGGGCCCAATTGCCCCAGACGCGTTCGGCAGCGGCGATCGAATTGATGATCGTGCCATCCATGTCGAACAGGAAGCCGGAATAGGATTTGGCAAAGGCGGGAGACGGTGCGGCGGACAAGGCAGGCCCTTTCTGGAGCAATTACAGCAAAGCTGCGCAGCGCTTTGCGTCCGGAATTGCGTGAAGACAAAAGACAGAGCATTTCCGCGACCCGGTTTGAAGCGGAAATGCTCGAGACATGAAAGCGACCAGCGGCGCCAGCCGCACCACTCGCAATATGTGCTTCCTCCGACTAACGGTAGCCGTGGCAAGAAGCAATTGATTGCTGAGCGACGAACCCTGGAAAGGTCCGCTCGCTGCGTTCGCCCGCCTCCATACCGGAAGAAGAGGCTCGCATCACCAGGAAAACATATGAGGGTGGTGGTGGGCGGCTGCACAAATCAGCCGCCCGCGTCGATCTGTTATTCGCCGAGGCGGCTCTTCAGACCATTGATGATGTGGTTGGACAAAGCCTCGTAGTCGTCGTCGAAATGGTGGCCGCCGCTCATGGCGATGATTTCGGCGCCGGTGTCCTTGAGCAGCGGGCACGCGACATCCTCGTCATCGTCCTTGCCGTAGACGCACTGCACCATTTTCGGATTGATCGACTTCAGATCCTTGACCGGATCTCCGCCCTTGCCTTCGCTCGATGCGCCAAGCCAGCCCATGACCGAAATCACGTAATCGACCTTCTGCGACAGCGACAACAGCGACATCTGGACGATCTTGTCCTTCTGGACCTGCGGCAAGCGGTTGTAGCTCGCCGGCAGCACGTCGGCGCCGAAGGAGTAGCCGACCAGCACCACATGCTTGACCTTGAAGCGCTTGGTGTAGAAATCGATGATCCGGGCAAGGTCGTTCGCCGTCTGCTGCGGATCCCGCTCGGTCCAGAAATAATGCAGGGAATCGACGCCCACGACCGGAATACCCTGATCCTGCAAATAGCTGCCGACTTCCTTGTCGATGTCGCGCCAGCCACCATCGCCGGAATAGACGATTGCAAGCGTGTCTTCCGTCGGCGTCGTTTCCATGACATCGAGCGGCAGGCCGAGCGGCGACTTCGAGCTGTCGATCGTCTTCATCAGATCGGCGAGCGAAGCCTCGAGTGTCGCATAGGTGTCGGCATTGTCGGAACTCGTCGTCTGGACTTCGGGATGATCCTTCTGGATGTCTGCGACGTGGTCGCGGCCATCCTTGGGCGCATTTGCCGTATAGGTCACGAGAATAGGATTGGGCAGAGCGCCGTCCTGCAGACCGAAGGACACCATATCGCCATCGGTCTTCTTCTCAGCCGGCGTGCAGAGTTCCTGCTTCAGGCCGATGCCGGCTGTCGGATCAACCGCCAGCGTGCCGGCAACCGTCGCATCCGGCGTCTGGGCCGCAATCGTCAGCGCCATGGCGCCGCCGGCACCGACACCAGCGATGACCGGCAGCTGATAGGTGCTGTCGGCAAAGGAGCGCTGCACCTGTTGGCTCAGCGATTCCAGATCCGCGACGATGTAGATGCAGCCGTCGTTCTTGCTGACGTCATATTTGTTGAGCGAAGCCAGGAAGGACGGATAGTCGATACCGATGACAAGCGAACCGTTCGAAACGAGCTTGTCGGCAACCGCCTTTTCCTTGTCACCCCAGCCGGCCAGGTCCGAAATCAGCACGACTTCGTTCGAGACCTTGCCCTGCGGGCGCATGATATGCGGCGCCGGGATCATGCCCAGATCGTATTTTGTATCGTCAGCTTCCGCCCGTGCCTGACCCGACACCAGCAGGCCTGCCGACAACATGCATCCGAAAGCCAATGACATTGCGTATTTCAAGATCATTTCCTCACGACCCCCTTAAGTCCGCCCCCGATGAGGAATGTGGCATCCATCAACGCGATAATTGGACTCACACCGCCCGAAACAGCCAGATAGCGCGGCTGCCACTCGGGATGAAACTTGGATTTGAAGGCACGAAGCCCTTTGAAATTGTAGAAGCGTTCGCCGTGTTCGAAAACCGTTCCCCCGACCCTGTCCCAGACAGGTGCCGATTCTCGCCTCGACATGCCCGATAGCGGAGCCATGCCGAGGTTGAAACGATGAAAGCCCTCGCCCTTGAGGTATTCGAGGACCTGAACGAACAGGAAGTCCATCGAACCTTTCGGAGCATCGGGCGAAAAACGCATCAGGTCGACGGATCCCTCTTCCTTGGTCTCCGTCATCAGAATATTCGCAAAAGCGACGATCTTCCCATCCTTCTTCAATACGCCTACCGGCTGTGAGCTCACATAATCCGGATCGAACGCGCCCAGCGAAAAGCCTTTTTCCTTGGCATTGTGATCAGCGAGCCAGCTATCCGAGACACGAGCCAGCTCTTCCATCACCTCGGCTATATCTTGCGGCTGGATAACGGCAAATTCTAGTCCATCGCGAACCGCGCGGCTTGCCGTCTGCCTGAGATTGGCCCATTTGCCGCCTTTCAGCTCGAAATTCGAGAGATTGACCACCGCCAGCTCGCCGAGTTTGAACGCGCGCAAACCGGCGTCCGCGCAATAGGAAAGCAGTGCCGGCGAGATCTGATAGAAGACCGAGCGGCAGCCGGCCGCCCGGGCCGTTTCGACAAATCGCCAGATGAGGTCGGGAAGCGCGTGGCGCGGGCCAACTGGATCGAAAAGGGCGATCCAGGAACGGCCCTGCTTGCCGTACATGATGAAAGCATCGCCCTTCTCCGAGAACATGATGCTCTTGTCGCCCATGCGCACGAGATTGGCGTCGGCGATGCCTTGCTTGCGGACGATTTCCACCGCGCGCGCCACGACATCGCCCGTCACCGGCTCCAGCCGCTTCGCCGCCGGGCGCAGCAGGCTGAAGATGGCGATCGCAGACGACAGGATGGAAATACCGAGCGCGGCACGGAGGCCTCGCGGCGCTTCGTCGGCAAACTCGAACTGCCACCAGAGCTGGCTGCTGTATCCGACATCGCGATAGACGAAGAACAGCACCACGATGGCACCGATGCAGATCACCGCCATGGCCGTCAGCCATCCGGCCGTCAGCGTCTGGCTCAACAGCGATGCCGGTCGGTTGAAGAGCCGGCGGCTGACGACGAGGCTGAAGATGAAGAAAGCCAGCAAGCCTGCTTCGACGATGGCGATCGCCTTCAGCAGCGATAGCAAGAGAGCGAAGGCCGCCGAGAAAATCGACACCCACCATGCACCGTCGAGCCGCTGCCCGAGGCCGCGTGCCGCGACGACGATGGTCAGTCCGAGCAGGCTGGAGAAGAAATGCGCGCTTTCGACGACAGGCAGGGGCAGATAGTCGGACAGGACGATCAGATTCTGGTCCGGCGTCGGCGTCACGCTCGAAAAGATCAGCATCATGCCGAGCAGCAGCGCAAAAGCGGACAGCAATTGCGGCATGAGACGACCGCCGACACGACGCATGCTGGACGCGGCGGGATGATCGACGAAGCGACGCAACTCGGCGACCGAGATCGCCGCAATCGCGATGACGAGCGGAATGACGTTGTAGATGACGCGATAGAGAACCAGCGAGCTCAGCACCGCATCTTCGTTCACCGAGCTGCCGAGCCAGGCGATGATGATCGTCTCGAAAACGCCGAAGCCGGCCGGAACGTGGCTGAGGACGCCAAGACCGACGGCAATGGCATAAATGGCAAAGAAGCCCGGCCAGCCGATCGAGGATTCCGGCAGCAGTACGTAGAGTACCGAGGCCGAGGCGGCGATGTCGAATGCGGTTACCAGGAACTGTCGCGACCAAGTGCGCGAATCCGGCAAGCGCACGGCAACCGGTCCGAGTCGTATCTCGCGGCCATTGCGGCCCGCGAAAACCACGAAAGCGAGCGCTACGAGAATGGCGACTGCGACGAGGCGCAGCCAAAGGCCTGCGACGTTGATCAGCGGGCCGATCTCATCGGCGATCACCAAAAGCGCAACGGCACCGACGGCGGCAAGACCGAGACCGAAGGCCAGCGTGACGAATGCGATGACCCGGGTGATGTCGTCGGGCGATAAGCCCATGCGGGTATAGGCCCGATAACGGATCGCGCCGGCGCTGAGTGCACCGAAGCCCGCGGTATTTCCCACGGCATAGGCGCTGAACGAGGTGAGCGCCACATGCGGAAACGGCAGCTTCTTGCCGATATATTCGAGCGCGTTCTGATCGTAGAAGATCAACGACGCAAAGCTGAGGCCCGTGAATAGCAGAGCCAGCAGCACCGAGGAGATCTTCGTCGTCGTCAGCGCATGCACGACGTCGTCGTAGCGGACTTCATTGGTCAGATCGTAGATCGCGTAGGCTGCGATGCAGAAGACGGCGACGGTGAGAACGGCAACAATCAGCGCGCGAAAGCGATTGAGGAAACCGACGATACCGCCACGCTCTTCCAGTTCCTCATCGGCATTTTCCAGATCGATTGGACTCGACATGCTTTACTCGCTTGTTGACCGTCGCCAGTCCTGATTGTTCGGACATTCAGTAACACCGACAATATGTCTTTGTGTTACAGCCCTGCATTTCTTGCACGGGCCCGTTATGATGCGCGCCCCCATCATTCTAAATTTAGGCAATTTTGGCGCAGGCCCCGATCCACCAACAATGAATCTGTCATTATTTAAATGATTTCGTCATTCCGTTGGCTTTTGAGCTTAACCCCATGCACAAAAGTCACCTTTTTATCCCATCTTGACCGCTGCTCCCTATCAGGAATCGACTTCCCGGTCACCTGCCGTTCCGTGCCTTTCGAAGTGAGATTTGCACGCGCGAAAAAGACGACTGGAAACAAAGTTCTGGACATCTTCTTCAGCAAATCACAACGACAGATAGCGCGCCGAGCCGCCCGATCAACCAGGTTCTATAATCGAGGATTGGGGCCAGACGGCCCATAAAAATCGGCTCGTCCGCAGGGCTTCTGCGGACGAGCCGTGATGGCAGCCTCATGATATTCACAACCTTCAGCGAACCGGCGCTTCCGCCGGTTCGCCTCGCATCTCGCTCCGGAAGAACCCTTCACGCAGGTTGATGCCATATTCGACAAAGGCCTTCATGCAGCAAAGCATCTGCGTCCACCCCTCGCAGTTCAGATAGGTGCCGCAGCGGCCGGCTTCGTCTTCACGCCAACCGGATTCCTCGATGACGACAAGCGTGCCTCCATCATCCAGCGCATCGAACGTCATCTCAACTTTGGTTCTGTAGCGAATGCCGTCTTCTCCAGTGCCGCCTTCCCAGTGAAGGACGATGCGCTTGTTGTCCTCCACTTCGTTGACCTCCACAGGCATATTCTTCCACCAGATGACGGTCGTTCCAGCCACGAGCGGGGCACTGGCGCCACCGACGGTCGTGAAGTAGCTCGAAAGCTTGCTTGGATTGACGACGGCATCGAAGACTTCTTCGACCTTGCGGCCGATCCGTCCTGAGATCCGAACACTCAATGTCATGACATCTCCTCCGTTATCAGTTTCAGACCGTCGCTCCATTGCGAATGGCCTCATTAATGTTATAAAAGCATAACATGTCAACCGAATCGGATAGCGACCTCATTTTCAAAGCCCTCGCCCATCGGCGGCGGCGCGAAATTCTCGACATGCTGAAGGACGCGCCGCGCACGACCGGCGCGCTCTGCGAGGCCTTTGCGGATATGGATCGCTGCACTGTCATGCAGCATCTGAAAGTGCTGGAGGATGCGGATCTCGTCATTGCCAGGAAAGATGGGCGCGAACGCTGGAACCATCTGAACAGCCTGCCGATCAAACAAATCCACGATCGCTGGATCAGCGCCTATGCCGGCCACGCCCTCACCATCCTCGACCAGATGAAGAATGACCTGGAGGGCTAGAACCCCATCGATCTGTCCGCAACGAGGCCGGGCATCAGCACCCCGACCCTTGCGAGGCGCCGGCGCGAATTGCCCGAGGTTCAATTTTCGGCCCGAACACCTGCCTGAAGCTGAGTGAGGATCTCGATCAGCTTCGGCGCCATATCGCGAATTTCGACCAGATGGATCGAGCTGAGTTGCTGCAGAACCTTGTCGGACTTTTCCGTCAGGTGCAGGGTCTGGCGACGTTTGTCTGCGGGATCGGGGTGGCGCGTCACATAGTCACCATCGATCAATCGCCCGACCAGCTCCGTCGCCGTATGCGGCGCAATCAGCAGCTTTTCCGCCAGCATGCCGATCGTCATCGGATCGCCGGCGCGGTTGCCCTTGATAGCCAGAAGCGCCTGGTGCTGCTGTGGCGGCAGGCCAGCCTCCTGAGCGGCTGACGTGCTGAAATCCGTGAATTTGCGCAGGGTGTAGCGCAGCGTGGCCAGCGCCTCGTAATCCGCCTGCGACAAGGTTTCATCCAAATTCCGCACCATCAAATCGTCCTCTTTGCCGTAGCCGGCAATCTCTGTTGATTTATATCGCATTACGATATAATTGCCATCTCGGCGCCGAAAGCAATCGAATGACAGGCGCGCACGCTTAGAGCAATTCCAGGAAAAGTGCGAAGCGGTTTTCCGTCCGGAATGCGTAAAAACAAGAAGATAGAGTATTTTCGCGGCTCGAAGGAAGGCGGAAATGCTCCGGCACAGAAGGTCGCCTATGCAGGACATCCATACCGCACAAAATAACAGGCATGATTTTTCCGGCGGAGCATCCCGGAAGGACAATGGCGACTTCACCACAGACAAGCGCGTCCTGCTGTTGATGGCCATGGCGCTGGTGGTCGGCACCGGCGGCGCCTTTGCTGCCTGGGTGTTGATCAAGCTCATCGCGCTCGTCAGCAATGGTGTCTGGCTGTTCAAGGTCAGCACCGAACCACTCTCTTTCACCGCTGTGGCACGCTCGCCCTGGATGGTGGCGGCTCCGGTTCTCGGCGGCCTCGTCATCGGCCTCATGGCACGCTACGGCTCGGAGAAAATCCGTGGCCACGGGATTCCCGAGGCCATCGAAGCCATCCTGATCGGCGGCAGCCGCATGTCGCCGAAAGTGGCTGTGCTGAAGCCCCTATCATCGGCGATTTCGATCGGCTCCGGCGGCCCGTTCGGCGCGGAAGGCCCGATCATCATGACGGGTGGAGCGATCGGCTCGCTCTTCGCACAGCTCTTTCATCTGAGCGCGGCCGAGCGCAAGACCCTGCTCGTCGCCGGTGCCGCAGCCGGCATGACGGCCGTGTTCGGCACCCCGATCGCTGCCGTGATGCTCGCCGTCGAACTGCTGTTGTTCGAATGGAAGCCACGCAGCTTCATCCCCGTCGCCGTCGCAGCCTGCGTCTCAGTCGTCTGGCGTCCACTGCTGATCGGCAGCGGCGCGCTGTTTCCCGCGCATTTCGAGACGACCTTGTCTTGGTGGGGCATCCTGCTCGCCGCCGGGCTCGGCATCGTTTCGGGCCTGCAATCCGGCCTGCTGACCACCCTGCTCTATAAGATAGAAGACACCTTCGAAAAACTGCCGATCCACTGGATGTGGTGGCCGGCCCTCGGCGGCCTCGTCGTCGGCCTTGGCGGCTTGATCGAGCCTCGCGCGCTCGGCGTCGGCTATGACATCATCGCGGATCTGTTGCACAACCATATTGCAGCAGGCGCTGTCCTTGCGATCCTTCTGGTCAAGGCAGGTATCTGGCTGGTCGCCCTGTCCTCCGGCACGTCGGGCGGCGTGCTCGCACCGCTCCTTATCCTCGGCGGTGCGCTCGGCTGGCTCGTTGGCCTGGTCCTCCCCGGCGATCCCGGCTTCTGGGCTCTGCTCGGCATGGCGGCCATGATGGGTGGCACCATGCGCGCGCCGCTGACCGGCACCTTCTTCGCCATGGAACTGACGGGAGACATGGGGGCAGTGGTCCCCCTGCTCGCGGCCACCGTAGCGGCCTATGCCGTCACCGTATTGCTGCTGCGTCGCTCCATCCTGACCGAGAAGATCGCCCGACGCGGCCAGCACATCACCCGCGAATACGGCATCGATCCCTTCGAACTCACCCGTGCCGCCGATATCATGATCGCCAAGGTCGACACCTTGCCCGCCACCATGCGCCTGTCCGAAGCCCTGGCGCATATGACCGAGCGGCTGGACGCGCATCGCTTCTATCCTGTTGTCGAAAACAACGGCCGGCTGGTTGGCATGATCTCGCGTGCTGACGCCCTGCGGTGGCAAAGTGAACCCGAACTGATGGACCAATCGCTCTACGACGTGATCTCGGACACGGCCATTCCTGTCGCTCATCTAGAGGACACGGTGGGCCGCGTTGCCGACATCATGATCCAGGCCGATACGGGCCGCGTCCCCGTCGTCGAGGCACAAACCGGCCGGCTCGTGGGCTTGATCGCCCGCAAGGATCTGCTGCGATTGCGCAGCGCGACCAATCGCGCAGAACTGGAGCGAGGCGCTTATCTGCGTTCGAAAAGTTAAGGGGAGGAGGAGTGGCGTCAGCGCGGCAAAAGAACTGCGCGGCGCCTTCCTTGCCTTACAGCATCAGCTTTTCTGAAAATCGGAATCGATTTTCAGAAAAGCTGATGCGCCGTTTCAAAGAGATGGAACGGAAAAATTTGAAGAGCGATCCACGACGACCGATGGATGTTTACGATCCTGGGTGCCTACAAACGTAGGTGGGCGCCATATGTCCAAGCCCACGGGCCTGGTCAGGGACAGCTCCCTTTGGATCGAGTATGGCCCCAGGGATTGTGGTTCCTGTCGGGAAGCGCAGACCGCATGGACTATATAGAGCGGATTGCGCCGGCGCACCAGAGGCACCGGCCGGCATCCGCACAAATAAACTCAAGCCTGTTCGGTGCTTGGCCGGGCGATCAGCTTTTCGGTAATGCCGTGAATATGCATCGTCACCTCATCGATGACGCTGGCCAGCGTCTCCTCAGCCTGCGCATTGGCCGCCATGGTCGTATCGCGATTGCTGCGCAAGCCCTCCAGCTCGGTCTCAAGCGCGGAAACGCGTCGCGTCAGTTCCGACACCTCGTCGGTGATCATGATCCCGGCCATCACGGTGAGACGCAGGTCGCCGATCTCTCCAAACTGGTCCTTCAAGTGCAGCACATAGCGGTCGAAGCGGGTGGCAAGATCGGTCAGATGATCTTCCTGCCCTTCTTCGCAGGCCATCCGGTAGGCTTTGCCGTCGATCGTTACCGTTACTTGTGCCATTCGACTTTCCGATCATTGCCGTGCCGCGACGGCTGCCTCCCGAGGGATCAGCGGTCCAGCACGGCTCTTATGGTTTCCATCGCCGTGACAAGCCGACGCGACACTTCGCGATTGACTTCCTCAAGCCGGTTCGCCCGGAACTCGGCCTGATCGAGTTCCTGAGCCAGGCGCGAGCGATCGGCATGAACCCGCCGAACTTCGCCTTCTATGTCGCTATGCGCACGCTCGCGCTCGAACCGCCCGTCGACAGCGCTTTCCAAAGTCGAAAGCGCCTGGCGTAACTGGGCGAGCGCTGCTTCCACCGTTTTGCCTGAAGGTGTCATGGCCTTCGATACTCCGCGCAAGGCCCGAATCAAAACATCCGGCCACTTGTCTGATTTCGCAACAATATTCAACTCGGCGACTGCACGTCAATAAAGGCTGCCATGCCGCAGGCACCCTATTCTGTGGATGAATGCCGCCTTTGCCGGCTGCATAGGCCTTGTCGCATGATTGTCGTCTTTTGTAAAAGTGATCGGGCAAATGTCAAAAAATTGCCGCAGGCGACCCCGAATGGCCCCTCGATTTGTTGACTTGCTCGCCCCAACTGCTATGTCTCAGCCGCCTGAGGCAACGTTGGAAATAGCGTTCGGAAGAGCGTCTCCCCTTCGCCCGCCTTTCAACCGATGGCCCTCCCTCCCAAGCGTGTGGCCATCCCCCGAGAACCCGGAACACTGCGGAAAAACCCATGAACTCTCGCGAACAACACGACCGGATGGCGAATGCAATCCGTTTCCTTGCCATGGATGCTGTCGAGAAGGCCAATTCCGGTCACCCCGGTTTGCCAATGGGGATGGCCGATGTTGCCACCGTTCTCTTTAGCAAATATCTGCGCTTCGATCCGAAGAACCCGCTCTGGCCTGACCGCGACCGCTTCGTCCTGTCGGCCGGCCACGGCTCGATGCTGCTTTATTCGGTTCTCTACCTCACCGGCTATCCGGACATGACGGTCGATGAGCTCCAGCGCTTCCGCCAGCTCGGCTCCAAGACCGCAGGCCATCCGGAATATGGCCACGCCACCGGCATCGAAACCACCACCGGCCCGCTCGGCCAGGGCATTGCCAATGCCGTCGGTATGGCGATCGCCGAGCGCAAGCTGCGCGAGGAATTCGGCTCGGAGCTGCAGGATCACTACACCTACGCCATGTGCGGCGACGGCTGCCTGATGGAAGGCATCAGCCATGAAGCCATCGCGCTTGCCGGCCACCTGAAGCTCAACAAGCTGATCCTGTTCTGGGACAATAACTCCATCACCATCGATGGCGCCGTCTCGCTGTCGGATTCGACCGACCAGATCATGCGCTTCAAGGCCGTTCACTGGAACACCATCGAAGTCGACGGTCATGACCAGGCCGCCATCAGCGCCGCTATCGAAGCCGCTCACAAGTCCGACCGTCCGACGCTCATCGCGTGCAAGACGATCATCGGCTTCGGCGCTCCGAACAAGCAGGGCACCCACAAGGTCCACGGCTCGCCGCTTGGCGCCGAGGAAATCGCCGCCACCCGCGTCGCGCTCAACTGGCCTTACGAGCCCTTCGTCATCCCGAACGATATCCTGGGTGAATGGCGCACTGCCGGCGAACGTTCCGTCGGAACCCGTGAAGCCTGGGAAGGCCGCCTTGCTGCAGCCGACGCTGCCAAGAAGGCCGAGTTCACGCGCCGCTTCGACCACAAGCTGCCTGATGGTTTCGACGCCGCCATCAGCGACTACAAGAAGAAGCTCGCTGAAACCAAGCCGACGGTCGCAACCCGCAAGGCATCGGAAGACGCGCTCGAAGTCATCAACGGCTTCATTCCGGAAACGATCGGCGGTTCCGCCGACCTGACGCCGTCGAACAACACCAAGACCAGCCAGATGAAATCGATCACCCCGACCGATTTCTCGGGCCGCTACATGCACTGGGGTATCCGCGAACATGGCATGGCTGCTGCCATGAACGGTATCGCGCTCCACGGCGGTCTCATCCCCTATAGCGGCGGCTTCCTGATCTTCTCGGATTATTGCCGCCCGCCGCTTCGTCTCGCCGCCCTGATGGGCATCCGCGCCATCCACGTCCTGACGCATGATTCCATCGGCGTCGGCGAAGACGGCCCGACCCACCAGCCGGTCGAGCAGGTCGCAAGCCTGCGCGCCATCCCGAACTTCCAGCTGTTCCGCCCGGCGGACGCCACGGAAACGGCGGAATGCTGGCAGATCGCCATCAAGACGACCAATCGCCCGTCCGGCCTCGCTCTGACCCGTCAGAACCTTCTGGCCGCTCGTACGGAATACAGCGAAAAGAACCTCTGCGAACAGGGCGCCTACACGCTGGCCGGCAGTGCCGACGCCAAGGTGACCATCTTCGCTTCGGGCTCCGAAGTCGAGCTTGCTGTCGCAGCCCGCACGGCTCTCGAAGGCAAGGGCATCTCCACGCGCGTCGTATCCGTTCCCTGCACCGAACTCTTCTTCGAGCAGCCGGATGCCTATCGCAAGGAAGTCATCGGCAACTCGCCGGTCAAGGTTGCCGTCGAAGCCGGCGTTCGCGAAGGCTGGGATGCCTTCATCGGACCGGAAGGCGCCTTCATCGGCATGAAGGGCTTCGGCGCTTCGGCTCCTTACAAGGACGTCTACAAGCACTTCGGCATCACCACGGAAGCCGTTGTCGCCGCTGCTGAGGCAAAGCTTTCCTGAGGGCGCTGACAAGCGCTCTCAAATCCAATAGACAAACACCCTGAGTGAACGGGAGTGAATTTCAATGACTGTAAAAGTAGCCATCAACGGCTTTGGCCGCATCGGCCGTAACGTCCTGCGCGCCATCGTCGAGTCGGGCCGCACCGACATCGAAGTCGTCGCCATCAACGACCTCGGCCCGGTCGAAACCAACGCGCACCTGCTGCGCTACGACTCTATCCACGGCAAGTTCCCTGCCGAAGTGAAGGTCGAAGGCGACACGATCATCGTTGGCGGCGGCAAGCCGATCAAGGTCACGGCGATCAAGGATCCGGCAACGCTGCCGCACCGCGATCTCGGCGTTGACATCGCGATGGAATGCACCGGCATCTTCACGTCTCGCGACAAGGCTGCCGCACACCTGACGGCCGGCGCCAAGCGCGTCATCGTTTCGGCTCCTGCCGACGGTGCCGACCTGACCGTCGTCTTCGGCGTCAACCACGACCAGCTCACCAAGGAGCACCTGGTCATCTCCAACGCGTCCTGCACCACGAACTGCCTGGTGCCGGTCGTCAAGGTTCTCGACGACGCCGTCGGTATCGACCATGGCTTCATGACAACCATCCACTCCTACACCGGCGACCAGCCGACGCTGGACACCATGCACAAGGACCTGTACCGCGCTCGCGCCGCAGCCCTGTCCATGATCCCGACGTCGACGGGTGCCGCAAAGGCTGTTGGTCTCGTCCTGCCGCACCTCAAGGGCAAGCTCGACGGAACGTCGATCCGCGTTCCCACGCCGAACGTCTCGGTCGTCGATTTCAAGTTCGTGGCCAAGAAGGCAACGACGGTCGGCGAAATCAACGAAGCCATCAAGGCTGCAGCGAACGGCAAGCTGAAGGGCATCCTCGGCTACACCGACGAGCCGCTGGTTTCCCGCGACTTCAACCATGACAGCCACTCGTCGATCTTCGCGACCGACCAGACCAAGGTCATGGAAGGCAATTTCGTGCGTATCCTCACCTGGTACGACAACGAATGGGGCTTCTCCAGCCGTATGTCCGACACGGCCGTTGCCTTCGCAAAGCTGATCTGATCATGGCCTTCCGCCCGCTCCTTCCGACGACAGTCCGCTGGCGTCCCCTGGAAGGAGACGGGCTGGAGCACCTGACGATTACCCCAATCGACAATGCCGGCGGTGCGGCCATTCGCGCCGCCGGCATTATTATTGGTGCACGCGGCGGCACGCCCTATGGCGTCTCCTACCGCATCGATTGCGCAGCCAATTGGGCCGTCCTCTCCTTTTCCGTCGAAGCCACGGATGGGCGCCGCATTGCGCTTACCTCGGATGGCAGTGGCCGCTGGCGTACCGAAAGCGGCCGTGCCTTGCCGCAATTCGACGGCTGCATCGATATCGACCTCTATGGTTCGCCCTTCACCAACAGCTTGCCGATCCGCCGGCTCGAACCAGCGCCGCAGGACGGCACGGCGAAACTATCCATGCTCTATATCCCGTTCGACAGTTTCGAACCCGTGCGCGACCGGCAGAACTACACCTGCATCGCACCGGAAGCGCTTTATCGCTATGCGGCGGAAGATCGGGACTTTACCGTCGATCTGCCCGTCGACGCGGACGGTCTCGTGATCGACTATCCGATCTATTTCAGGCGCGCCGAGCTTTGATCGGCGACAGATGCAGATCCCGGCATCGCCTTAAAAACATTTCGAAACTTTTCCTCCCCTGCCCTGCTATGGTCCAGATTTACCTATAAATTTCGGGCTGAAAGTCTCCCAGGGCATTTCAAGCCGCTTTGTCGTTCTGGCAAGGCGCATCACACCATGACGTTGCAATCGCTGGAGCGGGTTTCAACTGAGAACCCTCCCCGAGCGATATGGTATTTGCCAATCCGCGCGATACGACGGCATGATGGGTGGCGGAGGGATTTTGGACATTCCGGGCTTTGGCCCAAGCAGCGGCGCACGGAAGAGGGAAAAGAGAGTGGAGGCATTTTACATTATCGTGCTGATCAGCACGGTGCTGATTCTCATAGCGGCTTTTTCCAGCCTCATCGCATTCCGTTTTGGTGCACCCCTGCTGCTGCTTTTCCTGATGATCGGCCTTGCCGCAGGGACTGACGGGCTGGGCATCGAATTCTCCAACAATTATCTCGCTTATATCCTCGGGTCGTTGGCACTCGCGATCATCCTCTTTGATTCCGGCTACGGCACGCCGATCCAGGCCTTCAAGCTTGCCGCCGCACCGGCGCTGACCATCGCCTCGGTCGGTGTTCTCGTAACGGCGGCTCTGTTCGGTCTTGCGGCCTCCTGGCTGCTCGGTTTCACCTGGCTCCAGGGCCTGCTGCTCGGTTCCATCGTCGCCTCCACCGATGCGGCGGCCGTCTTCTTCCTGCTGCGCATCGGCGGCATCAATATCCGTGACAAGGTGCGATCGACGCTGGAAGTCGAATCCGGCACCAACGACCCGATGGCCATTTTCCTGACGCTGGCGCTGGTCGAGCTTCTGGCCAGCGGCGAAGGCTATGGCGGCATCAACCTTGCCATGCTGGCGACCTTCGTTCAGCAGATGGGCCTCGGCGTCATTCTGGGCCTTATCGGCGGTATGATGATCGTCCTCATCGTCAGCCGCCTGGAAACCGATCGCGGCCTGACGCCGATCTTCGTGCTGGCGCTGGCGCTTCTCGTCTTCTCGTTTACCGGCGCCGTCGGCGGCAGCGGCTTCCTGGCCGTCTATGTCGCCGGCATCTATGCTGGCAATCGCAAGATGCCAGCCTCCGCCTCGATCAAGCGCTTTCAGGACGGCATGACCTGGCTCGCGCAGATCATCATGTTCCTTGTGCTCGGCCTGCTCGCCACGCCATCGCAGTTTCCCGCCATCGCCATTCCCGCCGTGGCGCTCGCGCTGTTCCTGATCTTCGTCGCACGACCGATCGCCGTCTGGCTCTGCCTGCTGCCTTTCGACTACACACAGCGCGAGACCGGCTTCGTCGCCTGGGTCGGTCTGCGCGGCGCCGTGTCCATCCTGCTCGCCATCATGCCGATCCTCGGCGGCCTTGAGGCCGGCCACATCTATTTCAACGTTGCCTTCATCGTCGTGCTGGTGTCGCTGCTCGTACAGGGATGGACGATCAAACCGATGGCGCGACGCCTCGGCCTCATAGTGCCGCCGCGCATGGGCGCGATCGACAAGGTGGAGGTCGACCTGCCAGGCACCGTCAATCACGAGCTGCTCACCTACCGCGTCGTCAAGGACAGCCCGGTGCTGCGCGGCGAGCGCATTCCGCGTTGGGCCATGCCCTCGCTCGTCGTCCGCGACGGCAAGTCCATGCGCTATCAATATGCCGGCCGCCTGCGCGAGAACGACGTCGTCTATCTGTTCGTTTCGCCCAATTATTCGCGTCTGCTCGACCGCCTCTTCGCCAGCCGTGCGCCGGTCGATCCGGATGACGCGGAATTCTTCGGCGCCTTCTCCATTTCGCCGCTGCGGCCCGCCGCAGATCTCGATGCCGCCTACGGGCCTGGGCTGCTGAGCGAACAGGAAAAAGGCCTCACCATCGCCGAACTGATGCGCCATCGCCTGGGCGGCAAGGCCGATTATGCGGATCGTATTCGCCTGGGCGAAATCATCCTCATCGTCCGCGATCTCGACGAGAACGACCACATCCAGTCGGTCGGCATGTCGCTGGAGGCAGTCGAACCGCCTGTCCTCCTGCCGATCTTCGTCAATTTCCACGATATTTTTAAGAGCATCCGTGCCTATCTGCAAAAGCGTCGGGAACGCCCGGCCGAAGCCATTTCAAACGATTCAAATGCAGGTAAAAACGACAGCTGAATGTCCTTGCGTCTCCGATCATCCGTAGTATGGTCTGCGCGCTTCACGCCACCAACAACACTGGATCCTCCCCATGGCCGCCTTCAAAACCCTTGACAATCTCAACGACATCACCGGCAAGCGCGTGCTCGTACGCGTCGACCTCAACGTGCCGGTCAAGGATGGCAAAGTCACCGATACGACCCGTATCGAGCGCGTCGCGCCGACGATTCTCGAATTGTCGCAGAAGGGTGCCAAGGTTATCCTGCTCGCCCATTTCGGCCGCCCGAAGGATGGCCCCTCACCGGACCTCTCGCTCGGCCTGATCGTACCGGCCGTCGAAGAAGTTCTGGACCATGCCGTTCTCTTCGCCTCCGACTGCATCGGCGTGTCGGCAGCCGACGCCGTTGCCAAGATGAGCAATGGCGACATACTGCTGCTTGAGAACACCCGCTTCCACAAGAACGAAGAGAAGAACGAAGCAGACTTCACCAAGGCGCTCGCGGCCAATGGCGATATCTACGTCAACGACGCCTTTTCCGCCGCACACCGGGCCCATTCATCGACCGAGGGTCTCGCCCAGTTGCTGCCGGCCTACGCAGGCCGCACCATGCAAGCTGAGCTCGAAGCGCTCGAGAAGGGCCTCGGCAATCCGGTGCGCCCGGTCGTCGCAATCGTTGGCGGCGCCAAGGTTTCCACCAAGATCGATCTTCTAATGAACCTCGTGAAGAAGGTCGACGCGCTTGTCATCGGTGGCGGTATGGCCAACACCTTCCTCGCCGCCCGTGGCACCAATGTCGGCAAGTCGCTCTGCGAGCACGATCTCGCCGACACCGCCAAGCAGATCATGATCGAAGCCGCCGCCTCCGGCTGCGCGATCGTGCTGCCTGAGGACGGCGTCATCGCACGCGAGTTCAAGGCCGGCGCCGACAACGAAGTCGTTGCCATCGAAGCCATCCCGGCCGATGCCATGGTACTCGATGTCGGCCCGAAGTCGGTCGAGGCAATCAACAGCTGGATTGGCCGCGCCACGACGCTCGTCTGGAACGGCCCACTCGGCGCCTTCGAAATCGCCCCCTTCGATGCCGCGACGGTCGCCGTTGCCAAATATGCAGCCGAATGCACCAAGTCTGGCAAGCTGACCTCGGTCGCTGGCGGCGGCGACACCGTTTCGGCGCTGAATCACGCCGGCGTCACCGACGATTTCACCTATGTCTCGACGGCGGGCGGTGCCTTCCTCGAATGGATGGAAGGCAAGGTCCTTCCGGGCGTCGCCGTTCTGCACGGCAAATAATCGAACTGCCTTGTCATGAACAACGAAAGCCGCGAAAGCTAAACCTTTCGCGGTTTTTTGCTTTCAGCTAATAGACGTCCAGCAGCCCGACATCCATGACAGGGCAAGACAATAAAATGATGGCTTGATGCGGCATCGGAAAGCAATCATGTCAAACAGATGTCACGAAAGCGCGGCACTAGCTTGTCCCGCCTATTATAGAGGGGCTTAATTGAGGGGTTGCCGCATGTTTGCCTGGCGCAGTCTTGTTGCTGTTCTTGCCGTGGTGATGGTTTTTCAAGAAGCTGCTGCGCGCGCCCAGCAGCTACAGCCGGCCAACCCTGTCTTTTCCCCAACCGGACCGGATGCGGAGGCCTATGGTGAGAAACTCGGTTATCCCACAGGCCCGTCGCTAAGCCCACCAATGGGCAAGCAGCAAAACATGATCGGCAACTTCAGTCACGCCGATCAACTGGCGCCGACGCACACGGTCGCTCCAGCCGAACGCCCGTTGCCACTGTTGCGCGCTGCGGCCGAGATCTCGGTCAAGTTCACCTTCGGCAAGGAAACCGCCTCTTTGGCGAAGTATCTCGACACCAATCCCACAACGGGATTGCTGATCGCACGTAACGACACGATCCTGTTCGAACACTACCAATACGGCCGTACCGATCGGGACCGCCTTGTCTCGCAATCCATGGCAAAAACCTTGACCGGCATGCTGATCGGCATTGCCATTTCCGAAGGCGCCATCCACTCCGTCGACGATACCGTGCAGACCTATGTGCCGGAGTTGAAGGGTACCGAGATGGGCAGCACGCCGATACGCGCATTGTTGCATATGGCCTCCGGCATCGCCTTCACCGAAAATTTCGGCAATCCCGACGACAACATTCGTCTCAGCAACTCATTGCTCGGTCCGGAAAGGCTGGACCCCATCACGGCCGTCTCGCGTTTCAACAAGCGGGTGGCACCTCCCGACACCGTCTGGCACTACAGCAATCTCGATACCGAAGGGCTGAGCCTGGTCCTGACGCACGCCACCCACATGACGATGTCGGATTACCTGCAATCCCGGATATGGCAGCCGATGGGCGCGGAAGCGAGCGCCAACTGGCAGGTCGACAGCACGGGCCAGGAAGTCGGCTATTGCTGTTTCAGCGCGACACTTCGCGATTACGCCCGCTTTGGTCTATTGCTCGCCCATGACGGTGCGCTGAACGGCCGTCAGATCATACCGCGCCAATGGCTGCTGGATGCGACGCAGCCGGTCCAGCAGGGCTCGTTCCTCGCCATAAATCACGAGACCAACCCGTGGGGCTACGGCTATCAAACCTGGCTGATGCCCGGCCCGCGCCGAACGTTCTTTCTCGACGGTCGGGCAGGTCAGCGCATCATCGTCGATCCGACGACACATCTGGTCCTGGTCCATACGGCGGTGCGCGCCAAACCGGCCGATGCAGGCAGCGCCGAACTGGTCGAGTTATGGTCCAGCCTGCTGAAACAGTTCCAGGGCAATTGACGCGGCCCTTGCCCACGGGCGGAAAGCCCGCGCTCGTACGATGCGCGCAATGCATAAATCCGGGGCCGGGCCGCTCGTGAACTTGTCATGGGCACAAGTTCTCTCCTTCAGCCATCGTTTGTCAGCGGTTATATCCTCCCGATACTATAGATGCACTGGGAGCCGCCATGAACACTGTCGCCTATGTCACCGTCGACGTCTTCACCTCGGAGCGCTTCGCCGGCAATCCGCTGGCCGTCATTCTGGATGCCCGCGGGCTGAGCGGCGGCGCAATGCAGAAGATCGCAGCCGAATTCGGCTATTCGGAAACGACCTTCGTGCTGCCGCCTGACAACCCCGACCATACTGCACGGGTCCGTATCTTTACCCCGACCGCCGAGATCCCTTTTGCCGGTCACCCCAATGTCGGCACCGCTTTCGTCCTCGGCCAGCAATCAGATATATTCGGGAAGCCGGCCGGTGACCGGCTGACCTTCGAAGAAGATGCCGGCCTGGTGGAAGTGACGATGCTGCGCGATGCTTCCGGCGTCACAGGCGCGCGGATCCGTGCGCCTGCAAAGCTCACGACCGGCGAGACCATCGCCGAAGATCTGATCGCGCGTTGCGTACAGATCGATCCGCAGTCGATCCTGCGCACCGCCCACGCACCGACATTCGCATCCGTCGGTCTGCCTTTTGCCTTTGCGGAGCTGGACAGTCTCGCAACGCTCGGCAAGGCGCAGCCGAACGCCGCCGTGTTCACCGAGGCCGCGGCACGACACAAGGAAGACAAGACCGGCTTTTCGCTGTTTCTCTATGTACGCTCGGCGGAAAACCCGTGGCATATCCGCGCTCGCATGTTTGCCCCGCTCGACAACGTCACCGAGGATCCTGCGACCGGTAGCGCTTCCGCAGCGCTCGGCGCTTACCTTACCTCACTGCTGCCAGCACCGGACGCCGAAGTGAACATCACAATCGAGCAGGGCGTGGAGATGGGAAGACGCAGCGTGATCGGCGTCGAGATCAGCAAAACCGTCGGCATGGTAAACGAAGTCTTTCTGACCGGCAGCAGCGTCCACGTCATGCGCGGAGAGATCTTGCTCTGAAGCAGAGGACTGGACCCGTCAAGGGGTCTAAATGTGGGCCAAAACGCCCTAAAACGTCTCGTTGATGATCAGAGCGATCGTCCAGACGCCAAAAGCGATGATGGCGATCTTCCAGAAATCGGCCCGGCGCCGGAGCCCCGGCAGCCCCAAGGGCTTGATGAGCTGCACCGCCATGGCGAGCAACAGCAGCACCGCGATGGCTTTTGTCACGTTATCTTCCCCGTTTGCGCAAGAGTGAGAGCAGCCGCGACCAAAAACCGCTGCACAGTTTTCGCGATCATGCTCTAATCGTCATAGGACGGACATTTTTCCGCGCCAACAGACTGTTTCTACAGGCCGATAGCGGCAATCCGGGACACAATCAATAGTGAAATCAGGCAGGTGGGATCCTGCCTTATCGGTTCCTTAAGCGGATCCGCATGAAGGTGGGGAGCATGAAAAGAAATATTTTGCCCGTATTGGCCCTGCTGTTCGGAACGCTCTTCCTGTTTACGGGAAACGGCCTGCATAGCCTGTTGCTGCCGATGCGCGGCACGGCGGAAGGCTATGCGACAACGACGCTCGGCCTGCTCGGCACGACCTGGGCCACCGGCTTCGTTCTCGGCTGCCTGACCGCACCGAAACTGGTCAGGCGCATCGGCCACGTCCGGGCCTTCTCGGGCTTCATTTCCGTCATCGCCATCATCGCGCTTTTGACCGGCATCGTCGTCGATGCGACCTGGTGGGTGGCGCTGCGCGCCGTCACCGGCTTCTGCACGGCCGGCACCTCGATGATCATCGAAAGCTGGCTCAACGAACGCGCGACCAACGAGAGCCGTGGCGCGATCTTCTCGCTCTACATCGGCATCACCCTCATCGGCGCCGTTGCGGGCCAGATGATGGTGCCCTTCGCCGATATTCACACCCCGATCCTCTTCATGTTCTGCGGCATCTGCTACTGTGTCGCCATGCTGCCGACCACCTTGTCGACCGCAGCCTCTCCCCAACCGCTGAAAGCCGTCAGCCTCGATTTGAAGGCACTTTATCGGAATTCGCCGGTTGCCTCGCTCGGCATCCTGCTGGTGGGTATCGCCAACGGCGCCTATGGCACGCTTGGCGCCGTCTTCGGCGCCAATGCCGGCCTTTCCGGAGGCGACATCGCGCTGATGATGAGCCTGACCATCTTTGCCGGCGCCGTCATGCAGCTGCCGGCCGGCCGCCTTTCGGACCGCATCGACCGACGCTACGTACTGGCAGGCATGGCCGCCATCGCTGCTGTGGACGGGCTGCTGCTCTTCCTGTTGCAACCGGCCAGCCCGTATTTCCTCATCAGCATGGTGGTGATCTACGGCGCCTTCGCCAACACGCTCTACCCGATCGCCGTAGCCCATGCCAACGACTTCGCCGCGCCGGAGGATTTCGTCAAGGTTTCCGGCGGTCTGCTGCTGCTCTACGGCATCGGCACGATCATCGGCCCGACGATCGGCGGCCCCATCATGTCTGCGGTCGGTCCCTATTCGCTTTTCTTCCTGACCGCCCTCGCCCACGTGCTGATCACCACCTATTCGATCTTCCGCAGCCGCCGGCGCGCCGCCAAGCCCGCAGGCGACCGCGACTCATACACGACCATGCCGTCGGCCAACGCTCAGATGATCACTCCGGAGAGCATGACGCTTGCGCGAAGCGAGACTTCAAAAAAGGACGATACATCTGTAAATTACGGCACCTGATCCCTTTGCAGGAAAAGGAGAAGCCGAAATGAGCATTTTCGACGACGATCGTCCGCAGCAGCCATCGGCGCATGAGATCGGCAGCGACCTGTCGCTGTTGTCGGTCGACGAACTGAACAGCCGCATAGCGCTGCTCAAAAGCGAAATTACCAGACTGGAAGAGGAAGTTGCCACCAAGGCATCCGGCCGCAAGGCGGCGGAAGGCCTCTTTCGTTTCTGAGGAGGCGCGATCAGCAAAATCTCGGGTGGCAAGCTCAACATTGAGACATGCTCAACAGAATATTAAGCTTTACGACATATTACTATGACCATCCAGATTCGCTCTGGACTCAGACGGTTCCTTCACTTGGCGAATTGGTCTGATTTTTCTCCCTGTTTTACCTTGAGAGCCGCTTTTGCGGCTCTTCTTTTTTGCCATGTATCGTCTCCCGCGACGAAACTGTGGAGATTAACCCTTTCTTAAGAATCGTCTTGCGGATTTCAGTTAAAACCACCATCTTAAAGTCATAAAAGCGGATGCCGAAAGCTCTTAGGGACTTGACCGGCTTTTCCTGAACAAAAGTGTTGCGTGAAGCAGGGATTTATTCGATGTCGGAACTTGGGTTGAACACCATCAGCTTTGCTGGCCATGCGGCATCGTCGGCACAGTTCAGGGCGCTGTACTCGGAAGGCATGTCGCTGGTAGAGGAAACCGCCGGTTATCTGGACGGTCAGGGCCGTGCCGCTTCCAAGGTTCTGCCGCGCATGGCCTCCGTGCTTTACGCCGCTGAATCCATGCGGCTGACGACCCGCCTCATGCAGATGGCCTCCTGGCTGCTACTGCAGCGCGCCGTCAACAACGGTGAAATGTCCCGCGATCAGGTTCTGGCGGAAAAGAACAAGGTTCGCCTCGACGGCTTCAACGTCGATCGCACCGCTCCCGGCTGGAACGATCTGCCGGAATCCTTCCGCGACCTCGTCGAGCGTTCGCTTCGCCTGCAGAACCGCGTCGCCCTGCTCGACCGCGAAATCTACCGCCCGACCGAGCCCGCAATCGTTCCGGACAACCAGAACAGCGTCAAGGCACAGCTCAGCCTCCTGCAGACGGCCTTCGGCAACAACTGAGCCGATCTGAGCATTATGACGAATTTCAACCGGCTGCGCCTCGCGCGGCCGGTTTTGTTTTGTTGTCGTGCCAGGGCCGAAATCGGCAGCCACGAGCACGCTTGACGAATTTCACAAAGCAGCTGTAAGAGTGTCCCCGCGCGTTCTCTCAACCTTCGAGAGCCGTGTCAGCCGATATCAACTGTGCCTGGAGGCCCCAATGCGCCGACTCACTTCTCACGAAAATCAAATCCGAAATTCTGAGAAGATGATGGAACATGCGCACTTTGAATTTGGGCATATTGGCCCACGTAGATGCAGGCAAAACTAGCCTCACGGAACGATTCCTTTTTGACATTGGCGTCATTGACAAGCTCGGCAGCGTCGATAGCGGCAATACCCAGACAGACAGTCTCGAACTCGAACGACAGCGCGGCATCACGATTGCAGCCGCGGTGGTGTCGTTCACGATCGATGACCTCGTTGTCAATCTCATCGACACGCCCGGCCATCCCGACTTCATCGCCGAAGTCGAGCGTGTACTGCAATTGCTCGATGCGGCAATCGTCGTGGTCTCGGCCGTCGAAGGCGTACAGCCGCAAACCCGCGTGCTGGTCCGCGCCCTGCGGCAGCTCGGCGTCCCCTTCCTGTTCTTCATAAACAAGGTCGACCGTCTGGGCGCCCGTTATGAGCAGGTCCTTGAGGAGATTGCGAGCCAACTGTCTGCACGCCCGATTGCGATGTCGGCCGTCCACAATGCCGGCAGCAAGCTGGCCGAAGTCCAAGCTGCCAATATGGCGAAAGAACCCCATCTCGGCGCTGTTTGCGAGGCACTTGCGGCCGGCGACGAAGGGGTCATGGACGACTACATTCTGACGCCGGACCGGCTAACTCCACAAAGGCTCGAACACGCTCTTGCAGATCAGGTGGCGAGAGGCCTGATACATCCAGCCTTTGCCGGCGTGGCCATGAGCGGCGCAGGGGTCCCTGCCCTGATATCCGCCATGAGAACCCTATTGCCAAGCCGACGGCCGAATCCCGACGGGCCGGTCGGTGGCAGGATCTTCAAGATCGAACGGGGATGGGGTGGCGAAAAACTCGCCTACCTGTGCCTGACGTCAGGCACGATCTCGGTTCGCGACTATCTCGATCTGCCCAAGGGAGCCGCAAAGGTAAGCGCCATCCAGCTATTCACCGACGGCAAGGTCGAAAAAACTACACGGGTTACCGCCGGACATATTGCTAAGATCAGCGGATTGAGTGGCGCCCGCATCGGCGATGCGATCGGTGACGGAGGCTCGTCGCGCAGCCAACTGCATTTCTCGCCGCCGACACTGGAAACGCGGGTGCGCCCGGTGCGCCCAGCCGACAATGCCGCGCTATGGCTGGCGCTCACGCAACTGGCGGATCAGGATCCGCTCATCAACCTGCGCACGAACGAGGATGCGACGGAGATATTCGTTTCGCTCTATGGCGAAGTGCAAAAGGAAGTGATCCAGGCAACCTTGGCCAACGACTTCGGACTGGAGGCTCTTTTCGAGGAAAGCACGATCATCCATGCCGAACGCCCGATCGGGACCGGCAGCGCGGTCGAGATCATATTCAAGGAGCCGAACCCCTTTCTCGCGACCGTCGGCCTTCGTGTCACACCCAGGCCGCCGGGAGCCGGAAACAGTTTCGCATTCGAAGTTGAAATGGGCCAGATGCCGGCCAGCTTCTATCGCGCGGTCGAGGAGGCCGTCTTCGAAACGCTGAAAGAGGGTATCTTCGGCTGGCAGGTCATCGATTGCCATGTTGCCATGACCGCAGCACGCCAAAGTTCCCCTGCAACCACGGCCGTCGATTTCCGCAGGCTGACGCCACTGGTATTGGCAGCGGCGCTCGCCTCGGCGCAGACAGCGGTATGCGAGCCGATCGATCGCTTCCAGCTCGAAGTGCCGACGACAGCGCTGACCGGAATACTCACGCTGCTGGCGAAAACAGGCGCATCGACCACCGAGTCCGTCATTACGACCGGCATGGCACGGCTTGAGGGTACGGTTGCTTCAGCGCTGATCCAGGGCATTCAGAAGCAGCTTCCCGGGCTGACAAGCGGAGCCGGCGTGCTGGATCATTCTTTCGACCATTACGCCCGGATCGGAGGCCCGCCCCCGCTCCGTCAGCGCGCCGGCGCCAATCCGTTCCACCGCGCCGACTACCTGCAGCGGATACGCTGAGGCCGCTGCGACAAAACCTATGGGGCGGTTTTGAACCAAAGCCGCCCCATCCACAAACAGGTGGCGGGCTTCAGCCGAAGATCTCAGCCAATTCACGCAACAAAAAAGCCCGGCAAAACCGGGCTTCTTTTCAAAACACCAGATCGCAGAGCGATTAGATGCCGAGACCGCCGAAGCGCTTGTTGAACTTCGAAACGCGGCCAGCGCGGTCGAGCATCTGCTGATTGCCGCCGGTCCAAGCCGGGTGGGACTTGCTGTCGATTTCGAGGTTCATGACAGCGCCTTCAGAACCCCAGGTCGAGCGGGTTTCGTATTCGGTGCCGTCGGTCATTACTACCTTGATGGTGTGGTAGTCGGGATGGATGTTCGCCTTCATAACAATCTTCCTGTCATGGCAGGGTCCATTTGTCGCAAGGCATTGCGGCAACCGAACCGATTGAATAAATGAAGCCGCAGTCCGGTTAGGCCACGGCTTCCAATTAAGATGGCGTGCCTATACATGAAGGCGGCAGGGATAACAAGGGGCGAAAACGTCAAGTCCCTTGCTGATATGGGGATTGGAGACGACTTGTCGGAAATTGGCCAGGCAGACGAAAAAAGAAACAGATCAATCCGACCTCTTGGACGACTGGCGCCCTATCTCAAGCGGTACAGGGGCATGGTGGCTGGAGCGATCGTCTCCCTCGTCGTTGCTGCCGTCACATCCCTCACCCTGCCGATCGCCGTGCGTCGCATGATCGATCACGGCTTCGACCAAGCCGATCGCGGCCTCATCGACAGCTATTTCGTCGCAATGATGATCATGGCTCTGATTCTGGCCGCCGCGAGTGCATTGCGCTATTACTTCGTCATTACGATCGGCGAGCGCATCGTTTCCGACATGCGCCGCGAAGTCTTCGACCATGTCACGCGGCTGTCGCCCTCCTTCTTCGACGTCAACCAGTCCGGCGAGATCGTCTCGCGCCTGACGGCCGATACGACGCAGATCAAGTCCGCCGTCGGCGCAACGGCTTCAGTGGCGCTGCGCAATCTGATCCTCTGCCTCGGCGCCATGGCGATGATGATCATCACGAGCCCGAAGCTGTCGAGCATCGTGTTGATCGCAATCCCCGTCATCGTCCTGCCGCTGTTCAGTTTCGGTCGCTCCGTGCGCAAGCGGTCCCGCGCCGCCCAGGACACGCTGGCCAACGCATCGGCCTATGCCAACGAAACCATCGCCGCCAGCCGCACCATACAGGCCTATAACGGCGAGAATGCCGCTTCCGCACATTACGGTGCGGCCGTTGAAAATGCGTTCCAGGCAGCCCGCGCGGCGATCAAATCTCGTTCCCTGCTGACGGGCTTTGCCATTGCCATGGTCTTCGGCAGCATCGTCGCCGTTCTCTGGGTCGGCGCGCAGAACGTGCTCGCCGGCACGATGTCAGCGGGGACGCTCGGCCAATTCCTGCTCTATTCCGTCATCGCCGGCTCCTCGCTTGGTTCGCTGTCCGAAGTCTGGGGAGAACTGTCACAAGCCGCAGGCGCAGCCGACCGGCTTGGCGAACTGCTGGCTGAGGTATCGCCGATAACGGTGCCGGCGAATCCGGCGCCCCTGCCGCCGCCCGAAGGGCGCGTCGAATTCTCCGACGTCCACTTCTTCTATCCGTCGCGCCCTGGCAGATCGGCCCTCCACGGCCTCTCCTTCTCGGTCAAACCGGGAGAGACGGTCGCCATCGTCGGCGCATCCGGAGCAGGCAAAAGCACCATCTTTTCGCTGCTGCTACGCTTCTACGACCCGCAGCAGGGCAGCGTCGCCGTCGACGGCGTCGATATCAGCCATGTATTGCCGGAGACGCTGCGCGAGCGCATTGCCATCGTGCCGCAGGACACGACGATCTTCGCCGCCACCATCCATGACAACATCGCCTTCGGCCGTCCGGACGCATCCCGGGACGAGGTACGCGCCGCCGCGATTGCCGCACAGGCGGATGAATTCATCTCACGCCTGGAGCAAGAATACGACACGCAGGTGGGCGAACGCGGCGTGACGCTTTCCGGCGGCCAGCGCCAGCGTATCGCCATCGCCCGCGCCATCCTGAAAAATGCACCGATCCTCCTGCTCGACGAAGCGACATCCGCTCTCGATGCCGAGAGCGAAACGCTAGTTCAGAAGGCGCTTGAAGGCCTGATGGAGGCACGGACGACGCTCGTCATTGCCCATCGCCTCGCGACGGTTCTCAAGGCAGACCGCATTCTCGTGCTCGATCAGGGCCGCATCGTCGAGGAAGGCACGCATCAGAGCCTGATCCGTCATGGCGGTATCTATGCCAAGCTGGCGCGCCTGCAATTCGATGCCGGCATCGAGGAACGGATGCTCATCGCCAGGTAGCGCGAACCGAGTCCAGTAGCACTTTATACAACCATGTAGAAATAGCTTCGAAGTTGAGCTAGGTTTTCAGTGTTATCCCGCGCTGACGCGATTCTAGGAGACGAGAACCATGTATAAATTTGAAGTCTATAAGGACAAAGCTGGCGAGTTTCGCTTCCGCTTCAGGGCCTCGAACGGAGAAATCATGTTCGGATCCGAGGGCTACAAGGCGAAGGCATCGGCTCTTCATGCCATCGAATCCATCAAGGCTCACGCTCCTGGCGCAACTACCGAAGACCAGACGACCACTACCGCCTGAAACTTCGCGTCAAAGCTTCGCATTGAGATCGGCCGGCTGCCATTTGGCGTGCCGGCCGTTTTCATTTGTCCGCAATGGATATGAAACATCGTCGTTATCGGCAACTGCAGTAAAGTCCTGCAGCCAGTTCTTCCGACCTTGCTTGCTTATATTGGCGGAATACTGACCGACTACTTCTCGGTCAGCTTCAGTTCGATGCGGCGGTTGGTGGCGCGCACTTCCGGCGTGTCGCCAGGAGCGATCGGCTGGAACTCGCCAAAGCCTGCCGCCACCAGCCTGTCGGCCGGAACACCCTGCGCAATCAGGAATTTGACGACGGCGATGGCGCGCGCCGAAGACAAAGCCCAGTTGTCCTGATAGCGGCCACTACCCGAGAGCGGCACATTGTCGGTATGACCATCGACACGCAGCACCCAATTGATCTCCGGCGGGATTTCCTTGGAAAGATCGATCAACGCCGCAGCCAGCTTGGCCATCTCCGCTTGACCTGCCGGATTGAGATCCGCAGCGCCGGACGGGAACAACACCTCGGATTGGAAAACGAAACGATCGCCGACGATACGGATATTGTCGCGGTCGGACAGAATTTCGCGCAGCCGACCGAAGAAATCCGAACGATAGCGGTTCAACTCCTGAACGCGCTGGGCCAGCGCCACATTCAACCGTCGTCCCAGATCGGCGATCTTCACCTGCGACGACTGATCCTTGGACTCGGACGCCTGAAGCGCCGCCTCCACCGCCGCGATCTGACTGCGCAAAGCAGCAATCTGCTGATTGAGGAGATCGACCTGGCTCAGCGCCCGGGCGCTCGCCTGCTTCTGCTCGTCGAGCTGTTGCGAGAGCGTGCCGACTTTCGCCTCTGCAGCCTGGCTGTTGCCGGAACCGGCAGAGAGCAAGGCTTGCAGGCGCGAGCGTTCGCTTTCCGCCGATGAGAGGGAGGCCTGCAAATTGGCGACAGTATCCTCCAGATCCTGCTTGCCGTTCTTTTCCAGCGCCAGCTGCTCGACGAGATCGTTGATACGGCTGTTGAGGCGGTTGAGCACCTCGTCACGCCCCGAAATCTCGCGGCTGAGAATGAACTGGCCGACGACGAAGACAGTCAGCAGGAACATGATGGCCATGAGCAGCGTCGACAGCGCATCGACGAAGCCAGGCCAGTAGTCGACAGTCCTCTGGTGACGTCGGTTGCGGGCGAGCGCCATGGCTTACTTGCTCCCGGTCTTCTCGGCATGGCTGATGCGATCGGCAAGCCGGTCGAGCGTGCGCCGCATCGATTTGGCCTCCTCCTGCTGTGCCTCGATCCAGTCGCGCAGCATCTGCTGCTCGTTACGCATGTTTTTGACTAGCCCCTGAATACCCTCGGCAAGGTTCGCCATCGCGGTTACCGAACGCTGGCCACCACCCTCGTCGGCGATCTTGCGCAGATAGTCCGACAAGGCCCGCACATCCTCAGAGGAGGCACCGGCGGCATTATCGATGACCGGGGGGGCGATATCCGAACCGACATCGGTAACCGAGGAAAGCCAGTTTTCGAGTTCGGTATAGAAGCGGTTCTGCGCCCGCCCCGCCTGCAGATCGAGGAAGCCGAGGATCAGCGAGCCGGAAAGGCCGAGCAGCGAGGAGGAGAAAGCCGTGCCCATGCCGACCAGCGGCCCGGAGAGGCCGGATTTCAGGGCACTTAGGATATCGCCGCTATCGCCGGTGCCGGCATCGAGCCCCTGGATAACGTCGTTGATCGAGCCGATCGTGCCGATCAGGCCCCAGAATGTGCCGAGCAGACCGAGAAAGACGAGCAGGCCGATGAGATAGCGTGAGGTATCGCGCGATTCGTCAAGGCGCGTGGCAATCGAGTCGAGGATGGAGCGCAGCGTCGCCGTCGAGAACTGCATCGCACGGCGATTGCCGAGCAGCGCACGCATCGGCGCGAGCAGTCGCGGGTTGCGGCCGACCTTGTCGGCATTGCCGACGGCGCGGAAATGATTGAACCAGCGAACTTCTGGCCTCAGCATCAGCACATGATTGAAGACAAGCAATATGCCGACGACCAGAACGCCGACGATCAAGCCGTTGAGACCGGGATTGTGGAGGAAGGCGACCTGAGCCTGACGGAACAGGATGGCCACGATGAAACCGACGATGATCAGGAAAAGGATCATCGTCCAGAAAAAGGCCATCGGGCTTGAGAGCTTGTAGGTGTAATTTCCCGATACGTTGTCGGTCGATCCCAGATCCGACAGTTTCACATTTTCCATCATACGCTCCGCCGCCGCATTTTACGCTGCGGAGACTAGAGCATCATTGTGCCGAATTGAAGAGACGGAAAGCACAAAACAGCCCGTTGGCAACAGACTGTTTTATGACTGAAGCAACGTGTCGGAGCGTGGCTTACTTCGTCGGGATCGGTCGCTTCACGACCTCGGCAAGCGCCTTCTGAATGTGCTCGTTGCCGCAAATGATCGAGCCGGTGGTGAGCATATCGGTGCCGCCGTTGGAATCCGAGACGAAACCGCCGGCTTCGCGGATGAACAGAATGCCCGCTGCCACGTCCCAAGGGTAGAGGCCGGTTTCCCAGAAGCCGTCGAAGCGGCCGGCCGCCACATAGGCAAGATCGAGCGACGCCGAACCGAGGCTGCGCACGCCTGCGGCTTCGCCCATGACATGGCGCAACTCGACGAGGAACTTGCCATGATTGCCGCGGCCGAGATTCGGAACGCCACAGCTGATGACGCTGTCCGAGAGCACGCGGCGCGAGGCGACGCGCAGACGACGGTCATTGAGGAATGCACCGCCACCGCGCTCTGACGTATAGAGTTCATCCGTCGCCGGATTGAAAGTGACGCCGGCAACGATCTCACCGTTGCGCTCCAGAGCGACGGAGACCGCGAAGAATGGAATACCGTGCAGGAAGTTGGTGGTGCCGTCGAGAGGATCGACGATCCAGCGGTGCGCGCCGTCCGTACCCTTGATCTCGTCGCCCTCTTCGCCGAGGAAGCCGTAGGTCGGACGGGCCTTCATCAATTCGTCGCGGATGATCTTCTGCGCCTTGATGTCGGCCTGACTGACGAAATCGCCTGGTCCCTTCACCGAAACCTGCAGGTTCTGCACTTCGCCGAAATCGCGGCTGAGCGACTTGCCTGCCTTGAGAGCAGCCTGAACCATGACATTGAGAAGAGCAGAACGGGCCATCGGGTTTCCTTGGATAATGCAGAAGGTGCTGACCGGACCCGAAATCGAGCCCCGGCGGAGCGGGAACGTCAGCGCACATAAAAGATTGGCGGCCTCAAGACCATAAAATCGGGGGAATTTCAAGTGGTGAGGCAGTTGCAGGCGCAAACTGACGCAGCAGGGCGCGCAATAACACCGGATTGACGGTGGCTGTTGAAACATGATGCAGAAAAGTGTCAGGCGATTTCGGACGACATCACGCCTCGCCTGTTGAATTCTGCGGCGACTTCAGATTTCAGGTCGAACCGACCTGAAATCATCCGGCTCTAGCGTGCGCGGCGGTATTTGTTGGCAGCGTCGATAGCCGCTTTCTGCTGATAGTCCTCTATACCCTGATAGAAATCCTCAAGTTCGGGATCTTTCAGGCCGGCGCGGCGGGATATGACATACCAGGTGGCCGCAGCAACCGGATCCTGCTTGGTGCCGATGGCATTGATATAGAGATGCGCGAGCTTGTTCTGCGCGACGACATTGCCGCGATAGGCGGCCACCCGCATCCAGTTGAAGCCGTTTTCGAGATCCTGCTTGCCGCCCGTGCCGTTGATCAGCCAGATGCCCATATCGAGCTGCGCGGTATCGAAACCCGCATTTGCGGCGCGCGACAGCCATTCCCGAGCGCGCGCCTTCTTTTCCGGCGGCAGATCGGGAAGGTTGAGATAAAGCTGCGAGACCGCATACTGCGCATCGGCAATGCCCTGCTCGGCGGATTTCTCATAATAGGGAAGCGCCATCTGCAACCCCTTCAAGCCGGGGTTCTCTGCGGTGATGATCTGCGCAACGTTGAACTCGGCGGAGGCTTGGCCGGCGTCGGCCGCCTTCCTCATCCACTGATCCGCCTTTTTCTGATCGCGGGGGACGTCACGCCCCTCCATCAGAACCAGTGCGTATTTGAACATGGCCGTGGCATCGCCACCCTCGGCCGCCTTGCTATACCAGAAGGCTGCATCCTTGGTGTCGCGCTTGACGCCCAGCCCCTGCGTCATCAGCTCGGCAATCAAGGTTTGCGCGGCAGGGTCGCCAAGCTGCGCCCGTGGCAAGGCTCTTTGAAACGCCGTCAGGTAATAACCGCGCTGGAAGGCACCATAGGCATCGTCGACCTTGCCGGTGAAGGGTTTCTCCGGCGGCAGATCGGGCAACTTCGCGCCCATGCGCTCGAAAACGCCCACGCCCGCAGAGGGCTTGATATTGTCATCGGCCTTGGGCTCTGCGCCCGGCTGAATTTTCTCGGTCTTGAAAGTGCTGACATCGGCGTTCAGCGGCCGCGTGACGATGCTCTGGTTTGGCCGCGGAACATCCTTGTCCGCTGCAGCGGAGGAATCGTCGGGCTGCGCATTGTCCTCAGCCGGCGCACTCTTTTCCGCCGGCGCCGTCACGCCCGGCAGCGACGTATCGCCGCCATTACCCGATTGCGCCACGGCCAATAGCGGAAATGCCGCAAGCCCGGCTGCGAGCACGGCGAGGAAGGATCGATGGCAGAATCGTGGCTTCGGCGACATGAATCGCTATCAATCCTCAAACCGTGGCGCTTTTTCGTCGAGAAGCGCGTTCACTTCCGCAACGATGGAAGGTGCGTTCGCTGGCTCGGCAAAGACGGCTGTGCGCAAGGCGACGAATTCGGCGCCGCTCAAAGCCACCTCCAGCGCCGACTTCGGATCCGTGCCGCCCATGACGATGCACGGAATTTCGATCATCGAGGCCCACCACTCGCCAAGCGCCACATTCTTCGGATGCGCCTCGGGCTTGATATCGCCATCCAGCTTGCCGAAGAAGATATAGTCCGGCCGAAGTTCTCCGACCTCAAGAGCGCTGTGCCTTTCGGTGGCGTTGCCGCCGCCAACGATCAGCTTCGGCACGAATTTCTCGACGGCTTCGGTAAGCTCAGCTAGATTGCCGGCAATATGCAATCCATCGGCCTTCACCCGGCCTGCCACGCGGGTATCGCCTGATATCAACGCTGCGGCGCCGGCTGCCTGTACGACGGGTACCAGCTTCTCCGCATGCTTCTGGAACGTGTTGTCGTCCAGCCCATACTGGGGAATGATCACCGAGGCGACATCGCCGCCCCTGAGTGCATCGGCAACGACCTTCACCTGTTCCTCCATATCGGCGATATCGGGAACGATGAGAACGAGGCGGCAACGATCTTCGGGCACGGTCATGCGAGCTTCCATGGTTTCGGGCTCATCCTTGGAGGATGATGCACCGGTTCGATAGTCGTGAGTAAATGCGATAGTCCGCTCTGACAAGGGGCAGCCGCCGAAACTGGCCTCTCGAAGGTGGTGTGGGTCGCGATTATATCGACCGCCATCCGTGCCTGCCGCACATTATATCGTGCAGCGCACAATTAACTTGCCGCACCCTAGCGTTTGACGTAGCTTTTCCTTATGTCGACCATGGATCCCTTCGCAGCCATCGCGGACCCGAACCGGCGCTACTTGCTGGAGGAGCTGCGACGCTCACCCAAAACGGTCAATGAGCTGGCGCAAGGCCTGCCGATCAGTCGCCCCGCGGTGTCGCAGCATCTCAAGGCATTGCTCGACAGCAATCTCGTTTCCGTGACCAATGAGGGCACGAAACGCATATATGCCATCAACAGCCGCGGCTTCGACAAACTGAATTTATGGCTGGATCAATTCTGGGCTTGAAAGCCGCCGCTTCCATCTAAACTTTTTGCTTTGCGCAATCTCTATCGCAATGCGTCCAAATGTTCTTGCGCAGCATGTTTAAGAAAGCTGCGCCGACCCACCCTGATACTATAACGTCGGCGCACTCGCTCTAAGCGACAATAGTTTTCGATCTCGGCAGCTATTCCGGAATCTCTCGATCCATTGGCCTACCCGCCAAGATCGATAATTTTGATCCCTGACGCTTTGCGTCAGTGAACCGACGAACGCAGACGCTGGATTTCGTCCTTGACGCGCAGTTTCCTGCGCTTGATGTCGGCTATCGTGGTATCATTGATAGAGGGAGACGTCAGTGCGGTATGCAGCTCTTCCTCCAGAGCGACATGTTTCTTTTCGAGCGATTCAAGATGAGCTTGAACAGTCATATGACCCTTCCTTCCTCTTTAGGGGCCTTGACCATCCATTCGCCAAGGCCCTAGGTGTCAACCCTCCCACTGTGCCATAATATCCGGCCCTTGTCGAAGGCGAAAACGTGGCCTATAGGCGGCAAATTCGTGATGAAGGATAACTTCCCGTTACCGCCATTTGATGATAGGAGCTTGCGGGATTTAAGAGGCGGAAGACATGCGATTCCGCGATATGCTGGGGAAATGAACATGGCCGATCAGGAACAGGCGGAAATCAGGCTGATCGTGGCGCGGCTGCGCCAGGAACACGAAGATTATGATGCCGCAATCAATGCCATGATCCAGACGGGCTGCGAGGCCCTTCGCATCCAGCGCATGAAGAAGAAGAAGCTCGTCATCAAGGACAAGCTTTCCAAGCTGGAAGACCAGATTATTCCCGACATTATAGCCTGAGGAGCATAACGCGACGATGATGACCGAAAGACCGCCTGTCGCCATCATCATGGGAAGCCAGTCCGACTGGGAAACCATGAAAAATGCCGCAGACACTCTTGAAGCCCTGGAGATCACCTATGATGCGCGCATCATCTCAGCGCATCGCACGCCGGACAGGCTGGTGAGTTTCGCCAAGGGCGCAAGGGATGAAGGCTTCAAGGTCATCATTGCCGGCGCCGGCGGGGCGGCCCACCTTCCCGGCATGGCCGCCTCCATGACGCCGCTGCCGGTCTTCGGTGTGCCGGTACAGTCTCGCGCGCTCTCCGGGCAGGATAGCCTTCTCTCCATCGTGCAGATGCCGGCTGGCATCCCCGTCGGAACATTGGCGATCGGCAAGGCCGGCGCGGTGAATGCCGCCCTTCTCGCCGCCGCCGTCCTGGCGCTCGGCGACGAAGAAATCGCCGACCGGCTGGACGAATGGCGTGCGCGCCAGAGCGCAGGCGTTGCCGAATACCCGATGGATGACCTATGACCGAGAAGACTATTGGCATCATCGGCGGCGGCCAGCTCGGCCGCATGCTCGCCATGGCGGCTGCGCGCCTGAATTTCCGCATCATCATCCTCGAACCGCAAGCCGACTGTCCGGCAGCCCAAGTCGCCAGCGAGCAGATTGTCGCCGCCTATGACGATGCGGCTGCCCTTGCCGAACTGGCAAGGCGCTGCGACGTCGTGACATACGAATTCGAGAATGTTCCGGTCCTGGCCGCCGAAAAGCTGGCTGACGATATCGCTGTCTATCCGCCGCCGAAGGCTCTGGAGATGGCGCAGGACCGGCTGACCGAAAAGCGCTTCATCAACGGCTGCGGCATCCCGACCGCACGCTTCCATGCCGTCGACAGCCAGGCCGATCTTGAGGCAGCCCTTGCCGATTTCGGCGGCCAGGGCGTGTTGAAGACCCGCCGTCTCGGCTATGACGGCAAGGGCCAGCGTGTCTATCGCTCATCGGCCGACAGCCCCGAAGGCGGCTATGCGGCCCTCGGCGGCGTACCTCTTATTCTTGAAAGCTTCGTATCCTTCGAGCGCGAGATCTCGATCATCGCCGCACGCGGTATCGACGGAACGATTGCCTGCTACGATCCGGCTGAGAACGTCCACCGAGACGGCATCCTCCACACTTCAACCCTGCCCGCCAGCATTTCCGAGCAGACGGCTGCAGCCGCGCGCGCGGCTGCGGAAAAGATCCTGACTGCGCTCGGTTATGTCGGCGTGATCGGCATCGAATTCTTTGCACTGGCGAACGGCGACCTCATCGCCAATGAAATGGCGCCGCGCGTCCACAACTCAGGCCATTGGACTGAGGCCGCCTGCGTCATCTCGCAATTCGAGCAACACATCCGGGCGGTGGCCGGCCTGCCACTCGGAAATCCGCAACGCCATTCCGATTGCGTGATGACGAATCTGGTCGGCGACGACATTCTGGCGCTGCCGCAATGGCTGCGCCTTGACGACACGCTGGTGCACCTCTACGGCAAGAGCGAAGCGCGCCCGGGCCGCAAAATGGGCCATGTTACACAGCTTGTCCGTTAAGACGGGCGGGAAAAAGCCCCTGACATGGTTGACAGGGCACGGGCGACAGGGTATTTGCTCCCCACCCTAAAGAGCGCGCCCTGAGCGCGCTTTTGATTGTTAATGACACGGGCGAATGTGACATTCCCCCTCGAACATCGCGGATCAGAAAAATGAAGATCAAGAATTCGCTCAAGTCGCTCAAGGCGCGCCACCGTGACAACCGTCTCGTTCGCCGCAAGGGCCGCATCTACATCATCAACAAGCTGAACCCGCGCTACAAGGCTCGTCAGGGCTGATATAGCGCGTGGCTCTGATCCCTCGGATCGAGCGCACAGTTTTAGTTGATCGCATCAAATTTGTTTTTGATCTTCGACACTGGCGGGCTACTATGCCCGCCATGCGCGTTTTAGCTTTGCCCTTTTTTGCCCTTCCGATCCTGCTCGTCTTGAGTATAGCGACGCCGCAAACGGCGGTGGCCGACGATTCGAGCAGTATCGTCGAACGGAAGGATTCCGGTGACACCTCCGGCAGCCTCTCACCCAAACAGCGGCTCGACAACCTCTTCACGTCATTGAAACGTCAGCGCGATCCCGATCAGGCGAGCCTCATCGCCGATCAGATCAATGCCGAACTCAGTGATTCCGGCAGCGCCACCGTTAATCTCCTGATGCAATGGGCCGACAAGGCCATTCTGGACAAGCGCAACGCCGCCGCGATGGACTATCTCGATCAGGTGATCTCGCTGAGGCCCGATTATGTCGAAGGCTGGAACAGGCGCGCGACGCTCAACTTCGCTATCGGCGACTATCGCAAGTCGATGGAAGACATCAATCAGGTCCTGCGGATCGAGCCTCGCCACTTTGGCGCTATTGCCGGCATGGCGGCGCTGCTGACCGAACGAGGCAATGATGCGCTGGCATTGAGAACCTGGGAACGCTTCCTCGACATCTATCCGGCGAATCGCTCGGCACAGGAAGAGGTCAGCAAGCTCTCGGAGAAGATTGCGGGCAGCCGCACCTGATTGTTGGCGCAGCGGCGCCATCGCGCACAGCAGAAACTGCATCCCAGGGGATGAAAAACCTCGATGGGGCATTAGATTAAGGCATGTCGCGCAAAAGTATGCAGCACAACGGTTTTGCGGCAACGACATGCGCAAAACAAGGAACTAAAGCGCTAAACGCGCATCTGAAAGATCGCGACGTACTTTGGTGGCCTCTGATATTTGATTCGTGCCGCAATGATCGATTCTCTGCTCACTGCCATTATTACTGTTGTCGTCTTTGCCGCGGGCTTCTCCGCATACAAGACGCGTGCGATCGAGCAAACCTATCCCAATATCGGCGAACTGACTGATATCGGCGGCTACCGTTTGAACGCCGTGCATCTGCCGCGCCCAGCGACTGCAGATCTGCCTGCACTGGTTTTCATTCATGGCGCCAGCGGCAATCTGCGCGATCAGTTCGAAGCTTTCGCGGCTCCTTTGAGCGGCCGCGCCGAAATGCTGTTCGTCGATCGACCCGGCCATGGCTATTCCGAGCGCGGACCGGCGGAAAACGCCCTCCCCTCGGGCCAGGCCGACGCCATTGCCAGACTGATGGACAAGCGCGGCATCGGGAGCGCCATCATCATCGGCCATTCTTTCGGCGGAGCCATCGCCGCGGCGTTCGGCATGCGGCATCCCGGCAGGACCGAAGGACTGTTGTTTCTGGCACCAGCCACCCATCCCTGGCCCGGCGGCGTCGACTGGTACTATACGCTCGCCGCCACGCCCGTTCTCGGTTGGCTCTTCACACATCTGATCGTCATGCCGATCGGCCTGCGCAGGGTCGAGACCGGCACGCTCAGCATCTTCCGCCCGAATGCGAGGCCGGCGGATTACATAGAGAAAACAGCGCCGGAACTGGTGCTGCGGCCGCATACATTCCGCAACAATGCGACCGACGTGGTCAACCTTTTCGCCTATGTCTCCGCCCATGCGCCGCGGTACAGCGAGATCAAGGCGCCAACCGTCATCATCACCGGCGACAGCGACGACATCGTGCTGGAGGAATTACATTCCCGCGGGCTCGCCCGGGATATTGCCGGCGCCGAGCTCGTCACCATAAGCAATCTCGGCCATAAGCCGGACTACGTGACGACGGATGTTGCAATCGCTGCCATCGAGCGGCTGGCTGGCCAATCGCGCGACCTGCAGATGCTTGCCGCACAAGCGGAAATCCGCATCAGCGGCCTCAGCAACGAAGCTTCCGGGCGGACGCCCTCCTCTCAGGCCATGACGACGTCATAGTCAGCTGCAGCGGCATCCGCGAATATACGACTGTGCGGCACGGTCTCTATCGTCTGCCTCACCGCCTGCAGCATGATCGACGCCAGCCGCTCCGTCGCAGGGCTCGCTTCCGCTTCAGCGCGATGCAGCACCAGATCCAGCGTCGGCAAAGCCGGCAGGCCGGCCTCACCAGGCGTTAGCTGCCGCACCTTGCTTGGCAGCCCGAGCGGCGTGCGCAGCGCCAGGCCAAGGCCTGCAGCCGTTGCCGCCCAAAGACCGCCCAGACTAGGGCTGACGAAGGATACCCGCCAGCCGATCCCAGCTCGATCGAGCGTCTTGGTGGCGATATTCCGCAGCAGGCATGGCGCCTCAAGCGAGGCAAGCGGCATGGTCTCGCCGCTCTCCGCATGCCACTGGACGTCACCATTCGCGGGGCCGACCCAGCAGATCGGCACTTCGGCAATTCGATCCGTATGAGCGGTGCGAAAGCCGTCGCTCCAGGCAAGCGCCAGATCGAGCTTGCCCGACGTCACCCGCTCGACCAGTTCGACATTGCGCGTAACGCGCGCCTCGATGCGTACCTTCGGATGGGCGCGGGCAAAACGTCCGAGCACTTCAGGCAGCAAGGTCTCTCCAAAATCCTCCTGCAAGCCGAGACGAACCCAACCCTCGAGCTCCGTCCCGTGCAGTGCCGCGGCCGCCTCGTCATTCAGGTCCAGCAAGCGCCGGGCATAACCAAGCATCGTCTCGCCGGCTTCGGTGAGTGCCAGCCCGCGTCCTGCTTTTCGGAAGATCGGCGTACCCGCCTGTTCCTCCAGCCTTTTCAGTTGCGCACTGACCGCCGAAGTAGAGCGCCCCAGCCTGTCTGCCGCCTTGGCGTAGCTGCCGAGATCCATGCCGGTCACAAAGCTGCGCAGCACATCGAGATCGAAGATAATCTTCCGCACGAACAACCATCCACTTTTTTGGAATTATATATCCAGAATTATCTGATTTTCGGGATGATTATCTGCTGTCATTCTATGATCGTCAAGAGACACGGAAACAGGAGCATCCCATGCCATTCACCCGCATCACCCTTCTGCACGGCAAGTCGCCGGAATATCTCAAGGCGCTGTCGGACAATTTCCATCGCGCGCTCGTCGAGGCTTTCGAGGTGCCGCCGACGGATCGCTTTCAGTCCATCCATCAGCTGGAGCGGCATGAGCTGGTTTTCGACCGGACCTATTTCGCCAGCAAGCCGCGCACGGACGATTACGTCTTCTTCGATGTCACCACGGGCAAGCCGCGCAGCACCGAGACCAAGAAAGCCTTCTATCGCCGCGTCGCCGAACTTCTTGCAGACGCTCCGGGCGTCCGCCCTGAGGACATCATGATCACCATCACCACTGCAACACGGGAGGACTGGTCATTTGCCGATGGCCGCGCGCAAATGATCGAGCAGGTTTGAGAACCATGCCGCAAACCACGTCTATCCAGTCGCCCGCCATTCATCGCGCCGGCACGAACATGCAGCCGTCGCCCGAAGGCATCGCTACCGCTACCTTCCTGGTGGAGTCGCTGGTGGAGAGTGCCGAAAACGGCGGCCTCACCGCGATGCGCTGTGCACTCGAACCCGGCGTCATGACCCGCTGGCACACGCATCCGCACGGACAGATCCTCTACGTTCTGTCCGGCGTCGGCCTTGCCGAACGGTTCGGCGGTCCCGCAGAAGAACTGCATGCCGGTGATTGTATCAGCTTCGCACCGAACGAACGCCATCGGCACGGTGCGGCACCGGAGAATGCCTTCTCCTATATCAGCATCCAGGCAGCGCAAAATGGAAGCGCCGTCACCTGGCTGGAGGAATGACCATGATCGCCATGCAATATAACTTTCCCCTCCCCGCGGACTACGACATGGCGATCATCGATCGCCGCATCCGCGAGAAAGGTCCCCTGCTCGACAATCTCCCCGGCTTGAAATTCAAGGCCTATCTGACGGCGAGAAAGGGCGATGCCGTCACGGGGAGCCGGCAGAATTTCTATTCACCCTTCTACGTCTGGCAGCAGGAAGAGGGTTTGAGCGATTTCTTGTGCGGCCCCGGCTTCCTGGCCCTGACCGAGAATTTTGGCCGCCCTCAGATCAACACCTGGATCGCCTGGCATGCCGAAACCTCCGCGGATATTCGCAGCGCCAAATTCGCCACGCGCGAGATCGTCGCCATCGACGCCGAAACATCGCTTTCAGAACTGCGCGCGAAGGAGAGCGAGGCAGCAGCACGTGCCATATCGAATGGCGAGGCGCTCGCCTCGGTCGCTGCATTCGAACCGACGCACTGGACGCTGGTGCGCTTCCGCCTGCTGGCCGAGCCGCCGAAAGATCCGGCAAGATCCGGCCTGCAGACATACGATGTCGGGCACCTCTCGCTGCCGACGGCATCGGCCCGAAAATCGGAACCGATTTTCGGAAAGCCCGATGCGTAGAACAAACAGGACGGAGCATCTTTTGTGCTTCCCAAAGGAAGCACGGCGCTCCGGCGTCGCCTGAAGTGTCACAGAGACAATCTCCTTGTTTTAAAGGAAAGGCGGGCGCTCTATGGATGGAAAGTCTTTCTGAAGCAGAAGAGTGATCCCTCCATGGTCGATATTGCAATGATCGAAGCCGCCCGCACTCGCCTCGGTGGCCGGGCACGGCGCACGCCGCTTCTCTCCTCGCCCTTTCTCGATGAGATTGCGGGCCGCCGCCTGTTCGTGAAGGCCGAATGCCTGCAGCACTCCGGCTCCTTCAAGTTCCGCGGCGGCTGGTCGGCGGTCTCGGCGCTTGAGCCATCCGTGCGCGCCAAGGGCGTCATCGCCTTCTCATCCGGCAACCATGCGCAAGGTGTGGCGCTGGCCGCAAAGCTTCACGGCGTTCCCGCTGTCATCATCATGCCGACTGACGCCCCGAAGCTGAAGATCGCCAATACCCGCGCCTTCGGTGCAGACGTCGTACTCTATGACCGCGTCAAGGAAGACCGAGACGAAATCGGCGCACGCATTTCCAAGGAGCGTGGCCTGACGCTCATCAAGCCCTTCGACGAGCCACAGGTTATCGCAGGCCAGGGAACGACCGGGCTCGAAATCGCCGAACAGGCTGCCGAGGAAGGCATCGAGGCCGCAAGCGTTCTCGTTCCCTGCGGCGGCGGCGGGCTCACCTCCGGTATCGCGTTGGCGCTTGAATCCCGCGCCCCGGGCTTCAAGGTACATCCCTGCGAACCCCAGGACTTCGACGACACCGCCCGCTCGCTCGCCTCAGGCAAGATCGAGCGCAATGCCGCGCTGCAAGGCTCGATCTGCGATGCCATCATCACGCCGCAGCCGGGCAACATCACCTTCCCGATCCTGAAGCGGCTTTGCGGTGCCGGTCTCGTCGTTACGGATGAGGAAGCTCAAAAGGCCATGGCGCTCGCCTTCACCCGTTTGAAGATCGTGGTGGAACCAGGCGGAGCCGTCGCGCTGGCAGCGGCGCTCTTTCACGGCAAAAACATAGAGGGCGATACGGTGATCGCGGTCACATCGGGCGGCAATGTCGACCAGCATGTCTTCGAAGCGGCTCTGAGCCGCCACTAGAGCGCCGTGCTTCCTTTTGGAAGCACTAAGGACGCCCTATCTCCTTGAATCTACGCATCGGGCTTTCCGAAAATCCTATCAGATTTTTGGGCCGATGCTGTCGATCCTCAGTTGGCGGCGCGACGATAGAGCGCCAATGATCCCGCAAGAGCCAGCAGCGCGCCGCCACAGGCGCGCTCGAGCCACTTTGCCCCTTCGGACTTCAGAACCCGCACAGCCTGTGAGCCGAAGACCGCATAGCCGAACATAATCATGAAATCGAGCGCGGCGAAGATGCTGCCCAGAATGAAGTATTGCTGAAGCTGCGGCATGGAGGGATCGATGAACTGCGGCAAGAAGGCCGAGAAGAAGAGATAGCCCTTCGGATTGGTGACGGCGACCATGAAGCTCTTCAATCCGATGGAAAATGCCGTTCCCTTCGACTGGCTCGCACTAGCCTGCAAGGCGCCATCAATGCTCCCCTTCGAACGCAGCATCATGATGCCAAGAAAGGCGAGATAGGCGGCGCCCACCCATTTCAGCGCCGAGAACCAGAATTCGGAAGCCGCCAGGAGCGCTCCGAGGCCGATAGCGACGGCACAGATCAACACAGCATCAGACAGAACAGCACCGATCATTCCCGGCAAGGCGCGCCGGACGCCGAAACGCGAGCCATTTGTGAGCGCCAGAAGCACGGTAGGCCCCGGCGTCGCGATACCGATGAAAGAGACGGCGGCAAAGGCGAGCAGCGTGGTCAGATGCATGATGTCCCTCCTCCTTGAGCCCAGAAGGTTGCATGTGGTGCAGCGCTTAGCAATACCCGCCTGGTCTCTCTTATGCCGCACCGCGACACCCTCTGTGGCCTCTCCATCGACCAGACCACGCCTCCAAGCAATCAGCAGCGAGGAAAGGATACTTGCCGATCCTTTCCTGTAATCATCCCCCTGAGGTCGGCATTGGCGCTCAGGGTGATGAAGCTCTCGTCGCGAGCCGGCTTCAAATAGGTGGACACTGGCAGTGGCCCGGCAGGAATATCCTCGCGCACGCATCCGCCGGTTACGGCAATCTCGATGCTGCCACGTACGCGCGGACCATACTTGATCGACACGCGAGTGCGCTCCTGGATCGCCGCCAACCGTGGAACATCCTCGGGAGCGATCCGCCACACGCTCAAGACAAATCCTGGCTTCGCCTCCATGGAAAGCGGGTGACGCTCAGCGGGCTCGGCTGCCTCGACGAGAACGAACCGGTCAACGGTTTCATCGCTGCTACCCTCGGTCTTCGTCTTCACGGTCATGACGAAATCACCCGGCCGCAACGCCAGCGCAGAAGGCTGACGCAGCCCCGCCCTGACCTCGGCAAAATTCATGGTGAGGAAATCGAGCCGGGCGAGCTTCGGTAGGCTGGAGAGCGGCGTGCTCAGGCAGCCGCTCAGCACGAGCAAGGCAAGCAGCATGAAGACGCGCGGGATAACAGGGGGTATCGACATAAGAATTCCTCATTGACGATCATTAATTATCGTAATACAGAAATTAAATATCGAGTCAATTGGAGTGCTCACATGACGCATATCATCGATCACCCACCGCCAGGGGTGACGGATCGCCGCCGGCGCTGGGCGCGCATCATGTCGGGATCGACCGTTGCGGGGATGGTGTTCACGGTCGCGGCCATGATCTGGATATGGATCGACAAGAGCACCGTTCAGACCATGCTGGCGCCTTATCTCGGTATTGCCGGATCCCCGGTAACAGTCACGTTAGCCACTCAGCTCATGGGTCTGGCCCTGTCCGCGCCGCCGGCGGCCCTGCTCGTCTATCTCCTGTTGCAGGCGCGCGCGATCTTCACCGGCTTCATCGCTGGTCGAGCCATTACGGATATTGCCGCGGCACGGGTGTGGCGTATCGGCATGATCCTGATTGCCAAGGGCCTTCTCCTGCCGTTCTGGCGGATGGCCGCCAGCGTTCTCATCACGTTCGGCAATCCTCCCGGGCAGCGACTTGCTGCCCTGACCATAAGCCTTGACGATATTCTGTGGGCGATTGTCGGAGGCCTTCTCGTCGCCATCGGCTGGACCTTGCGGGAAGCAGCCCGCATCGCCGACGAAAATGCGAACTTCGTCTAAAGAGTTTTCGCTTTTCTTCGAATCGCGAAAAGCTCTATCTCTTTGTTTTTGCGCACTCCGGATGCGAAGCCGCCGTGCATTTTCATGGAAATGCTCTCATGCCGATCCTCGTCAATCTCGATGTCATGCTGGCGCGTCGAAAGATGCGCTCAAAGGAATTGGCTGCAGAGGTGGGCATCACCGAAGCCAATATCTCGCTTTTGAAGTCCGGCAAAGTGAAGGGCATCCGTTTCGAGACTTTGGAGGCGATCTGCAAAGCCCTGGATTGCCAACCGGGAGATCTTCTGGAGTTCGTCGGCGACGGAGATCCGCGCTTGAGCCGCCCGGAGACTGGGTAGGCACGCGATCGTGACCACCTGCGAAATAGACTCCTGGCCTCAAAAGAAAACCCGCCCTCTTTCGAAGGCGGGTTCCGCGTAGTTAAGGCTGTTGCCTGTATCCTATGTCGGCAATCAGACGCCCGACTGGCCGTCCGAGCCGATATAGGCGATGCGCAGCATGTTGGTCGCGCCCGGCGTGCCGAGCGGAACACCGGCCGAAATGATGATGCGGTCACCCGGCTTGCCGAAACCTTCTTCGGCAACGATGCGGCAGGCATTGTTGACCATGTCGTCGAGGTCGGTCGCATCATGCGTGACGACGCAGTGCATGCCCCAGACGACGGACAGGCGACGTGCCGTCTGAATGATCGGCGACAGCGCCAGGATCGGAACCTGCGGACGCTCGCGCGAGGCGCGAAGGCCGGTCGTGCCGGACGAGGTGTAGCAGACGATGGCGGCGAGCTTCAGCGTCTCGGCAATCTGGCGGGCGGCGAGCGAAATCGCATCGGCGCCGGTTGCCTCAGGCAAAGCGCGCTGGGCATAGATGATACCCGGATAATGCGGCTCGCGCTCGATGGTGCCGGCGATCGAGGCCATCATGGAAACGGCTTCGACCGGATAGTCGCCGGATGCGGATTCTGCCGAGAGCATGACGGCATCGGCGCCTTCGAAGACGGCGGTCGCGACGTCGGACACTTCGGCGCGGGTCGGAACCGGCGCGGAGATCATCGATTCCAGCATCTGCGTAGCGACCACAACGGGCTTGCCCGAGCGACGGCAGGCGCGGATCAACTGCTTCTGAATACCGGGAACGGATTCCAGCGGCATTTCCACGCCAAGGTCGCCACGGGCCACCATCAACGCGTCGGAAAGCTCGATGATTTCCTCGATGCGCTCGACGGCCTGCGGCTTTTCGATCTTCGACATCAGGCCAACGCGGCCATGCGAGATCTTGCGGACTTCCGTCAGGTCTTCCGGGCGCTGGATGAAGGAAAGGGCAACCCAATCGACTTCATTGGTGGCGAGAACGGCATCGAGGTCGACGCGGTCCTTATCCGTCAGAGCGCCGACGCCGAGCAGCGTATCCGGCAGGCTGACGCCCTTGCGGTCGGAAATCTTCGTGCCCGAAATGACCGTCGTGACGATGCTCTTGCCGTCGCACTTCTCGGCGCGCAAGGCCAGCTTGCCGTCATCGATCAGCAGGCGGTGGCCCGGCTGCACCGATTCCAGAATTTCCGGATGCGGCAGGTAGACACGCGTGTTGTCGCCAGGGATATCCTGATTGTCGAGCGTGAACGTCTGGCCGGGCTTGAGATCGACCTTGGTTTCAGCAAACTTGCCGACGCGCAGCTTGGGACCCTGCAAGTCAGCGAGAATGCCGATCGGACGACCACAGCGCGCTTCAACGGCGCGAATGCGCTGAATGAGCGTGCGCATCACATCATGGCTGGCATGGCTCATGTTGATGCGGAACAGGTCCGCGCCGGCCTCATGAAGCTTCTGGATCATTTCCTCGGAAGAAGAGGCCGGGCCGAGCGTTGCGAGGATTTTGACTTTTCTGTTTCGTTTCATCAATTCTGGCTTTCCTGGCTGCCCGGGGTATCGGAGAGCTGAACCATCCAGCTCGCCTGACGCCCCGTGTCGTATTCCTTGAATCCCATCTTCTGGTAGCCGCGCGCGTAGCAGTCCTTCACGCCTGGGATCTTGAATTCGTTCTCCGCCACGCACATTTCGACATCGCCGGTCCAGCGGCCGCCACGGGCCGCGTCTTCTGCGTAGAGATAGTAATAGCGGGATTGGAGCGGTCCCTCGATCAAGGTGGCGCAGGTATTGGCCGGAATCTGCCACCAGCCTTCCGTTACCCAACCTTCCTTGGCCCTATAGCCGATCGCTACGCCGACGAGGTTCTGAGTGCCGTTGCACGTTCGGAAATCGGCACGGGCCGCATTCGGCATGAAAAAGAACGGCGCTGCTATAGCAAGAATGAGGAAGGCGATTCGGGCTAGCGGACTGGACCGCTTAACGAAACGTGGCGCGACTTGGCTGGACACGGCTTCCAATTGGCTCCCGGTTATTCGTTGTTGCGTCTTCTTGCGCTGCCATCCGATGAATGTCAACGCAACTCTAATCGATTATATTTTCTTCACGGGATGGTGACGGCGCCATGCGCCGCTGTTCATCCGACGGAGGCTGCAAACCTTGCACCTTCCATCCGCGCATGCAATCAAACAAAGAGTTGAAAATTTCAATAATCGACAATCCGCATGACCAACTTCGCATCTTTCGAAATCATATCGGGCAATCGTGACAAAGGCATGGTCATTCTCGGGGACCACGCCATGCGGCATTTGCCCGAGCGCTATGGCCGCCTGGGGCTGCCGGAGGCTGCCTTTTCGCGCCACATCGCCTACGATATCGGCATCGAAAGCCTCTGCCGCCACCTGTGCCAGACGCTTGACGTGCCCGGCGTGCTCGGCGGCTTCTCCCGTTTGCTCATCGATCCGAACCGCGGGGAAGACGACCCGACGCTGATCATGAAGATCTCCGATGGAGCGATCATTCCCGGCAATCATCCGATCACGGATGAGGAGTGGAACTACCGCATCGAAGCCTTCCACCGGCCGTACCACAAGGCGGTCGACGAGACGATTTCCGAAGTAGCGAAAGCAACGGGCCAGGCGCCTCTCGTGCTGTCGATGCATTCCTTCACGCCAGCATGGAAAGGCGTGGCAAGACCCTGGCACGCAAGCGTGCTCTGGGATAGCGATGATCGTGCCGTTACGCCGCTCCTTGCAAAGCTCGGCGCGGATACCGATCTCGTGGTCGGAGACAACGAGCCTTACGACGGCGCCCTACGCAACGACACCATGTTCCGCCATTGCATGATGAAAGGCATTCCGCATGCACTGCTGGAGGTCCGGCAGGATCTGATCGGCGACGAAGCCGGCATTGCCGAATGGGCCGACCGCCTGTCGCGGATTTTCGCCGAACTGAACGCCGATCCGGCATTGCACGAATACAAGCGATTTCAGTCGCGTACCGGCCCCTATGAGGGATGAACCGGCGAGCGAATTGAGGAGAATGAAGATGAGCGCACTCACCAAGGAACAGCAGACCGAACTCGAAGCCGCCGCGTTTCGCCATCTCGTTGCGCACCTGCGCGAACGCAGCGATGTCCAGAACATCGACCTGATGAACCTTGCCGGCTTCTGCCGCAACTGCCTGTCCAACTGGTATCGCGAAGCGGCCGAGGAGGCAGGTCTGCCCGTCAGCAAGGACGAGTCGCGCGAGATGATCTACGGCATGCCCTATGAGGATTGGAAGAACCTGCATCAGAAGGAAGCTTCGGCTGTGCAAAAAGCCGCTTTCGAGCAAAACAAGCCGAAAGATTAACGCCGCCTTTACCAATACCGCTTGACCTTGCGCGCCATTCGCGGCACGTCAACTGCCCGATCGAATTCGAAATACCGCGCAGGCCCTGAAGCGAAGTGCAGCATCGGTTGACCCACCGATTCCATTTGCGACCGGCCTCGAGCGACCCTCTAGGACCCTTTAGGAGAAGTGCATGGAAGAGAATAGCGTCGAGAACGTAGCGGCAGCCGAACTGCGCCAATTCATCGAGCGTATCGAGCGCCTGGAAGAAGAAAAGGCCGCGATCGCCTCCGACATCAAGGACGTGATGGGCGAAGCCAAGGGCCGCGGCTACGACACCAAGGCGATCCGTACCATCATCCGCCTTCGCAAGAAGGACGCGAATGAGCGCCTGGAAGAAGAATCCATCCTGCAGACCTACATGGCCGCTCTCGGCATGGAATAAGCAAGGCTCTCGACAGCCTTGCACGATGATCAGGAGCCGGCTTGCCGGCTCCTTTCTTTTTGTCCCGCAAGAGACGCAGAAGTGTTGCCGGAGCCTTTTATTGCCAAACGATTCCGGACAGAAAACCGCTGCGCACTTTTCCTGGAACTGCTCTATGCAAAAAGGCGCTCGATCAGATCGGCAGCCTTGCCCTGCCAGAGCTCGCCCTTGCCGGTTCCCGACCACAGAGACAGAAAGTCCGGCGATCCCTTCGCAGTCGATGCGCCGCGCATATCGCGCGTGAACTTGTTCTGCGCCGGAAAGGGAAGAATGCCTTCCGGCTTTCGATCCATTTCGTCCATGAAGCGGTTTTCGATGCCGCGGGCGAAGCGGCCGGAGAAGGCGCGCGTTGTCCGCGTTCTGCGCTCCGATGCTTCGAGAAGCTCCTTGCGATAGGGCGCCGATGTTCCAGCTTCCGCGCAGGCCAGAAAGGCCGTGCCCATCTGGACGGCCTGCGCCCCCGCTGTAAGCACCGCCCGCACGTCTTCTGCCGTCATAAGGCCGCCTGCCGCGATCAGCGGTACGCGGATGGCGCCGACGCACTGTGCCAGAAGATCGCGAAGACCGACTTCAGAATCCGCCGCCTTGGCATCGAAAATACCGCGATGGCCGCCGGCTTCGAAGCCCTGCAGCGTAACGGCATCCACGCCACTCTCTTCCAACGCCCTCGCCTCATCGAGCGTCGTCGCCGTGCCGATCAATGGAATACCGGCCTTTTTCACCTCGCGCACATGATCGACCGGTAGCAGGCCGAAGACGAAACTGAAGCACGCGGGCTTGAGGCGCAGCACGGTTTCGAACTGCGTATCGAAATCCTCTTCATAGGGAAGAGCAAGCTGCGGCGAGGCCAGCTCGAGCTCGCGCCGATACACGGCGGTTGCCTCTATTGCCCGTTCGAGCCGATCGGGCGTGACTTCGGCTATGCCATGCGGAACGAACAGGTTGATCGCGAAAGGCTTGTCGGTTCGCTGGCGGACCTGCGCGGCAAAGGTTTCTATGGCGGCGCTATTGGAATAGGCGCCTCCCATAGCGCCAAGCGCTCCCGCAGCCGAGGCCGATGCTACGAGGTCGACAGAAGACGGGCCGCCCGCCATCGGGGCGACGATCAATGGATGCTTCAAACCAAGCTTTTGAAAAAGATTGCTGTCCTTGGGGGCAGACATGTCCGTTTTCCTTTCAGGAATGTCTGTTTCGATCTCAACCCAACATAGGCATTGCACGATCGCTTGCCAGAGCGAATCCAGGAAAAGTGCAACACAGCCCTTTGCCTCGCTTTTCGCAAAAGCAAACAAATAGAATGATTTAGAAGGTGGATGAGGCTTTGTCCGCTCTAAGAGCGACCAAGCGCCGCGGTACGGGCTTCAATGGCCGTCACTACCGACACCATATCCAGCCTGCCATTGCCGAGTTCGACACTCTCGCCGTAGAGCGCACGGCAAAGATCGAGGACCGGCGAGGCCATGCCGGCGGCGCGAGCCGCATGTGCAATCAGATTTGTACTGTTAAACGCATCGGCCGTGGCGGCCTGCACTGAAAAATCCCGAGCAACGAGCTTTGGAATTTTCACGCGCGTCAGGTCGCTCGCCATCGGTCCGGAATCGATGGCAGCCTGAAAAGTCTTGAGGTCGAGCCCGTTCTGCTCGGCAAAATGCGCCGCTTCGGCAAGCCCTGCCAGCATCGTGCAAAGGTAGAGATTGACGGTAAGCTTCATCAGCAATGCATTGCCGACCGGGCCGCAGAGGATGGTTTCGCGGCACATGGGGGCAAGCACCGGGCGTACCTCCGCAACCGTCTCCTCATCGCCGCCGAGCAGCGCGACGAGCTGCGCCGTTTCCGCAGGCTTCCTCGAACCCGAAACCGGCGCTTCGACATAGCGTCCGCCGGCAGCAAGAATGTCGGCAGCGAGCCCGCGCGAATAATCGGGCGAATTGGACCCCATCGAAACGACGATGTGCCCGGAAACCCGCTTCGCGAAGTCAGGCGTTCCCCGCCGTAGAACCGTATCCAGCACGGCCTCATTGACCAGCATCAGGATGATGATGCGGGCTCGCTCGAATACTTCCTCGACACTAGCCGCAACGCTAGCGCCGGCCGCGCGTAACGGGTCGGCCGCTTCCGACGAACGGTTCCAAACCACGAGCCTCGTGCCCGCTCTTGCGAGATTGAGGGCCATCGGCTGGCCCATGACGCCAAGACCGACAAAGCCGATCTCCTCGCCCGGCTCGACGCCGGGACGTTCGCTGACGTTGGTCATCACAACAACTCCGATGTGTTTCGGGCGACTATGCGATCTCAAAAGTCAGGTTCCGACGGGAGCGCCACAGGCGCTTCCCGCCGGATGTCTATCGAGCTCCGGTCAGACTGACGCGGATCAAGGGCTTTCCGCTTAGAACAGGCGGTCGAGCCACTCGTTCTTATCAGGCGCACGGCCGAATTGGATATCGGTCAACGCGGCCTTCAGACGGAGCGTTGTAGCCCCGGCATTGCCATCGCCGATCGTAAAGTTGTGCTTGCGGCCCTTCACCTTGCCGATCGGCGTCACGACTGCAGCCGTGCCGCAGGCGAAGGATTCGCGCAGACGCCCGCTCTGAGCATCGGCCTGCCACTGCTCGCTCGAATAGGGCTCTTCGCGAACGGTGAGGCCCATGTCGCGTCCCAGCTTGATCAGCGAATCGCGGGTGATGCCCGGCAGGATCGTTCCCGTCAGCGGCGGCGTCTGCAGCGAGCCGTCGTCGAAGACGAAGAAGATGTTCATGCCACCAAGCTCTTCGATCCAGCGCTTTTCGACGGCATCGAGGAAGACGACCTGGTCGCAGCCTTCACGCTGGCCTTCGGCGAGCGCGGAAAGGCTTGCGGCATAATTGCCGCCGCACTTGGCTGCACCGGTGCCGCCGGGGGCAGCACGCGTATAATTTTCGGAAACCCAAAGCGTAACCGCCGACGCACCGCCCTTGAAATAGGAGGCAACGGGAGAGGCAATGACGCAGAAAAGGTAGTCGGTGGCCGGCCGGGTTCCGAGCGCGGATTCCGAGCCGATCATGAACGGGCGGAGGTAGAGCGAAGCACCTTCGGCGGTCGGGATCCACTCGCGATCGATCTTGACCAGTTCGCGGACGGACTCGACGAACAGTTTTTCCGACAGCGGCGGCATGGCCAGCCGCTCTGCCGAATTGTGGAAACGCTGCGCGTTGGCGCTCGGGCGGAAGAGCGCAGCACCGCCATCAGGCAGGTGATAGGCCTTCATGCCTTCGAAAATTTCCTGAGCGTAATGAAGCACCACGGTCGCAGGATCGAGAGCCAGCGCCTTGCGCGCCTCGATCTTGGCATCGTGCCAGCCGCGGTCCTGCGAATAGCGGATCGTCACCATATGATCGGTGAATACGCGGCCGAAACCCGGATTCTGCAGCAGGGCTTCACGCTCGCTGGCCGTTGCGGGGCTGGAATTTTTCTGAATGTCGAACGTCAGTGTGTCGCCGTTACTCATGGCTCCTCCAATGCTTTATCTGTCGCGGCTTCCGCCGCCCATCTCCCGAAAGAAGATTTAAACCAAATCGGGTGGTATTTGATTGCGTTTACGCCTGTTGCCGCGCAAGTTTAAGAGCGCTTCGCATAAATTTTCGACCGGAATCGTTATTTTTTCGGCGAACGCATGTCGCGCAAAAGCGTTGAGCGACTTTGCGACAACGACATGCGCAAAATAAAGAGCCAAAGCTGGTCCGAGAGATCGCGATGCGCTTTGAGCGCGTCACTCCTTTCACCAAGTCCAGATCATAGCGCCTGCGCCACCGCTTCGGCCGCCGCAACCCCGCTCTCATAGGCGCCGTGCGCCGTCGAGTATCGCGCTCGCGAACAAGCCTCTCCGGCGAAGAACAGACGTTCGTTGCAGGGCGCGGCCAACACGCCGCGCAGATCGGAAGCTCCCGGAACAGCATAGGAATAGGACCCGCCGACAAAGGGCTCGCTCGCCCAGGACGACGCTGCCAAAGGCGAAAGTTTCGTTCCGACATCCCCACCGAAGACGCGCTTCAGCTGTTCCACCGAAAAATCGAAGGCCGCCTCCACGCCTTGGCGTTCGAGATCGAACGCAAGGTCGCCGGCAAAATAAGCTTCGATTACCGGCGCGCCGAATGGTCTTAGTTGATAGGCGCCGGTGCGGCGATCCTGCCGCGACCCCATGACATGCGTATCCTCGGGGAACATGCCGGGCTCGGAGGTCTGGATGAAAAGCTTATTGGCCAGCCCGAGAGGCAAACGCGAAGCAGCCTCGACCTTCTCCGGCAACTGTGGCCAGAAGGCGATCCGCTCCGCCGCAAGGACATTGGTGGAGACGCAGACAACGACCGCCGTCGCCGTCAGCTCGCCCTTGCTCGTCGAAATCACGACATGATCGGCGCCGCTATGGTCGATCCGGTTGACCTCAACGCCCAGAACGGTCGCCACCGGCAGGCCATAGGTAGCGACAAGCGTGCCGTAGCCCTGCTGAACGCGCCAGTCCGGGCCGGGGCCAGGGTCATAGCGGCCGAGATCGATGACCGAAGACTTGGGCAACTCGGCCCCGGTCATGAACGCCCCGACGGCATAGATCCTTTCGCGCCACGGCTCGTCTGCAGGCAGCATGACCGAAAGATCGACGTCGCCAGCTCCCTCATAGGCGTCAACCCGCTCAAAAAATTCCGCCACCGCGCTTGCGGCCGCCTTCATTCCGGGATCGTCACGCTCGAGCTGCCGCCCGCCGTCGCTCCAGGGGGCCGGCGTGCGGTCGACCGTCAGGCCGATCTCCTCGGTGATCTTTGTCCAGGGATTGGTGCGCGCACCGTGCAGCCAGCCGCAGCCGAGGTCGAGCGCTACGCCACCCGCGCCGAAAGGATGGACTGTCCGCGCCCGCCCGCCGACCCGATCGGATGCTTCGAGGAGCACGATGGAAAGGTCGGGCCGGAGCGATTGCAGCCGCCGGGCGGCTCCGACGCCGGCAGCCCCGGCACCAATCACGGCGACGTCGACCTCGCCTCCCCTCCATGACCCGATGGGCATTCCATTTCCCTTTCGCACACGCGCTTCACGATCTGTAGCTGACCCTCGCGCAGCATGTAAACGGCACTGGAGCTGTGCATACCAAATTGCCGCATTGAGATGCGGCTGCGAATGTCGTAGTTGCTTTGGGCAATAATGGGGACAAACGTGCGGAAGCGAACCTTTGGGACAACGCAGTGGCTGGTGCGCATTCTATGCGCCTTTGCATTGCTGTCCGTCGGTTTTGCCCATCGCCCGGCCGTTTCGATAGCGGCCGAACCGACGCCGTTCGAACTCGCCCAATACCGCCTGCCCGACGGAACCCTGCCGATCATCTGCGTCACCGAAAGGACGCCAGACGGCAAGGAGCATAGCAAGGCCTATATGCCGGGATGCGAAGCATGCCGCATTTCCGCAGCCGCCCTGCTCCCCAATCCGCCCACGGATATTTGCGAGCATCTCGCCTTTGTCCGTGACGATGTCGTCGTTGCCAAAAACGAAGCATTCCGCCGGCAGCTCTATCCGCCCAATAGCGGCCCACGCGCTCCTCCCACCCTGCGAAGCTTTGCCTGAACCCTGCGTCCCGGCCCATGCCGTGACGCTTGTCGTCAATGGCGGCCGGACCATGCACGAGCGCTAGTCGTGCCGGCTGCGGGTAAGATGCCCTCCTGCCGATATTCAAATGCTCAGACGGATCGCTCATAGCGGCTCCGCAGGTAACATCGGCACGGGCCGCGACCGATCGGTCGCATATCTCCCGCAGACAGGCATTTCTCCCGCAAATTGGGCCTCTTGCAAATCGGGTCATTCGCGCCGCCGCATCTTCGGGGAGTTCCCCATGTCCGCCTTCACCGCGACCGAGCCGAGCGCCGTCGCAGCCGATAACATCTCACTCTATCGCGCGATCTGGCGCTGGCATTTCTTCGCCGGCCTGCTCGTCATACCCTTCCTGCTCAATCTGGCGATCACCGGATCCATCTATCTTTTCAAGGATCAGATCGCCGACACCTTCTATGCCCACCGTTACATTGTTGCCGACACCGGCGCGATGCTTCCGCCACAGGAGATCGTCGACGCTGCGCTGACGGCAATGCCGGGCGCCAAGGCGACGTCGTATCGGGAGCCTGCAGCCGGAGATCGATCCGCTATTGTGACGGTGTCGAAGGCCGGCCAATCGACGCTTGTCTACGTCAATCCGCACAATGGCGAGGTGCTCGGCTCGGTCGGCTCCAAGCAGGAGTTCAGCTGGGTCGTCAAACGCATTCACAGTCTCGAATATTTCGGCACCTGGACCAACCGCATCATCGAAATCGTCGGCGGCTTCGCGCTGATGCTTGTCGTCACCGGTATCTATCTCTGGTGGCCTCGGCGCCAGACGGGCGGTGTCATGACGGTTCGCGGCACTCCGTCCCGCCGCGTCTTCTGGCGCGATCTGCACGCCGTGACCGGCGCGATCGCCGGCATCCTCATTTTCTTCCTGGCATTCACGGGCATGCCCTGGTCCGGCTATTGGGGCGCCAATGTCAACACCTGGCTGACGACAAACGACTTGGGAACGCCGGCGGCAGTCTGGGACGATGTTCCCAAATCGACCAAGGTCACGCAGGATGTCGTCAGCCGTCCCGGCTGGATCGTCGAGAATGCTCCCGTTCCGCTTTCCGACACCGCTTCAGCTCAGTCCGCAAAGCCGATAGGCCTGAATGAGGCCGTCGGGATCATGCACGGATTGGGAATGATCGCCGGCGCAGATCTCGCGATTCCGAGTGACGACACCGGCGTCTACACCGCCAGCCACTACTTCGGCGACCTCGGCAAGGAGCGCACCGTTCATATCGATCAATACTCCGGCAAACCGCTGGTCGATATTTCCTTCGATCAATATCCGGCGCTCGGCAAAGCGATCGAATGGGGCATCAACGTCCATCAGGGACAGGAATGGGGCCTCTTCAACCAGTTGCTGATGCTGGCGACCTGCCTTGCCATCATCCTCAGCTGCATCACCGCCGTCATGATGTGGTGGAAGCGCCGCCCGATCGGCCGCCTAGGCGTGCCACCCATGCCGCCGCAGAGGTCCGTCTATATCGGCCTGTGGCTGATCGCGATCGTCTTTGGCGCGGCCTTTCCGCTCACCGGCCTTGCCATCGTCGTGATGCTGCTGGTCGATCAAACCATCCTTCGCTTCGTGCCGCCGCTAAAGCGGTTCTTCTCATGAAAGGCTGCGCGGCAGCATTTGCCGCGCGGCATCCAGATCCCCAGAGGAAACCGATCATGAACCGATTTATCAGCTCTTTCATTGCCGTCAGCCTCTGCCTCGCCGCTCCGGGGCTGGCTTGCGCCGCCGACGTAACGCTCGGAAATCTCAAGATCGCCGACCCCTACGCCCGCGCCATGGTGCCGGGCGCCGAAGTCGGCGGTGGCTATCTGACGATCACCAATAGCGGCAAGACCGAAGACCGGTTGGTCTCGGCAACGTCATCGCGAGCGGTCAAGGTCGAGATCCACGAGATGAAAATGGACAAGGACGTCATGGTCATGCGCAAGCTCGAAAACGGCTTGCCGCTACCGGCCGGTAAGAGCGTCCAGCTCAAGCCCGGCAGCTACCACGTGATGTTCATGGATGTCGTCGATCCGTTCAAACAGGGCGAGACGATCAAAGCGAGACTGACCTTCGAGAAGGCCGGATCGATCGATGTCGATTTCCCCGTCGGATCGGCGATTGCCAAGAAGGCCGGCAATGGAGGCGATCATGCCAACGCAGCTGAATGAACGGCGCAGCACCAGCCGCATCTCCCTTCACAGCGGAAAGGAGAAGCCGATGTTCACAAAAGAGTGGTCGATCCCGGCGATCCTGACGGTCTTCCTGCTCGGCGTCTGCGGCCTGATCGCCTATTTCACCTGGAGCCTCATTCCGCCGGCAACGGCTGCGGAAAGCCATATGGGCGGACCGTTCAATCTGATCGATGACCGCGGCCAGCCCATCACCGAGCAGGCGCTCAAGGGCCATCCGTCGTTGATCTACTTCGGCTATACTCACTGCCCCGATGTCTGCCCGACGACGCTGTTCGAGATGGCTGGCTGGTTCAAGACGCTCGGCCCCGAAGCGGATAGGCTGAAGGCCTATTTCTTCTCCGTGGATCCCGAGCGCGACACGCCTGATGTCATGCACAAGTACACCGGCAATTTCACCGATCGCATCACCGGCGTTACCGGCGATACCGCGGAAATGCAGAAGGCCATCAAAGCGTGGCGCGTCTATGCCAAGAAGGTGCCCTCTCCCGGCGGCGATTACACCATGGACCACACCGCCTCCGTTCTGCTCGTGGATGCGGACGGCAATCTGCGCAGCCTGATTGCCTATGGGGAAGACGAGGGGGTCGCGCTGCAAAAGATCCGCAACCTTCTGAAATAAGCGGCCAAGGGCCGTTCGTATCGATCCCGTCGGCGCAATCCGAACGGATATTACCGGCGACTTCGATCGCCAGCAAACAGGCCGTAGCCGCTGCTGCAGCTCACAACCCGAAAGGAAAACGACATGCCCCGGATGAAGACGCTAGTGCTTGCAACGTTCGCCGTCAGCCTCGCGCTTGCAGGCCAGGCCCTGGCACATGCACACCTGAAGACCTCGGCCCCCGCCGCAGACAGTGCCGTGAAGCAGGCGCCCTCGGAACTCGACCTCACCTTCACCGAGAGCCTCAACCTGAAATTCAGCGGCGTGACCGTAACCGGTCCCGATAAGAAAGCTGTGAAGACGGGCACGTCCTCGCTGATGGATGCCGACAAGACGCTGATGGTTCCCGTAAGCGACAAGCTCGCACCCGGAAAATACGCGGTCGATTGGCATGTGCTCTCGACGGATGGTCACAAGACCAACGGCACCTATACCTTCACCATCGCCCCCTGATCGGGCAGGTCCGGGGCGGCCGGCGGCCGCTCCGGAAACATCCAGCCAATAAGGAGGATCGGACGCGGTCCGCTATCCGGATACGCATTTCTTGACGAAATGCAGCCAGGTGTCGTTGCGCCGAACGGTCGCCCGCGGCAAGCCGAACGGATCATCCTGCGGCCGCGCTCTGCCGCGCTGCGTCGTGGTCGCCACACTGTAGCCGGCGTCGCGGATCAGCGTTCGGTCGAGCGGCGTTTCATCGCCATAGGGAAAACAGAAGGACGAAACATCGACGCGAAGCAAATCTTCAAGCGCGCTGCGCGATTGGGAGATCTGGCGGCGTGCCTCCTCCTTCTCCAATTGCGGCAGGTGGACGTGATCCAGCGTGTGCGAACCGACTTCATGCCCAAGACTGCACCAGTGACGCAATTGTTCCGCGGACATGCAAGCCGCCGGTGCGACGCCAAGCGGCACATCCCACACGTTCCCGCCGCCGATCTGATTGACGACCACGAAATTCGTCGCGGTGAAGCCACACTCCTGCAGCACCGGCAAGGCATTCTCATAGACGTTCAGATAACTGTCGTCGAAAGTGATGGCCGCTACCTTGCCCGTCTTCGCGCCGGTGACGTAGGGCATCGCCTCACGCAGCGACAGCCCCTGGATCCCCAACCTTTTCAGCCATCTCATCTGGCTGCGGAAAGCGTCCGGATGGACCACCATGCTTCTGAACGGCGCCCTGCCCGAAGGCGGCACCGCAATCTGATGATATGCGAGGATTGGAACGGCCAAGTTGATGGTCTCAAAGTCAGATGGAGCGGCGCGAGCGCAATGCAATTCTTGCACGGTATAGCGGGCGCAGCACCTCTCTGGAAAGCCTTTCCAGTAGCGTCCTGCTGCTCTTGATCGTGCTGCCGCCGAGCTGCGAGGAAATTTCGTGTACGCCGCCGGGCAGGACCGCAAGCGGCGAGACGTGTGTCAGCCAGCTCATCTGCGCCGTGGTATCGACCGGACGATCGAATGTCTCGGTCGCTTCCAACAGACGAACGGCCGCCTCTCGGGTTACCAGCTGCGCCACCATGCCGAGGCCGATGCGGACCGGGCGAATGACATTGGTCTGCCCCTGCGTCAGCACGCATTTGCCATGTTCCTTGCCCATACGGAAAGGAAAGCGAATGAACGCGCCAGGTTCCAGGCAAGCCTTGGCAGCCGCGAAGGCCGCGGGGAAAAGATCATCGACCTCCACGTCATCCTCGAAGATGAGACCCGCGTCGATGTCTTGTTCGACGATGGTCGCCCATGCCTTCCGATGCGACAGGAAGCAGGCGATCTCGCCGGTGCTCATCTCGAAAGGATAGGCCGGCTTATGAAGTCGGCGGCGATATACCTGGTCGATCTCGGCCTTGGTCAGCTGCCTTCCGTCCACGGCCTCGACGATCTCACAGGGGACCGGAAGCTTCGCCATCAACCTTTCGACCTGCGGCATGCGATCGCGCGCGCGATCCAGGTGGACGACGAAGGCGCGAATGACGGGCTGGCCTGGCTCAGGTGAGCCGTGCTTGCTCGCGTTGGAAACCTTATCGAATCCGAATCCCATATGCGATCTTTCAAGCGGGATCGCTGAAGACGGATTGAATTCGCGATTCTGCATTAAATGTAACCCCGATAGTGTAAAAGCAGGCTCTAGCAACCGTGAATGAAAGCGAGATTAGGCAAAACTGAGCCAAAACTGAAATTCGCCTTATTCAACCCTGATATACATGCCGACATCCCAACGCATCGCGAGATGCGGTCTCTCGATCAATTGGCGCTGATCATACAAGCATGCTGATTCGACCGCTCGCAATCTTGTCTTTGACCCAGCGGCGCTCGTCCAGCCAGGAATGGCGCTGCGCTCCCTCCCAGCTGAAGCCACACAATTTCACTTCCCATTCGCAGGCAGGCAATGTTGACAACGCGTAGCGGATTCCAAAGAAACCGGCGCTTGTCGAAGCTTGATGCATCCGGCACTCGGTCACTCCGAGTTCGGAATAGCCATCAATATAGAACTGCCGTGGCATGATGCGAACTTCCTTGCCGGCGGCTCCGACAAGCTCGATCGTCCGTTTGACCCAGTCGCCCGCGCGACCCGTGCGGGGCGACAAAGGGCGAAGCCTGCCGCGAGGTTTGCGGACACTGTCTGGATGATAGGCAAGCACGACCTTCTCTGCCGCCTTGAAAGCCACGCTGCTCAGGAAAGAAGGGGTTGAAAGCGGGCGCTGCGTTGTCCCGCCGGACGCTCCGAGCACAAGGATGTCGGTGCGCGACCCAGTCATATCGGCCGAGGCCGTTGGCTCGTTGAAGCGCATTGTGAAGTCTGCATTATCCACGATCTCGGATAGATCACGATGCAGCTTTTCATTGCCGATAATAACAGCCGTCTTCCGCATAGATTGAAAATGCCCACCCCTGATACTTTCTCACGCAGCTATGCGATATGAAGTAAAATTAAGTCAACATTACTACTGAACAAAGGAAGCGGCACAATAATCCAAACGGGTGAGATCTATTGCCTGTAGGCGAAGCCCCGGAAATACTCTATCCCTTTGTTTTCACGCAAGGCTGCTGAGTATCTTCGCCGAAATGGCTCCAGTTGGGTGCGATGACGATGCTTCCGCATCGATGCAGCTGCAACAATATGTATTTCATGTGTGATACTAAAAAGGAGCCCAAGAGGGCTCCCTGAATACCGAGATGCAGCCTTTTTATTCGACCGAGTTGAACTTCTTCACTTGAAGGAAGTTCACTGCCGAACCGCTGAAACGCTCCGGATCGATCGAGGCTGTCTGGACCTTGAAGCCGTCGGTATAAACGGCCGTCGGCTGGGCACGGAGCGCAGGGCTCACGAAGCGCGGTGCCTTAACCGGACGATTGACGATCTCCACGCGGGCTTTTGCGATCGCCCACTGGGAAATCATCTTCTCCGTCAGCTTCGGCGCAGTCGTGATCGTTGCATGGCTGGCATCCGCATCGACCGCGTCCTGCTTGTTCGGGCGGCCGCCCTTGGCCGGAATACCGGCAGCGATCGGACGCTCCTGTGGCCTTGCCGCATCGAAATTATCGTTGAAGCGACGGCTGGTGGCCTTAACCTCATTGCGGATCGGCGCCAGCGCGGCCACCTGCATCGGCATTTGCTGCGTCGGCCGCTGCTGCGGCAGAACGGACGCGATTGCCTGCGCGGCACTGGTGTCAATCACACCATTGCTCGCCGGCGCAATTTGATCTTTCGACGCAACATTGTTGAGCGGCGGGGCCGCCGCAGCGGCTACATTGGCATTCGACCGGTCCGGCCGGCTCTGCTCCAGAGCAGCAATAATCGAAGGCGACAGCGTGTTCGCATCGGCCTGGTCGTCCATCGCTTCCTGATCGGCATTGGCGGAAGCCAGGAGGCTTTCGGCAACTTCGGGGCGCTGTGCCGGCAGCGGTACTGCCGCAATCTGGCCCTTCATGTCAGCTTCGGCGGAAGCGACTTCGGCATCGCCGGGCGCACGGCGCTCAAGCAGCGAAGGCACCGGCACGCGATAGGAGCGCAGATCGGCAAATTGCGGCTGGTCGCTGGCTTCAGGCATAGCGGCGGCAAGCGCGGCCTGCGCATCGCTGCTCGGCTGCGATACGAGAGCAGAGGCAACCTCGCTGCCGGCAGGCTGATTGCTGAAAGCCGGGCGAACCTGCGGAACGGGCGCGTTTATGCTGGCAACCTGAACCTGAGGCTTGGCTTGAGCCAGAACGGGAGCGCTGTCGTCGCCGTCGTCGCTTGCGGCCGGAGCCGGCTGAGCCTTGCGGGTCGCCGAAGCGACAGCCACCGGCGCGGCGGCCGCGCCGCTTTCGGCATTGTCCTCTTCCTCGTCAGCACCGCCGCCGATACCGAACAGGCGCGCGAAGAAGCCACGACGAGGCGACGAAGAGCTGGCCATCTGGATATCGGACGACATGCGGCGCTTATAGTCGGCAACCGCCTCCTGGTAGCCCGGCAGAGGCCGGCCATCGGCAGGGATATGCATCGTCTTGCCGTCCGGGAACAGGCGGACGAGATCCTGACGATCCATGCGCGGCCATGCACGCACGCCGCCGACATCCATATGCACGAAGGGCGAGCCCGAGGTCGGGTAGTAGCCCACGCCGCCCTCCTGAAGCTTCATGCCGAGTTCGCGCAGCTTGGTGAGCTTGACGTCGGGAATATAGAAATCCATCGCATTGCCGAGCATATGCTGGCTCTTCTTCGCAACGCCTGTGTGGGCGTTGCGCGTGCGCAGCATCTCGTTGGTGCCCGGCGAGCGGAAACCGCAGATGACGTAGATGAATTCGTGCGAACCGCTTTCGCGGTAGACTTCCCAGATCAGGTCGAACAGGCGCGGGTTCATCTTCGTCGGCTGGTTCTTGCGCCAGTCGCGCAGGATGCGGTTCAGCTTCTCCAGACCGTCCGGATCGAACTTTCCGTTGCGCTTGTAGGTGATGACGGCTTTTTCGCCGGTATGAACGTAATAGATCTTCAGGCTGCGGGTTTCACCACCCGCCTGGGAGGGCGTGCCAACGAAAACGGGAGTAGAAACGGCCAAAGCAAGGAGGCCAACGGCTACAACCTTGGCCACCTTGCTAAATAAGTTCGAGCACGCAGAAAACCTGCTCAAGCTATTAGGCTTGGTATCTCTACTCAAGTTCGGCAATTCGATCCCCGTCCGACAGACAATGTCGCATCGTGTTCCAAATGGCTGTCAATTGCGGTGACACGATGGCAAAAATGCCACACATGGTCGCCCTCTTCATACATGGTGAACGATGCACTAACAAGTGCTTTACGACGGGTAACAAAATATGCTTGCCTAAA